>Ga0182024_10000805_pt1 | contig 82430 bp, 66 predicted proteins | sample P32metaG_FD_120480 | JGI IMG/M metagenome (GOLD analysis project Ga0182024, IMG submission 120480) | Permafrost microbial communities from Stordalen Mire, Sweden - P3-2 metaG (Illumina Assembly) | ecosystem: Environmental > Terrestrial > Soil > Wetlands > Permafrost | place: Sweden: Stordalen...
CGAAGGCCAGGACGAAAAGATAGGCGGGAAAGTCCAAAAGAAAATCGGCCAAGTGGAGAAGGTCCTCGGAAAATAGTGTGGACGGCTCCCCCGGGCACGAGTCGAAGCTGTTTCAATCAGGAAACTTGTTCAGCTTTGTCCAATAAGCACGTCGCGTATTGCCCGTTCGCGTGTTTAACTTAAGCTTCCCTGCAATGCAGCGATGGATCGTCGAGTACTTTCTTCAGGCTAGGCCCCTCTAACGCGCCAGACTCGATATCGACATGCCAATCTTCTGTCAGGACCAGTGTTTGATTCAAATCATAATATGCGATGTGAAGCGCCGGGCCGTTAAATGAAAGGTTTGCGTGCCCGTTGTAGCCAACATCAATTTCCTCGTCGCTCGGATAACGCCTGTTATCCCAAGCGAGCCATCTACAATCCAGAATGTCCGGAGCCGCACCGCGCGTGACAGGCATGCCGCCGTGGCCGACACATCGCCCATATGCCTCGATGCCCTCCTGCACGGTGAACTTCTCATAAATCGCCAGCCTGTGCTCGTGGCCCCAAAACCAAATAACCGGCCGGTGAATCAGCTTCGCTAATTGCTTCGCCGGAATTTGATACCAACTCTCAAACGCGGAGTGCGGCCCGTGATGCGACAGCAGAATCAATCCGCGTTTGTCTGCGTCGGGATTCACGGAGGACTTCAGCCAGGCGAGTAGAGGCTCGGGAATAGTGCAGCCCGGCTTGAACGACGTCGTCTTACGAAGCCATTTGCTCCGCTGCAACACCGGCACTTTCCCCCACTCAAAACGAGTGGAATTGTACCCTGTGTCCAGTCCAATGATGCGCCAGTGCTTATTTTCGAGGCAAAAGAAGCTCGCCCACTGTCCCGCTCCCCATTCGCCTCCGCGTTCTTTCAATCCCATCCTCGGCAGAACCATTTTCCAGTAGCCGTTTCCGTCAGCGTACATTTCGTGATTGCCATTCAGTGCGAAGCTGCCTTTCGCGCCAATCGGCCACTTTACCGGTGCATAGGGACTTGTTTTCTCTCCAAGAAAGTTTTCTTTCACCTCATTGCTGTCGCCTACGTAATACACGTCTCCCAAGTGAATCGTAAAATCCGCATCGGCTTTTTCCATCGCTGCCGCAACCATTCTCGCTTCATCTGTCCCTGTGCCCCAATCACCCGCTATGCTGATCTTCACACGGTCATCGATCGGGTTGATACCGGTTCCTTTTCCGTGCGTCGTGTAGTCTCTGAACGCGTGCTTCTTATGAAACCAGTATTTCGCAACCTGCGGTATCCACTCGAAAAGCCTGCTGGGAAGGAAAGCGGCGATGGGATCGTAGGTCGTGGTTGAATATGCCGCCCGCGCAGCCTGGAAATGGGCTGAGATTCTGGAATGCGCGAACCCTTTAAAGTTTCCGAGGTCCTTGCCGGATCCTGGCTCGTCGGGCGTCCCGCGTCCGCGCTCGGCACTCTTCTTGGATTTGACACTCATGTCGCGAGACCGGATGAACACGTTCTAGTATCGGACTTTCGCTTAGGTGTTCGCATATTCCTTCCATTCGCGTTTCATGGCTTTAGCCATATCCTTGGCCGCAGATCGCAGCCAGTTTGCTTTCCTGCGCCGCAGGTCCTTCAGAATGTTCTTCGCCTGACGCTCGCGCCCCAGGTGCACATTGGCCGCTTCGGAACCCATGGCGTGAAGAAGTGTTTCTTCGTCGCGTTCTTCGGGCAAGTCGGCAATCTCAATTGGATTTGATTCGGGAGACAGACGCCGGATCAGCCACCTACCCACGACTTTCTGAAACGGATCGTGCGACCGCACGGCGGATTCGATGGCTTCCTCATAGTAAAACCGGCGATATCCGGTTTGACCGTTCAGCCAAACGCATGACGAAGGGAGCATGGCTTTCGCTTCGCGGGCGATGCAGCTCCCTTCCCAGGCGGCGATCGCGACGAATCGCTGTTGCCCAAGACTTCCCAACCCGGCTTCCCTTCTGACCACTTTGTAGTCCAAGTTGGTCCCGGGAAGCATTTTCTGCATGGCTTGCTTCGCATCCCGAGGCAGGCCGTGATTCACTACAGGGAGGGCGTTGAGCTTCTTCCAGAAATCATCCGGGGCTTTGAAGGCTTCCACTCCGAGTTTGTCCAGATTATTTTTGTGCTCGGCCAGAACAATCGGACAGCCGCCGGCCCTGAGTGTCTTCTCATAGCCTTCCAAAATGGTATCGCAGCCGTCCTTCAATTTGATCGTGAGGTCTTCCGAGTCGATCCCCATCTTTACGCTGGCTGCCAGGCGCACCAGATCATTCGTATAGGGCAACGGATACGATTCGTCGAAATCGTCGACGCCCCAGGAAAGGCGGCCTTCCTTGTCACGCCAGGTACCAAAACTGCCGATGTGAAGGTCTCCGACTGCCAAAACCTTGGGGGCATCACGCAGGTCGGGGCCTAGTTCCGGCCACAGCTGAATCCACCGGTAAAACGTGCCCCGAAAGAAGAGGAACGGATTCGTTTTCATCTGCCTGTGCTTCAGCCGCAGGTGGGCTTCGACGACGGTAGTACAATTCCGCATCCAATTTTCGTAGCTCTGGGTCGCCTTCAAAATATTCATAGTTCCTCCGCCCATCAGACGGGTCGCCGGACGAGGTGCCCGGGGTGAGTTCTCCGGAACCAGGGGTATCCAAACCACATCACCGCGAACGCCACGAGCATGATTACGCCGGCGCTTAAGGAAAAGTCCAACCTGTCCGTCATTTTGTAAACTACGATGAAAAAGTCTCCGCAAACTCCGAGAGCGAGTGGCGGCAAGGAGCTGAGGACCATCACCTGAGCAAGCCGATAAAAGCGCTCGGTTTCTTCGCCATTCTCTACGATACGGTGGTATGTGGCGGGAGTGAGCAAAATAATCGTACTCACGACCATCAACGAAAGGCTGGCAAGATGAATCCATTTCAGCCAAGGCGCGAGCTCGCTGAAACCTCGTTGCAAAATAACTGCGAATTGAAAGCCCAACAATGCTTGATTACCGGGGATAATCACACGCGCCTCCGTCAGCACTTGGCGAATCTTGTCGTGGACAGGAGTATGACCGGTTCCTTCGTCTTTTTTGAGTTGTCTCATCGAATTTCCTCCTGTTGGTTGACCCTCGTGCGCGCCTCGCAACACAACGGGTCCATACCAGAACAAAAATCCCAGAACTGCTGCCGACAAACCAAAACCAAGACCGGTAGCTCCTCCATTGATCGCGTCGGCTGGAATGTACACGTTCGCGCCGAGCCCCAAGGCGAACGGAAGAAGCGCCGCTTCCATCACACGCGTAGCGAAACCGTGGAGACGGAGAGAATCTTCACCCCTCTCGGCGATCTGGTGAAAGGCGGCGGGGGAAAGCAGTAAAGCCAGCGTGAAAAGCATCAGCGTAAGGGCAATACCATTCAAATTTTGCGAACGTATAGAAAGCATCTTGAATCCGTCCAGAAAGATGGCCATGCACTCAAAACCCACAAGAATCTCCGCGCCAAGGACGAGCATGCGGCTCTCGTCCATGACGTTCTGGATTTTGTTCTTCAGCTCGGTCATATATTCCTCCCGCTAGCGCCCATCCTCTTCCGCGCGCCACAAGAACGACGCTACCAATTGGAGCGAGATCCTGCGCAGAATTGTTTTCCCGATTAGACTTTTTGGAGATTGGAGAAGCCGCTCGCATTTCGAGTAAACCATCTGAGCGGGAATTATCGATTTCAACTGTATTTTTGCGCGGTGCTTCGGCTTCTTGTCCATGCTCATCATTGTAGGAACGATTCGCTCTAACGACGTTTTCGTCAAAGATGGATGTTTTCACACTGACCCACGACTTAGGTATGTCCCAACTGGGGCTCGGCCTACAACTAATCGATAGCGTCCAGAACTCCCCAGGTTTGGGCAATGAATATTACGGATATTGGTTGACACGCCCGTTAAGAAGGTACGATCGTAATCCCATGTGGCCGAAGACGGTCTACATGATTCGACATGCAGAGATACCCGAAGATCCCCATGACCCAAATCTCTCACCACAACGCGTAGAACGGGCGCAGGCGCTCGCGACAAACTGTGAGAAATTGTTCGGGAAGCTGGATTGCTTATTCGCCGCTGAGACTTCAGCGGGAAGTGCACGCTCAGTCGAGACTATCAATCCGCTTGCTCAGACGATTCACGTCGAGATCGATTCTGGCGTTAACAACAAAGACTACTCTGTCCTTGCAGCTAGGCTTTTAGCCGGGGCAACGGACTATGGCGGCAAAAACCGTTTTGATTTGTTGGCATCATGAGAACATTCCGGAGCTTGCGCAGGGATTACGCGCTGCCAACGCACCAGCGAACTGGATGGATGAAGTCTTTGACCGAATCTGGGTACTCGAATATCAAAGTTCAGGCGAGGTGTACTTCCACGATCTCGCCCAGTATCTTCTTCAAGGAGACAGCAAGAGCTAGTTTTTTCTCCGCGAACATCCTGATGAAAGCGGACCTCACACGTGGTCAATGAGGTTACAACGCGTTCCGTTTTCCATCATTTTCCAATTACCACGAACTTTGGTTCAGTTAAGTGCCGCCAGTTCAGCGTGTTAAGGTTTGCTAGAGGAAGCTTGGGAAGCTTCTATACTGCCATTGTACGACGCCCGCTTGGAGCAATGTATCGTTGCCTATCAAGATTGCAATAATTGTTTCCTCGCCTGGTCTTCTTGACTCATGTTCCGCCCATACAGGCAAAAAAATCAAATGATGCCAAGCAAGAATCTCTTTCAAGGACTACTCAACACAAAGTATGTTGCGCGCTACGGAGTATTCCACCGCGGGTTGCGCAATCCAGTCTGGTGTTCCCTTCCAGGCTCCAGACTATCGCCAGCCACCACCAAGCGCGCTGTAGAGTTGAACTACGGTGACGGCTTCGCCTTGCTGCGCATTGACGAGGTTTAATTCCGCGGAATAAAGACTGGAGTCCGTAGTCAAAACCTCGAGGTAACCGGTCGCACCCCCCTGGTAGCGAAGGCGCGCCAGGCGCGTAGCGTCCTGCGCCGCTGCAACGAGTTTTTCCTGCTCCTCGCGGTAAACGCGTTGCTTGTTCAACGCGATCAAAGCGTTCGAGACATCGCGAAAAGCGGTGGCAATGGTCTTCTGATAGTTGAGCACCATCTCCTCTTTGGTTTCGCGAGAAAGCTTCAATTGACCGCGCAGCTTGCCCCCTTCAAAAATCGGTTGCGCAAGCGATCCGATGCCGTAGATGGTTTTTCCGGAGACATCGAAAAGATTCGAGAACTCATTGCCGCCTACGCCCGCCGAGGTCGTGATGGACAGCTGCGGAAAAAATTGCGCCCGCGCAATTCCGATTTGCGCGTTGGCTGCAACTAAAGTTTGCTCGGCTTGCTGAATGTCCGGGCGGCGCTCGAGAAGCTGCGACGGCAATCCGGTCGGCAAATCCTGCGGCGGCGGCGCAAGCACGTTTGCGGCAGTGTGAGCAACCGGCCCGGGATCCGCACCGAGCAGAAGTCTCAGAGCGTTTTCGTCCTGCTGAATTCGTTGCTCGAGTTGCGGCACTTGCGACGACGCCGTGTACAGCAGTTGCTCGGCCTGCCGCACGTCCGACAGCGGAGCTGAGCCGCCGCGCTCCAATTTTCCGGTGAGTTCCAGAGAATCCTGGCGAACTTTTAGAGTCTGCTTAGTAATCTCCAACTTACGATCGGTTGCACGCAAGTCGATATAGGTTGCGACAACCTGCTGAATGAGCGTCAGGCGCACCGCTCGCTGCGCCCAGGTCTGCGCCAGCAACTGCGCGCGAGCGGCCTCGGTCTGCTTGCGATAAAGACCCCAGAAATCGGGGTTCCACGCAGCGCCAATATTGAAGCTGCCAAACGCGAGCGGACTAGCGATGTTTACTCCAAGGTTGGAAGGCAGCGTCGCGCCAACACCCGTGCCTCCGCCGGTGATCTGCGGAAATTCCTGGGAGCGCATGATCTGCACTTGGGCCTGCTGCTCGAGTACTCGCCGCGCGGCGATGCGGATATCGTAGTTGTTGGTGAGCGCCGTGCGAATCAGCGACTGCAGTTCTGGCTCACGGAAAACCTCCGACCATTGTTGATCGGCGATAGAGTTCTGAGCGTCGCTAACAATAGAAGCATCGTCCGCGCCGCGAAATGCCGGCGGAGTGGAAACGGTTGGACGATTGTATCGAGGGCCGACATTGCATCCAGCGATGACGACCGCTGCGACTGCGACTGTCGATGAGCGCATGAGCCAAACAAAAACATTCTTCATGCCATATCTCCAAGCGCGGGAGTTCGAGGTCCGACATCTGGAGCCTTGCCTTTGCGCGGATCAACGTCAGCCTTCGAATCCATGGTGGTATTCTTGCCGCCTCTGACAAAGCGATGCGACAGATACTCGACCACCGCAAACGTTGCGGGAATAAAGATGAGGCCAATGGCAGTCGAGAGGAACATCCCGCCAATCACCACAGTCCCTAAAATGCGACGGGAAGCAGCGCCCGCTCCAGAAGCTATCCATAACGGGAGGCAGCCGAAAATAAACGCCAAGGCCGTCATAACGATTGGCCGGAAGCGCAGCCGTGCAGCGCCTAATGCGGATTCAGAAATGCTCATCCCACCTTCGTAGTTCGATTTAGCAAACTCGACAATCAGAATGGCATTCTTGGCTGAGAGACCAATCAGCATGACCAGTCCTACGGTGGCGAAAATGTCGTTTTCGAGCAGACGCGCGCGAAGCGCAAGATATCCACCAAGGATCGCTACTGGAGTACTTAGCAGAACGCTGAAAGGCAGCGTCCAACTCTCATACAGCGCGGAAAGAATCAAGAATACGAAAAGCAGCGACAGTCCAAACACCGCCCACGAAGGTACGCCCTTCTCAGCCTGCTGCTCCTGAAAAGACATGCCGGAATAATCGAAACCAGCACCTGCCGGCATGGTCTTCTTGAAGACGTCTTCCAACGCGGCGCGAATCTGCCCGGAACTGTATCCGGGCGCGCCGGTGATATTGAGCTGCGCCGCGTTGTACTCATTGAATCGGTAAATGAATTCCGGTCCAGTAATCTGCTTCACTTTCACCAGCGACGCGAGCGGAACCTGCCCGCCGTTGGCGCTTCGAACGTAGAACTGATCTATGTTTGCAATGTTGGTGCGCGACGTCCCTTCGGCTTCCACGTAGGTTTGCCACTGGCGGCCGAACCGATTGAAGTAATTCACTAAATAGCCTCCCATGAACGTCTGCATGGTGGTGTAAACGTCCGAGAGACTCACTTGCTGTTGCAACGCCTTCTCGCGATCGACATCCACGTAGAGCTGCGGAACCGCAGGCTGGTACGAAGGAATCGCCGCGCCAATCTCTTTGCGATCTTTCAGCGCGCCAAGAAATGCGAACACGTTCGTAGTCAATGTTGCGGGATCATCCGTCCCCGAGCGGTCTTCCAGCACCATGGTCACGCCGCCGGAAGTTCCAATGCCCGGAATCGAAGGCGGCGGGAACGCAAATGCAATACCGTCCGGGTCAGCAGCGAGCTGCTGTTGTAGATGGCTTTGAATGTATTCGAGCTGCTGCTGCTTGCTCTTGCGCGTCTCCCAGGGTTTGAGTGCCACGAAAAAGAAACCGGCGTTGGTGCTCTGAACCTGCGTGAGCAGCGAAAAGTTCGTGACCGCAATCACGCCTTGTACACCGGGAGTCTTCAGCAAAGCTGCGCTGATTTTCTGTTGAGCAGCGTCGGTGCGTTGCGCCGAAGCACCATCAGGAAGCTGCAACGCGAGAAACATGTAGCCCTGATCCTCCGTCGGAATAAAGCCGCCGGGGAGACTGCTTCCGACGAAAACCGCCAGCACGGCGACTATCGCCAAGCCGGCCATGGCGATTACGGACTTATGGATAAGCACGTCGGAGGTGCGCACGAAACTGTCCGTGGTGCGCCCAAAAAATTTGTTGAACAGCCCAAAACCTTTACCAAGCAAACCTTTTTTTGCTTCTTTGTCTCTGGGCTTGAGCAGCAGCGACGCGAGCGCGGGAGAAAGAGTCAACGCGTTGAAAGCGGAAATCAGCACCGAGATGGCAATCGTCACCGCAAATTGTTGATACAGCCGGCCGGTGATGCCCGGAATGAACGCCGTCGGAATGAACACCGCCGCAAGAATCAGCGCGATGGCTACGACCGGGCCACCAACCTCTTCCATGGCTTTTATGGTGGCCGTCTTGGGATCCATGCCTTCGTCGATGTGGTGCTCCACAGCCTCCACAACGATGATGGCATCGTCGACGACCAAGCCGATGGCCAGCACCAATCCAAAAAGCGACAGCGTGTTAATCGAAAATCCGAGCGCGGGAAAAATGATAAATGTTCCGATGAGCGAAACCGGAACAGCCAACAACGGAATAAGCGTGGCGCGCCAGCCCTGTAAAAATAGGAACACGACAAGGACCACGAGACCTAAGGCTTCCACCAGCGTAAAAACAATTTCGCGGATGCCCGCAGTAACTGCCTTAGTGGTGTCGAGCGGCACGTCATAAGTAATGCCCGGTGGAAACGTGGAGGAAAGTTCTTTAATTTTCTTGTTCACCGCGATGGCTGTCTCGACGGCATTAGAACCAGGTAGTTGATAAATGGCCATGATGCCAGAGGGCGCCTGATTGTAGCGGCCAGAGATCGCGTAGGCCTGATCGCCCAGCTCTATTCGTGCAATATCGCTGAGGCGCAGGATAGAACCGTCGGCGTTCGCGCGAATGATGATGTTGCCGAACTCTTCTGTTTTTACTAGCCGTCCCTGCGTGCGCACGGTGTACGTGAATTGCTGCCCCTTCGGAATGGGCTCGCCACCAATCTGCCCAGCAGGGTTAACGTTATTCTGAGTCTGGATCGCCGCAATCACTTCAGGCGCGGTCACTCCTAGTTTTGCCATTTTGTCCGGCTGCACCCACACGCGCAGCGCGTAGGTGCCGCCGAAAACCTGCACACGTGAAACTCCTCGCACCCGCGCGATCTGATCCTGCAAGTTGATGACCGCATAGTTGGTCAGAAAATCCTGCCCCAATTTGCCGCCGGGAGAGTTGATGGCGATCAACATCAAGGGCGAGGTCAGCGACTTCTGAACGGTTAATCCCGCGACGGTAACTTGCGCGGGAAGTTGCGACTGCGCCTGGTCAACGCGCAACTGCCCGAGTACTTGGTCGATGTCCGGATTAGTCTTGATGTCGAAATCCACGAATAGTTGCACCACTCCGTTGTTAGCGCTCACGGAGTCCATGTAGATCATGTTGTCGACGCCGTTCATCTGCTGCTCGATGGGCGTCGCGACCGCTTGTGAAAGAGTTTTAGCGTCAGCGCCAGGATAAGTTGCGGTAACCAGAATCTCAGGCGGAACGATATTCGGAAACTGTGAAGTGGGAAGCGACGCTAGCGACACTACCCCGAGAATTACAGTCACGATCGCGATGACAATCGCAACGATTGGCCGGTCAATAAAAAATTTCGACATGGATTAATTTCCCGCCGCGTTGCTCGTCGCGGCGCTGGCAACGGGCGGTATCTCATGCGCATTGACAGAAGCACCATCGCGGAGCTTCTGGAGATTGTCGACGATCACCAGCGCTCCAGGAGCGACGCCGGAATTAACAACCCAGTTGGTGCCGATCTGGGCCCCCAGCACTACGGTTTCAACGTGAGCTTTCCCGTCCGGTCCAGCCACATAGATTTGTTGCATTCCCTGAAATTCCTGAACCGCTACTTGCGGTATGAGCAGCGCCTCGTGTCGAACTTCGGTCTCTGCCTTGATGCGGCCAAACTGGCCTGGACGCAGCAGATTCCCCGGATTAGGGAACGCTGCGGCAATTCGAATCGCCCCCGTTTGGCTATTCATCTGCCGGTCGACAAAAGCGATGCGACCTTTCTGCGGGAAATTCTCTCCATTCGAAAGAGTCAGTGTCAGAGGAATCGCCGAGGCATTCTCCAGCAGATCTCCTCCTTTGTGTTCTTTGTGTTTGGCCCGTTGCGTGAGCGCCAAATACTCAGTGTCGCTGATCGAAAAATAAACCTTAATGGGATCAACCTGGGAAACAGAAGTCAGCACCGACTGTGTGTTGACTAAATTTCCGACCTGTACAGTCGCTTGTCCGGCGATACCTGAGATAAGCGATCGAACGTGTGTAAAACCAAGGTTTAACTCCGCATTCTCAACCGCGGCCTGCGCCGCAGCTACGGAAGCTTGAGCCGATTGGACCGCGGCTTCGCTCTGCGCTTTCTGTTGGGTGTCATTATCGAGCTGACTCTGTGCTATAGCCCGCGCTTCCGCGAGTGGAGTATTGCGATTCACGTTAATCACCGCGAGCTGCAGTTGGGCCTGCGCCTGCTGTACCTGCCCTTTAGCTTGTGCAAGCTGACCTTTGGCCTGATCCAGCGCAGCTTGAAATGGGCGAGGATCGATCTCGAACAGCACCTGACCCTTCGAAACTTGTGCGCCCTCCTTGTAGTTCTGCTTGATTAGATATCCGCTCGCCTGCGGCTGAATCTGCGCGTTCACATAGCCGTCCAACGTTCCGACCCACTCACCAGTAAGCGACACATCCGTCGGCTGAACCTTAACAACTGAAACGGACATTGGAGGCGGCGGCCCGGCAGCCGAGGTGTTCTTGTTGCCGCATCCCGAAAGCCATCCGGCGCCCACGAGCAGCATTAAGACTGCAAACGCAGACGTGAATATCTTGCGAGTTGGTATAGTTGAAACACTTGCTGGCCGCACGTTCATAGACCTCCCCCAACAACCCCGAGAAAATTTCTTGCTGAACTCCGTGTCTTAATGGAGCCGCAATCTGACGCGATCCGCTGACCTGGCGTCACGTTTCAATTAGATTCATGCACCAGGTTTTTATGTACATTTGGTCCCGCAGAAGATAAACGGTACTCAGAGCTCTAGAGCGCCAAAATTTGTCACCTACCGCCATAAGATTGGGTACACATCAACCATCCCGGACTTGTTGGCACCATCCTGGAGCGACTCTGTTTTTGAAACAAACCCAGTTGGAGTAGTCTTTTCGCTACTACATGGTGTATGGGCTCGCTACTTCTTTAGAGGGATTCCCAACGGTGCTGGTGCTGCTTAAATCACAAACGGCCTGACCAGTGTGGGTAGCCAGAAGCCGAATGAGGCAATCGCGGATTTCGAACCGGGTATTCCAACGGCCGTACCGTCAAGGCATCCGCGACTTTTGCAGACTAGTTGACAGACCCCTTTTCCTACAGTTGAGCGTGCTATGACTTCTGCCACCATGCTAGTTTCGATGACCTAGGAGGTCCACCGCCATGGGGTCCGACGCGAACGGTTCGCCCAAACGCGCACGGGTCGTTCCGCAACCCGTAACCGCGCCGCTCTCCCGTTCCGCAATTTTCCTAACTCTAACGCTCAGCCCCGGACCCGCCACTCTCGCGACGTTGCGATCGTTCTGTGCGGATCTCAGCGGCATAATTCGCGCAGTGGAATTTCGCAACATGGAAGCCCAATTGTCCTGCGTCATGGGATTTGGGTCGCAGGCTTGGGACCAACTTTTTGAATCACCGCGTCCGGCCCAACTGCACCCATTCCGCGAAATTCGAGCCGGCACGCGCCACGCGGTTGCCACCCCGGGCGATTTGCTGTTTCACATTCGCGCAAGACACATGGATATGTGCTTTGAGCTTGCCACCCAAATAATGGCGCGCATCGGAACTGTAGTGTCGCCGGCCGACGAGGTGCATGGGTTTCGAAATTTTGATGACCGCGATCTGCTTGGATTTGTCGATGGTACAGAGAATCCCCGCGGTGAGACCATCGGTGAATTCGTTCTTGTCGGCGACGAAGATGTTGATTTCGCCGGCGGCAGCTACGTCATGGCGCAAAAATATCTGCACGATCTAAGCGCATGGAATGCCCTGTCGACCGAATCCCAGGAAAAAATTATCGGCCGCAAAAAACTGTCCGATATTGAATTAGACGACTCCAACAAACCAACCTCGGCGCATAGCGCACTCACCACCATTGTCAACGACGGCCAGGAAATGAAAATTCTGCGCGACAATATGCCCTTCGGGCGAGCCGCAGCCGGTGAATTCGGCACCTATTTTCTTGGCTACAGCCGCTCGCCCTCTACCTTGGAGCAGATGCTTGAAAATATGTTTGTAGGCCGCCCGCCCGGCAACTACGACCGCCTGCTCGATTTCAGTCGCGCGGTCACCGGGAATTTGTTCTTCGCGCCGACGGTTACGTTCCTCGATGAGCTATCCGAAGACTAGCCACGATTTCGGCACGGAGCGGTCCACGTTTTAATCAAGGCTATCGACTGAGTCTTCTTTGTGCATCGCTCCGGTGAGTCATGGACGAAAAGCAAATCGCCGCTGCATCGGCGGCTGAGCTAGTAAAAGACGGAATGGTTATCGGCCTGGGCTCGGGGTCGACGACCGAGATCGTCATCCGCATCCTTGGCGACAAAGTAAAAAACGGCCTGAAGATTATCGGCGTCCCGACTTCCCATAAGTCCGAGCTAATCGCTCGCGGCTTAGGCATACGATTGGCCACGCTCGAGGATTATCCTGAGCTGGATCTAACGATTGACGGGGCTGACGAGGTGGAACTTGGCTCACTCGATCTGATCAAAGGCCGCGGCGGCGCGCTGCTTCGTGAAAAAATTGTGGCCAGCTCCAGCAGCCAGCTGATCATCGTTGCAGATGAAAGCAAAATCGTAAACAAACTTGGTTCGCATGGCGAAGTTCCAGTCGAAATAGTTTCGTTCGGATGGCAATCTACGTCGCAGCGACTGGAGAAACTGGGCTGGAAACCAGTGTTGCGCTTGGAATCTGGCGGCGCTCCGTTTGTGACCGACGGAGGTCATTACATTCTGGATTGCTCATTTGAAAAGGGCATCTCCATCCAGGCGAAAGCGGCGCAATTGCACGACACGGTAGGCGTTGTGGAACACGGAATGTTCCTGGGCATGGTTACCGAAGCACATGTGGGGAGCGCGACCGGCGTTCGAGTATTGCGAAAGGACGCCGCCAATCCACGGGATCAAGGCCGAGCCAGCTAGCTTGGCCGGCTTAATTGCGCCATTTCGAATTTTACATTTGCGATGTTCGGCACCTGGTTAGTTACGCACGACGCTGACGGTCTGCGGCGTTTCCTGCACTTTCCCCGCGAGATTGGCAAGCAGTTCGTAAGAATGCAAACGATCCTCGAACTTGTAAGTATTCGTGACCACGATTAGCTCGTCTGCTTCCGTCTCTTCCAAAAATGCCTCCAGCCGCTTGGCCACTCGTTCGGGCCCGCCAAAAATAGCTGCGCCAAGTTTCGCTGCAACCGCATCTCGTTCTACAGAAGTCCATTCCAGAGTCTTCGTTGGAGGCGGCAGAGGCCCGGGCACGCCACGAATCAAATTCAAAAACATTTGCACTGGAGTGGTTGCGAGAAGCTGCGCTTGTTCGTCGGAATCCGCCACAATAATCGGGATGCCGACCATAACGTACGGCCGCTCCAAAACCGCTGACGGCCGGAAAGCCGAGCGATAGATTCGCAGCGCTGGCAGCAGCGGTCCGGGTTGAAAGTGAGCGGCGAACGCAAACGGTAAACCAAGTTCCCCCGCGAGCCGTGCGCTGAAGTCGCTGGACCCCAGAAGATATATAGGAACGTTGCTGTCTTCCCCAGGTTGAGCATGAACCCGTTGCGAAGGCTGTGGCTTGCCGAGATAGCCGCGCAGTTCCTCCAAAAGTTCCGGGAAGTCCTCGCCAGCACTAACTAGTGGGCCGCGCAGGGCGCGCGCCGCTGCCGAGTCTCCGCCCGGAGCACGACCCACACCCAAGTCAATGCGGCCCGGAAACAACGATTCGAGTGTGCCGAATTGTTCGGCGATCACCAGCGGGGAGTGATTTGGCAGCATGATGCCGCCGGCCCCGACACGAATCTTCGAAGTAGCATTCGCAATGTGACCGATCAAAACGGACGTCGCCGAACACGCCACTCCCCGAATGTTGTGATGTTCCGCCAGCCAGAAGCGTTTGTAATTGAGCGACTCCGCGCGTTGAGCCAGCACCCGCGAGTTGCGAAAGGCCTCGCCGGCAGTTCCGCCCTGGCGTATATGCGCTAAATCCAGAATAGAAAGGGGCGTCCTCGCAAGACGCGCAGAAGCTGACATGGATGCCTCGATTTCGCCCCGCCGCAAGAAACTGAATCGCAAGCAAGGCACGTCCATTGGATGACTGGAAAGTTTCGATAGGTACGTCGAGGTTCCATGCGGACCATTTGAATATCGTGGCGCCCCGCTTTCGCAACCGCCAAGCCCTCGACTTGGCAAAATACGCTGGCAGCCTGTAATATGAGCCGCCTCCGGTCATGATCGTTGACCCCCATTCTTCAGTGAGGTTCAAGGCTGTACCATCACGTGCAATCAAGCTTCGACGGACCCACGCACGGCATACCTTGGACGCTTTCGCCCACCCAGAAATCATTTGTCTGCTTCTGTGCTTTTTGATGAATGGTTGTCGCCCAAGATCGACCACCGCCGAACCTTCCATCGAATTCACCAAAATACCTCCAGCGATGCAAGGCGGACGCGAGAAGGTGGACACCATTTCCGGACGCGTCTCCGGCGCTCGACGCGGTCAGCAAATTGTGGTGTACGCCAGGAGCGGCCCTTGGTGGGTCCAGCCTTGGCCCAACGAACCGTTCATTCCTATTCACTCGGATTCAAGCTGGAACACCCAAACGCACATGGGTTTTGAATACGCGGCGCTGTTGGTAGAGCCCGGATATCAGCCCGCGCCCACCATGGATGTGCTTCCCCCCCGAGGAGGACCGATCGCCGCCATCGCAGCCGTGAAAGGTGTTGGCCCAATTGCGCTGGCGCCCACCAAGCCAGTTCATTTCAGCGGCTACGATTGGAAAGTTCGCACCATTGCCAGCGATCGCGGCGGACTGAATAATTTGTACGATGGCGACAATGTGTGGACCGATGACCATGGAGCGATGCACCTGCGCATAAAAAAAAGGGACGGACGTTGGTCCTGCTCGGAAGTGTTTCTCACCCGTAGCTTGGGGTATGGCACCTACATAGCAGTGATGCGCGATATTTCTCATCTGGAGCCCGCCGTAGTCCTAAGCATGACCACCTTCGACGACTGGGCCGGAGACCAGCATTACCGCGAAATGGATGTGGAGATCAGCCGCTGGGGAGACGCTGCCAGTAAAAACAATGCGCAATACGGCATTCAGCCGTTCTACGTTCCTGGCAACGTCTCTCCCTTTATAGCCCCGCCAGGGCCTCTCACCCATTCAATGCAGTGGGAATCTGGGCGCGCCAGTTTCAAAACCGTTCGAGGCACATCCATGCGCAGCGGGGCCCAGGTAGTCGCCGAACATAGTTTTACCTCCGGCGTACCTTCGCCCGGTCGCGAGACGTTTCAACTATTATTCTATGTGGTCGACAGCGAAAAAAGTCCTTTGCAAAATGAAACTGAGGTTGTAGTTGAGAAATTCGAATATTTGCCGTGAAGTGCGCTTCACAACGCGTCGGCTTCCTTTTATTGTTTTGGCCGCACTAGCTCTTCCCTGTTTCGCGCGCCCGCTCTTGGCGATCGATCCAAACCGAATCATCGCGCAGTATATTCACGACTATTGGGGAAGCGAAAAAGGGTTCGGCGGCGGATCCGTCTCCGCCTTGGCGCAAACCGCTGATGGCTATTTGTGGATCGGAACAAACAAAGGATTGTTTCGTTTTGACGGTCTGAGTTTTCGCGCATTTCCGCAAGCCATCCCCACAGCGTTCCCTATCGGCCCCGTCCAGGGACTTAGGTCCGATCTTCAGGGAAATCTTTGGATCTTGCTGCAGAACACCAAGATCCTGCGTTACCGCGATGGACAATTTCACCTCGGAAATGAAGAGGTGGAGTTTGGCATTACTTCCGTCGGTAATCGCCGGGACGGTACGATACTCTTCTCATCCCTGACTCTCGGAACGCTCACATACAGAGATGGAAAATTTGAAGCATTGAGTCCGGAGCTTGAATCGGCGAATTCTTCCACCTCCACAAAATCCGAAAACAAAGATGTTTTATCCAGTCGTCTCAGTTGGGCCACGGGAGTCACCCCGCACCGCTTCGCCGAACCAAATTCTGCCGTGACCGCCATTGCCGAAACCGAAGACGGCAAGGTGTGGCTCGGCACGAGAGACAAAGGCCTATTTTATTTGAGCGAAGGCCGCGCAGTGGCCGCTCCGAACGGTCCCTCCAACATCAAAATTAATTGCTTGCTGGCGTTGAACAGTAACGAATTGTTGATCGGCACCGACAAAGGCATTTTGCGCTGGGATGGAACGGCACTCGCTTCGCAAGGTGTACCCACCGCGCTCCGCCACATGCAGATTCTTTCCATCGTTCGTGATCGTGATTCGAACATTTGGGTAGGCACTGCAGCTGCATTGACGCGTATCCGTCCCGATGGCGTCACCTTGGATTCCAAGGTTGATGGCGGTGTGACCGCTCTATTCGAAGACCGAGAAGGAAATTTGTGGCTCGGCACTTCGTCAGGTATCGAGCGCCTGCGCGACAGTGCGTTCGTCACCTACCGCGTTGCCGGCGCCGGGACAGAAAGCGCCGGCCCGATCTATGCCGATGCTAATCAGAATATTTGGATTGCCCCTCTTGAAGGCGGCCTGCGCCGCATGAAAAGCGAGCAAAGTGAAAGTGTGGTGGCGGAAAACCTCGCGCACGATGTCGTCTATTCCATAACCGGCCGTGGCACCGAACTGTGGATAGGCAGGCAGCAAGGCGGAGTTACGCACTTGGATTTTCGCGGAGGCCAACTTACTGCAACAACCTATACGGAACGAGATGGACTCCCTCAGAATAGCGTCTATGCGACCTACGAAAGCAGTGATGGCGCGATCTGGGCCGGCACTTTGAGCGCTGGTGTCAGCGAATACAGGAACCATCATTTCAAAACCTACACCACGGCCGATGGCTTGGCCTCCAACACCATCGCCGCCATCACTCAATCCAACGACGGCACCATGTGGCTTGCCACACCAGGCGGCATTAGCTCCCTCTCCGAGGGACATTGGCGATCTTTCCGAACTGCGGACGGATTGCCATCCGCCAACGTTACCTGTCTCCGCTCTGATTCGAATGGCACACTTTGGATTGGAACCGCATCTGGCCTGGCATTCTTGCAGTCTGGTCAAATCCACATTCCCAATGGCGAACCTCCTTCCCTCCATGAACAAATACTCGGCCTGGCTCTCGATAAACTTGGCTGGCTCTGGATTTCCACCTCCAACCATGTGTTACGCGTGAAGCGCGACAGTTTACTGACTGGCGCGATCAGCGACGAGGATGTGCACACTTACGGACTCGAAGATGGTTTGTTGGGCACCGAAGGAGTGAAACGAAACGAATCGGTCTTCGCCGATTCGCTTGGCAGGATCTGGTTTTCCATGAATCGTGGGCTCTCCGTGGTGGATCCCGCGCGCGCCACAACCAATTCCGCGCCCGCCCTCATTCATATCGACAGCTTATCGGCCGATGGAAATCCGGTTGAAATTAAAAACTCCGTGCGCTTCGATCAAGCCCGCCGCCGCATAACCTTCGACTACGCCGCGCTGAGCCTTTCTGTCCCAGAGCGCGTCCGATATAAATATAAACTCGACGGCCTCGACGACAATTGGAGTGAGCCGGTTTCCGCGCGCACAGTCACTTATAACAATCTAAGTTCGGGTGCTTACCGTTTTCGCGTAATCGCCAGCAATAGCGACGGCTTGTGGAATAGTTCGGAATCCGTCATTCCCTTCGCAATTGAACCCGCCTACTGGCAGACCTGGTCGTTCCGGATTGCCAGTGTTTTAGTCGCAGCATTGGCTATGCTGCTATTCTTTCGCCTGCGCATGCTGCGACTAAAGAAGCAAATGAATATGCGATTCGAAGAGCGTCTCGCGGAGCGCACCCGCATCGCGCAGGAATTGCACGACACCTTGCTGCAGGGTTTTCTGAGCGCTTCCATGCAGCTGCATGTTGCGAATGACCAACTCGCCGCGGAGTCGCCCGCTAAACCTTTCGTGGGCCGCGTCCTTGAACTGATGGGCCGAGTCATTGACGAAGGCAGGAACGCAGTGCGAGGCCTGCGCTCGCCCGACGCGCCCTCTGAAAATCTCGAGCAAGCATTCTCCGGCCTCCAACAAGAACTCGGCGGCGACCATGGAACCAGTTTTCGTGTTGTTGCTGAAGGTGAGCCACGCCCTCTGCGACCCGTCATCCGCGAAACGGTGTATCGCATCGGTCGCGAAGCGGTGATCAACTCATTTCGTCATTCACGCGCGACCAAGATCGAAGTCGAACTGCAATACGCTCCAAAACATTTGCGGCTCCTGGTTCGCGACAATGGCATAGGCATCGACCAGGGCGTTGTCAGCACTGGGCTGGACGGTCACTGGGGTCTATCTGGCATGCGCGAACGCGCCGAAGAAATTGGCGCCAAGCTGCGACTGTTGAGCAGCCCTGCGGCCGGTACCGAGATTGATCTTTCTGTTCCAAGTCGCGTCGCCTTTGAATCGCGATATACAAATAGTCGCTGGCGTTGGCTATCCAAATTCACATCCTCTGCAGCCTCACCTGCAGATCAAAAAACCGAAAGCCGGAAGCCGCAATGAACGACCAACCTCGCATTCGCGTTTTCAGTGTCGATGACCATCCCCTCTTGCGTGAGGGCATCGCCGCCATCATCAATAATCAACAGGATATGCAGATGATAGCCCAGGCCGCGAATGGCAAGGACGCTATTCAAGAATTCAAGAAGCACCAACCTGACGTGACCCTCATGGACCTCCGCCTTCCAGATATGAATGGCATCGACGCCATGATTGCCATCCGCGCGGAATTTCCCGAGGCGCGCATCATCCTGCTCACCACCTTTGAAGGAGACGTGGAGATTAAACGAGCATTGGAGGCGGGAGCACGCGGCTATTTGTTGAAGAGTATGCCTCCTAAAGAACTTGTCGAAGCCATTCGCCATGTCCACTCCGGCAAAAAGCGCGTTCCCCCGCAATTAGCGGCTCAGCTTGCCGAACACATGAGCGACGAAGCGTTGACCGCTCGCGAAATTGAAGTGCTCGGCCAAATCGCCGGAGGCAATCGCAATCGCGACATCGCTGATCAACTATTCATCTCCGAAGAAACCGTGAAAGTTCACATCAAGCACATCATGGAAAAACTCGGCGCTAGTGATCGCACTCAGGCCGTCGCCATCGGCATTCGCCGTGGAATTATCCAGCTGTAGCAGTACTTCTCGCCCAGGACCGATACCCATTTAGGGGAATGCCAAGATACCGAAATGTTGGATTTCGCGCCGGAAATCCTACGCTTACCTTTGGTTGTTGCGCGTTTTTGCGCGATCAGGGTGAAGGCACTGCTAAGACTATGCTCCACTTTTCCAGATAGCTGGCCAGGCGCAGCATTGCTTTTGCTCCGCGCCATTGTGGGCCTCGGTGCTGTCGCGCAGGGATTTTTGTATCTTGGCAGGGGCGCAAAGCTGAGTGCTGGCGGCCTGCTTTTCGGCGTGCTTCTGGCCATCAGCGGAGTTTGTCTGGTGATCGGGTTCCTCACTCCCATTGCCAGCATTTTGGCGGGTGTTGGGTGTGTGGCGAGCACTGCATCCTGGGTTCCCGCTCCCATCACCACTTTGTTCGACGGGCGCCTCGTTTCCCTGGAGGTAATCGTCATGGCGCTGTCCATCGCCATGCTCGGTCCCGGAGCCTTCGCCTTGGACGCTCGCCTTTTTGGCCGCCGCGAAATTGTCATTCCTCCTGCCCCGCGCGATCCGAAAATTTGATCTGAGATCGCGCCGTCGAAATGATCCTTTTCCTACTCAGTTATCCCTCCCTGATGATGATCGTCGCTTGGGCCGAAAGTGGTATATCGCGGCAGCCTGATGGTGGTAATCAGAAAACATTCGAAGTGGTGATGTTGTTTCTTTTGCGTTAGCGCAAGGTTGGTGCACGACGAAAGCGACACGCGGTGTGGAGGAGCTAAACCTTCCATCCGCAGCCCGATGTTCCCAAGCTTAGTCGTAAATATAGCGCACGCTAAAAGAGGAACTAACCGCCATGAACTTGATGCCGCAAGAAGTCCCCCAAACACGGCCCAAGATAAATCACGAAATGGTACTCGAACAACTGTACCTGGAACTGCGCCCCAGATTTCTCTCGCTGGCTTATTCAATTTTGCGCAACCGCGAGGACGCGGAAGACGCCGTCCAGGAAGCCTTCGCTTCAGCACACCGCAACTTCCCAGGATTTGAAGGCCGCTCGGCTGTAGCCACTTGGCTCACCCGCATCGTCGTAAACTCGGCACTCATGCAGCTACGAAAACGCAAATCCTCGCTGCTGGTAGCTACTCCGGAGTCCGATCCGAAGGAGGGCACTCCCTGGATCGAGCGCGTACGTACCTCAACACCCGATCCAGAAGCGCTTTGCGCCGAAGCAGAGACCCTTCAGATGGTCGATGACCTGTTGCACACCGCGAGCCCGCTGATCAGCGCGGCCTTCCGCCTGAAGCTCCACGACGATGTTTCCGCTGAAGTAGGCGCGAAACATTTCGGCATCACCGCCAACACCTTCAAGTCCCGCGTATTTCGCGCTCGTCGCCATCTGCGGGCCCGCGGCAAACACGCGCTGATCGCTCCGATCAGAAAACCGGTGCACGCCACAGTTCGGAGCAACGACCGCGGCTCCTGGAATTATGGAAATGCAGCATGACATTTCGGAGCGCTCCAATGTCTAGCGTATTCGGCGAGCTGACGACGCCGCTGGCTGCCGGTTCCTATCTTTCCCGTCAGACAGCCACAATGAAAAAAATCCAGGGCGCCGCATATCTGTGGATTATTTATGGTGTGAGCATCGATGCGACTTCGGTAATCGTCGCAAATCTCATCGTGGCGGCCATGGCGTTTTACTCCGCTCTTGTTAAGAAGTCCGCCTGGAAACCAGAGTGGACAGCCCGGCTGAGAAAGACGAACCGGCAGTCAATACATCGAGAGAGAGGTCATGCCACTGAGAATGGCCGCTCCGTTGCCTCGCATACCGCGATGGTGGTACCTATTTGCCTACCCAGTGGGGTTACAGACAGAAAGAACCTCCGATTTAGTGATGTTTCGTAGCCCCGCTTGCGACAAAGTGCCACCAGAAATCATCCATGTCTAAGGCTCGCAAAGGTTCGGTTCCAGGAGTTTCCGGTTCCAGGAGTTTCGTAACTCAATTTCTTGTAAAGGAGAAAATTCACATGGCAGCGATTACTACCAAAGACGGCACGCAAATCTATTACAAAGACTGGGGCAAAGGACAACCCATCGTTTTCAGCCACGGATGGCCGCTCTCGGCCGACGACTGGGATGGACAAATGCTCTTCTTCGGCCAGCGCGGTTATCGAGTGATTGCCCATGACCGCCGCGGTCATGGCCGCTCCGACCAGACGTGGGACGGCAACGATATGGATACCTATTCCGACGATCTCGCAGAACTATTCGAAGCTCTCGATCTGAAAGACGCCATCATGGTCGGACATTCCACCGGAGGCGGCGAAGTGGCCCGCTACCTGGGCCGTCATGGCACCAAACGCGTTGCCAAAGCTGCCCTCATCAGCGCCATCCCACCGCTGATGTTGAAGACCGACAAGAATCCGACCGGTCAACCTCGGTCCGTCTTCGATGAGCTCCGCACAGCGCTCGCAGCCAACCGCCCACAGTTTTACAAAGACATCACCATGCCCTTCTACGGCTACAATCGTCCTGGCGCAAAAATTTCTGAAGGCATCCGGGAGCATTGGTGGTTGCAGGGAATGTTGGGCAGCGTTAAAGCCCACTACGACTGCATCGCGGTTTTCTCAGAGACCGATTTGACCGAAGACCTCAAGAAAATCGATATCCCCGTACTGGTGCAGCATAGCGATGACGATCAGATTGTTCCCATCGCGGCTGCCGGTCCTATGGCCGCAAAGCTTCTGAAGAAATCGACACTCAAGGTTTATCACGGCCTTCCGCACGGCATGCCCGCGACACACGCGGACCTGATCAACGCCGACTTGCTCGCCTTCTTTAAAGGCGCCGCGACCGCCGCAGCGTCCTGACATCTCTGGGGCGGGTTGCGCTGCGAGGCTCAGAGCCTTCCCGCAACCCGCACCGGTGCTTTTGATTAAACCTCGGCGACGAGAAAACACTTGAACGTCTCTGGAAATTCTATGTGTGTGCCTGCGGCGGCCTAATTCAACCCGGTGATTCGCAAGAATTTTTAAAAGGAGGACTGGAAATGCTTCTCTCGATTTTTACTTTTGCTCACGTGCTCATCAGCCTGGTAGGAATTTTCTCGGGGTTAGTGGTCGCCTATGCCTTGATCAATGCCCGGCAGTTCGACGGTTGGACGTCGGTTTTTCTGTGGACTACGGTGCTCACCAGCGTCACCGGCTTTATGTTTCCGTTTCACGGATTCCAGCCGTCCTACGTCGTCGGCGCCATTTCGCTCGTAGTTCTAGCCCTGGCGCTCTTCGCGCTATATCGGCGGCACTTGGAAGGTGGCTGGCGCCGCACTTACGTAATCAGCTCAATGATCGCTCTATATCTCAACGTGTTCGTCTTGGTAGTGCAGCTTTTCCGTCGCGTGCCGGCGTTGAAAGCGTTCGCTCCGACGCAAACCGAACCAGCCTTCAAAATCACCCAGCTAGTTGTGCTGCTGGTTTTCGTAGCGCTCACGGTTCTCGCTACAACGAAGTTCCGCCATGCCCAACTTCGCACTGCTTAATTTTGTAGCGCTCACATTCCGCTGTCCGCGCCGAATAGTGTGGGAGCTTGGTCCAGACCGTTACGTTCCGCAAATTAGTCGTTATCACTCGATTGCTTCCTTAACGTTCTCATGGTGATGGAATAACGCAATTCGTGGATCGGCGCGATGCGGTGCTGCCATAAATTGCGGGCCTCGTGCGTTAATAAATAAATGGATCGCGAGGGTAGTTCCAGCTCAGACGCTCTGCGTTGCGCCCCGCTGCCCTCTTGAAAGCGCATAACGCAGGTCGCTCCAAGCGAAATGCCCGCCACGATTCCAAACGCCGGCGAGTCGTGATGCCAGCCAATCCCTGCACCGGGGCGGTACTCGTTCACTAGAATCTGTGAGAACTCATCGGGAGCTATGCCGGCAAAATCCGCGGCCCGACGACGAATTGGTTCAAACTCGCTCGGGATTCCCGGCGCGGTACTTAACACCCGGCTCTCCAAGGCATACCGCAAACCGAAATGCAAGACGCGTCGTTTGGCCGCAACGCCATGCAATTTAACTTCATAAAATGGCAATGTCTGCAGCAGCGCAAACAGATCACGCCCTTCCTGAACACTCAGAAAATCCGGTTTGAACTTCAGCCCTTCAGGAATTTCGCGAACGGCAAATAACGATCGCTGACGCATTTTTATTGGATGCCGGCATTCCACAGACGGTTGGTGTAGTTCCAACGCTCCGTGAAGTCGCCAAAAATCAGTTCGATGTTCCCCCGACCCAAATTGAAACTTGGAATTCCTCAGCGACCTTGGGTGCGTTTTCGCAACAAAAATCCCTCCGTTTGGTGGTAGCTTTAACGCGCGTCAATAAAACCCACAAGCAGGCTGGTAAATGAAATTAAATTCCACGCTGTTAAAGGCGACCGCGGTTGGCGCCTTGGGCGGTCTGTTGTTTGGATTTGACACCGCAGTCATCGCCGGTACCACGCATTCCTTGACGCTCAAGTTTGCCCTCACTCCACGCCAGTTGGGCCTCACCGTAGCCATGGCCCTCATCGGCACCATCATCGGCGCCATGTCCGCCGGAATCCCCGGGCAGCGTTGGGGAGGCCGGGAAACCTTGCGAGTTCTGGCCATTTTTTACGTGTTGTCAGCGCTCGGATGCGCTTTCGCGGCGAATTGGCCAATGCTGCTCATCGCCCGCTTCATCGGCGGTCTGGGAATTGGCGGCTCTTCTGTGCTCGGGCCCGTATATATAGCCGAATTGGCGCCAGCCAGATTGCGCGGCCGTTTGGTCGGATTATTTCAGATCAATATCGTGCTCGGGATTTTGCTCGCTTACTTTTCAAATTATGTGATCGGTACGCTCGGCTTAGGAGTCAACGAATGGCGTTGGCAATTCGGCGTGGCCGCGATACCGGCGATATTGTTCCTGGTGATGTTGTTCGGCATTCCCCCCAGTTCGCGCTGGCTGGTTACCCAGAAGCGAGTTGATGAGGCCCGCGCGGTTCTTATTTCGATGGGCGCCGACGATCCCGAAAATGAGTTGCGCGAAATTGTCGCCTCCGTCCATCTCGAACGAGAGCAAACTTCGGAGCCGCTGTTCGTCAAGAAATACCGCCTGCCCATTTTTCTGGCCATCACCATAGGCATGTTCAATCAGCTTTCCGGCATCAACGCCATTCTGTATTACCTCAATGACATTTTTGCCGCCGCCGGATACAGCAAGGTTTCCGGCGACCTGCAAGCCGTGGCCATCGGCGCGATGAATCTTGTCGCCACCCTTTTCGGCATGACTTTGATCGACAAGCTGGGGCGCAAGACTCTGCTAATAATTGGATCAGTAGGCACCGCGCTATGCCTGGCCGGCGTGGCCGAAATATTTTTTACGCAGACGCACCAGAATTATCTACTTTGGCTCCTAGTCACCTACATCGCGTTTTTTGCCGTCTCCCAGGGAGCGGTCATCTGGGTTTACATCGGCGAGGTATTTCCCAACCGGGTGCGCTCCAAGGGCCAATCACTGGGCAGCTCGTCCCACTGGATCATGAATGCCATCATTGCTTACACCTTTCCACAGATGGCCAAGTCCTCAGGCGCCTATCCATTCATGTTTTTCGCGGCCATGATGGTTGTGCAATTTTTTGTGGTGCTGTTCTTCTACCCGGAAACCAAGAACGTCACCCTGGAACAGATGCAACGTCGCCTGGGAATTGATTAACTTTCCACCAGCTAAAAATTGCGCGAGAATCGGGATTATGGGGGGCGATTTATCGCCCTTCTTGGAGGATGCCATGAGCGGGAGAAAAATCGGAGGCTTCATAGCCGTAATCACAATTTTGATCGTTTCGCTGGCGTTGACGTTGTGGGGCGCGGGCGCCGCCACCATCGTCAGCGATTTACACGTGAGTATTCGGGAGTGGGATGTGCCCACCAAGGGCGCGCATCCTCACGACCCGGCCGTCGGCAAAAATGGCGACCTGTGGTTCACCGAACAAATGGCCAACAAGATTGGTCGCTTTGATCCAACATCACAAAATTTCAAGGAATATCCCCTCATGGGAGAAAATGCTGGTCCGCACGGCTTGGTTTCCGATAGCGATGGCAACATCTGGTTCACGGCGAACTTTGGCGGATACATCGGAAAGCTCGACCCGCAAACCGGCCACGTCACCCAATATAAAATGCCAATCGAGAAAGCCGACGATCCCCACACTGCGGTGTTCGACAGCCACGGCACTTTATGGTTTACCGTGCAGGGCGGGAATATGGTCGGGCGCCTCGATCCCAAGAGCGGAAAAATAGAATTGAAGAACGTCCCCACCGAGAGTGCATTACCCTACGGCATCGCCATCAACAGCAAAGGTGTGCCTTTCTTTTGCGAGTTGGGCACTAACAAAATGGCCAGGATTGACCCCACCACGATGGCCATTACCGAGTTTAAACTGCCCGAAACGGCTCGCCCGCGCAGGCTGGCGATCGCCTCCGACGACCAGGTTTATTTCACCGACTTCAAGAGCGGCAATCTCGGTCGCCTGAATCCCGCCACGGGCGCGGTCAAGATGTGGCCTTCGCCGGGGGGATCCGATTCAGGTCCATACGGAATTGCCATCACCAGGGACGGCAGCGTGTGGTACAGCGAGTCCGGCGTTAAGCCCAACACCATAATCAAATTCGATCCTTCCTCAGAAAAATTCGCCCGCGCCAATATTCCATCCGGCGGTGGAGTGGTCCGCAACATGGCAGCCACCCCCGACGATCGCATCTATCTGGCGTGCAGTGGCGTGGACAAAATCGGAATCGTAGACCCGAACCCCAAATAATCAGCACACAGAGTGTCCGATTTAGGCCTCCGCATCAGCAAATCGGCCGAAAGGCTTGTTGCAGCTTGCACAGCAGTTCTCGCCTGTTTTCTTGACGCCAGCCGCGACCTCCGATAGCGTCAATAACGGTGTCACTCTCACTGTGTAATTTTGTGGTGAGGCGATAAACCGTAAGCCTACCGATCAGGCGGGAGAAGCAGTGACTAATCCAATCATTACGCTGACCACCGACTACGGTGCCAGCGATCATCTGGTCGGCACGCTCAAGGGCGTTCTGCTTAAGATCAATCCCGAACTCACCATCGTCGATATCACCCATCACGTGAATCCCTATGATCTTCTCGACGGAGCGCTCACCATCGGCGCGGCCTACTCCTACTTTCCGCCAAGAACAATTCACATCGTGGTCGTGGACCCCGGCGTAGGCACCGCTCGCAGACCGCTGCTCGTCACGGCGCAGAATCAATATTTCGTAGCTCCCGACAATGGCGTTCTCTCCCTGGTTTACGAACGCGAGCAAGACAACTTAACCGTCCGCCATGCCACCGCCGAACATTACTTTCTGCAGCCCATCAGCAAAACATTTCATGGGCGCGACATTTTTGCGCCCGTAGCAGCGTGGCTATCCAAGGGCTGGCAAACTTCAGCCATGGGTGAAGAAATTCAGGATTTTCAGCGCTTCACGCTTCCCCGCCCCAAACCGGTGGACGGCGGCTCGCAAGGTGTGGTGTTGCGCATCGACGCATTCGGCAATGTAATGACCAATTTTCGCGCGGAAGATTTGCCCGAATCAGCAAAAAACGGCGGCGGCCTGAATTTAAAGATCGGCACGCACACAGTTGCACGAGTGGTAGACACCTTCGCGAATGGCAAGGCAGATGAACCGATTGCCTACGTGGGATCGAGCGGTTATCTCGAGATCGGCATCAACAAAGCGAATGCCGCGCGAAAATTAACGATTGCCCGCGGCGCTGCTGTAATTCTTCCCAAGAGTTAGTTCCCGCCAGCTCCCAAGCCTCAAGCCTAACCACCAACGCGAGAATATTCTCTTGCGCCAAACAAAATCAGCGCGAGCTCTCCAGCGCAGCCATCTGCGAACGAGTGCGCGGATCAAGCCAGTCCCGCCAGGCGTCCCCTAACAAATTAAAAGCCAGCACCGCGGTCATCACCGCCAGCGCCGGGAAAACCACCATATGCGGCGCGTCAAACAGATGGCTGCGCGCATCGTTGAGCATCGACCCCCAGCTCGGCAGCGGAGCAAGCACGCCCAGTCCCAGAAAACTCAACGTAGACTCCGCGAGAATCGCCCCGGCCATGCCGATAGTCGCCTGAATCAAAATCGGTTGCAAAATGTTCGGCAGCAGATGACGCACCAGAATTCGACGGTGTGACGCGCCAAGCGAACGCGCCGCCAGCACAAATTCCAATTCTTTGGCTTTTAAAACTTGCGCACGCGCCAAGCGCGCGTAACCAGCCCACCCGGTAATAATCAACGCGAGAATCACTTTGCCAATCCCAGGACCAAGGAAAGCCGCAAACGCGATGGCCAGTAGTATTCCTGGAAAAGACAGAAACGCGTTGATCAGCAGCAGGTTTACAAAACGATCGAACCACCCGCCCGAATAGCCGGCCAGCATCCCGATAATCAGTCCGATGGAACCGCACCCGCACACCACGGAAATCGCCACCAGCAAAGAAATCCGCGCGCCAAAAATCGTTCGTGAAAGAATGTCGCGCCCCAGTTCGTCGGTTCCCATCCAGTGCGCGTACGAGGGAGCCGAAAGCCGAATCGGCAAATTCTGAGCGGTCGGATCAGCAGGAACAATCCACGGCGCCAGCAATGCCGCGAGGATCAAGATAACCGCGGCAATAAACCCCACGCGAGCCAGGATGCTTTGACGCAGAAATTCCCGCAGCGATCCCAATATGCTCAAGAGCGCCGCACCCGCGGATCGATCAGCGTATACAACAAATCGGTGAGCAAATTTACTACCACATAAGAAACCGCGATCACCAGGATGCACCCTTGCAACAGCGGATAATCTCGCGACGAAATGGCCTGCACCGTCAGCCGCCCAATCCCCGGCCACGAAAAAATCGTTTCCGTGACGATCGTGCCCGCCAGCAAAGTACCAAACTGCAACCCAAGAATAGTGATAATGGGTATGAGCGCGTTGCGAAATGCGTGGCGAAACAATACAGCTCCGGTGGACAAGCCTTTCGCGCGCGCGGTTCGGACGTAATCGCTGGACAACTCTTCCAGCATCGACCCGCGCACCATGCGCGTCAGAATCGCCGCCAACGCAGCGCCTAGAGTCGCAGCAGGAAGAATGTAGAAAGCTAGGCCACCGCGCCCCGATACCGGCAACAGTCCCAGCTCGATGGAAAAAAGCAAAATCAGCAAAGGCCCCAATGCGAAATTTGGAATCGCCAGACCAAACAGCGTAAACACACCCACAGCACGGTCCGCGCCGGTGCCGCGTCGATGCGCCGCGAGTACGCCGGCAGGCACAGCAATCGCCGCGCAAACTAACAGCGCCAAAAACGCCAACTGTAACGTCGCAGGATACCGCTCAAAAATAATCCGCCGCACCGGGGCTTGAAATTTTAACGAGTTGCCTAAATCCCCGTGCGCAAGGCGCGCAAGATAATGCCCGTATTGCGCGGGCAACGGCACATCGAGTCCTAAAGAATGTCGCAATTGTGCGAGCTCCCCAGGAGCTGCGCCTTCACCCAGCATCTGTTCCACAGGATCGCCGGGCACAATATGAATCATCAAAAAAACCAGCGTCAGCACCAGCCACAGTGCCGGCAAGGTCATTAGAAAGCGTTGAAGAAAATAGCGCAGCATTTTTTGAATTTAATAATTTAATGATGCAGTGCCGCTGCGAACTCAGGAATCAGTATGTGCAATTCGTGTTTCCTTTTGTGGACGAGCCGTCACAGCAGTCGCATCGCCGACCTTGGCCGGTTCAGTTGCGGGGCGGATGCGTTGGATCTTAACTCGTGCCACACGCTTGCCGTCCATTTCCGCAACCGTAAAACGCCACCCGCCATATTCGAAAGTTTCCCCGCCCTTGGGAATAAATCCCAATTGCGCGAGAACGAATCCTCCTACCGTGGCATAAGCGGGGTCTTCCGGCAGTGAAATGTTGTACTGCGTGTCCAAATCGCGCACGTTCAGCGCGGCATCAAAAACAACCGCGCCATCCGCCAGGGTCAGCGGGTGCTCGACCACATCAAACTCATCGTGAATCTCACCCACCACCTGCTCCAGGATATCCTCCAGCGTAACCAATCCAAGAATGCTTCCAAATTCATCCACCACCATAGCCATCCCGACATGCCGTGCCCGAAGTTCCGGCAGCAACTCGCTGGCTGTTTTGGTCTCCGGCACGATCAATACTTCACGCAGCACACGCCGCAAATCAAACGCCGGCGGCGGTAAATTTTCCGCTGCACGACGCTCGCGATCGAGCAACACCCACAACATATCTTTAATGTGTACGAAACCCAGAATGTAATCTTCCGATCCCCGATAAACCGGAATTCTTGAGCGCTGCGTGGTGGCAAACGTGCGCATCACCTCATCAAGCGTAGACTCCACCGGTAGCGTGTGCATATCCGGCCGCGGCACCATAATTTCCCGCACCTGCACTTGCGTCAACTCAATCGCGCTGACGATAAATTTTTCCTCCCCCACGGCTAGCAGTCCACGCTCTCGCGCCTGTTGAATCTGAATTTGCAGTTCTTCCGTGGAATGCGCAACGCCATGCCCCGGCGCCGCCGTAACGTCGAGCGCTTTGATAATCGCGTTGGAAGTGGCCTCCAAAAGATATATCGCCCAGCGAAAAGTTTTTAGAAACCAGTGGAACGGCAAGGCAATCAACAACGCCACGCGTTCCGCGCGTGACAGGCTGATGGTCTTGGGAACCAGTTCTCCGATCACCACGTGCAGCGCGCTCAGCAGTGCAAACGCCAGCGTCAGTGCAACGGCATGCGCAATTAGCGCGGAGTGCGTGCCCAGAGTGCCTGGCCAGATTTTCTGAAACAATTTTGCCAGGCTGGATTCGCCGAGCGCCCCAATGGCCAAACTGGAAAGCGTAATCCCCAGCTGCACGCCGGAAACCACCCGGCGCAGGTCGCCCACCAGGCTTTCCACCACCCGCGCCCGCAGATTTCCCTTGGCCACCAGTTGCCGTACCCGGGATATTCTGACCGCCACAAGCGAAAACTCCGCGGCAGCAAAAAATCCATTCAGGCCAATCAGCGCCAGCACCCCAAGTAAGCGCAGCACAAACATAGACAAACCGTCCCCTGCCGCATTGTAGCAGCAGACAAATGCCAGGCGTTGGACGTTGCCTGAGGGTACGTCGTCTTCTACACTCAACTGGAAACTTCTGCTGACTAAGGAAGAACTTGCGTAGCGTTCGCCGTGCCTTACTTTCGATATTTGTAATTCTCCTGATTGCCGCGGGTACCGCAATCTGGTGGTTCGTCTATCGCCCGCTGCCACAGGTCGACGGAAATATCGTTGTAAATGGATTACACAGCGACGTCTCCGTCGAGCGCGACCGCTGGGGCATCCCGCACATTCGCGCAGCTTCTGCCGAAGATATGGTCGAAGCGCAGGGCTACGTTGTGGCTCAGGATCGCCTTTGGCAGATGGACCTGCTCCGTCGCGTGGCTCGCGGGCAACTCTCCGAGATTTTTGGCCCTCAGCTAGTATCAATCGACAAAAAATTTCGTACTCTGGGTTTCGGTCGGGCCGCGGAACGTGAGGCGGCCGCAGCCACAGGCGAACCTCGCAAAATCGTCGAAGCTTATGCTCGGGGCGTGAATAAGTTTATCGAGCAGCACCAAAATCAGCTGCCGCTGGAATTTTCTCTTCTGCGCTACAAGCCTCAGCCCTGGACGCCCGCTGACACTTACGTCATTGGCGCCTACATGTACGAGACCCTCGCTGATACCTGGGAACGCAAATTCGATCGCGCCAAGGTAATTGAGCGTGTCGGCGTGGATCGCGCCAAAGATCTTTTCTTCCTGGAAGCCCCGATGGACCACTTTATTGTCGGCGATCCAAACGACAAAAAAGACGGCTCCCAACATGCTCACAGCGGCGACGACGATGACGAAGATGACGACGACATGGAATCAGACGACGTCATCAAGGCGCAATATCTTAAACCGGGTTCCGTCGCTGAAGACGAAATCCCGCCAGCCATTGCTGCAATGTTATGGCCCGCAGCACAAGAATTTCTCTCCGGCACAAATCGAGAAATCCGTCACGGCCTGGGAAGCAACAATTGGGTCGTCAGCGGCGCACACACCGCCACCGGGAAGCCGCTGTTAGCCAACGACACGCATCTGGAATTGAGCATTCCCTCCATCTGGTACCAGGTTCATCTCACCGCTCCGGGATGGAATGTTGCTGGCTTCACTTTTCCAGGGGCACCGCTCGTGGTCATTGGTCACAATGATCAGATCGCTTGGGGATTCACAAATAATGGCGCAGACGTTCAGGATTTGTATATCGAGACTTTCAATCCCGCCGCTCCCGACGAATACCGCGTGAATGGTGCATGGAAAAAAGCGCAGATACTCGACGAAGTGATCCACGTCAAAGGGCAACCCGACGAACATTTCTCTGTAACGTCAACGCGCCATGGCCCAGTCGTTCGGCGCGACGGCGACAAGGGATACGCGCTGCGCTGGACGGCTACGGAGCCCGGTGCTCTTGCCAATTCCTATAACTGGCTAGGCGCCGCAAAAAATTGGGACGAATTTCGCAAAGTCATCAAACAATCGTGGGGCCCCGCCCAAAATGCCGTCTATGCCGATGTAGCCGGAAATATCGGCTACATAATGTCCGCGAAGGTTCCCATTCGCAAGAAAGGCCACGGCGAAGTTCCGGTTCCCGGCGATACCGACGACTACGAATGGACGGGATACATTCCCTTTGAACAATTGCCACAAGCTCTCAATCCCGAAAGTGGCTTGATCGTCAGCGCCAATGCAAGAGTCGTCGGCCCTGATTACAAACCATACTTGACCGATCGCTGGGAAGAGCCCTATCGTACCGCGAGAATTTTTGATTTGCTGCAAGGCCGGCACGATCTGCGTCCTGAAGACATGCTGAAAGTTCAGAACGACACCTACAGCTATCCACACATGTTCCTAGCCGAACAATTATCCGCGGCTGCCAAGATCGCGCCGCCAAAAGATCCACGGACCCAGCACTTAGTTCAGCAATTAAAAGACTGGAACGGCATCGCCAATCCGGATTCGGTGGAAGTTTCTTTCTTGCTATCCCTGCAGCGATCCCTGCTGGAAATGATTCTTGAACCTTATCTTGGCAATGATACGAAGCTGTACGAGTGGCGCAGCATGACCTTTCTGCAAAAAGTTTTGACCGACCGGCCCGCCAAGTGGCTTCCTCCCGGGCATAAAAGTTACGACGACCTGCTAACTGCAGCGGCGGATCGAGCTATTGCGAAACTCGCTGAACAAACGAAAAGTAATCGCCCCAAGGATTGGCCCTGGAAACGATTTAATTCCCTTCAAATGCTGCATCCCATGGGACAAACGGGATTCCTCAAGTTGCTCTTCAGCATCAGCGAAAAACCGCAATCGGGAACCATTTACAGTGTCCGAGCCGCAGGCAAGCGCCATGGCCCGTCAGAGCGCTTTGTCGCCAATCCCGCCAACTGGGATGATTCCATACTGTTAATCACCTCGGGCGAATCCGGGCAATTGGGAAGCTCGCACTACACCGATCAGTTTTCTTTTTGGTACGAAGGAAAACCGATTGTGCTGCCCTTCAGCGATGCCGCAGAAAACTCTACTCGCAAACACACTCTTACATTAAAGCCGGGGCCGTGATTCGCGAGAGCAAAAATTGCAGTCTCAACTTAAATCGGTACTGGTCGCAGCTGGCTCGAAGCAAAAATCGCCGCAGCACCACAAAGCGATTGTGTCCTTTCTCGCGCGTGCCTTAGAATGCTGACATGTTGTTTCCACGGCGATTACGAACGACTGGCGTTAATCGGCGGCACTTCTGCGACTCGAATCTGCGACTCGAAAGACAAGGCTGACGCGTGAATTCTCCTGTATCTAAAAAACCAGAGCCCCCTAAGAAGCCCGATTTTGAACGCTCTCTTGCGCGTCTGGAAGAAGTGGTTCGCCGCCTCGAGAGCCCGCAACTCTCATTAGACGAGGCCATGCATCTTTTTGAAGAAGGCGTGGCTCTTTCTCGCGAGTGCCAGAAACAACTGGAAGAAGCTGAAGGGCGCGTAGAAATTCTGCTGAAGAAAGCCGACGGAAAACTTTCGCCCGAACCCTTCGAACCCGAAACCGAGAACGAATCTTGAAGTCGCGCAACCTCCCGCTTTTTTTCGTGCCCTACCGATGAACCTTTCCGATTTCTTTGAACAAGATCGGCTGGCCGTTGACGCCGTGCTCGACCGTTTACTCCCCGCTGAAACAACCGAGCCAGTTTCAATCCATACCGCCATGCGCTACAGCGTCTTCGCCGGCGGCAAACGCATTCGCCCAATTCTCTGTATGGAAGCTGCGCGCATTTTTGAACCCGATGCCCAGCCTGAAACCTCAGGCAAGCCCGACGCCTCCCCCGCCATGCATGCCGCCTGCGCCATCGAATTCATCCATACTTATTCCTTGATTCACGACGATCTGCCCGCGCTCGATAATGACGATCTGCGCCGCGGGAAACCCACCTGCCACAAAAAATTTGGCGAAGCGATCGCGATCCTGGCGGGAGATGGCTTACTCACCCTAGCGTTTCAAATCATTGGCGAAAGTTCGACGAGCGCTGAACGCACTCTCGCGATCCTGCAGGAAATCAGCACTGCGGCGGGCACCGTGAAAGGCATGGTTGGCGGCCAAGTTGCGGACCTCGAAAGTGAAGGCAAGCGTGTCGAGCCTAAAACTCTCGAGTACATTCATCGCTCAAAAACTGCGGCGCTAATTCGCGCGTCCGTCAGCACCGGCGCAATCAGCGCGGGCGCGGGGATCGCCGATGTCGCGCGGCTTCGCAACTTTGGCGAAACGATTGGCTGGGCCTTTCAAGTAACCGACGACATTCTGGACGTGGAAGAATCCTCCGCGGCTCTCGGTAAGACCGCTGGCAAAGATATCGCGCAACAAAAGGCTACTTACCCGGCGGTATTTGGTGTTGCGCAATCGCACGAAATCGCCGCAGAGCTCGCGAGCGAGGCGATCGCACAACTCGATTCTTTTGGCGAGCGCGCCTCGCGATTGCGCGCTCTCGCAGAATTTCTTGTGCACCGTCGCGCCTGATCCGCTTTTTTATGAACGCTCCGATTCTCCATGAAAAGAAAGACCCCACGGACGCGGCTCGATAACTTGCTAATAGCACGGGGCCTGGCTCCCGATGCGCAAAAAGCTCAAGCCATGATTCTTGCAGGCGAAGTTTTCGTAAATGGCGCTCGAGTTAGCACTTCGGGCACGCCCATCGCCGGCGATGCTCAGGTGGAAATAAATAGCCGCGAACAACGCTACGCCAGTCGGGGCGGCTTCAAACTTGGAGGAGCACTCCGCGATTTTCACGTCGATCCTGCCGGCAAAATTTGTCTCGATATTGGATCTTCCACCGGTGGGTTCACCGACTGCTTGCTGCAACACGGTGCAACTCGGGTCTACGCAGTTGACGTTACCGTGGACCAAATTGCATGGAAATTGCGACAGGATCCCCGCGTCGTGCGAATAGAACGCAATGCCAGAGAGCTTAGCTCGCAAGACATCCCAGAATCTGTCCACCTGGTGACCGTGGACGTATCCTTTATATCCGCTGGCAAGGTGCTCGCACCAGCAGCAAGCGTAGCCAGAGGCGGCGCCGACTTTTTAATTCTGGTGAAACCGCAATTCGAGTTGGGCCGTGAGGAAATAGGTCCCGGCGGCATCGTCGCCGATGCGGCCCTGCACGAAAAAGCAATTTTAATCATTAAACTTGCGGCCGCATCCACGGGCCTGGAGTGCCTGGGCCTTCAACCCAGCCAATTAACAGGCGCAGAAGGCAATCAGGAATATTTTCTGCACGCACGCAAAAATTCGCTAAGGTAGAATCGCTCTCACACATGTCGGCTCAACATACTTTTCGAAATATTGGCATCATTTCGCGCCCGAGGCGCTCCAATCTTTCCGAAGTCGTCCCAACTTTGCTCTCATGGCTTGACGAACGCGGCATTCACGTCGCCTATGACCAGGAAACCGCAAGCTCCCTGGCAAATCCATCCCAAGGCCGCAGCCGGGAACAGGTTGCCGGTGCTTCAGACCTGTTACTCGTTCTCGGTGGCGACGGAACGCTGTTAGCCGCAGCGCGCGTGGCCGCGCCTCGGGGCATTCCTATTTTGCCCATCAACATGGGCAGTCTCGGTTTTCTCACCAGCTTCATGTTGGAAGAACTTTATCCAGCACTGGAGGACATTCTTGCCGGTCGGCTAATCATCAGCGAACGCGTCATGCTTCATGCAGAACTCCAACGCGCCGACAAAATTCTCGACAAGCAGACCGTGCTGAACGAAGTAGTGATCAATAAAGGCGCGCTGGCCCGCATGATCGAATTAGAGTTGAGCATCGACCAGCATTTTGTGTGCCGCTATCGTGCTGACGGGCTGATCGTCGCGTCGCCGACAGGCTCTACCGCTTATTCTCTCTCCGCGGGCGGGCCCATCGTGCATCCCTCTGTGGAGTCATTCATTATCACGCCGATTTGCCCGCACACTCTTAGCGATCGCCCGGTAGTGGTGGGCGATACTTCAATCATTGAAGTGAAACTCTCTGCGGGGACCGAATCCGTTTTCCTAACGCTCGATGGGCAGAAAGGGATTCCGCTGCAAGCCACGGATCGCGTGCGGGTTTCTCGCGCTCAGCAACTTTTAAAGCTCATTCAAACGCCGAATAAATCCTATTTCGAAATTCTGCGCAACAAGTTGAAATGGGGAGAAGCGTAGAACAAATCAGTCCGGAGTGGCTCCTTCCGAACCCCGACAATTTCTTGTGCCGGTCCGCGCTTCAAGAAAGTACGTCAGGGATGAGCAAATCCTCAACCGTTTCACGCCGCCTGATTAGTTTTGATTTGTTTCCAGCGATCAAAATTTCCGGCGCGCGGCGCCTGCCGTTGTAATTCGACGCTAGCGACATCCCATACGCGCCGGTGGCCCAGATAGCTAACACGTCTCCCGTTTTGACAGGTCCAAGCTGCCAGTCATGCAAAAAACAGTCCCCGGTCTCGCATACCGGGCCCACGATATCGACTCGCTCGCCGCGAGTCGAACCCGATTCGGGTCCGTTGCGCGTCGTCCGCGTAATGGGATGAACCGCGCCATAAAGCGAGGGCCGCATTAAATCATTCATCCCGGCATCCACAATCACAAACGCCTTTTTGCCGTTGCGTTTGTTGTACAACACGCGCGTTAACAAAACTCCCGCGGGCGCAATGATCGTGCGCCCCGGCTCCAACAAAAGATGTAGACCCAAAGGCCGAACCATGCCAGCAATCATCCGGGCGTATGCAGCGCGAGAAGGAATCTTTTCATTCGTGTAGCGAATTCCCAACCCGCCGCCAAAGTCGAGATACCGCAATGCAATTCCATTTTTTTTCAATTCGCCAACGAAGCCGATGACCCTTTGCAGAGCCTGCTTGAACGGCTGTGGTGTAACGATTTGCGATCCAATGTGCGCGCTGATTCCCTGCCAGCGAATCGACTTGGAATTACGGTGCGCGAGGTATAGCTGCAGAGCTTCATCCCAACCGAGTCCAAACTTGTGTTCATGAAGCCCCGTGGCGATGTGCGGATGCCCTCCAGCCAGTACGTCAGGATTCACTCGCACAGATACACCGGGAGGTGCACCACCGCGGTCTACATGGCGCGCAGCTTCTTGCTGCAACACGTCCAATTCAGCTTCCGATTCCACGTTAAATAACAAAATGCCTGACGGTCCGCGACGGCGTGTTCCGGGATATTGCAGCGCGTTTCGAATTTCCTCGCGGGTCTTACCCACGCCCGAATACACGATGCGGTCACCGCGCGCGCCAATGCGCCGAAGATGTTCCAGTTCGCCACCCGAAACAATGTCGAAGCCGCTGCCAAGCTTGGCAAGATATTTGAGAATGGAAAGATTGCCGTTGGCTTTCATCGCAAAGCACAAGGTATGCGGCACGCCGGCAAGTCCATGGTCGAGTTCGCGAAATGCGTCGGTGATGGCTGCGCGACTATACACATAGGCTGGAGTTTCAAATTTCTCCGCGGCATCCGTGAGAGACACACCTTCGCAAAAAATCTCTTCACCATGCGCAGTCGCGCCATTTTTTCTGTTCCAGCGAAAATGCGGACTGAAGGTAGTGGGATCTACAGCTTTCGGATTGGAATGCGACGCGGCAGTCCTCATCGAACTTTGGCAATAACCAGCGTTCGATCATCAGCCAGCGGAGCATTCTGCGTGAACCAATCCACTTCGCGCAGGATCAGGTCGGCCAGCTCAGCGGCTTGTAATTCATGGTGCTGTTCAATTAGTTTGCGCAGTTTCTCGGTGCCAAAAAATTGCCCTTCGGGATTGGTGCTCTCCGCGATGCCGTCGGAATGAAAAACCAATATTTCGCCGGGCTCCAGCACGCCGTTCCATTCGTCATAATTTACTTCTTCAAAAATTCCCAGTGGGAAGCCGGTCAATTCTATTTTTTCGCAGTGGCCATCTTTGTAAAGCAACGGCTGCGATTGCCCAGCGTTGGCAACACGTAGTTTTCGTTTGCCTTTTTGCCAGGTTGCGAAACACGCAGTCATGAAGCGGCCTTCGATGCGGCGCTCGCCGATGATTTGATTCATCACCTTGAGGATGTCCGCAGGTTGTAGTTTCTGTGGCGACAAACTGCGCATGATGCCGATGGCTACCGCGCCGTAAAGTGCGGCGGCGGTGCCCTTGCCACTCACATCGCCGAGCGCTATGCCAAGTTGCTGGGGTCCATAGCGCAAAAATTCGTACAGGTCGCCGCACACTTCTCGGGCGGACAGATACCGGGCGGCCATATCAAGCCCATAATCTTCGCTGGGCACCGGTTGCAGCAGCGCGCCCTGAATGCGCTTGGCGGCTTGCAGATCGCGTTCCAACCGCGCTTCGTCTCGTGCTAATTTTTCGTACAGGCGGGCATTTTCCAGCGACACCGCAAGATTCGCCGCCAAAATCGAAAGAGTCTGAACGTGGTCCTCGGTAAAATAATTCAGCTGCGGACTTTCCAGATCCAGCACGCCAATGACTTGGCCTTTGTGAATCATCGGAATCGCCAGTTCCGAACGCGTCTCAGGATTGACCATCAGATAGCGGGGGTCGGCAGACACATCGGGCACACGCACGGGAGCCTTCAACGTCGCGGCAGCGCCTACAATTCCTTCGCTGACCGCTACGCGCAACTTGCCTTGCACATGCTGGCCATGTTTCACATCGATACGATGGCGAAAAACTTTTTGCTTCTCGTCGTAGAGCATCAAGCTGAGAATCTGGTAATCAATTACGCGCTTGATTTGTTCGGCCGCGCGTCGCAGTAATTCCTCGACATCCAAAATAGAACTCGTTTCGCGGCCGACCTCGTTCAACAACAAAAGTGTTTCTGCCTGGGTGCGCTCTTTTTGATACAGGCGCGCATTTTCAATCGCTACCGTTAGCCGGCTGGCCAGCAACGTCAAAATATTCTGCTGATCCGGCGTGAAGTAATCTGGATGCCGGCTCTGAATATCGAGCACACCAACGCATCTTCCTTGCAACATGAGCGGCACAGCCAACTCGGAGCGAACATTTTCAATCGCGGCGATGTAGCGGTCGTCTTTGGTTGTATCGCTTACCCGCACAGGATGGCCGGTGGCCGCCGCCGTTCCCGTAATTCCCTGCCCAATCGGAACGCGCAAATTATCGACCAGCTCGCGCGGGTAGCCGATCGAAAAATAATGCTTGAGGTAAGCACCACCGCCCTCAACCATCAACACGCCAAAAATTTCGTAATCGATGTGCCGCTTGATCAGCGCAGCGGTGCGAGCCAGCACCTCGTCGAGGTCCAGGGACGAGTTAACGCCTTCGCCGATTTCCGTGAGGGTCGCCAACACTTCGGCGGGCAGCGGAGTATCAATTTTATCGGGCGCGTTGGGCTTATCGGGCGTGTCGGGCGCCACTGCAATCGGTGTTTGTCCAGGATTCATTGCGTATCACTATTATAGCAGGCGGAATGCAGCGTCTGATGGGGCGCACATTCACAATAAGTTACGATTTCCCGCGCACTAGACACCAAACTTGGCCAGCGCTTCCTGCATAATTTTGACGCCGTTACTGGTGCCAATACGCGTAGCTCCGGCGTCCACCATTGCGAGCAAGTCATCTAGCGTGCGCACGCCCCCAGAAGCTTTAACGCCTATCGCGCTCCCAACCTCACGCCGCATCAACGCCACATCCGCGGCCGTTGCCCCCGAGGTGCTGAATCCCGTCGACGTTTTTACAAAATCAGCACTGGCATCACGCGCCACACGGCAAGCGCGCACTTTTTCTTCTTCAGTCAAGAGCGCCGTCTCGATGATGACTTTCAGAATGGCGCGGCGTTCGTGAACCGTCCGCGCCAAACTTTCAATCTCGGTTCGTACCGCCGCATCGTCTCCGGCTTTCAGAGCACCGATGTGGATCACCATATCAATCTCTTGCGCTCCGTTTTCGAGTGCAACGCGCGCCTCGTCAAGTTTTACCGCCGGCAAATTAGCGCCTAGAGGAAATCCAACCACAACGCACGTCTTGACCGGCGAATTTCGCAGCGCTTCGGAAACCTGATGAACGAACACCGAATTTACGCATACAGATGCAAATCGATATTGCAGCGCTTCCGAGCAGATACGCTCAATGTCGTTTCGCGTAGCTTCCGCTCTTAATAGAGTGTGATCGATCAGCGCCGCCACAGCGGCGCTATTTGTCGGCTGTTCGCTCACTTTTTGGAACCTTTCCGTTTTCGCTTTTCCGCTTTCCCGATGGTCAATATTCCGACGTCCAGCAAGTTGCGGTAACGCTCGGCATAATCGAGGCCATAGCCCACCACAAATTCGTTGGGAATCCTGAATCCCACATAGTCGGCTTGCACCGCGGTTATCCGCCTTTCCGGCTTATCCAAAAGAGCGGCGACGCGCAAATGCTTAGGCTTGCGCTGCTGGAAAATACTCAGCAGGTAATGCATGGTCATGCCGGTATCCAGAATGTCTTCGACGACGATAACAATTTTCCCTTCGATGCTGGAGTCCAAGTCTCTGGTCAGGCGAACTTGACCGGACGAATGCATTTCGTCTCCATAACTCGATACGGCAATGAAATCAAAAGAAACTTCTCCTGGTATTTGCCTGGCAAGGTCAGCCAGAAAAAATACTGCTCCCTTCAATACCCCGACCAGGTGCAGCGGCTGGTCGCCGAAATCTTTGCGAATTTCGTGCGCCAGTTGCTTAATACGTTTTTTGATGCGGTCGCGCGGGATGAGCACCCGGACACTTTCCTGGAAATGCTCAGCTTGACGGGGCGCCGCATTGTTTTTGAGTTTTGTAGTCATGGAATGGATTCAAACCGAATCGAGACTCTAGCGCACGCATTGCTATCAGAGCAAGCCGCAGCAACGCAGCCTCCATGCTTAGCGCCGTGTTTAAGAAAATATGAGTGGACTCCAAGTTGAACCTGACGCTCTCCTTTTTAATTTTCCCATCACCTTCTGTGTCCAAGATTTAGCGACGCAGCGCGACGAGAACTTTCGTGGTGGTTATAGCTTGCCCGACGTGCCGTTGGGTGTGATCCGCGATGTGCACGAGAAGTGCGGCCACGGTGGTGGGAAGATTCTGTCGGCCAACGGTGCGCGGCTGGTTCAGAGTTTCAGGCTTTCCGCCCAACTTCAGGATTCTAGCGGCACTGTTTTCTAGTGCGGCTGAGAGCTCGTTAAAGATTTCAGCGTGCGAACCTTGTGGGATGCCCTCACTGCGTAAATCCTGCAGTTGTTGCTCATTAAGTTGGCGTCCTTCTGCATAGGTCAACAATCGATCCAGGCTACGGGCTATATGGCGAAGCTGAAAGGCGATCGATGGAAGGCCGGATGGGTTGGCAAGCAATTCTTGTTCGCTCAATCCGGCGCACCAGTTAGTTATATCTCCCCGGGCGAGTTCGATAGCGTGGAGCACAGCGCGAGGGACTGCTGGGATTTCTAAGTGGGTACCTCGCAACCACGGTTCGGGTTGGGATTTTTGCATGGGTCGAACCCTCGGTGAATTTTTCGTTCACGCTATTCTACAGTCTCGGGGAAAGCAGGGATTGCGTGCTGGTGGGAATAAATTTTATGGATCGGTGGTCCAGCCCCAGGGAGTTGAAGACCCGGTTACGGGCCAATTTATATTTGTATTCAATCTTGCCGGGTAGCTTTTTTTGTTTGTGGGCTGGATTACGGGCGAGCTGGCGGGCTGCGTGATGCTTCCGTTCGGGGCTTGGCTTGTCGATGAGTTGGTGGTGCGGGCTTGAGGGGAGAACTTGGTTCTGATTTGGTTGGGCTTATCACGGTTGGGGTGATGGCTGGTAGCTTTGCTTTTGTTGTCGATGATGAAGGTGGAGCTAAGGATTTGAGGATCTGGGCGGCAAATTCGGCGCGTGTGGCTGGCAAGGGGCGGCCGGGCCGATGCGGAGGTGGTCGGGGGCTGCGGCAGCGGTGGTTGAAGCGGCAGTAGTTAGTGGCGTGGGGCTTGCGGGCGAGGGAGTTTGGGGCGCTAGGGTGGAGGAAGATTGTGGGTCAGTCTTTCCGGTTCCTGAGCAGGACTGGGTTCCGGTGCAATGATGGTTTTCTTAGTAAGCGTGCGTTTCTGAGGTGCGGCGGGTGGAGACGTTGGAGCGGCGAAGGATTTCGCCTTTTCGCGTTCGGCTAATTCAGCTATTGGAAGTGCTGCGGCGAGCGATCATGGCTTATTTTACTGCTTAGATATATTAAATATTAATAATAACATGGCAGGCTGCGGGAACTGTACTAACGGGCAGGGTTGGCAGGTCAATTCTAGATTGGTGGCTGAATTCTATTTGGTAGATGGAATGGGAGAGGAAAGGAATCGGGGCACCTGTCACTTTTTTTACACAAGGCGCAAAATGCGGACCGCCGCAGTCGTCCGACTTCAGCGCGGTTGCGAAGGAGGTTCGATGCGAAACATTCTTCGGTTGCGCGGCTCACGGGGATTACGACATTGCTCACAGGCGACCTACACAGATAGAATCGAATTACTGTTGATCTTCTGCAATACCATCACAGGCGGAACGATTGCCGGTTCGCCAAACGCCCTCGAACGCCGAGGATTTGGATGAAGCCGGTTAGCCAAAAAATTTGCCCGTGGTTGATGAGAGGCCTCAGAATTTGTGTGGAATAACCGGCTTCACTAGTAAAAATTGGGAACCTCCTCCGGATCGCATCAGAGCCGCCACCAGTACGCTGATTCATCGCGGACCTGATCAGATGGGTGTGTTCGCGTCCGAATTATTTTCCATGGGGGCGACTCGCCTGAAGATTATTGACCTGCAAGGAGGCGACCAGCCTATTCTTTCCGATGATGGCGACACCGGAATCGTCTTCAATGGAGAAATCTACAACCACCTCGAGCTGCGTCGCGAGCTGGAGCAGCGCGGGCATCGATTCACATCGCACTCCGATACCGAAACGGTTCTGCACGCCTTTCTGGAGTGGGACATAGATTGCTTTTCGCGCCTGCGGGGCATGTTCGCGATTGGGCTGTGGTGTAAATCCAAGAAACGAATTGTTCTGGCACGCGACCGCATGGGCATTAAGCCGCTGTACATCAGCCGCCAGGGCGAAGATCTTTTTTTCGGCTCTGAGCTAAAGGCGATTTTCGCTCATCCTGAAATTGACCGGCACATCAGCCTCGCGGGCCTAGATTGTTACCTCTCGCTGAATTATGTGCCCTGCCCGTGGACGCTGGTCGACGGCATCGAAAAACTTCCGCCGGGGCAGTGGCTGGAATGGCGCGATGGAGAAGTAAGTTGTGATTCGTACTGGCGCTTGCCATTCGGTGCGTCGAAACACTGGACGCTTGATTCCGCCAAAGAAGAGCTGGATGGGCTGATGCAAAGCGCGCTTCGCGAGCATTTGCTCTCTGACGTTCCGTTGGGCGTGTGGCTAAGTGGGGGCATCGACTCTTCGGCGATTTTGCATTACGCGGCGCAAGCGTCGAGCTCGCAGCTTAAAACTTTTTCCATCTCTTTCCGCGGCCGCAGCTTTGATGAGACGGAATATATTCATCAGGTGGTCAAACATTACGGCACCGATCACCACGAAATGGATTTGCCGCCAGAGACGAATTTACGCGGCGCGATAGAAGAATTTGCTTACTACGCGGACGAGCCGACCGCGGATGCCGGCGCGTTGCCAGTGTGGTTTTTATCGAAGTTGAGCAAATCCCGCACCACGGTGGCTCTCAGTGGAGAAGGAGCCGACGAACTTTTTGGCGGGTACCTTACGTATCGCGCCAATCACCTGGCACAGCACGCGCGCGCGATTCCTGCCGTTGCACGCCGCCTCGCTTTAGCGGCCATTCGCCAGTGGCCAGTGTCAGATGAAAAAATCGGCCTCGAATATAAACTTCAACGGTTCCTGGAAGGCAGTCTGCTTGATTCCAGACGCGCTCACACCTACTGGAATGGGACATTTTCAGACATTGAGAAGATCGACCTCTTGCGTGTAGCGCTGCCTGCTTCGCTGAATCAGATTCTTGAAGGTTTCTCAGCGCTTCCCCCGCAGCAGGAAGGGCTTGGGGCGTTTCTGTGGCTCGATCAAAAATATTACCTGGCCGACGATATTCTCACCAAAAGCGACCGCATGAGCATGGCGCATTCGCTGGAGGTGCGCCCGCCTTTTCTCGATCATCGCATCGTGGAATTCGCGGCGTCGTTACCGGCCGATCTGAAAATTCGAGGCTCGCAGCAGAAATTGATTTTGCGGCAACTGATGCAAGACAAACTGCCGCCCGCGGTTCTTACGCGCAAGAAAATCGGCTTTGACATTCCCGCGCACGATTGGTTGCGCGGGCCGCTACGTGAGTTGCTGGTTGATACATTGCAAGCCGGCGCCGCCGAGCATGCTGAACTTTTTAACTCTGAGGTCCTGCTGAACTTTGTTCGTCTTCATCTGGAAAGAAAAGCCAATATCGGGTACCACCTGTGGGGTTTACTGATTCTGTTTCTGTGGATGAACAAATGGCAGATTCAAACCAGTCCGCGCGCGACCCAGAAAGTATTGGCTTACGCAAAAACTGGGTCATCTATCTAATCGTATTTTTGATCGCGGGCGCCATCTATCTGGGATGCATCGTCTCGCCTCCTTCGCTGATGGACGACGTGGACGCGGTGCAAGCGCAAATTGCCAGGAATATGTTGACCTCCGGCGATTGGGTGACCGCGCGACTGGATGGAGTCGCGTACCTGGAAAAGTCTCCGCTTCATTATTGGATCAATGCGGCTTTTTATGAGGTGTTGGGAATTTCCGATTGGGCCGCGCGAGTTCCTTACGCACTTTCCGCGATTGCGCTTGCGCTGCTCACAGCCGCGTTCGGCATCTGGGCTTTCGGAAAGAAGGCCGGTTTTTATGCCGGGCTGTGTATAGCCACTTGCGCCGGATTATTTCTTTTCACGCGGATTTTAATTCCGGACGTAATGCTGACGTTTACGATTGCGTTGGCGATGTGGGCGTTTCTGCGAGCGCTGGATGCGCAGGAAACCAATCCTCGGTTGTGGGCCATGATATTAGCGGTAAGCCTGGGGCTTGGGTTGCTGCTGAAAAGTCTGGTAGCCATTGTTTTTCCGGTATTCACGGCGCTGATTTATTTGGGCGTGACGCATCAGTTGTTTGTTCGCCAAACCTGGAAGCGACTGCATCCCATCAGCGGCACACTGATCGTGCTGCTGGTCGCTGCACCGTGGCACGTATTGGCTACGCTTCGTAACCCGCCGTATTTTTCTTTTTCATTGCACAGCGGTCCCGGTGAATATCACGGGTTTCTGTGGTTTTTCTTCATGAATGAACAATTCTTGCGTTTCCTCAATCTCCGTTATCCGCGCGATTACAACACTGTTCCGCGGCTCTATTTTTGGCTCTTTCACCTGATATGGCTTTTTCCGTGGAGCGTGTACATCCCGGCGATTTTTAAATTGCCTTTTAAGCCGGTGGATCGCGCCGGGCAAACCCGGCTGCTGGCCTTATGTTGGATTGGATTTCTGCTGATATTTTTTACGTTTTCGACTACGCAGGAATATTACTCGATGCCCTGCTATCCGGCGTTCGCTTTGCTGATTGGCTGCGCGATGGCGGCACGAGGCAAATGGATATGGATAGGCACCAGGGTGTTGTGCGCGCTGGTGGCCTGTTGCGCGGTAGCAGGCATCGGCATTCTGATCGCGGTGCGGCATGTTCCCACGCCGGCGGACATTTCCGTGGCGCTCAGCTACAACCCGGAGGCTTACACACTTTCGCTGGGTCACATGGAAGATTTGACGCTCCGCTCCTTCGCCTATCTCCGGCTTCCGATGGCGCTGGCTGTGGTAGCTTTTCTGATCGGCGCGATTGGAACTGTACGGTGGAAGGGTCAGCGAGCCTTTCTAGCCACAGCGGTCATGATGGTGGTATTTTTTCATGCCGCGCGGTTGGCGATGGTGGCGTTCGATCCGTTTTTGTCCACTAAACCACTTGCTGAAGTGATTCTGCGTTCTCCCCCGGGAAAATTAATCTCCGCGCACCCATATTATGAATTTTCATCGGTGTGGTTTTACACCAACCGCGACCCTTTGATCTGGAACGGCCGGTATAACAATTTGGAATACGGTTCTTACGCTCCGGGAGCGCCAGACATTTTCATCGATGATGCGCGGATGCAATCGCTGTGGCGGAGCGAGGATCGTTATTATGTGGTCGCGGAAGATGGCCAACTCCCGCGGATTAGCACGGTGCTTGGACAGCCATTGAACCGCGTGGCGCACAGCGGCGGCAAAGTGGTGTTGACGAATCGTCCTTTGCCAAACAAAGTGTCATTTCTGGCGGTGCAATAATTTTTTACGATTTCGATATCAAGTGTTTACACACTGCACGAATACCCGCAATAATAGTTGTGGTCGGATCAAGCCCTAGTTTTCGGAACACTATAAACTCTGGATGCCATATTCTGATTTCTATTTCTAGCCTTCTAGAAAAGTCCGGTACACAGCCGGAATGGTCACGGTCCAGGTTGACAGCACTGTATTAGGAGCCATATGAAAATCGCCGTACTCGGTGGAGACGGATATTGCGGTTGGGCCACAGCTTTATATTTGTCGCAAAAAGGCCACGCGGTGGCCATTGTCGACAATTTTTTGCGCCGCCAATGGGATCATGAACTCGGCGCACAAACCCTTACTCCCATCAGGCCGCTCTCCGACCGTCTGCGGATCTGGCAAAAAATAACTGGTAAGACCATCGAACTATTCGTCGGCGATGTGGCCGATTACGATTTCCTGGAATCCACGATCAAAACCTTTGAGCCCGACGCCATCGTACACTTTGCGGAACAACGTTCAGCTCCCTATTCGATGATCGACCGCAAGCACGCCATCTTCACGCAGGTAAATAATGTGGTGGGCACCATGAACGTGCTGTTCGCGATTCGCGAGCTGCGTCCTCAATGCCACCTCATCAAGCTGGGCACCATGGGCGAGTACGGCACGCCCAATATTGATATCGAGGAAGGCTACATCACCATTGAACACAATGGCCGCAAGGATGTGCTGCCTTATCCCAAGCAGCCGGGCTCCTTCTATCACCTCTCCAAAGTTCATGACAGCCACAACATCATGTTTTGCTGCAAAATCTGGGGCATTCGCGCGACCGATCTGAATCAGGGCGTCGTTTATGGAACGATGACTGAGGAAGTCGAACTGGACGAGGCGTTGATCAATCGCTTTGACTACGATGATGTGTTTGGGACGGTCTTGAATCGCTTTTGCGTCCAGGCCGCTATCGGACAGCCGCTCACCGTTTACGGATCGGGTGGACAGACGCGCGGGTTCCTGGATATTCGCGACACGGTGCGCTGCATTGAAATTGCTTGCGAGAATCCCGCGAAAGCAGGCGAGTGCCGGGTCTATAACCAATTCACGGAGCAATTTTCTGTGCTAGAACTGGCGCGCATGGTGGAAGCCGCGGGCAAGAAACTTTCCATGAACGTGGAGATCGACCATCTGCCCGATCCTCGGGTGGAATCCGAGCAACATTATTACAATGCGAAACACTCCAAGCTGATCGATCTCGGGTTGCAACCACACTTGCTCTCCGACTCTTTACTGGATTCTCTCGTAAACATTGCGATGAAGTACCGCGACCGCGTTGATGCTTCGCTGATGCTGCCACAGGTAAATTGGCGGGAACCACGCAACGACCGCCGGTTGCAAAAGAGCATGACCGCACGGGCTACGCTGGGTGGCGCTGAAAATAGCGGCGTGCAAACCGGCAAGGCCAAACGCTAGCCTTGCTTAAGGCAGATGCTCGTTGACGCGTTGAGCGAAGGCGAAATCAAACGGGAATGGCTTCCCATCCAGGCTATTTTCAAAGCGAGCCACGAAGCGTTGAACGATGGGCTCTTTGCTGCCGAGAAAATCTATGCTAGCGACACGCTGCTTGTCGGATTCCAACCACACCGTTCGTTGGTCTGGTAGATCGTAGCCACAACCAATTTCTGACAGGCGGGAATGTGGGACTGCGTACTCGCGCATAGCTACGAGATGCGACCCGAGATTCTGCATCGGCGAAATTCCCAAATGATCGCCGGCATGTACGTTGAATATTCCGCCAAATTGTAAGCGCTGCTCTTGCTGGAACTGCTGCCGCCAGTTCTCGACTTCTGATAACAGGCAATACTCGAAGTGAACGCCGACTTTTAAACCCGCTGTTGCGGCAGCGTGCTGCAACGATGCGGTTTCTTTCCGCGAATATATCCACGGTTTTTCAACGATCACGTGTAAGCCGGCTTTAAAGGCCGCTCTAATCAGCGCCGGTACGTGCGCTCCGGGAGGCACGCATAGCCACACGATCTGGGCTGGGCTGTCCGAAAACGTTTGCGCTAATCGCGATTCGTGGGCGCCGGTGCTTTCGTTGGTGCCCCGGCGCAAACCTGATGCGAATTCTGCCCGGCGACCTTCGCCCACGAGCATCCCATGCATTCTGGAGCCCCAGCGGCCCTTGCCAACGATGAGATACGCCGGGCCTTTGAGGTTATCCATAGGCAGCGATTTTCTCGCAAACCATTCTGGCGGCTTTCACGGCGCTGACCACCTTGCCAGAAAAAATGTGAATTTCACCCGGAAGACCGTCGCGCACATACAAAATCCGACGGTCGTACTCGGGATTGTCTTCCACCACACGCAGCGCGAACCGGGAGCCAATGTACCTCGCGTGTTTCGCCCCCGGTACTGCCAAGCAGCAATCTTCTCGCATCGCTTCGAACCTTGTATTTGCGGCGCTAGCGAATTCACTTTGGTTCAACACGCTTAAATACTTTTCAGGGATCGGTTCTTTGGGGTCCGAGCTGGTCCAATGATTGGTGTGCTTCGCCGAACCAAAGAGCGAATGATGTGAGCTGCCGTAGGGGTCAAATGCCGTGAAGGGGCCGTCAACGACAACCAATGCTATCCCCTGTAACTCCGGCGGCAATGCGATCAGAATTTTCTCGGCGACTTGATATTTCGCGATTTTGAAAATATCGCGGCTGGCTCCCATTCCGTAGGTGGCCCAAACGACGAAATCGTAGTCTTCGCGCATGTGCGGCAAAAAAACGCGCTGCTCAAACTGTATTCCCAGCGCTGTTAAGCGCGATTCGATCACCGAGCGAAGCAAATCAGGATCGTATATATTTTCGTCAACTTCGTAACACTGATCGATGTAGTCGAAATTCATCCACTCCGTGCGACAAGACCGGAGCGGAAGCCCATGCGAGCGCATGATCTGTTCGTACTCCTGAGGGCCTGTGCGCGAGCCTTCTCGCGGAATGGCGTAATAATGGCGGCTGTTGCGGACGATAGCGGGCGCAAACGCCTGGGTAAATTCCTGGCGCGCCTCCAAGATTTCGGTGATTGTTTCGGGACTGCGCGGGTAATGATAGCCGGAGTGCACGCGATACTGATTGATGGCTGATGCTGCGCGCATCACGCCCAGCGGATCGAAAAGCGTGACCCGATGCCCTCGCTCAGCTAACCGGATTGCGGCCGTTGCTCCGTAAATTCCGGCCCCAGCTATAGCGATTTTTGCGCTCATCTTTAGGAGGGAATGAACTTCAAATGAGTCTGTGGCTTATTTAATCCGGACGCCAACCTCATCTAACTTTTGCGCCGGCTGCCGCCCTGGCACCAACATCCCGTCTTTGACAATATAATCCACGCCTCGCCAACGAATACCGCGGCGCACAAAGCTGGCCAGCCAGATAAAAAATGCGGTCGCATCCCAAGCGACAAAGAGCGGCAAGGTCTTCAACAGATTTTTCTCTCGCAGCCCCCAAGTGCCGACACACAAGGTCATCACGGTGCGCAACGCCAGATACATTCCAAAATAAAAAGCCGCAACCGCCAGGGTGGGATGCACGGCCACCGCAAGCAAAGACCACGCCAGCCCCTGCGTGAAAATCAAACCGGCGTGCCCCCAAGGCCGCATGTGGCGCATCACGGTCATCCAGCGCAACCGCTTGATGAGTAGTCCGCCTAGCGATTGATAATCCGCCACCGTCTGCACCGCGTAAGGAAGCATCTCCACGGTCACGCCCTGGGCGGCAATTAAACGGCCGGTTAGCAGATCGTCAGCCGGGCGGCTCTCCAGCGCTTGAAATCCTCCAAAACCCGCCAGCAGTTTGCGGGTGGTCACAATGGTCTGCCCAAACGCGAATTTCACACCGTCGAGCAGCCAAGCCACCATGACCCCCGGATAAAAATCGGAGATCATGCCCATGGATTGAAAACTTTGGGTCATGGTGGTGTCGTCCACGGAAACATACAAGCAGGTAACACCGCCCACCTTCGGATTCTGCAATGGAGCGACCACGGTACGGAAATAGTCCGGCTTCACCCGAACGTCACTATCGTTAATTACCAGCACTTCATGCTGGGCCTCATTCACCAAGCGCACCAGCTTGGCCACTTTGTCGTTGATGGCATTGCGGCCAGACCCGTACAAAATCCGGATTTTGCAGTCGGGAAAATCACGAACCAGTTTTTCGAGGACTGGCACCGCCGGATCAAGCTGGTCGTGCACGCAAAACAGCAGCTCGTAGTCGGGGTAATCCTGCCGGCAATAACTTGCAAAGTTTTCGTAGGCTTCGGGATCCAGACCGCGAACCGGCTTTAAATTGCTAATCGGAGGGGTGAAATCGGACTTTTGCGTCTTATTGCGGGGAACGCTTCTAAAAAATTTTAAAGAGCTATAAATTGCGATCAAATAATAAACAAACGGAATGGCCGCGATGACCAGAACAAAATACATGAAAACTGGCGAAATTATCGCACCTCTCGCATTTCGATTCCTTCACGCTTGGGACTTTCATCGTACATGACGTCCGTCGCTCCGTCAGACCTTCAGAAAGAATATCAAAAAGGAGTGTTCCATGCCGCTGAGACCGTGTCCTATTAAAAAGGATGCCGCGGCCAATGCTAACCCAACATTGGGGAGATTCCGCTACATCGAGTAAACTTGACTACGTCAAGCAGGCTTGAACACGCCAAGTAAACTTTAAACGCTTACATCCAGAGCTGACCAAAGGCATTTTTCATCCATGACCGATTCACCTGGGACCGATTCACCGGGCTTACATTTTAAGACGTTTCTGCTGATTCTGATGATGGTGGTGTTCGCCCCGCTGGGCAACGTATTGCTCGGCAAAGGCATGAAAACCGTCGGTCCTGCGACGCATTGGGCGGTAGCCGATTTGTGGAGCGTTTTCGTTCGCATCTGCTCTTCAGGGTACATCTGGCTGGGTGTGGCGTCGTTAATGACTTTTTTTGTGGCGTACATGTTGGTACTAACTTGGGCCGATTACAGCTACGTGCAGCCGGCTTCGTCTTTCTCTTACGCCATGGTTGCGCTACTTGGTTATCTGTTGCTCGGTGAAGTGATTACGCCATTACGCTGGCTGGGAATTGCCATGATTTGTGTCGGTGTGCTCGTCGTGGGGCATACTCCTCCTCGCACCACCGCGGTTAAAGCCTGACGTGCGCGAATTCCTTTTGCTCTGCGTCATCGTGGTGGCCGGCACCGGCGGCGAACTTTGCGTGACTCGCGCCATGAAGCAAATCGGAGAAGTGACGGATTTCCGGCCAGCGGCGCTGGTGCGATTTATTTTAAAAGCCTTGACGGTGGGCTGGATGTGGATCGGCATCGCCATGATGACGGTGGCGTTTTTTGCGCTGCTGGCGGCGTTGTCATTCGAAAATGTGAGCTTCGTGGTGCCGGTTACGGCGCTTAGCTACGCCGCCGGTGCAGTGGGGGCCATGCTGTTCCTGCGGGAACGCATCAGCTTGCAGCGCTGGGTTGGGGTGCTTATCGTGTGCGCCGGCGTGACCGTCGTGCTGCTCAGCAAACATTAAGGGTTGAAGTCAACTTGAAAACTTACGGTCTAAGCCGTTATTCTGTTATTCCAATGGCGAGGAATAAGACTAAATTAGACAAAGCCGTAGAAAGAACGTCCCAGATAATCCTCGATCATCTTAGTTCTCTATCTTCAGCCGACGCCAAGGCCATGCGTCGTGACATTCATAAATTGGCGATTAAGCCTTCCCGCTCCGCAAGTCGCGGAAAAACCTCACGATCTCGGCAAAGCGAGGGTTTTCGTCTTTTATCCCGCGCTGACGCAAATCTTCATAAATTCCCGTTCATCGTCGCGCCGATAAATGCGTCTTAAAATCCTGTAAAAGCTCTCTTTCCTCCGCGCGCGTCAGTTCATATTTTTTGGGCATGGGTTGTCGCTAGACCTCACTTTTGAGGCGGACAAAAGCAGCGGCTTCTTGTCCCAATCCGGGAATTCATACTCCCCAGGTCCATATCTCTTAAATTCCGACTCGCTTAATGGTGTTGAAAACGATGCTGTGACCATTTGTCGGATTAGAAATCAAACCTCCGGCGACCTGTCAAAGCATAATCACCCTAAGGGACCATGGTCTTGAGCAGTCTGTTTTTGCTGCAAATTGCCGGAGACTAGGGGTTCTTCGGCGTCACCTGGGACGCAGCTCCAATCTTGATGGTTACTCCGAATCGCTTATAGTTCGCGTAACGAACGGTCATGCGAATATGCACTGGCCCGCTGCTGAATTGCAGCATATCGTCCGCGCGGGTATAGGTGGGAAACCAGTAGTGGCCCTCGATATTTTCGCGAAAGGTCTCAAAACGCGGAAAGACATTTTCCTGCCCGTGTTTTTTTATGTCTGGAACCGCTTTGCCATCGGACTTTACGATTTCCAGATCCCCATCATCCACCCAGATGCGCCCTTGAAAATATCGCTGGTTCTTCTCCAGTTTTTTGGGCCCCACATCGAAAACATAGGTATTGAGTTCATCGAGGGTTTCGCGTCCTACGTACTTGATGTCGTATTTGGGTAGTTCGTCGGTGGTCAGCACGAAAGGCTGCACGTGCTCCAGGTCATCCAGGTCCTGCTGGGACATCTGAATTCGCTGCAGTGTTGAAGCTGGCGCATACATTACTTTTTCGAAGCGCTTCCCGTCTGGGGTAAAAAGAATATCGCTCCTCATCTGGTATTCACCGTCGGACATTCCGTCGGGGTCAATGGTTTGGATTACGAAGGTCTGGGTATAGGTGTAGTTGTCGCGTTCCTTCTTGAACTCTGCTTCGCGTGCCGCAAAACGTTGAATGATCTGGTCTACGGGTAGCGCCGGCGGTTTATTAGAAATATTTGAGTTCGCGCCCTGGGATGCCGTCCCTTGGGTGGGGGTGCTGCCGGTTGTCGCGTCAGGTTTGTTCTGCGGGGCGCTGGAATTTGGGGGCGTCGGCAGCGGGCCTTGTTGCTGCGCGCCAAGCGACGCAGAGCACAACGATGCCATCGCCAGCAATGTGGCGGCAGCCACTCCAACCGCATACGACTTCACCTGAGGCACTCGAAGGTTGCAAAGCATCCGCCCACGCTCCTAACGGGTAATTATTGTATGAGATGCATTTACGTAGGATAACGCAACTTCACTAGAGGAAAGCTATCGTGAGGCTGGCGCATATGAACCGTCTGGGTCGAAGGTTACGAAAAAAAAAGAAGAAAGCACGAAATGTCAGGCTTCGATAATTTGGTTTTTTACCGCATAGCGCACCAGTTCGCTAACGGAATGCAGCTCCAGTTTCCTCATAATATTGGCGCGATGGGTTTCGGCCGTCTTCACGCTGATATTCAGCGAAACGGCAACTTCTTTGCTGCTCTTACCTTCGGCAAGCAACTGTACAATTTCACGTTCTCTGGGCGTCAAGCGGTTTCGTAGCACCGTGCCGGGGTCGGGTGCGTGGCTGCCAGCGTTGAAACCGTTCAAAACCATGTCCGCGGCGCGCGCCGTGAAATAGGAGCGATGATTGGAGACGGCTTCCACAGCGGCCACCAAATCGCGGTCGGCGTCGGACTTCATAATGTAACCACGGGCGCCCGAAGCGAGGATTTCGCGCACCAACTGATCCGAAAAATGCAGCGTTAAAATCACGATTTCGGTCTTGGGCAAAATCTTCAATATCTTGCGCGCCGCTTCCAAGCCGTTCAGCTCGGGCATGCTGATATCCATCACCACCACTTTGGGCTTCAGTTGCTCTGCCAGGGTCACAGCTTCGCGCCCGGTGCTCGCTTCCGCGCAAACTTCCCAGCCCGGCCTCGAATTCAGCAGCTGTTTTAAACCGCGTCGAACAATGTCGTGATCGTCAGCAACCAGAATCTGCATGGCGTCGCCACGGGGTCTGACTGGCTTCATTTCGCTTCCAACGGGTGGTTTATCCACGGCTAAGCCTAGCCTTTCAAGAACCAAACTAAATCCCAAATACCAATTCCCTTATAGCACTTTTGGGAGCATTGAACCAAGCAGCCCGACGTGACAGTCCGATTGTACCGCAGTGGTCTACACTGTTTGAACTGTGGACTCCATGGGAGAAACCCGGTCTGGGAAAAAAGTTTCGTGACGCATTAGGGTGTCCACCGCGTCCAAAAGCGTGCTGCCCACCTGAGTCTTGGTGACGTAACCCTGGACGCCTATCTTTTTAGCTTCCCCGATCAAATGATTGCTTTCATGCATTGAGAGAATAAGAATCGGCACTTTGGGCATGGTTTTCCGAATTTCTCGCGCGGCCTCAAAGCCACTTAATACCGGCATGGTTATATCCAGAATAATCAGGTCAGGCTTGAGCGCATTCGCTTTTTCTACCGTTTCCCTACCGTTTTCGGCTTCGCCGCACACTTCCACATCACTACGGGAAGAGAGAATCGCGCACACGCCTTTTCGAACCGCTTCGTGGTCATCGGCAATCAGTATTCGCAAGAATGGGGCCCCTTCCCATTTTGGGTGACCCGTTATGGTCCCCTATTGATTTACACCCTATGTTACTCGCTTTGCAGCCCCGATACTGGGATCTCCGTGTTGTAAATGCTAACTACAAATTTGTCCACATTTTTGAAACTCGGCGAGACGCTCACCCCTCGGATGCTACTTTCCTTGCCAGCCGGGGTTTATCTTTACAGTGCTTTAGCTTCATATCTTTATCGAATGACCCGCTGCCGAAAGCATAATTAGGAAAGAGGACTACTATGCGTATAAACCACTTCATAAGCACGGTGTTATTTGCGGCCATCCTGTTTGCCATACCGGCAGCCTCTTTCGCGCAAATCAGCGTAGGCGTAGGTATCTCGGTGCATGTTGCTCCGCCGGTGTTGCCGGTCTACGTCCAGCCGATCTGTCCCGGAGAAGGCTACATCTGGACCCCCGGTTATTGGGCTCACGGCGAAAGTGATTATTATTGGGTTCCCGGGACTTGGGTTCTGGCTCCCCAGGTCGGCGTTCTTTGGACGCCCGGTTATTGGGGTTGGGGCGGCGGCGGTTATTTCTGGCGCGGCGGCTACTGGGGACCGCACGTGGGATTTTATGGCGGCGTGAATTATGGCTTTGGTTATGTGGGAGTTGGATACCTCGGCGGGCGCTGGGATGGTGGTCACTTCGCGTACAACCGTAGCGTGAATAACGTCAATGTGACCGTCATTCACAATACCTACAACACCACGGTCACCAACAACTACAGCGCTTCAACACGGGTGAGCTATAACGGCGGCACTGGCGGTATTCGCGCACAAGCCACCGCCCAGGAGCAGCGGGCCGCAACCGAACAACATATCCAGGCGACGAGTGTGCAGACCCAGCACGAACAGGCTGCGCGCGCCGATCGCTCGCAGTATGCAGCGGTAAATCACGGCCGGCCGAATATTGCAGCCACCCCCAAGCCGGGAGCTTTCAATGACCGCGGAGTGGTGCATGCCAATGCCGCAGGAGCGTCGAATGTACGCGCCAACACGACTCGCAACGATCGTCCGAACAACGCGAGCCACACGACTGCTCAAACGACTAATGTTTCCCATTCCACCACGCGAAGCGTTTCGTCAGACCGGCCCAACAATACTCATACGAATACAGCGGATCGCGAGACCGTGCAACATTCCAGCAATACCCGGGCTGCGCAAACTTCGCAAAAGTCTGCGCCTCCGCCGCACAACAGTGCGCCCAAAGAGGAAAGCAAGCCTCAAGCAAAAGAAAAGGAACCACACGGGAAGCCATAACATTTTGCTAACTGAGCTTTGCTGGGCCATTCGATTTTCGGGTGGCCCATTTTTTGGTTGGCCTATGTGCGAGTGCCTCACGAAACGGCCTGCGAATCCCTTGCGGTCCCCTGCTGCTGACGTATAATTTTCTTTTCCACAATAAATCGCTCATCATGCTCGCGAGGCCGCATGCCAGATCGTTACGTCGAAAGGGTCGTGGACTTAACCGAGCCCCAAGCTAACCAGCTCTTTGGCCTGACCACCGAAGCGGCGCGACAAATCATTCTCAATTCTCCAGCTCAGGAAGTGAATAAAATTTCTGGCTCTTTCGCGCTGGTGGCCCGCTGCGGCAAAATCGTAAAAATGGCGCGCTCGCTGGATCGGCCGATGCGATATTTTCTGGCCAAACGGCAGGAGGGTCCGGTGCTCATCGTCGCCCATCGAATCGACGCCATATACAACTGGCTTAAGAGCGAGCAGCTCGATGGTCAATTTCATCCCAGTTACACCAGGATGGTTCCGGCGCATCACGTGGTCGAACTGCAACTGATCGGTTGTCCTGACCCGGATCCGGTTTATATGCGGTTTTTCACGCCGCAAAGCAATTCCCTGCCGTCAAATGTCGACGAAATTGGGAAGGCGTACATTTCCGCGCTGGCTGAAGAGATTTCGCTTTGGCTGCGTCACGTGCCTGCAAGCGAACCCATTGGAGTGTGTTTTTCCGGGGGGATCGACAGCGGCAGCGTGTTCCTAACTACTTATCACGTGATGCGGAAACTGGGGATGAATCTGTCGCGACTGAAAGCCTTTGTTCTGGATTTTGGCGGTGGGCCCGATCTTGAGCAAGCTCGGACATTCCTTGAGTATCTTAATTTGAGGTTATTTCTCGAGCCCATTGAGGCGGATCCGTCTGCATTGGACGCGGGAGAAACAATTCGAGTTATCGAAGACTATAAGCCGCTGGATATTCAGTCTGCCACCATGGCGTTGGCGTTGTGCCGCGGCATTCGCGGACGTTACCCGGGCTGGCGTTATCTGCTCGACGGAGACGGCGGAGACGAAAACCTCAAGGATTATCCCATCGAGGAAAATCCTGAACTCACCATCCGCAGCGTCGTGAATAATCAAATGCTTTATCAGGAAGGCTGGGGCGTCGGAAAAATAAAACATTCCCTGACCTACAGCGGTGGATTGAGCCGGTCGTACACACGAACGTATGCGCCGGCGCATCATTTTGGATTTTCGGGGTTCAGTCCGTTCACGCGGCCGAGTGTTATTGCGGTAGCGGAAGGGATTCCCTTTATCGATTTGACTGGCTATGACGTGGGGCGCCTTTATGAATTAAAAGGCGAGATCGTCTCACGCGGCGTCGAAGCCGTAACCGGTATGCGCATGAGAGTGTTTCCAAAGCGTAGGTTTCAGCATGGTGCGCTGCCGAAAGATGATATGCATCGGCAACTGCCGTCGCAGGAACCGGAATACCGTAAGCAATTTTTGTCGCTATATCTGTGAGCATCTTGTCCATCAGCCAACTGTCCGGGCCTTATCCGGCGACTAATGTGGAACGCGACCAGTGGGTTCTGGAACGCCGGCCTGCGCGCGAAGTTTTGGATCCGCTGAAACCGTACCTGTTTTTTGTCGAAGAGGAGTTGTCGGCTGCAGGCGAAATTCTTTCCGTCGCCACGATTTTTTTTACCAATCGGGAGTGTCCGTGGCGTTGTGTGATGTGCGATTTGTGGCGCAACACTTTGACTGCTTCGGTTCCGGCAGGCGCAATTCCTGCACAGATGGATTTTGCCTTGGCGCAACTTGCGGCGGCTCGGGTACTGAAGCTCTATAACAGCGGCAGCTTTTTTGACGCTCGCGCGATAGCGGTGGAAGACCATCCCGCAATTGCTGAGCGAGCTAACAAGTTTGAACGCGTGATTGTTGAAAATCATCCCGCTCTTGTCAGCGATGATTGTCTGCGCTTTCGCGATCGCTTGAAATGCCGCTTCGAGGTTGCCATGGGGCTGGAAACGGTTCACCCGGGCATTTTGCCGAAGCTTAATAAGCGCATGACGCTGGAGCAATTCTCGACGGCCGCGGCTTTCTTGCGCGGGCATGACATTGACCTGCGTGTATTTGTTCTGGTGCAGCCGCCATTCATGCAGGCTGACGAAGCTGTCCTTTGGGCTCAGCGCTCTGTCGATTTTGCTTTTGATTGCGGCGCGACCGCAGTGAGTCTTATTCCAACTCGTGGCGGGAACGGCGCGATGGAAGTTCTGACTGCTAACCAACAATTTTCACCGCCTCGGCTGGAAACCCTGGAGGCATCTTTCAGGTATGGCCTGAGCTTGAACCGCGGGCGAGTCTTTGCAGATTTGTGGGATACAGAAAACATTCCGGCGTGTTTCGCGTGCCGAACCGCGCGGATCTCGCGTCTGCGTAATATGAACCTGTCGCAGATCAATCTCGCGGCGATTCGTTGTGACAGCTGCGACTGCGCAAATTGAACGAAGCTTACGACATTGCCGTAGTGGGTTCGGGCTTTGGCGGCAGCCTGCTGGCCATGATTGCTCACCAGTTGGGGCGATCGGTAATTCTGCTCGAAAAAAACAAGCATCCGCGTTTTGCCATCGGTGAATCTTCCACGCCGTTGTCGAATATTCTGCTGGAGGGTTTGGCGACTCGCTACGATCTGCCGCGCATCACGCCATTATCGAAATGGGGTAGTTGGCAACAGAGCTATCCGCAGGTGGCATGCGGGCTCAAACGGGGGTTCACGTTTTATCACCACACGCTTGGCGCGCCAGGTACGAGCGATCCGGATCGTCAACGACAGCTGTTGGTCGCCGCCAGCCCGCATGATCGAATCGCCGACACGCACTGGTATCGCGCTGAAGTGGATCATCTGTTCGTCAAGGAAACTCAGAGAATTGGTGTGGAGTATGTGGATGAGGTCACATTGCAAAGCGTTTCAGAGTCCGACAAAGAGATTCTTCTGCAAGGCCGTCGCAACAACGAAGAGTTTTCTATTCGCGCACAATTTATCGTTGATGCCACTGGACCGCGCGGTTTTCTCCATCGCGCGCTCGCGCTAGAAGAGTTAGCGCTCCCTGACTTTCCTGCCACGCAGGCGTTGTTCAACCATTTCACCGGCGTCGGGCGTTTCGGGGAACAAATGACAGATCACGCTTCGGAGCCTCCACCTTATCCGGTGGACGATGCCGCGGTTCACCACGTTTTTGATGGAGGCTGGGTCTGGGTTCTGCAGTTCAACAACGGGATCACTAGCGCAGGTGTGGCTGCCACCGACGATCTCGCCATGCGCCTACGCTTGTCTGAAGGAGCAGCGGCCTGGCAGCGACTCCTGGATTTGATTCCGGCCTTAAAGAATCAATTTGCGAATTCTCGAGCGATCCAGCCGTTCATCCACATGCCGCGCGTTTCTTTCCGCAGCAGTCAAGTCGCTGGTAAACGGTGGGCGCTGTTACCGTCGGCCGCAGGATTTGTGGATCCGTTGCTCTCCACCGGTTTCCCGCTCACGTTGTTGGGCGTATCGCGGCTCGCCGAAATCATTGAGCGCGACTGGGAGAAGCCTGAGTTCGCTGGCAGCCTGGAATCCTATGCCTTGCAGACCGACAAGGAATTAGTCGCTGCAGCCGAGCTGATTGGAGCTTTGTACGCCACGATGGATAGGTTTCCGACGTTTGCAGCGCTCTCAATGCTTTATTTCGCGGCGGCCAGTTTTTCGGAAGCGGCCAGACGACTCGGCAAAACTAATCTCGCCGCATCATTTCTGTTGCACGATGATTCACAATTCGGCACGGCGATGCGCCGCTGTTTTCGACACGCAAAAAACAACTGCACACAAAGGGAAAAAGACGGCCTGGCCGCCGAAGTCCGCAAAGCCATCGAGCCCATCAACATTGCGGGATTGGGCAATCCCGAGCGTCGAAATTGGTATCCCGTCGACGCCAATGATTTGCTTAATTCCGCGGCGAAACTCCAATCAACAAAAGATGAAATATCGCAACTATTGGACAGGTGCGGTTTCTGGAATTAATGCGCTGCGGGATTATTTTCCGCTTGGCGTTTTCGCCCGCGCAAAAATAATCGGTTGAGCCGAAATGATGCCCTTCCCTTCCTGCACGGTTATGAATTGATTCGGCTTGACGCTGGTCATCGAATCGGCTTTCCCGCTGGGCCAGGCAATTTGCAGCGTTAAGGTCTTGCCTTCTTCCGGTTTGCCTAGTCCAAATGTCAGCGGCATTTCGCTTTGCGACAAATAACTCGATCCCGATTTCACCATCTGCATCTGCGACATGCCTTTGTTTGTTTTTATCGTGACCTTCGCGCCAATGCCGTCGCGATTCGAACGCGTTCCCACGGTTTTCACTCGTAGCATATCGTTCTGATTTCCATTGTCATTGCGCAACAATCGGGCAGCACCATTGTTCGAAGTGATCACCAGATCGAGGTCGCCATCATTATCGAAATCGCCGTAAGCTGCGCCGCGTCCTACCACCTCGGCTTGCAATGCTGGCCCCGACTTGCCGGAAACTTCTTCGAACTTCCCTTTTCCTTTATTGTGAAAAAGACTGGGCCGCTGCGCATATTTCACATTTGGCTGCACGACGCTGATGTCGCCCGAAACATGGCCATTGGCTGCGAAAATATCCGGTAAACCGTCCAGGTCATAGTCAAAGAAGAAACACCCAAAGGTCAGGGACTGAATGGACATTTGTCCAATTCCAGATGCTGAGGCTTCATCGGTGTAAAGTCCGGAGCCGTCGTTGTGATACAGCGACATGCTTTCGTTCGTGAAATTGCCGATGATCAGGCTTTGGCGACCGGAGCCGTCGTAATCTCCGGCGTCAACGCCCATTCCGGCACGGGCCCGCCCCGTTTCGCTCAATGCCACACCGGAGAGAATCGCAACGTCGGTAAAAGTTCCGTCGTGATTGTTGCGATACAGTTTGTTGGGTTCCGTGTCGTTGGCTACAAAAAGATCCAGCCAGCCGTCGTTGTCGTAGTCCACCAGCGCAATACCCAATGATTTGCTGGTTGGATCGTATAACCCCGCGTGTTTGGTGACGTTCTCAAATGTGCCGTTGCCCTTATTGTGAAAGAGCGATGAGCTTTGTCCTTTATACGCTTGTGGAGTGCAATACGATTTGTTCTTGCCGTCCAGCGAACAATATTGATCTTTCGCGACCGACCACTCGACATAGTGGGACACAAATAGATCCAGCTTGCCGTCATTGTCATAATCAAACCAGACCGCGCTGGTGGAAAACCCGGGATCGCTTAACCCTGCTTTAGCCGTGACGTCGGCGAACTTTCCATTTCCCAAATTGTGGAATAAGTGATTAGACCCCACCGCGGTTATATAAATATCGGGGTAGCCGTCGTTGTCGTAGTCGCCGATCGCGCAGCCCATCCCGTACATTTCAATCGCCAGCCCCGCAGCGCGAGTCACATCCGTAAACGTGCCGTCGTGATTGTTGTGATACAGCGCCGGAAACGATTTACTGGTCTTGTGTTCAGTCCAATCCATGGAGTTCACAAATAAAATGTCTTGCCAACCGTCATTGTCGTAATCGAGAAAACAGACTCCGCTGCCCATAGTCTCCGGCAAATACTTTTTGCCGAAGGCCCCGCTGTTGTGTTTGAAGTGGATGCCCGCTTGCGCGGTAACGTCGGTAAATTCTATTGGTCCGGATGGGCGTAACAGCGCTTGTGACTTGGCGGAATGTTGTGCTTCTTCAGACGTTGCCGTAACTACAGCGGCGGCGACAATCGACGGTGACGAGGTCTGAGCGGTGGTTGTGTTACAGCTCGCGACGGCAAGAATTGACGCGAAAAAAAGCGACAACTTCAAGGCATGCGCCCGAATCAGGAACAGTTCAGGCGCCAACGGTCAAACCGGCTGCACTGGTCCGTCGCGAATCCAGCCACATCTCGATCAGCATGGCCGACGGACCAACGATAAATAGCGCATAAAACGGCGCATAGACTACCTGATTTAGTCGCAGCACCATTTCCAGCAAGGCAACGCAAATCACGGTAATACATTGGCCTGTCTTGGAACGCACAGTCGTTCGCGGGTCAGTAATCATGAAAAATATAAAAAGCTGATACATCGGCCCGGTAATCGGCGCAATTTCCGACTGCCACGGACTCCCGGTCAGCCAACTGCGCACAAAAGCAAACGCCAGAAATGACGCCACATAAAGGCCGCTGATATGGAATCGCTTCAGCCGGTAAATAATGACCGAGCCCAACATCCATATCACTACCATCGGCAACAAATAATTTCCCCATTGAATGCTGAGGCTGGCTACTGTCTCGGGCGCCAGAAACAGCATCACCGAAATGCCGAAATTCGAGGGGTTCCAGATGTGGCGGTCCTTCACGCGCAAAACATATTTGGAGGTAATCGACACGATGCTGCACACCGCGTACGGCCAAAAGGCCGGCGAGCGAACCAAAATGCCGACGCTGATGCCGGTGATATAGGCGCTGGCGATAATTGGCCATTTCCCAAAAAACAAACGGGAAAGAATCAGTTCGGTCACAATGCTGGCGACGATGGCCAACAGGGTCTTCTGATAACTCTCGAGAATACCGAACGACAAATGCCCGACTAGCAAAATTAAAGTGATGAAAATTGGCGCGATATAACGATTCTCCAGGCTGATGAAGCGCTTCCACTGCTGCGTCTCCAGGGGCCTTGCCGCTGACGAGCTCACGCGGGCTCCTTCACTTTGTGAATTTCATTCACGTTGGGCTTTTCGAGGGTTTGCACTTTTCCGGAAGGCCAGCGGATCACCGCTTTTTCTACCTGCGGCGTTTTTCCCAAACCAAAGTGCAGCGCTCGTTGATTTTGCGCGCAGAATCCGCTGCCGCCGGAAACTTCCTGCACCTGCCGTTGCCCATTCCAGAACACGGTGACCTGTGCGCCGACCGCGGAGCGATTGCTCTGCGTACCGGTAAGCTCAAACTCGATCCATTTATTTTCGGGCGTAACGGTATTTTTATAAATCAGCAGCGGGCCGCGCTGATTGGCAACGACCACGTCCAACACGCCGCGATTCCACAAATCAGCCATGGCCACGGAGCGTCCGTCATAAGTGTCTGTTACTCCTACCGCTTGAGCCACATCTACGAATTTACCCGCGCCATCGTTCATCCACACGCGCTTTTGTTGATAGCCAGACAAACTTCGCCCTTCCATCGCCGGCCAATTTTTCGCGTCGCCAATAATCGCGGTGTTGCCGCCGGCTACTTTGGAAAAGTCATACCAGTAATTCCGGGAATGATCGAGAGACACGTTTCCGTTGGTCAAATACAAATCGAGGTTGCCATCGTTATTCAGATCGGCAAACTGCGCGCCAAAACTCCAGCCGCCAAGCTCTACGCCCATGTCGCGGGCCAGATTGTCGTATTTGAGATCGTCGCCGGAAGATCCTTCTCTGGGTACCCACAAATTATTGCCCTGAATCAGCACGCCTTCCTCGGAGATGTTCGATACGTAAATGGCATACTTCCCTTGATTCCCAATGTCGCCGAAGGCCACGTTCATTCCGCTCTTGGGCGCGAAACCCACACCGGTTTTTTCGCCGACTTCGCGAAAACGTTTCCCGTCGTTGAAATACAGTTCTGAGATGCCGTAGTCGTTGGCCACGAACAAATCGGGCCGGCCGGTGCCGCGCAAATCCGCCGCGGAGGTAGCTAAGGTCCATCGCCGCGAATTGATGCCCATTTTTTCGGTAACGTCTTCAAACTTGCCATTGCCCAGGTTGTGAAACAGATATTTTCGGCCGCCGTTTTTGGCGTATTCAAAACTTTCAGGCATCATGCGGGTGTTTTTCAGATGCCACAGATCGATGTCTTCGGAATAATAGCCGCCGATAAAAATGTCCAGCAGCCCGTCGCCATCGTAATCGAGCCAGATGGCGGAATTGGCGTTGACCCAGGCAGGCAAGCCTGTATCGGTGACGCGCGTGAAACCGTGGCCGGCATCGTTGTGGTAAAGCTCGGGGCGTCCCCACTTCACCAACAACAAATCTTCGTAGCCATCATTGTCGTAATCGCCCCACACCGCGGCCATGGAAACGCCGGTGCCAGGTTGATTTACATCCGCGATGCCCATCTCTTCTGCGACATCTTTAAAGGTGCCGTCGTGCTGGTTGCGATACAGCGCGTTGTGGCTACCTTCCGCGCTGTTGGTGACATAAATATCCGGCCAACCATCGCGATCAAAATCCACGATGGAGACCGAGGCTCCCATGGAGGCCACTTCGGGCATGATGTGATCCAACTGGTGATCCAACGTGGGGCCCTGATGAACGAAATTCACTCCGGCGGCGTGCGAAACTTCCTGAAGATAAAAACCATGGCGAGCCAAGGCGGTTTGCAAATCGAGTGTGGACTTGGCGACCTCTCGGCGAGCGGCCATGCGCTTGATAAACAGCGGGCTTAGGACCATGGCCACAAAAAATATCGCCAGAATTATTCGCGCTAGTGGTCCGCGCTTCATTGTGGAGTTTCGTTTCTCAAGGCGTTTTGGAAAATCGCCGGCGTCACGTAACGAGTGTGATAGTTTTGCCAGTCTTCAGGATGCTGTTGGTATACCCACTCATCTTCCAGCCGGCCGGGCGGAGTGAGATATTCCTGTTTGGCGTGATACGGCAACGGAGTGACGGTCTTTGAAAACGTCGTGTTGTAATCGCCGTCCTTAATCCAGCCGTCGCCCATCATTATAAAATCGCGCTTCCAACCCGCGGCGGGCGGCGCCTGCTCCGCAAACCGCAAAGTCATTTCGTCACCGGCATTCATGATGATGTAGCGGTCGTCAATTCTGGCCAAAAGCTCGCGCACATCGCCGAACCGTGTGTAATAGCCAGAGAGGTCGCGCCATTTTTGTTTAGATGCTTCCAGATGGTCGTACTCGGGAATTTCCGGGGATGAGTCGTTGGGCTGATGAATCGCGGAGTAACCGCGATAATGTAAATCGGCATAGTCGGGAGCGAGCCGAGTAGTTTTGATGGATGGATTGCTTACGCCGCGCGCCCATTCGATGCAATCCCAGTAGATTTCGAGGTTTGTTCTTAAGCGCAGCTTGCGCGGCGTACCGGCACGAAACACATTGCTGAGATCGATCAGGCAAATCTTTTTGCGTCCGGCGGGAAAACCCAAGTTGTTGCGCGCGACGACCCAGCCGCCGTGACCATCGGGAACTTCCAGGCTTAATCCTCGGGCGGGCTCATGGTGACCCTGGGTGATCGCTACGTTGATAGACGAATCGCTGGGATGCATCCAGCCCTGGGCAATTAAATAGAGCGGAGCGTTGGTGGGAACGTCGTCGCCAAGGTCGATCTCCACATAATGATCACGCGTTACGCCCTGATATTGGCCGCGCGAAAAAGTGTCGAGATATTTGCCGTCGAGCGTAGCGACGATGTCCGTAACGTCGTGGCCGTGATCATCCAGCGCTCGGGCAATTTTGTGGGGCGTCTCTACCGTGGTAATCGCCAGCTTCGATGGTGGCACCACAAAACGTTCATCCACAAAAATATCCGTGCCTGCGGGATGGTCGACGGTCATGAGCGCAAGATAATCGTAGTAATACGTTTCCCAGAGTTCCGCGGTGATGCGCAAATCGTAGAAGCCGTTGTGTGGAACAAGCTCGTTCGCGCCAATTTTGTACCACTCCTCGGTGGCCGCGATGCGAGCCGTTCCGGTGTTGTTAATGCGCAAGCCCAGCGCGGAACTCCAGGGCACGGCGTCCTTTACAAAGCGCATGCCGTGGCCGTCAAATGCAAAAAGAAATGGACACGAACCTTTGAGGCGCTGCTCAGTAACAATTTGCTGATCTGCTTTCAGGTCAAATTCCGCGCGCACCGATCCGTTCGGCCAAACGATGCGCGCCACATCGACGCCGTTCTGTTCGCCCAGGCCGAAGTGCAGTTGCGGGCCGGTAATGGATTGCTTTTGCACCAGCAAGCCCGAGCGAATCTCCATTTCCCCGCCCACGCCAAATGGATTGATGCGTTGGTCGCCAGTGGCTTGCCTGGCGCGCGGACGAATTGTTTGCCAATGATAATTTCGCGTTCCGCGATTCACGCCGCGCAGCGCTTGGCCATCCGCGGAAAGGCCCAACATATCCATACGCCCTTGGCCATCCAGGTCGGCGGCATCAAACGCTCGTGGAGGGCCCATCGGCTTGGACAACCGCGCGAATTTTCCATTTTGATCGGCGAGCCACGCCAGCGCGCCAGGATTTGTGTTCGCGGCCTCAGCGGAAGTGTGGGCAAGCCATAAATCGAAGGCTCCGTTATTGTCCAGATCGGCGACCCGTAATCGTACTTCGCCGGATAAATTGCTCTTCGGATCGGGGACTTGGGCAATCACGGCTGAATCCCAATCCGAGCCGTCGTTTTTTTCGGGGTTTTCCGCGTCAGCCAGTTTGTCCGCCAAACGTACGATGCTTCCGTCTTCTTGTACGGCCAACAAATCTAGAACTCCGTTTTTGTTGGCGTCTGCTACGTTGATGGTCTTGATGCGTGGCAAGGTCGCGGGCAGGGCTCGCTCGTGAAATTTTCCGGCGCGATCATTCATAAAAACGTGCAAGCGCCCTGCTCCATCGATAATTGCAGCGTCAGGATTTCCATCACCGTTGAGATCCGCCCACGCAAAACCCTGCACCCCGATCACGTTTCCGAATGGATGAATCGCGGTAAAGGTGCCGTCACCATTGTTTCGCAAAACCAGCGGCTCGCCTTCTTTCGAGCCCATCACCACGTCCAGATCCCCGTCAGCCTCAATGTCCACGGCCCAGGCGCTGCGGTATGGGGCATTGACGATCGCACTTGGCAATTTGGTTTGTGCGGTCACATCGGTGAACTTCTCGGGACTGTCCTGGCGCCAGAACCGCACTCCGCCCGCGCCCGCGAGCACCAAGTCAGTCTTAAAATCATAATTAAAATCGAGCGGCAAAATGCCTTCGGGAAGCGGCGGCTCATTGGACGGGCCTCCCGGAAAAGCAAATTTTGCGCCGCTACCTAACCGGACTTCGCGTCCATTGGCCACAACAACGGTCGGAGCCGCTTCGCTGCTAAGGCTCACCGCACCAATCCAATCCCAGCGCGCACCAGCGGTTTGATCTGATGGCGTTATTTGCAGAGGTTTCGATTCGAAGGTTAGCGCCATGTCGGCAGCAGCAGGCGTGAACACGGGCGTTTCCAGTCGGACAAAATGCGTGAACGGCTCCGCCTCTTCTCCTGCCGCCGCTTTGATAACAGCGAGGCTTCGCCGGTAATTCGAATCGCGCATCAATACATTTCGCAAAAACGCGGTGCGCGTTGCCGCCGGATGAGTGTCCTGGGCAGCGACAGCCGCTTGCAACGCTGCTAATTGTTGTTTCGCTTCTGGAGACCAGCCGGCAGATAGCTTATCAATGCGATCCACTGTGGTTCTTAGTGTGGCGGCGGCGCCGCGCTTGGCCGTGATGCGGCTTAATTCGAGTAGAGCCGCGAGATTATTTGGCTGCACGGCCAGGATTTTTTCCACCAAGGTTTGGAACTCCACGGCGCCATTCGCGTCACCTTGACGTTCAATTTCTTCAGCCAATTGATACGTAGCGCGCAGATTTTGCGGATTGAGCGCTATGGCTTTGCGCCAATCGGCGATGGCTTCCACAGAACGCCCGCGGTTGCTCTCTAAAAGTCCGAGGAGGTAATAAATGTGATCGTTCTTCGGGGTCAGGTCGCGCGCGGCGCCAAGTCGCTGGGCCGCAACGTCGAAATTTCTCTGCCGCAGCGCGAGTATTCCCCAATCAGCCCAGCCGGCCGGCTCACCGGGAGCGATTTGCGTGGCTTGTCCAAGTTTGTTTTCAGCTCGAACATCATCGCCCACTTGCAGGGCGGCCAGTCCGGTGTAAAAAGTGGAAACATACTCGACGTATTCAGGTGAGGATTTTCGGGGCAGCTTGTTGTGTCCACAGCCGAAAGAAAGCGTCACGCTGGCGCCACACAAAATCGCGAGAACGCAAACGGCGACCGGTGGCTTCCCGGACTCTAATTGTTTTCTTCGGTAGCTGCGCTTCGCGGTAACCGCTTTAAACCATAAAAACCCCACACCTGCGAAGGGCAACAAGTACAACAGCAAATCCCAGCGGCCAAATCCCGCTGGGGTGGCTTCCACGCTCGCTGTCGACTCGCCATCACCCTGTGAGCTATGCAAAATCAGTCGCGCGCGCCAAAATTCTTGGCGATCGAAATTCACTTCGGTTTTGTATTCCAACTGGCCGCGCAAATTCTCACGCCGCGTCGGGTAAATCACTTCGGCAAGACGACCGCTAACCGGCTGTATCCCGAGATCGATCTTTAAATCAGAGGGGATCGTCGTCCCAGGCGCAGCGTCCACCATGACAAAAAAGGTTCCTACGCCGATATCTGGATGTGTCCAGAGCGAAACAACGCAGGGACCAACGCGCTGATCCACGATAATCGGGAATGGCGGGCCGTTGTGGGCGCGGGCCAATGGAACCGACAGCGAAGTACAGCCGACCAGCATCAGCATGGAAATCGCGCAACGCCAGCGCAATCGCGCTGACCACGCCACTCTTTGGGCCGCTGTAGATAGACTCATCGTTAATGTTTTGTAGCCTAGCCGCCCATCAACATCGCGCGCATTTCCATCGGCTGGTACATCAGCCACACAGAGGCGAACCAGATAATCACGCTGACCGAAGCCCATGGCGCGAATGCGCGCATTACTTTGTCCGGTGAATCTTCTTCGGCGAGCCGAAATATCACGAGGAACGATCCAGCTAACCCGAGCAACAGAAACCCGAGCTCGATAGGTTGAATGAACCGCGCCGGTATTCCGGTCAGGCGCCAGAATGGAGTGCCCAGGATCGGCCAGCCCAGACTGGCGACAGCGTTTTGCGCCACGGGAATAACCGTATAAAGACCGCTAAAGAAATGAAAGCCGTAATGCGCGAGCCACATTCCAAAACCGAGCGGGGCCAAAGCATACGAATATCTCACCACCAGCGGAAGCATTGCGCGTGAGCTGCCGCGCAATATTTTGGTAAGCCAAGCGGCGAGTCCCAGCAACACGAGAGGCTCGACAATTAGGAACAACGCGAAGATCACCGCGAGAATCGAGGCTTGTGCCTGCACGTGCAGCACTCCGCCCAACCATTGCTCTACCGCATAGGCCGGACTGACCATGCCGAAGGCGTTCACCAAGGCTCCGAAGCAAAACACCATCGCTAGCGCCGCGATGTCTGTCCTGCGCGAAAACAAACCAATTCCAGAGCGCATCGGGTCGGTCATTAACTCCGCGGCGGGCACGCGGCTGAGTATTCCTACGTTGTCGTGGGGACAGGCGTGCACACAATCGAGGCAAAAGGTGCAGTCCAAGTTGCCGACCTTGAGCTCCTGAAAAAGCGCCAGCTCACAACCGCGTTGCAGCACTACAAAATCAGGGCTGGCTGGCCGGTCGCGGCGCCCGCGAATGCAATCTTTAGTATGGCAGTGCGCGCAGACGTCATGGTCGCGCACTTTTACCTCGAGCGGCGAAACCGTGGAGGCCACAAAATTAAATTGCCCGATGGGGCAAACAAATTTGCAAAAGGTGGCGTGTTTGAAAATGCCGTCAATCACGAGCGCGGCGACGAAATAGCCGACGATGAGCCACGCGGTCCACCACGGCGAATTCCACAAACCGAAAAGCTCGTAGACGAAGAGAATACCCACAAATAATCCGATGGAGGCCCACTTGTTGCGGAGGGCGCGAGGCCAATTCATCCAGGGCTTAAAAAATCGCCGCGCGGCGTTGCGCACCAGCATGAACGGGCATGCCAGACAGAAGAAATTGCCGGCGCAAAGCAGCACTAACACCAAGGCGCCGCGAAAATGCACCCAACTCAAAACGGTAGCGAGATTTTTTGGGGCGAGCGCCGGTCCGAACAATCCCTGAAAGATCATGACCACACTGATCAGCAGGAGCGGTATCTGCAATACCGTGCGCGAATGGCGCCATTTTAGAAAATGGCCCAATCCAGGGACTCGCAATAAATCGAATTCGGAAGAGGTTAGAGAACGGTCTGCAGGCGCAGGGGTGGGATGGGTCGACAACGTATTGCTCCGGCTGGATAACTTCAGCTTAATTGCCCCGCATGGCGCGCCGCCGAGCCCTCATCAAACGGCTCGTGCGTCGGCGAGACTATGCTGATACAACGAGCAGTTGCACGCCGCTTGCTCCTCACCCACCGGCGGAAACATGTGGTAATACATGCCGATCACCATCGGCACAAACACCACAGAGTTATAAAAAAGGTGGAGTTCCACTCGCGGAATTACCAGCTGAAGAATACTTACGGGGACCGGCTTGCCCCAAAAATTGTGATGCATGGTCGCCTGGGTGATCAGCAACAGATGTTCAAAGTGATGCCAGAACTGAATAACCAGCGCAGCAGTCCACCATTTGCGCGACGTTCCGGTAAAACCTTTTCGCAGCACCCAAATGCCGATAAGCATCACCAACGCATAACCGTAGTGCAAAACTTCCGACTTGATCAGCCACGGATACCACAATCCTAGAATCCCGCCCGCCTTCGCCGGCGGCCAGCCCATCACATAAATTTGGTAAGCCTGCACCAAGTGTTCGCCCCAGTGCCCCAGGACGATGGCCATAAATACGAGCAGCGCCGGTTTATGCCATTTGGAATTCAGCTTGTCGTACAGCGAGTCGCCGGAAACGTGCGCGTGAGTACTGGCGAGACTTGGAGCGGACACCGCCATGAATTCTCCCCTTCAAATAGAAAACGCGTAACTTACGGCAGTTCAGGGTAACATCCCACGCTGGCCGCCGAAGGGTCAATAGTAGATTTGCATTAGGTTAACCTCGGCCGGAAAAACTCGGCATGCAAACCACGAAATACGCCGGCGGCGCAGATCATTGTGCATTCGATTTTCATTATCATTATATTGGAAGTCGATCCTGAGAACGCTCGATTTCTGACTTGCGCACCGTACACTCAACCTACAAGAATTCCGTGTGCACTCTGCACGTTTCTACTGAAACTCTTTTTTCGCCGCTGCGCTAGACTCATGCCGTCCGAGCCCACACCCTGATTACGAGGAGGAGAAAATGGCAGCGAGTTCGCGAAGCAGATCCGGTGGGCGCAAATACGGCAAAGCCGCCGGCAAGAGTGTTAAGAGCGCGATGCACCGAGAGAAGCGCGGCACGCTGAAGTCCGGAAAGGGCGGGAAAGGTGGCACAGTGAAGAGCCGTAAGCAGGCCATCGCCATCGGGCTTTCCGAAGCGCGCAAAAAAGGCGCAAAAGTTCCAAAGAAATCCAGCTAGCAATTCAAGCTATATTTTTGTCGCTAGTCAGGCCGTCCGGTGTACCCGGGCGGCCTCGGTTTTTTAGCAATCCATGGGTGACGCGAGAATAGGTAATTCGTCCGGCTATAGCTACGATGGCCGCTAATTGAACCGCACGTACTCAAAATTCAGCGGCTGCCCGTTGATCCCGCGAATCGGCGGTGCGATCCAGTTCGCAAATTTCCCCGGTTCCACAACCCGTCCGGTCATCAGCGATTGCACGAACGCGTGGTCTTCCGGTGCTGGTAGCCAGTTTCGCTCGTGATTCTGCCAGGCTTCTTTCGTCAAGACTTCCCCGTCGGGACTGATAAAGTGTCCGGCAAAGTTTCCAATCGCCCGGTGAAATCCTTTGTGCGGCAATCGCAGGCGAAACGAAATTCCGGCATTCTCAATGACTCTGTTCCAGCGATCCACACCCGCTTGGATTTCATGAATGTAATCGTCGCGTAAGCGCTCGTTGAGGGCGGTCAACGCAGGAACCTTGTTCTCGACGATCTTATTGCCAATAACTTCAAACACGGGATAGACCTCGTCCGCCAACACGTGATCGTCTTCAATCTTGGTTTCGTCGTAGCGGCCTTTCAAGCCAGTGGTGTAATAGGTAGCGGCATTGGAAGAGGCGTCCGAGCCGAACAGATCGATGGTCACGCTGTAGTGGAAATTCAGATATTTCTGCATGGTTTCCAGGTCGATCACTCCGAGCGCGCGCACATCGCCAGCACTGTCTACCTTGTGCTCGCGCATCACTTCACAGGTACGCTGGAGAATGCGGCTCACTCCCGTTTCGCCCACGAACATGTGGTGGGCTTCCTCGGTCAGCATGAAGCGGCAAGTGCGTGCCAAGGGATCGAATCCCGATTCCGCGAGGGCGCTTAATTGAAACTTGCCGTCGCGATCGGTAAAAAACGTAAACATGTAAAACGCCAGCCAGTCCGGCGTGGGCTCATTAAAGGCTCCGAGTATCCGCGGATTATCAGCATCGCCCGATCGCCGCTCGAGCAATGCCTCCGCTTCTTCACGCCCATCGCGGCCAAAATAGCGATGCAGCAGATACACCATGGCCCAGAGATGCCGCCCTTCCTCGACGTTAACCTGAAAAATATTTCGCAGGTCATACAACGAGGGACAGCACATCCCTAGCATGCGCTGCTGCTCAACGGAAGCAGGCTCCGTATCTCCCTGGGTAACGATTACGCGGCGCAGCGTGGAGCGGTATTCCCCAGGAACTTCCTGCCACGCTGGGTCGCCTTTGTGCGTGCCGAAATTTACCGCGCGCTCGGCGCAGCGCGGCTGCAAAAAAATCCCCCAGCGATATTCGGGCATGCGCACATACCCAAATTTCGCCCAGCCATCGGGTTCCACGGTTATCGCGGTGCGCAAATACACTTCGTAATTGTGGCTTTCTGTCGGGCCCATGTCGTACCACCAGCTCATATACGCCGGTTGCCAATGTTCCAGCGCGCGCTGCAAAACGCGGTCACGACCAAGGTCCACGTTATTGGGAATTTTTTCGGTGTAGTCGATCATTGCCGCTCTCCCACATCACTAAACTAAACTGGCCTAAAGGCTGGCCTAAACTCTTTCCCAGTTGAATTTCACTGGCGAGCCGCTGCCGTAGACTTTCAATGCTCCGCTAGGCCCAACCGCGTTGGGCCTGATAAAAATCCAGTTTTGCCAGGCCGATAATCTGCTAAAAACGCGGGTCTCCATCGTCTCCGGGAGACCAAACCGCAAATTTGCTTCCAGTCCCGTTAATGCGTCGGGCGAAAGTGCTGCTCGCGATTCGATTGCAGTACGCAGCTCATCCTGCCAGTCGAGGTCATCGGGCGCGGAGGTCACGAGACCAGCAGCGACCGCGTCAGACGCGGAGAGTTCGTGGCCGGTTCGCGAGCGCAAAGTTTTGATCCGGTCGTCGTCCTGATAAAACCGCGCTGCTAAACGCGAAAGATGATTGACCATTGGCAGCGGCCCAAAATTCATTTCCGACAACATCACCGTCGCGCGTAACTCGCCTTCTTGGGTATCGAGCATGTAGACGCGATCCGCCGCCATCGCCAATTCCAGCAAGGTGCCCACGAAGCACGAGCCCGGCTCAATCACCGCGTACATCGACCGCGAGGTCACATCGAGTCTCGCGAACGTTCGCCGCAGCATCCCTAGAACTTCGCGCACGAACCAGTTCTGCGCATTTTTTAAGATGAATTCATCCATGGCCAGCATGGCTTTCGCATCGCCACTGGTTTTCAATATCCAGAGGCCCAGCTCGAGCTCGTTGGTGCGCAGGTTGAGAATTACATCGTCCAACTCGCGCGCCATTTTAAGAGGCCACCATGCGGCTCCCAGTTCCGTTACGGTTTCTACCGTTTGCGACGAAACCGTCTCGGGAGCTTTCACGGTAATTGTAACCGTCCGGCTGCCGCGATTGACGACCGCGTCGATGGTTTCGTAGTGCAAGCCATCTTCATCGGTCGTTCGTTTCAAAGGCGAAAGAGCGATGCCTTTCGCATTCGCCGGCCGGTCACTTCCCTGCGCCAATTCCGCCGCGCGCTTTTTCACATGCTCGGCAAACTGCTGGGTCTTGACTACCTCGTCCACCAAACCCCAATCCTTGGCGCGCTGCCCGCGAATGCCATCCGAAGTAGTGCAAAAAATGTCGGCCAGGTCTCGACGCACGCGCCGTTTGTCTGTGACCCGCGTCAATCCGCCAGTGCCCGGCAACACACCCAGCAGAGGAACTTCCGGTAAGCTCACTGCTGAGGAACGATCATCCACCAGCACAATTTCATCGCAGGCTAGCGCCAATTCATAGCCGCCTCCGGCAGTGGTGCCATTCAGGGCCGCCAAGAATTTCAGGCCGGAGTGGCGGCTGGAATCTTCAATGCCGTTGCGGGTTTCATTGGTGAACTTGCAGAAATTTACTTTCCACGCGTGCGACGATTGCCCCAACATATAAATGTTCGCGCCAGAACAAAAAACACGAGGCTTGGCACTGGTAATCATCACCGCGCGAATCTCCGGATGCTCGAAGCGGATTCGCTGCAGCGCGTCGTGCAACTCAATGTCCACGCCCAGGTCATAGGAATTCAGCTTCAGCTTGTAGCCCGAGCGTATGCCGCCGTCTTCGCTTACATCCATCGTAAGAGTGGCCACCGGGCCATCGAACGACATGCGCCAGTGCTTATAGCGCGAGGGGTCCGTCTGGAAATCCACCAGCTCCGGTTTAACTTGCACATCGTGACTTACAGCGCCATCCACAAGCTTCTCCTCACAATTAACCCGAAGGACGCCGATCACAGGTTCGGCGCCGGATTGAAACTACGCCGCTACACCACATAGTTTACTGCATACCGGAGGGGTTCGTCGGTACGGGGGTTACATGAGGAGCGATAGCTATTGAGGCAAAATAGGGCGCAAACGCGCACGTCTTGGCCCCGACAGCAAGTTCGTGGCTTTGGAGCGTGCGGCTCTAGTCGATTCCGTGGATCCGCAAATTCACCAGTTGCTCGATGCTCAGATTCTGCATCCCGCGCGAACGCAAGTTACTTACAAATTCAGGCGTCACTCCATGGATACGCATAGCCACAAGCTGGTCCGGGTCCGGGTGTTTGTATCCCAGCGACTGCATCTTCTCGATGAATTCCGGAGAAACTCCGTGAATGCGAAACGCGATCAGCTGCTCGAGGTCGATCTTGTCGTATCCATCTTTCTTGAGTTGGTCCATCCATTCGGGAGTGGCGCCGTGAATCCTCATGGCTACCAGGGTGTCTTCGCTTGGCTGGTAACCGGCCTGGTGCAGAAAACGCACCATCTCGGGCGTCACACCGTGAATGCGAAAGGCCACCAGCTTGTCGCTGTCGCTAATCGGCAAACCCGCTTTTCTCAATTCCTCGACGAAATTGGCGTTCACATTAAAAATGCGGAACGCAATTAATTTTTCAGTGTCCAAACCTTCCAGGCGCTCAGCTTTCATTTCCTTCGCGAAAGCGAGGCTCACATCCGTGACGGCCATCGAATACTGTTTATCGCTGTCGATATCGTCGAATCCCAGGGACTTCATTTCCTGGGCGTACTTGGGTTCAGCGAAAAAGTGAAACACCCCAGCGCCTTCGCCATCATTTACAAATCCTTCGCATTCGAATCGCCCGGCGTCCCGCGCGATCGTGAAGCGCACATCCTGTTTTCCGGATCTAGAAAGATCCAGCCCGTTCAACTCGCTCACACGAATTGAGGACTCATGATTCGAGTTTCCGCCATGATAATGCTCGAGCAGCGAGAGATCGACTTCGTCGGCTTTATCCGCGCGCTGAATCGTCCAGTTTCCGCTGCGCGATTCCGCAGCCTTCACAATGAGCGCGCCAATCAGCGTGCAAAATACCAGCACGTAGCAGACTAATCCTTCGCGTCGATTCATGGCTTCACGCTCCTCTTGCACATTATTCGTCCAACACACCGGAATGTTTCAGCATCATCAATTTGTCGAAGCTCAAATTCTGGAATCCATGCTGGCGCGCCTTTTCAACAAACTCCGGAGTAATTCCCTGCACTTTCACTGCAATCACCTCGTGCGCATCTAGTTTCAATCCCGCCGATTGCAACCCCTTGATGTACTCCGGCGTCACTCCTTGCACTTTCATGGCGATAATCTCGCCGGCATCAAGTTGCAATCCCATCGCTTTGAATTCGTGCACATATTCTGGTGTTACGCCCTGTACTTTCATGGCCACCAGCTCTCCGCCCATCAACTTTTCATCCGTACTTTGCCGCATCGCGCGAACATACTCAGGTGTAATTCCCTGCACCTTCATGGCAATCACGTTGCCGGCGTCAGTATCAATTCCTGAATCGTGAAGGCCCTTTATATATTCCGGAGTAATACCTTGTACCTGCATGGCGATGATGCGATCGATGTCCAGCGCCAGACCACTGTCGCGCAGCTTTTGTATTACTTCCGCGGTTACCCCTTGCACTTTCATCGCGATCAAATCATTTACGTCCGGTTTCAATCCCAGCGCGTGAATGCTGTGGACATATTCGGGCGTGACGTTCTGAACCTTCATGGCAATCAATTGGTCGACCGAGAGGTCGGTGATGCCTTCCGCCTTCAAACCGTCAATGTAGGAACCTGAGTTCTTGCGTTCGTCACCGCTCGGTTGAGTGTTGTCAGCCTTATTCTGCGGTTCTTGTTGGTCTTGATCGGTGCCGGCCATCGCAGGCGTCTCGGGCATCTCCGAATGCTCGGCTGTGAGAGACGGCGCCGGATTGATCATCATGCTCGGCTGAATCACCGGTTTGGGTAGTGGTTCTGCCTTGGGAACCACGACTACTGCCTCGTGATCTTCCGCCGGCACCGCTAGCGTCACCGGTATTGGCCTCTGGTCAGCAGTTGCTTTATTGGCCTGGGCCGCGCCCCACAACGCGTTTCCCGCCAATACCGAAACGCACAGGCAGAACACACCGCCTGCAAGCCCCGCGCTGCGCAGTCCACGATCTAATTTCGCAACTCCCAGCAGTCGCGCCACGCGCTCCGCGAGCGGACTGCGATTTGCCGCCATGGCCAGAGCCGGAGCGCTTTGCCATTCCGCCATCGTAGCCAGCGCGCGTGCATACTCGACCGGATTTCCGCATACCGAAATCGCCACGTCGTCGCAGCAGTTTTCCCTCTCAGCGCGAATTCGTTTACTCAGCCACCACAACGCTGGGTGATAAAACAGCAGCGTCTCGGCCGCAATCTGAAATAAATTCACAAACGCATCCAGCCGCTTCACGTGGGCCAGTTCGTGTGCGATTACCGCTTCGAGTTGCTGCGCGGAAAGTCCGGTGAACGCCAACACTGGCAACAAAACCACCGGCCGGAACCATCCCGCCACCGCCGGCGCTTGCAACTGTAAACTCTCGCAGTACTGCACCACACGATTTAGTCCGAGCCGCCGCTGGAGTTCCAGGCAACGGTCGCGCAGGGCTCCAACGACCGGGGCGCCCTTCTTGAATCGCAATCGTTCAATGAGAAAAAATCCGGCAGCTGGGCGCAGACTCAGCAGCACCACGCCAACAAACCACACCTCGACAAACCACAGCAGATAAATAGACGAAGGATTCCGCGTGTTAGCAAACTCCAGGTCAAAAATCTGCTTTGCCGGAGCCGCCCCAGCCACGATTTCAGCGCTTGGCGCGTCCGCCACATTGGCCGCAGCAACGGTAGGTCCGGTTGGCGCCTGTCTTCGCGTTAGCACCATGAACGTCAGTGCCGGCGCTGCCACCATTAGCAGCAGCATCGCGACCGCAATCACGTATTTGGCTGATGCGCGGCGCGCCATCGACATCGCCACAAACGCCGCTGCCGCTATCGCCACGCCCTGCCACAAGAAATGCAGCAGCGCCATGCTCAACCGCATCGTCTCGGGATTCACCCAGCCGGCCAATCGCGTCATGGCAGTTTCCTCTCGTACTCGTCCAGGAGCCGCCGCAATTCCTCAATCTCTTCTTTCGATCCTTTTCTTCCCGCCAGCGCATGCATCATGAGCTGGCTTGCCGAGCCGTCAAACACCCGCTGTAAAACGTCACCCGCCAATTGGCGCTTGGTTTTCTCCGCCGCCTGATTGGCTTCGTACACGTGTGCGCGCTGGTCTTCGTTGCGCCGCACCGAGCCTTTCTCGGTCATGATCTGCATGAGTTTTAAGACGCTGGTATATCCGATCCGTTTCTTCTTGCTCAGCGCTTCGTGCACTTCGCGCACGGTGGAGGGCCCGCGGGCCCATAGGATGCGCAGAATCTCTAGTTCCGAGACCGTTGGTTTTTGTGTTTCTGGCGTCATGCGGCGGAATCTACTACGAAGACGTTCGTAGTGTCAACGAAAATCTTCGTACTTCGCTCTGCAGACCGTGCAGCAAGCCAAAACGTGTAGTATGCCTACCCTCGATTTTCAGGCTTAGTCCTAGGATTCTAAGATTGATTGGTTTGGGATTGGAATTTGATGCAGATTCTTTGAGCCGCCAACGCTCCGACGGGCGTTGGGGATTTTCCCTGGATCGTCAGGCAAGAATCAACGTGCACCTTTCGCGTTAGCCTTAATTCTTCCGCTTCGAATTGCTTTCACAAACAGCTCATGATCCTTCTGGGTCTGATCCGCATAGGCGAAAGCAAATTTCGTGATGGCTTGGTCGAATGCGTCGCTGTTTCCCAAATACCCAGCAATTTGCGCAGCATCACCGGTGCGGGCATGTGCGCGCGCCAGTGTCCAGCCGCAAAGTTCGAGGTACTCTTGCCAATCTTCCTTAGGCATATCTTCCACGTTGATGGTCATCTTCATGTCACGCAATTGGCGAAAATAATAATCGTGCCCTTGATCATCGCGGGTCCATCCCAGAAAAATGTCGCTGGCCGCTTGCAGCATGCGCTGCCCGGTGACGACTCGTTCGCCGTGATAAGCATAGCGGCTCTTCCCCGCATAGGGCTCCAACACCGATGGAAGCGCTTCCTTAAATTGCAAAAACAACGGGTCGCCTTTGCCCGCCATAAGCAAAACTACCGCGCATCTTGTGCCCACGCTTCCCACGCCCACAACTTTTCGGGCGATGTCCACAATATGGTAGCGATCGATTATCACCCGCCGCTCTTCCGGCAGGGTCAAGCGGTAGCGGCGAAACATCTCGCGCACTCTTTTGGCTTGTTTGATCCTCTGGCGGGGGTGATAAATCAGCGGTGGATTATCGATGATCCGAGGTACGCCGTTTACCAGCTCCGTCATGCGCGGAAACACATGTTCCGCGGTTTGCAATTTTGCTTTGTTTTCTATTTGTTCGAAGTATTTCCTGGCCTTCTTGGTCTTTGCGCCGGTGACCAGTATCTCGGCGTCAAGCTTGGAGTACCACACTTCCAAGGCGCGCATTTTCGCATACTGGTGCATATGTTGGCGATAACACGCTACCGCGGCTCTCACAGCTTTTTCGCAAGAATGTTCTCCATGGCCTTTCTGCCGCGCGGCAACCACGATACTGGTGGCCAGCCGCTTTACGTCCCATTCCCAGGGAGCGTGCGACGTTTCGTCAAAATCGTTGATGTCAAAAACCAGTTCTCGCTCCGGCGACCCGAATCCGCCAAAATTGCTGACGTGACAATCTCCGCAAGCCTGAACGTGTAATCCTGTCCGCGGCGTTGTAGACAGATCTGCCGCCATCACCGCAGCTGCTCCGCGAAAAAATCCGAACGCCGACTGGGCCATGCGCGCGTAGCGAATCGGCAATAGCTCCGGCAATCGACCATGATCCGATTTCTTCAGCAACTCGATCGGATCGGCGCGATTGGCCGGCGGCACCCACTTCCCTTGCGCGCTGCGGGTTGCTCTTGTGCGGAGTGCTTTGCCGATGGCAAATCTTTCTTTTAGCGTAGGACCTGGAAGGACGCTGCGCTGCGAGCTGCTAGTGCGATTCGCCGATGCACTTTTTGCCTTCTTTAATTTAGGCGTGTCAGTCATCATTCTTACAACTCTAGCTTACCGATCAGTTTCCTCATAAATTCCGCGGCGGCCGCCGCCTCTCGCATTTCGTCACCGGAAAATTCTTGCAATGAGCGCACCAGCATCTGCACGCGCCTTCGCCTACCCTGGTGCAAGATCTTCGCGCCGCGCGCGGTGGCCTCCAGAAGCATGCGCCGTTTATCGTCGGTAGCTTTGCGGCGCACCAAATGGGTTCGCTCTAGCCCGCTCACGATCCGGCTCATCGTCGGCGGACGCACTTGCTCAGCCTCCGCCAACTCTTTCAAGGAACGTGGCCCGCCAAATACCAGAACCGAAAGCGCGGAAAGCTGCGCCGGCCCGATGCCCGCGCTGCGGTCCTGCGCGCGCACTTTACGCAGCAAGTGAATGGCTGCCGAATGCAGCAAGTCTCCGATGCGGTAGGCTTCCTGCGGCGATATTTTACTCTTGCGCTTGGCCATGAAATATAGTTAGCTATGCTAACTAATTCGTTGCGATGGAGGCTTCCCTGTGAACATCCCCGAAAGCTCCGCACTAACCCGTATCGGACAAATCGCCATCAACGCGCATGACGTCGACCGCGCCACCGCATTCTATCGCGATGTGCTGGCTTTGCCGCACCTGTTCCGCGCCGGCCAGCTAAGCTTTTTTAATTGCGGCGGAGTGCGCCTGATGCTGAGCCCGCCGGAGAAACCGCAGTTCGATCATCCCGCTTCTATTTTGTATTTTCAGGTAGGAAATATTCAGGCCGCCTTCGAACGGCTTAAATCGGCAGGCGTAAAATTTGAAGATGAACCGCATCTCATCGCCCGCATGCCCACTCACGAGCTGTGGATGAACCACTTCCACGACACGGAGGGCAACCTGCTCGCGCTGATGAGCGAGGTCCCTAACGGCGCATAACTAAATCCGTCGCGGCCACAGTGTTTCGCGCCAGAGGTGTGCGCTTCTGTTGTCGATCCATCGTCGCACAAAATATATTTTCGCAAGCTGACGCTTTGCATGTGCGCCACACGCTATTCATGTAAAATGTCAGGACTCCCTAGGGGCGTAGCTCAGTGGTAGAGCAGCGGCCTTTTAAGCCATTCGGAGCAGTTTGCCCGAAATTGCCTGAACCTGCCAAGTCGTGCCATTTCATAGAGATGTGAAAAATTCGACTCGCCACACGACGCCGCAAGTCGCCTGAAATTGACAATCCAAGTGCCACCAGAAGTGACACCAGAAAATCGCCAAGCAACATCCATTCGGGGCAGTACGGGTGGGTAACGCGCCTGCCTCGCGAGCAGATGCGTGGCTGAGAAAGATTTCGTAAGTTCAAATCAGGCCTCTGCAACGAAAGTGTCTTCTCATTCAATAACTTCCGCAAACTCTGCAACCATCCGAATTTGTGATTTTCGTTGTCGGTTGTTAGTTGTCGGTTGTTAAGGGATATCGCGAGTTCGTCTGCTGCTCCGAGATCCCCGGCGACATAATTTCGGTTGCCCGTAATCCCTCGAGAACCGAGGCCAAGGGCGGAGATCGCTTCCTCAAGCGAACTTACCAGATGGCGGCGTTTCCGACGTATCGGTGATACAACATAATCTGAAGCGGCCCTCCTCGAGCTATGAAATGATGAAACGGATTGCAGAAGCGTCACCGGGTTTCAAGGCCAGGATCGCAGGCGCCCTTTTCTTGCTCGGCTTACTCTCGGCGGTATTCGGTGAGTTCTTCGTTCGCAGACTGGAAATCGCGGCCGATCTCATCGCGGTCTCGAGCATGATCGCCGTGACGCTGCTCCTTTATGGCATCTTCAGGGCGGTGAACAGGGACCTCTCTTTGCTCGCGGCATCCTTCAATCTTGTGGGACTCACCTGTGGGGCTCTTCGATGGAATCCTCGGGGCGTGGATATTCCCGTGGTATTTGACGGGTTCTATTGCCTCCTGATCGGCTACCTGATTTTCAGGTCCACTTTTCTGCCTCGAATTCTTGGTGGGCTGATCGCGTGTGCTGGTTGCGGCTGGCTCACCTTTCTATCGCCACCGCTCGCACGCTATCTGTCCCCTTACAATCTGGCCCTGGGCATCCTCGGGCAAGGATCGGTAATGCTGTGGCTCCTCATGATGGGTGTAAACGAACAACAATGGAAGGAGCAGGCCAGCCCAGCGGTCGAGTGACGAACCAGTCGAAGTGCTCTACTGTCTGGTTGTATTGAGTGGTCTGGCCAACTCCCGGGTGGTCGTTACCCGGAAGTAATCGCGAAACCTAATACCTCGCATGCTGGCTATGCTGCGAGCCGGATCAGTTTCAACCTAAAAGGCAGCACTAAACTAGGACAATTCGGATGGTTGCAGGCCTCTGCAATCAATCGTTCTTTCTTGTGAACGAGTTTCCGATACCCTGCAACCATCCGAATTTGTGATTTTCGTTGCTGAGGATGTGGGGCATGCGTCTTCTCACTCTGAGTTCAACGTCGATGCATCAGTAGATAATTTCCGGTTTGCCCGTCAGAACGAAGCCGCCCGGCGGCGGACGCTACGCGTGAGGTTAGGGAGCGGTGGTTGCCTAACGGCTGAGATAAGTTTGGGTCACAAGGAGGCACCCTGTGACCCGTTTACGCAAA
>Ga0182024_10000806_pt1 | contig 82419 bp, 79 predicted proteins | sample P32metaG_FD_120480 | JGI IMG/M metagenome (GOLD analysis project Ga0182024, IMG submission 120480) | Permafrost microbial communities from Stordalen Mire, Sweden - P3-2 metaG (Illumina Assembly) | ecosystem: Environmental > Terrestrial > Soil > Wetlands > Permafrost | place: Sweden: Stordalen...
CTCGCCTTTGCGGCCGCGACCGCGATCGCGTTGTTGGCGCCGAACCTCGTCTTGGCGGGGGTCGCTTACTTCCTCGCCTTTCTAGTCAGCCAGAGCCGGGTCGAGGGCGGGATCCACACGGCGCGTGAGGTTTTCGCCGGAGGGCTGCTCGGCGCCGCGCTTACGCTCGCGATCTACCTGCTCGTGTTCTGGCACGTCCCCGGCCGTATGTTATAATGGCGGCGCCTTGAACGACCCCATCCCGGCAATCGCGGCGCTCGTCATCTTGATCGGAGCGTCCGCCTTCTTTTCCGGGTCCGAAGCGGCCCTGATCTCCCTCTCTCGCGTCCACGCTCGCGCGATGGTCGAACGAGGGGTCAAAGGCGCCGGCGCGGTCGTGCACCTGCTTGAAGATCGCAACCGCTTTCTGACGTCGATCCTCATCGGCAACACCGTCGTGCTGCTCGCCGCCGACTCGCTCGCGACCTGGCTCTTCATTCGCGCCGAGGTTCCGTATGCGGCGCTTTGGTCGACGCTGCTGATGACGGTTCTCTTGCTCCTCTTCGGCGAAATCGTTCCGAAGACGATCGCCGTCGCGAACCACGAGCGCTGGGCGCTGCGGCTCGCGCCGCTCCTTGACCGGATCGCTTGGTTGATGACCCCGGTCAATTCGGCGTTTCTTTTCGTCACGAACCGGCTCGTGCGGCTTTTCGGCGTGAACCCGTTGGCGCGCGGTCCGTTCGTCACCGAAGAAGACATCAAGAGTTTGGTGAACGCCGGCGTCGAGCAAAACGTCCTCGAAGAAGAAGAGCGAGAAATGATCCATTCGATCATTCAGTTCGGCGATACGATCGTGCGTGAGGTCATGACGCCGCGACTCGACATGGTCGCGATCGAAATGGGATGGTCGCCGCGCAAGGCGCTCGACATGATCATCGCCGAGGGCTATTCGAAGTTGCCGGTCTATAAGGGCACGATCGATGACGTCGTCGGCGTCGTCCACGACCGGGAGCTGCTCATCGCGCTGGCGGACGGCAGCCTCGCGAACGCGCGGCTGCGCGATCTGATGCGACCGGTTACGCTCGTGCCGGAGAGCAAACGCGTCTCCGAGTTGCTGCGCGAGATGCAGCGGAACAAGTTCTCGCTCGCGGTTGTCGTCGATGAGTACGGCGGCACGGCCGGTTTGGTCACGATGGAAGATCTTCTGGAAGAGATCGTCGGCGAGATCCGTGACGAGCACGACGAGGGTGAAGAGGAGCCGATCCGGATCATCTCCGGCGAGGAAGCGGTGATCGACGCCGGAACCAACATCGAGGACGTGAACGCGCGCCTCGGTTTGCATCTTCCCCACGAAGATTTCGAAACGATCGGCGGGTTGACGGTCGGTCTCTTCGGACGGCTGCCGCAAGAGGGCGAGGAGATCGATGCCGGCGGTCAGGTTCGCTTGAAGATCGATCGCACTCGCGGCCGGCGGATCGTTTCGGTGCGACTGCTCAGAAACGGTCGCGTCGACGGCGGAGAGGAAGCCGTCGAGACCGAATCGACCGCCGATGCAGAACGGGTTTGACGCACAGAAGCTGACCGACGCGGCCTTCGCCGTGCGGGAACACTCGTACTCACCGTATTCCGCGTTTGCCGTCGGCGCGGCACTCTTGTGCGAAGACGGGACGATCGTGACCGGCTGCAACGTCGAGAACGCGTCGTACGGTTTGACTATCTGTGCGGAGCAAGCAGCCGTTACGGCCGCGGTCGCGCAAGGGCACCGGCGTTTTATCGCGATCGCGGTTGCCGGGCCCCCGCAAGTCGTGCCGCCCTGCGGAGCGTGTCGTCAGGTGCTGGCCGAATTTGCTCCGGAAATAACGATTCTGTACGGCACCGGTGAGAAACAAGAGACTGCTTCTCTTGCCGAGCTGCTTCCGGTGCAATTCGAACTCCCGTGAATCACTCGTGAGCGCGGCGCCGCGAGCCTACAAGACGCGGGCGATCGTCCTCCGTGCGCGCAATCTCGGCGAGGCTGACAAAATCTTCACATTGTTGAGCGACGCCCGCGGAAAGCTCGATGCGGTCGCGAAGGGCGTGCGCCGAGCAAAGAGCCACGTCGCCGGACGGCTCGAGTTTGCGAGCGAAGCTTTTCTCACGATGCATCGCGGCCGCAACCTCGACGTGATCGTCAGCGCCGACATCGTACGGTCGCGCTTCGCGAGCGTGGTCGATCCGGCCGCCTTTGCGACGGCGCACCTCCTGGTCGAACTCGTCGACGCGTTCTGCGAACCTGATTTGGCGATGCCTGAAGTCTATGCGTTGCTCGGCGGAGCGCTCAGCGCGCTCCCGTCGACGAGCGATCCGGCGTCGCTCGTGCCGCGCTTCGAACTGCGGCTGCTGGCCGAACTCGGCTTCGCACCGAGTGCCGGCTCGTGCGTTCGCTGTGACGAAACGCTCGTGGGCCGGCCCGCGTGGGTCGATTTCGAAGCCGGCGGGCTGACCTGCGAGCGATGCCGGCCGCGACGAGCCGACGCATTCGAACTCGCGCCCGAAGAAGTCGCTAATTTTCAAGGACTCGGGGCAGAACGGGGCGGAGCGGTCCGCCCGGTGCTCTCGGCCGTCGCGCCTGTCGCGCGCGCCGTCGACGGTTTTGTGAACTTTCAATTGGGGAAACGCCCGAAGTCGAGACTGTTGCTCGACGAGTTGGCGCATCGCCCGGCTGCAGCCGCAGGCTCCTAAGCGATGGCGGTGCTCGCGCTGGACGTCGGCGAACGCCGGATCGGCGTCGCGGTCAGCGATCCGAACGAAAGCTTCGCCTTTCCGCTCACGACGATCGAGCGCACGGCCCTGCGTGCGGATCTCGACGCGATCCTGGCGCTCGCGAACGAGCACGGCGCACGGACGATCGTCGTCGGGGACCCTTTAACGCTTGCCGGCGAGCGCGGAGTCGCGGCGAAGAAGATGGATGCCTTCGCGGCGGCGCTGGAGCGGGCATTCGACGGCGCGGTCGCACGCATCGACGAACGTATGACGACCGCGCTCGTGACCAAACGTCTCATCGACGCCGACGTCTCGCGTGCCAAGCGAAAACGCGTCGTCGATCGGCTGGCTGCGGCTTCGATCCTAGAGACGTACTTAAGGCGGTCGCGCTGACGAAGCTGTGAAGCGTTTCCTGCGCGCTCTCGGAATAACGCTCGGACTGATCGCGTGCGTCGGCATCGGCGCCGCCGGCTGGTTCGCGTACGTCCTCTTCCTCGATCGCTCGCTGCCGAGCGGCGAAAGGGACGTCATCGTTGCCGAGGGCGCCACGGCGACCGCGATCGCGCGACAACTGCGTGCCACCGGCATCGTCCGGTCGACGAACGGATTCCGCGCGCTCGTTCGGCTGCGCGGCCTCGAAACGTCGCTGCGCGCGGGCGAATATCGCTTTCCCGCCCACCAAACGATCGCCGAGGTGCTCGACCGCCTCAGCGTCAGCGGCCGGCAGGTCGCCGTCTGGGTGACGATCCCCGAAGGCTACACGGCGCGCGAGATCGCCTCGACGCTCGCCGAACACCATCTCGGCGACGAAGGTTCGCTCGCCGACTACTTTCTGCGTACGCCGTTGCAACTGAGCCCGGGGGTTCGAACTGCAAACCTCGAGGGGTACCTTTTTCCAGACACCTATCTCATGCCGCTGCAGACGACGCCGTCGGTTTTGGCGCAGGTCATGACCGATCAGTTCAAGACCGAACTGCCCAAAGACGCCGCCGCGCGCGCGCAACGCTTGCATTTGAGCATTCCGCAGATCGTGACCCTGGCGTCGCTGATCGAGCGCGAAGCGAAGGCCGATGACGAACGCCGTTTGATGGCGGGCGTGTACTACAATCGTTTACGCCTCAACATGCCGCTTCAGGTCGACGCGACGATCGAGTACACATTCGCCCACCACAAGGAGGTCATCACGCGTGCCGATTTGGCTCGCGACACTCCCTATAATACGTACTTGCACACCGGACTGTCGCCGACGCCGATCGCGAATCCGGGCCGGCCCTCGCTCCGGGCCGCGTTCGATCCTCAGCCGTCCGGTTATTTGTTCTACGTCTATAAAGGGAATGGACATCACGCATTTTCACGAACCCTCAAGGAGCACGACTCAAACGTCGCGCGCTACCTGCGCTGAGCAGCAGGTGACGAGGCATTCTTAAGGAGACGAACGATCGACGGGCACAACGGGCAAGCAAACGACGTGCCGGTTCCGGCCCCCGGAGGGGAAAAGCTCGATCTGCATGATCGCGTCATCGTCGAGAGCGACGAGGGAAAACTCGAATTCGAAGTCGTCGGCGTGGTCGAAGACGCCGAATCGAACGAGACCTACGCGATCGTCTACAACGAGGCGGGGGACCGTTTCATCGTCACCGACGCGTTCGGCAAGATGCTGTCGGACGAAGCGACGGCGCAGGAGGTCCTTGACGATTTCTTGGTCTTCGCCGAAGAGTCCAGCGACGAGCCTTCCGTAGAAGGTTAGGAGCTTGCCGCGGATCCTGTTCCTGTCGGCGAGCGTCGGCGTCGGCCACTCGGCCGCAGCCGCCGCGGTGCGCGGCGCGCTCGCCGAGCTCGTCCCAAACGTCGAGACGCAAACGGTCGATTCGTACAAGTACGCGGCGAAGATATTCTCGAAAGTCGTCGCCGACGGTTACATCGGGATGGTCAAGACCGTACCGCAACTCTATCGCTATATCTACGAGCGAGCCGAACGTGCGCGCGACATCCCGGCCTTTCGGCGATGGGTCAGCCAATACACGGCTTCGAACTTGCGCACCCTCGTTACCGAACGCAAACCTGACTTGGTCGTTTGCACGCACGCCTTCCCTTGCGGCGTCATGGCGGAGTACAAACGGAAGTTCGATCCGGATTTGCCCGTCGTCGGGGTCGTCACGGATTTTGCCGTCCATCCATTTTGGATCTATCCGAACATCGACGCCTACGCCGTCGCGACGCCGGAAATCCGCCAGGTGCTGCTCGCGCGCGGCGTCGCTTCTGAAAAGATCGTCGTCTCGGGGATCCCGGTCGATCCGCGCTTCGGCAGGCCGCGCCTACCCCGCGACGAGCTGCGCGCGGCACTCGGCTTACCGCGCGATCGAAACATCGTTTTGATGATGGGCGGCGGGCTCGGCATCGGGCCGCTCGACCGGATGATTCGTGCATTGGGGCGTCTCGATTTGCCGGTCGCCGGCGCGATCATCGTCGGCCGCAACGTAGGGCTCGAACGACGAATTCTCGCGCTGGCGGAGCAAACCGAGTACCCGCTGCGCGTCTTCGGATTCGTCGACAACGTGTACGACTTCATGCACGCGAGCGACGTGCTCTTGACGAAGGCGGGCGGCTTGACGTCGTCCGAGGCGCTCAGCGCCGAACTCCCGATGATCTTGATGAAACCGTTGCCGGGTCAAGAAGAACGCAATACGCGCTACTTGGTTTCCCGCCGCGCCGCTCTGCGCGCGCGCAACGAACGACAGGTGGCGCAGGCCGTGCGCGAGGTCCTGACGTCGGCCGAGCGGCGCGCGCAAATGGCCGCGAGCATCGCCGCGCTGCGCCGTCCCGACGCGGCGCGTGCCGTCGCCGAGCGCATCGTCGCGCTTTTGTCGGGGCGGCCGCTAAACCCGCGGCAGGCCCCAGATCAGGGCGGCGCCGACGAGGTACTCCGCCAGCGCGACGACGATCGCAGCGCGTGGGCCGAGTCCCGGCGCTAGTCTGTCGTAGCGCAACACGAGCGCGCCGCCGACGATCGGCGCCAGGACCTGCGGGATCGTCGTCGCGACGTTCCAGATCCCCATTCCGGTCGCCATCGCACCGGGCGGAAGGACCGCGGCGGCGAGCGCGTAGTCGGCGGTGACGAACGCACCCCAACCGACGCCTGCCAGCGCGGCCGCGAGGTAGGCGATCGGGAGCGTGTGCGCGTTTGCAAGCAGCACGAGGGCCCCTGCGACCACGACGCATGCAATGGTGACGACGAGCCGCTTGTCGGCGCGGTCGGTCGGACGCGCGGCGAGCACCGCTCCGAGGATCGCACACAAGGTGAACGTCTCGAAGAGGAGCGCCGTCTGCGTCTGCACGGCTGGGCCGTTCACGCCCAAGCTCTCGCGGACGAAGAACAGCAAGAAACCGAGCAGCGTGAAGAAGCCGACGTTGATGAGGCCGCGCGAGACGAGCAGGACGACGAGCGCGCGACCGAAGGGGACGCGCACCGCCGGCTCGTCCGCGAGCTGCGTTCGGGCACGAAGGTGGGCGAACGTCACGGACCACGCGGCGACGAAGGGCACGGCGAGCGCGGCGGCGGCGAGTCGCAGATCGTGGACGAAGCCTGCGACGAGCAAACCTGCCGCATTGCCGAGCGACTGATACGCGCTCATCCAGGAGGAGGCTACGCCGCGGCGCCGCCGTGGAATGAAGTCGGGGATCGCCGCTTGGAACGGCGCGATCGCGACGTTCATTCCGAGCTGCAATGCGGCGAACGCGGCGACGAACTGCGGCCACGTCGGCGCGAGATAAAACCAGAAGAGCGCCGGGACGACGATGAGGCAGCCGGCGAGGTAGAACTCACGCCGATGACCGACGACCCGACGGCGCCGGTCGGAGAAGATCCCGAAGGCGAACTGCACGACGGTGGCAACCGCGGCGCCGAGCGGTGCGATGAAGGCATAGGCTCTGATCGCCGCATCGCCGGCGGGATTCAACTCGGTGGCGCGCCCTTGGAGAGAGACGGCGAGGACCGCGCCCCACACGAGTTGGAGCCCGAGATTGAACGCGCAGAGCCGCGCCGGATCAGCCGGGCGTGCTTCGGGTGATTGCGTAGCGGTAATCCTCGAGCGTATCGACGTCGTAGCAAAGTGCGGGCGAAGCGTTTCGGATTGCGAGCGCCCGAACGCCGAGTGTCGCGGCTGCGCGGTGTTCGACGTCCTCGATTTGCAGGCGTCGCAACGCGAACAGCGTCACGAGGCGCGGCCCGAGCAAGAGTGCCATTCGCCACAGGCTCTTGCGCGCGTCGAACAGCCGCTGGGCCGCCGGAAGGACGCGCTCGCCGACGCCCGGCGCAAAGAACGCGACGCTCCCGTTCACGACGCGCTCGCGACCGATCGAGGTGACGTGCGATGGCGCCCCGGGATATGCTGCCGCATACGCAGCCTCGCTTGCCAGCGGCAACGCGACGTCGGCGCCTCGCGCGGCCCGGACAAAAGCGCCGAGCGCGTCGCCCTCGATGAAAGGCAGGTCGCTCGTCATTAGGAGCAAGGGCCGGTCGACGGCGGCGCAGATCGCGCGGCGCAGATTCTCGTGTCCCTCGGCGTCTTCGGCGATGATTTCGTCGACGCGCCCGCCGCAGTGCGTTCGAACCGCATCGCCGCCGACGATCGAAATGCGCTCCGCACCTGCCGCTCGGGCCGCATCGATCGCGGCATCGATCAGCGTCCTCGCGCCGATCGGCGCCAGCGCCTTGACCTCGGTGCCGATCGCTTCGGCGAACGAGCCGCCGACACGCCCACCCGCGGTTATGACCGCAATCATCGAGCGGTATGTTCAATGAGCGAAGGGCCGGGCCCGCCCTGCGGTTAAGCGCGCGAGAGGCTGCTATGCTTGGGCTTGCGCGCAGATTTCTGTTCGAAGATTCGGCGCGGCTTCTGGCCTCGCTCGGCGGGATCGTGTTCGCCGTCGTTCTCGTCCTGGTTCAGGTCGGGATCTATAGTGGTTTCGTGCGGTCGTCGACGCTCCTGATTGAAGAATCGCGCGCCGATCTCTGGATCGCATCGCGCGAGATGCTCTACATGGAGATCACGCTGCCGATTTCGTATTCGTGGGTGGCGAAGGCGAAAGCGGTCGAGGGCGTTGCGAGCGCCGAACCGTTGATCATCCGCTCGATCGTCTGGAAGAATGCGAAGGGACTGCTCGACTACGGCCGGGTCGTCGGCTTCGACCCGGCAGGGACGCTGCTCCGCATCGACGCGCACCCGAGCGGCGATTTAGCGCTCGTCGCAAAGCCGCACGCGTTTGCCGTCGACGCCGCTCAGCTTCGCGAGATGGGGGTCGATGGAATCGGAGCGCAGGGGACGATTCGCTCGAGGCCGGCAAGCCTCGTCGCCCTGACGCACGACACGCAACCGATGATCTCGCCGACGTTCTTCTATACTTCGCTGCGCAACGCGGTCGCATGGAGCCCGATCATGATCGACGAGTTCGTGCGCGACCCGTTCCTATCGGCGTTCGATCCCAACAGCCCGCTGCAATTCATTCTCGTTGGGGTCAAACCGGGTTCCGATGTCGAGCGAGTCCGCGCCGCGCTCGAGCGCGCCCTGCCCGATTCGCGCGCGCTCACACGGCAAGAGATGATGGACGTGACGCGCCGCTACTGGATCAAACGAACAAGCATCGGCTTCATCCTCGGGCTGGTCGCGCTCCTGGGCGTCTTCGTCGGCATCGTCGTGGTGGCGCAGATCCTGTACGCTTCGGTCAACGAGCACCTGCGCGACTATGGGACCTTGAAGGCGCTCGGGATTCCCGACCGATCGATCTACGGCTCGATCGTCATGCAGGCAGTCATGCTCGCGTTGCTTGGGTTCTTTCCGGGACTCCTCGCGAGCCTCGGCGTTTCGGCCTTCGCGCGTTCGGCGCAGGGCCTGCTCATCCTCATCACGCCCGCGCTCGCCGCGGAAGTGTTGGTCCTTACCGTCGCGATGTGCGTCATCGCCGGGCTGTTCGCCGTACGGCGTGCGACGACGGTCGATCCCGTGATCGTATTCAAAGCATGAACGACGTAATCGTCGGGGATTCGCTCGCGATGTCGTTTCCAAGCAAGGCGGGGCCAGTCGCCGCTCTGCGCGGCGCGACGCTCCGAGTCGGTCGCGGCGAGGTCGTCTTGCTCGAGGGCCCGTCGGGCTCGGGGAAGACGACGCTGCTCTCCGTGCTGGCCGGGATGCTTACGCCGACCGAGGGCTCGGTGCACATCGAAGGGACCGAGATCACGCGGCTCTCGCGACGCGAGCGGGCGCACGTGCGTCTCGAGCGACTCGGGTTTATCTTTCAAGGCTTCAATCTCATCGCGGCCCTGACGGCGCGCGAAAACATCGACCTCGTTTTGCAGGCGCGCCGGCTCGATGCGCCGGCTCGCCGGCGCGCGATTGCGGAAATGCTCGCGCAGCTCGATATCGCAGACAAGGGCGGTCGCTTCCCGGCGCAACTGTCGGGAGGCGAGCAGCAACGCTTTGCAATCGCGCGCGCCCTCGTCGGCAAGCCCGCGCTGATCCTTGCCGACGAACCCACCTCGTCGCTCGATCAAGAGAATGGGGCTGCGGTGACGGGACTACTGTGCGCTCTCGCGCGCGAGCGTCAAGCAGGCGTCTTGATCGCATCGCACGACCAGCGAATCAAGCCGTTCGTCGATCGCGTCGTTCGCCTCATGGACGGCCGCTGCGGTATCGACGGGGCGGTAGCGTGAGTGTGCAATTGAAGTCAGTCTTTGAGCGATTGAATTACTGGGCAACCAAGAATCCGGACAGGCTGCTCTATTCGTTCCTTAACATGAGCGGAGAACCAGTGGAGAGCTTTTCATATGAGGCTTTCCTCGAACGGACGAACGTCATCGCAGCGCATCTTCTGAGCGAGTATAAATGCCAGCCGGCCGACCGGCTGTTGTTGTGCTTTCCGCCTGGCTTGGAAATGATGTGTGCATTTTTTGCTTCCGTACGCGCCGGCCTGATCCCGGTGCCCATGTATCCCCCGAACTCTCATGGGTTCGAGGCGGCGCTATACAAGATGATTCACATCGCTAAGGATTGCGAGGCTTCCGGAGTCTTGACGAGTCGAGACTACTACGGCTCCCTCAAGTCAAGATTGGCTAAGGCTGGTCCCTCGGTATCGCTGCCCGAGAAAGATTATCTTGCAAATCTAAAGTGGATCGTCACGGAGGATCTCAAGCAGTCACCCGCCGGTGAGACTGTCACGAACGAAGCGCACGATATCTTGTTCATCCAATACACGTCGGGATCGACGAGCAACCCAAAGGGCGTCATCGTAACTCACGGCAACGTTCTTCACAACTGTGATCTCGTTATGGATCACCCGAACCCCGTCGCGGTTTCCTGGCTCCCGCAATATCACGATATGGGATTGATAGGATGCTATTTGTACACAGCATTGAGCGGTGGTACTACGTACGGATTCTCTCCGGTGGTCTTCATCCAGCGTCCGGCTGTGTGGTTGGACGCGATAAAGAGATATGAGGCGAGCGCGTCATCAGCTCCCAACTTTGCCTTTGAATACTGCTTGCGCCCTGGCAGACTTTCGGAGGAATCGCTGGCGAATGCCGACCTGAGTTCGCTCCGACTTCTCATAGCGGCGGCAGAACCTGTTAAACCCGCTACCTATCTGCGTTTTCTACAAACCTTCGAGCCTTACGGTCTGAAGCCCGAGTGCTTTTTCGTAGCCTACGGGTTGGCCGAAAATACGCTCGCAGTGTCGAATTGCGGTAGAAGCATCCTATCTGTCAATAAGAAAGCTTTGTCACTGCGGAAAGTACGGGTTACCTCGGAAGTTTCTGAAATCGCTGCGGCGATCCGGATCGTCAGTTGCGGTAAACCGTTGGGGGACCTCGTAGTTAAGATAGTGGACCCCGACACGCTCGCTGCTTTGCAAGAGGGGAATATCGGCGAGATATGGGTTGACGGCCAGAGCAAATGCCTGGGTTACTGGAACAACCCGGAACTAACTCAAGAGACATTCCATGCCCGCATTGTCGGCGAGAATCAGAGTGGCGACGGTTACCTCCGCACCGGCGATTTGGGGTTTCTCCACAAGGACGAACTCTACGTTTGCGGCCGCATAAAAGACATGATCATCATACGGGGACAAAACTATTACCCTCAAGACATTGAGAGTATTGTCGAGGATGCGTCCGATTTGATTCGGAAAACCTGTGTGGCCGCGTTTGAGATCGACGAAGGCCAAGGGCCCGAGCTGGCCGTGGTCGCTGAAGTGAAGAATGCTAACGCAATTCCCGATCCGCGCGATCTTGTCACGGCCATCCGGAGGTATCTGAATCTAGAAACAGCCTTGGTCGCTCTTGTGGCTCCGAGAGCGATTCCGAAGACCAGTTCCGGCAAGATCATGCGTCAGGTAGCCAAACAGATTTGGCTGAACGGCAAATTTAGCGTCCTTTGCAAGGTCTCGCGCGATAGCGACTCTGGGGTGGGAGCGCAAAGCAAAGGCAGAACTGGGCGATTTGACGAGCTAAAGTCGCGCTATTGCTTGCAGGGTGACGAAACGCAATCCCTCATCGAAGTAGGCGTTGACTCTCTGGATCTCGTGTTGCTCTTGCATGAGATCACCGAAATGTTGAAAGAGAGTGGAGCCGACGTGCTCGCCGATCAGGTCGATGTTGCACTGATCCAGCATATCAAGGTCTCCGAACTGTTCCGCCTGGCGGAACTCTTTGAGGCCTCTCCCGAAACCGCTTTGCTGCATGTGCGGTACTCGCTGGCAGATCTCCGCGAGGAACATCGCCGGAGAGAGCACGCGATGATGTGCAACGATAGACAATTACTGTTCCAGCCGCCGCACGGTTTTGAGCCCTCGAAGCAACGAGGAGCCGGCGGCATCCTGCTGACCGGCGGCACGGGCTTCGTCGGCCCGTTTCTTCTAAAAAGTTTGCTCGAGCAAACAGATGAACAGATCTATGTACTCATGCGCGCTGCGGACGCCTCACGTGCCGGCGAACGGCTTAGAGCGGCGCTGAGGTCGACCGGACCACTTGCAGCGCCCTTGGAGCGGGTCCTCAGCAAGCGAGTCGTTCCAATTTGCGGAGACTTGGCTTTGCCTAACCTGGGTCTGACTCGGGAGCGGTGGCAGTTCTTGGCGAACGGCATTAGCACCATCTACCATAACGGGGCGATGGTAAATTACGTCTTCAACTATGAAGCGGTGCGAGCCGCGAACGTGCTCGGAACAAATGAAGTATTGAGGCTTGCGTTTGAGGGGCCAGCCAAAACCTTCAACTATATGTCTACAACGTTTATCTTTGGCTGGACGGTCAAGGAAACTCTGTACGAAACCGATTCAAATCAAAACATGGAATTGCTCGACTTCGGTTACAGTCAATCCAAATGGGTTGCAGAGCAAGTCGTAATTGATGCGGCGAGACGCGGATTGATGACACGCGTGTTTCGCCCCTCCCTAGTTAGCCCGTCGATCGTCGGCGGCGGTGACAACCTGGACATAGCGATTCGCCTCCTTGCTTTCATGATCAATCATGGAATCGGCGTTGAAACCCTCAACCAGGTGAGTTTTGTCCCGGCCGATATTGTGGCCAACAATGTCGTAGCGATCTCTAATGATCCGGCAACGCTTAATGGCACCTATCATGTCACTCAAGACGAGTACGCGAACATGATGGACGTTACAAACATGATCACGGAACTTACCGGACGCCGATTTCAACTCTTCAAGCTCGCGGAGTTTGTACCGGAAGTCATCCGACGGAGCACGAAAGAAGATTTGCTGTTTCCTCTGCTGGATTTCTTGATCGGCTCAGTTGACCGTATCGCTTCCATGGAGTTCAAGCGGTATGACAGTTCACAGTATCAACGGGCGAGAAACAGCTGCAGAGCTGGAATGCAAGACGCTTCGCTTGAAGATACCGTCTGCGGCATATTGCGATTCATGCAAAGCAAGGGAATCATCCGTCTTCAAGAGGTGCGACGCCTCATGCGGACAGGATCTGTTGACGATGTTTCGCGTGGTAGTACCGCCCGGGGTAGGGCTCCCATCATGCGGCCGGTGGCCGGCTGATCGCTCTTCACGTTAGGGCTCGGTTTCCGACGTGCGGAAATGTCGACGACACGGGCTGGAGAGGCAGGCGGCCGGCAGGGCGGCACCCGAGCCCTGGGAAAACTGATGCTCGCCCTAGATGCCTTCAAGACACGGAGAGGTGGCCGAGCGGCTGAAGGCGGCGGTTTGCTAAACCGTTATACGTGTTAAAACGTATCGAGGGTTCGAATCCCTCCCTCTCCGAGGAACGACTAACGTTCTAGAAAACGGATTACAACGCGCGCGGTCGTAGCTCAATTGGATAGAGCAACAGGCTACGAACTTGTAGGTTGGGGGTTCGAGTCCCTCCGACCGCGTAAAGTTGCGAAACGAGACGAGACGAAACGCGTTGTAACCAAAGATGTGAAAGCCTACCGACCGCGCGGTCGTAGCGCAATTGGATAGAGCAACAGGCTTCGAACCTGTAGGTTGGGGGTTCGAGTCCCTCCGACCGCGCAAAGTTAAAGTGAAGCGCGCCGTAACATAATTACGGCGCGTTTCCGTTTGTGCGGCAGCTGTTATTGCTTGCGAGGAACCATGATGATCTTCGAATCCGGATAGTCGAAGACCATGTTGAAGTTCTTGAGAAAGTCCAGCCCGACGAGTCCGACCCCGGGCTCCATGGCATCTGTGAAACAGAAGGGCGGCGCCTCGTAGTTCACGGGACCGAACTGGATCGAAGTCAGCTTGCCGCAGCTTGGGACCTCGTAGCGCCACGCACTTGCGGCGGACGATTGAATCGCACCGCCGGCGGCGCCCCAACCTTCCGGGTCAAGGCCCAAGAACGTGCCGCGTCTGGCAACGATCTTGCCGTCCAACTGAGAAGGCAGGAGGACGTGAACCGGATCGCCGGTGTCGAACCACGCCTGCACCGGCGTGCTGCCGTTGATTTTCATCGGAACCGATGGAATCCCGGCGCTGAGATCGATGGCGAAGACGAAGCCCTGCATTTCGTTCGGAGCCGACGTCTCCGGATTATAGATCGTCATGCGCTTCGCATCGAGGTCGACGTCGACGATTGCGGCGGCGAGGAAGGCGTAGCCGATGAGCCCGTCTATGCGCTCCTGCGAAGCCCCGGGAATGATCGGATCCTCGGTGACGACGACATTTCTCAGCTCAGAGCCGTCGCCGAACCTCAGCCGCTCGATGTTGACGTAATGTGCTCTTGCCTGTCCGTAAAGACTGGTTACCGTGAGCGAGCCGGGCAGCTCTGCAAGGCCCGCGCGCTTGGCGAACTCTTTCGTGAGGTAAATAGAGCGCGACGCCCCGCTATCGAAGATGAAGCGCCCCTCCAAACCGTTGACTCGCGCCAAGATGAAGATTCGCTGGGTCGTGACCTCGATCGGGAAAGCCTGGGGGGAAGCGAAGCTCCAGGACGCCCGTTGCTTTGGGGGCCTGAAATCATCGTCGGTCAACGTCGGGTTCGGTGTGGCCCTTTCAGCGTATCGATACTTAGAATCGCGATAATGCCACGCGGCAATCCGCCGTTTTCCGGGAACGACTTCGGCGTAGTCGTCTACCTCGATCGTTCTTGCGCGCTCACCCGGATCGGCGACGGCGCGCAGATATGCTCCGGTTTGGGGGTCGACGTACAGGTCGACGTGGGTTCCGCTCGGCATTTGTTCGCGAATGACGACCGCGGCTTTTCCGTTGACCGTATCGTGCTTTTCCACGACCGCCGGATACAGCGTCGTCGCCTCATTGAAAATCACCGCTTCAGCTAAGGTGAGTTTCGAGTTCTCGCTGACGATCGGCACCGTGAACCCGTTTTGATCGGCATACCAAAACGCGCTTCCGGTGAAGCCGAAGTACGATTTGTCCCCGCTTTCCAGATCCGTCCGCTCAGCGTGGTGCACGACCCCGCGCCACAGGTCGACGTACGTCGCGATGGCCTTCGGCTTGCCGTCCTTCTCAATCCGGCTCCTGGTGCCGTCGACGCGCATCGTCTTGAAGGTGCCGTCGCCGAACTCCCAGCCGACATACGCTTTGTGCTTCGCGAGGAGCGCGGCAGCCTCGTCGTCGGCTCGGATCGGAGCGGGAAGCGTCAATGCGACCGCGGCGAGCGACGCGACGAAAAGACGAAGCATCAGGCTGATGGATTGCTCCAGAGGTTATTTGACCCCGTTTGGAGTCAGCACGAGCTTATTTTCCGGGTAGTCGAACGTCCAATTGAAATGACGCAAGAAGTCGAAGCCGATCAGGCCGCCGTTCGCGCCGAAGACGCGTCCGTTGCCGAAGCAGATCGGAGCGTTTTCGAAGCGATAAGGGCCGATGTCCATCCGCGAAATGCGGGAGCAAGGTTCGGATTCCGCGGCGGAGCCGTCGACGCCGCCCGTAAAGGTCCGCTGCTCGATCTGCATGCCATTGCCGAAGGTGATGGTGCTGACGAGCGCAACGACCTTTCCGCTCTTTTGCAATTGGTCCGAGAGCAGGACCTCAAATGACGCTCCGGTGTCGAACACAGGATGTGCGTCGACGCCGTTCCCGACCGTGATGTGGACCGCCGGCTGCCGCGTCGTGAGATCGACGGGAAACGCGTAAGCGCCTTTCTCGAGGTTGGGTGTAAAGCGTGCCGGATCGAGGACCGTGAGATTGAGACCGACCAGGTCGACGTCGACGATCGCGCGGGCGAGGACGTCGTATCCGATGATCCCATCGATGCCCAATGAGGTGATCGACCTTCCCGAGGAACGTTGGGCGATGACGTTGTGCAGGACGTTCTTGCCTAGAGACAACTCATCGATCCGAACAAGGGTTGCTGAGACCGCGCCGCCATTGACGCCGGAATAGGCCGTGCGTCCCAACGACGCAAGACCGAGCGTCTCAGCAAACGGATTGAAAAGGAGGGTCAATCCCGCGCCGGAGTCGAGCAAGAACAAACCCTCATGGCCGTTGAAGGAGGCCCGCACGACGACCGCGCGCGCATACGCATCACCGATCGGCGCCGTGTAATGACGAATCTCGATGGGGACAGATTGCATTGCCGGATCGAACGTCCAATTCGTGCGAGGTCGCGGCGGCCGAAGATCGTCGTCGGCGACCACGATGTTGGGCTCGACGCTTGTGACCTCATACGGAGGGTTCGATCCGAAATGGTAGCTGCCGATGATCTTCTTGCCCGGCAGCGCCTCGGTGTACTTGTCGATTTCGATCGTTTCGCTGTCGTCCCGGCCTTCGGGATTGATGATTGCCCGGCGATATGCGCCGTCTGCATCGACGTAAAGATCGACGGCAAAACCTTGGTTGGGAGTGACGCGGACGATCTGGACGCGAGTGTCGCCGATTTGGGCGGAGCCGCGGGCCGTCCCGGCGAGCGTGGAGACCGCATCGTCGAAAAGCGCATTGTACGAGACTTGTCGTTGGACGGTATCTTCTGCGAAGTGCGTGACGACGTTGCCGTTGTAATCGCTGTCCCAATAAACGCGTCCCGTGAAGCCATCGTCGCGGATCAGTTCCGAGCCTTCGCGCGCGGTGGTTTTGCGATAGAATGCACCGCGGCGAACCTCAGTGGTAGAAAAGACGGCGGGCGCCTGCTCTTCGCCGTTCGGCCCGGGAGGCGGGGCCTTGAGCGTGAGGGACGTCTTGAGGCGCCAACTCTTGAAGGTTCCGTCGTCGTACTGCCAACCGACGAAGCTTCGGTGCTTGGCAAGCAGCGCCGCCGCAGCGTCATCGGCGCGGAGCGGAGCGGGAAGAAGAAGTCCGATGACGGCAAGCGACGTGCCGAAAAGGCGGCGGATCATGCGTAACTGAGGCTCCGAAGTGTTGGCATCGACGGTGCCGATACTTCGGCTGGGGCCTGACGCTCGCCCGCCGGACCAAGTGCACCCCCAGCGAGGAAAGGTGGGTTTCGGGAAGGGCGAACCGTATGAGGGCAAGTACGGCTCGGTAGCTCAGCGGTAGAGCGGGGGACTCATAAGCCCTAGGTCGCAGGTTCAAATCCTGCCCGAGTCATGAATTCTCTCCGAGGTAAGCAACGCGTACGATGTCAACGATCCCATGTGATTTCTGCCCGCACCCGGTCGACCGGGGGCAAATGGAAGAAATCGAAATCTCCCACTACGTCCCGGATTCGTCCGGCGATGATCTCGCGTACGCGCGCACGTATTTTTTCGGGCACCCCGACTGCGTGCGCAAGTTCTACCGCGGCCTGATTGACCACAAGCTCGATCTCTTCAAGCATCTCCCGACCACGCTCTCGCCCGAAGAAAACAAGTAGCGAGCGTGCGCGCCCGTAGCGTAGCTGGATAACGCGCGGCCCTCCGAAGGCTGAGATCGGGGGTTCGAATCCCTCCGGGCGCACCATTTCTTTCATCGCCGCTTTCGCGATCGCGCCGGGAGTCAGCTCGCGAAGCGAGGGCGCTCAAACACCTGGGTCGGTGCGTTGTTGTATGTCGCGAGGTGTGTTTGGGCGTAGCCAACTTTCTTGGCGACGTGGATCGAGGGGGCGTTCTCGGGGTGGATGAGGCAGACGGTCCGTGCGGCCGGTAAATGCTGATCGCCCCACGTGAGGGCGGCGCGGACACCTTCCGTCGCGTAGCCTTTTCCGTGATGGCCGGAGGTGAGGACCCAGCCCATCTCGGGGAGACCGCGAATCGACGGTGTGATGTCGCGCTTGAAATCGGCGAAGCCTATTTCACCGACGAAAACGCCGGTCGATCGCTCCTCGACGGCCCAGTAGCCGAAACCGGCGAGCGCCCAAAGACCGGCGTAGGCGAGGATTCGCGACCAGGCTTGCTGTTCGGTGGACGGTGCGGAGAGAATGTAGCCGTATACCAGCGGGTCGGACCACATCGCCCACGATGCTGCTAAGTCGTTTGCGACGTGCGGGCGCAGGCGCAGCCGATCGGTTTCGATCATCGCCCTCGGTTGCACCGGGGATCGTGGCTGTCCCTCGCCTCTCGACTACGCTCGGGATGAAAGTGTGGTTCTTACCGGAATGACCACGTCGGCAGCATGCTCAAGATTTCTTATGACCGATGAAGTTGCGATGCGCCGCGCGATCGCGCTCGCAGAAGAAGCTGCGCTCGCCGGCGACGTTCCGATCGGCGCCGTCCTCGTGTGCGGTGAGCGCAGCTTCGAAGCGCGCAACGAGAAAGAAATCCGCCCCGATCCGACCGCGCACGCCGAGATCCTCGCAATCCGCGCCGCCGCCGAAGCGCTCGGCGTTTGGCGCTTGCCGTCGGCGACGCTCTACGTTACCAAAGAACCGTGCGCCATGTGCGCCGGCGCGATCGTGGCGGCGCGGATCGAACGCGTTGTGTTCGGATGTCGCGACCCGAAAGGCGGCGCAGCGGGCAGCGTGATCGACGTCTTTGCGTCAGAAGCCGTCAACCACCGCGTCGCGGTCGAAAGCGGCGTCCTCGAAAGCGAAACGGCCGAGCAACTGCGCGCGTTCTTCAGTTCGCGCCGCTAGAAGCTATTCGCGGCGACGCCAGGACCTCGCGCGAAAAGCGTCCTATACGGGGCCTTGGAGAGGTGGTCGAGTGGTTGAAGGCACCCGCCTCGAAAGCGGGCGAACGTGATGAGCGTTCCGAGAGTTCGAATCTCTCCCTCTCCGCCATCAAAGCCTAGGGTAGTGTGGCTGAGGAACGCTTACGGCTGAGTTGCGCGCAATGACGGGCCTGGCGCCTGCGGCGCGCGCATGAACGCGGAGCGGAGGGACACTGCGACCCCCGGGGGCCTCGGATTGCGTGCGCTCAAAGGAGGCGCTGTGGTCGTCGGCGTCGCTGTCGAGGGCGGCGACCCTCGCGTCGTACTCTCTACGTTCCTCGCCACCAGCGCCGACGGCGATCGCCTCTCCTTCGAACCCTACCACGTCGCCGCCGAGCTGAAGCGTGATCCGCAAGGCAGAGCTTCGGCCGAAGCGGCGGCTGCCGTCGCCGACGGGCGCAGCCGCCAAGACCAACTGGCGGCGAAGGGTTTGCATGCCATTGTCCGGGCGCTCGAGGAAGCGAGATGCAAGCCGGTCCTCGCGGCGCTGCTCGTCAATCGCGCCGGCTGGATCACTGACCTGCTGGAGTACAGTGCTTCCTGGCCGGAGCATGTGCCCGTCGCCGAAGGACTCGCCGTGCGCGATGCCCTTCGGTTCGCATTCAAGGAATGCCGTGTCGAAGTCGCCGAGCTGGACGAGAAATCTCTTCCCGATCTCGCGGCAAATACGCTCGATACGTCGTCCCTGGCGATCGACGCGCGCCTGAAGGCGCTAGGCGCGACCGTCGGCAGACCCTGGCGGAAAGAGCAGAAGCTTGCCTGCCTATCTGCCTGGTTAGCCATAACAGTGCAGCGTTGATGCCCAGACACAAGTCGATCAGTGACGAGGAAATCCCCGGTGACGCTCACTCGCCGTCAGGAACGACGCTTGTTGACCGTCGCATAGGCGATGCGCTTTGCTGCGGTCTCCGATTTGCCGCGAGCTTCTTCCGATTCCATGATGTGCTCGGCTTGACGATCTTGCTTCGCAGTAAATCGGTGCTTCCCGGGATTTTGCTTGTTGACGGTAGCGTAGCCGATCGACTCGGCCTCTTCCGGCGAGACGCCGCGCGCTTCTTCGCTCTCTTTGATGTGGTCGACTTGCCGATGCTCTTTGTCTGAATATTGGTGTTTCTTTGGCATGCTGACATCGTCCCCAAAACTTGAGGCCGAACCAATGTTCACTGCAGTGGAGCAAGCAGATAAACGCTCGGCCACCCGCCCGCTACAGCGCCGGGTTCACCGCTATGACGATCTTGCCGAAGTTTTCGTTGGCTTCCATGGCGCGGTGCGCTTCGGCCATCTGATCGAACCGAACGAGGCGATCGATTTCCGCGCGTAGGGCACCGCGCGCGAAGAGCGGTCCGAGTTGCAGTGTGAACGCGCGCGCGAGGGCGATGCGCTCGTCGAGCGGGCGAGAACGCAACATCGTGCCGATCAGCGACGCGCGCTTGCCCATAAGACCGTTGAGCGCAAACGACGCTTTGTATCCGCCGAGCGTCCCGATCTGCACGATCCGGCCGCCGACCGCGAGCGCCGAGACGTTCTGATCGAGGACCGGCGCGCCGATGAAGTCGAGCACGACGTCGACGCCGCGTCCGTTTGTGGCAGCCTTGACCTTGTCCGGCCACGAGTCGTCGAGCAGGATCGCGACATCGAGCCCGTGCGGCTGCGCGCGCTCGAGTTTTGCCGGTGTTCGAGACGTTCCGATTGTACGGCCGCCGGCGTTCTTCGCGAGCGCGATCGCCGCCAGGCCGACCGAGCTTCCGACGGCGTGGATCAGCACGCTCTGTCCTATCGCGAAGAGACCGCGCGTGAAGAGTGCGTCGAATGCGGTCATATACGCTTCCGGAAGGGCTGCCGCGGCTTCGAGCGAGACGCCGTCCGGAACGGGCGAGAGCGTCAGTGCCTGCGTTACGAGAAATTCCGCATGCGCACCACCGGGAACGAGGCCGTAGACGCGATCGCCGGCTTTGACGTTCTTGACGTTCGCGCCGATCTTGCTCACGACGCCGGAGAACTCGAGCCCGGGCACCGCACCTTTACCGAGCGGCGAAGGATACTGCCCTTTTCGTTCGAGCGTGTCGGCCCGATTGAGGCCGACGTACGCGACCGCAACCTGCGCGTCGTCGCTCCCCGGCTCCGGCGTCGGAACCTCGCGAATCGCGATGACCTCCGGCCCGCCCGGGCTTTCATACACAACGGCGCGCATCAGCCGGCCAACCGTGGATCGGGGGCGATCGCCGGAAATCCATAATGGTCGTAGTCGACGTCGGCGATCACGTGCAGGCTCCCCACGCGCAGCGGTCCATGGAGGATCTCCTCATAGTGGATGTGTTGCAGGACCCAGTGTCCCTCGACGCTCGCGTAATCAAGCACGAATTGCTTTCCGTTCGAACCCTCGAAGACGACGCGCGCGGGCAGGTCGGTCGCGTTGTCGATGTAGAGATCGTCGAAGAAGAAGGTCGTATCGGGATTCGATTTTTCGACGACGAACTGGAGCGGCGTCAAGACGAGGTGAGTTCGCCCGTTCGGCGCGTCGCTCGAGTCCGGGGCGTAGACGGCTTTGTACGCGCGCAGCCGCGTGACGACGACGTCGAATTCGCCGGTGTTGCTCGGATCGGTGTAGGTGAGCGGCGTGACGTCGTGCACGTAAGCGGAGACTTCTTGGTGATACCCGACGCGCCAGCTCAGCGTGAAGTAGGAGAGCGCGTCGAAGGTCGGCGTCACGGGGAAGCCGTGACCCAGTTGGCTGCGGCCCTGCGGAAGATCTTGGAGCATGGCGAGATCGTCGCGCGTGCGAACCGAGACTGCACGAATAACATCGCGGTGCTCGCGCATCGACGGGGCGCTCACGTGGGTGGCGACCCGGTAGGTGACAAAAGCGGGCGCCCGTTGATATTCGGCGGCGGCGGCGTTCGCACAATGTTGGAAGGCGAGGTCGGGAGTAAGCGTTGGACTAATCCTCTGTCTGACTGACCGGCGAGCCGCGCTCGCCGCTTCTGAGAGTTGTGGGGGGTTGTTCGTGACAGGAAGAGGTCGAATCCGGGTCGTGTTCGCCGCCGTCGCGGCCGTCGTGATAACACTATCGACCCTGGTCGCGGTTCGGGCCCAGACCCCTGCGGGGCCGAGGCCGATGCCGCCGGGGGTTGCAGGGCCGGCTGCACGCCAGTCGCTCTCTTTCGTCACGCACGCCGCGTTCTTCTCGGAAGAAACCCACCGCTCGCCCGCGATCGATCCGCAGGTCTTCGTGAAGGACGATGCGGCCGCCGAGGGGACGGGACCTCAGAACATCATGCACGTCGCGGGGTTGCGCTCGGCGCGAGTTGACGACGCGCCCGAAGCGAAGCTCTACAACGCCGCCGGCGATTCGCTCGGCTTCACGCTTGATAAGTGGTTCGGGGCAAGCGGGAGCGTCGATATCGATGCCGTCGCGGGCGGCGGGACGCGGCTCACCCTGACCTTCAAGCGATTGATCGCGTTCGGAGTCTACAGCCTCTTTCGGGCGACCTTCAGCGCCGACGGCCAAACTTACGTCCCGGTCGACGGCGACGGCACGACGAATTCGTTCACGGCGAGCGTCGACGGCGGCGCCATCATCGTCATGACGAGCCCGGTCCGTCTCTCGCATTCCGACGCGATCCTCCTCGTGCTCCACAGCGACTCGCAGGAACACGGAGTTTCGCGCGGCTTGATCGGGATCAACGCCCACGAACAATTGATCGCGCGCATGCCATGACCCTAAACGAACTCTTCATTCGGCGCGAGCGTATCGCGCTCTCGTGCAAAGGCAGCCACGTCCTCGTTCACGCCGCGGAGAAAAAGGCGCAGGAGATGGGGATCGGCTTCTGCATCGCCGTCGTCGACGCGGCGGGCGAGCTTCTCGCCTTCTCGCGGATGGACGATGCGCGTCCGGCTTCGATCGAAATCGCAATCACCAAGGCGCGCTCCGCGGCACGCCGCCGCCGAGCGACCGCCGACGAGGCCGGGGGCGATGTCCCGAACGGAATTCGGCTCGCGCTCGCTTCGCATCTGAACGTGACCGGAATCGGCGGCGGCCTTCCGCTCGTCGTCGAGGGCCAGACGATCGGAGCGATCGGCGTCAGTTCGGGTACGACCGACGAGGATCTCATGGTCGCGCAAGCGGGCATCGACGCGTTCCTGAGCGGGTGAGTCTGTATCCGTTCCCGATCGAGCCGCGGGAAATCCAGCTCATCTGGGGCGGAGACGCGCTCCTGCGCCGCTACGGTAAGCCCGGCGACGCCGCGGCCAAAATCGGCGAGTCGTGGGAGTGTTGGGATCGCAACCGCGTCTCTAGCGGCGCGTATGCCGGCCGCACGATCGCCGAATTACGCATGGAACTCGGAGCGGAGCTGCTCGGCTCGCTCGATCCCGCCCGCATGTTTCCGATTCTCACGAAGTTCATCGATGCGCGCGCGGCCTTGTCCGTTCAGGTTCACCCCGACGACGCGTATGCGCAACGGGTCGAAGGGCAGCCGAACGGAAAGACCGAGTGCTGGCTCGTGCTCGAAGCCGAACCGAACGCGACGATCGTCCTGGGCTGGAATCGCAGCACCTCGCGCACCGAGTTTCTCGAGCGCCTCAAAGAAGGCTCGCTCGACGACGTGCTGCGCCGCATCCCGGTTCGCCCGGGGGATGCCTTTTATTTGCCGGCCGGGACGTTGCACGCAATCGGCGCGGGAATCATCCTCTATGAGACGCAGCAGGCGAGCGATCTCACCTACCGGGTTTTCGACTACGATCGTGCCGGCCCGGATGGAAAGCCGCGCGAGCTTCACATCGAGAAAGCCGCCGACGTTCTCGACTATCGCCGTTGCGAGGCCGGTGCGCTCCGTTCGCTCGAGTACGTCCTGGACGGTCTGCTCCGGACGACCCTCGTCGCCGATCGGCGTTTCATCTTCGAGCGCGTCGAGTGTGCGGCGCAGGCGCGCGGCCTCGATCTCGAAGGGATGCCGCTCGCCGTCACCGCGCTCGACCGGGGACTCGAACTCGAAGCGCGCGGCCAGGCGACCGAGTTGCGTCCTTACCAAACGGCGCTCGTCCCGGCGGCGCTCGACGTCGTCATGGTCCGCGCCCTGGGCGAGCGCGCGCGGTTCTTGACCGCGGCTCCGCCCTCGGACCGCGAAGCCTTGCCGCGGCGGTATGCCCGCGCCGCCGTCCCGATCGAGCAGAGCACCGACTTTCTCGCGCAATTTTAGAGGCTCCCTGGCCTCTGACCCGGGGCTCGCGACGAGAGCTGCGAACAGTCGAGGCGTGTTTTACGAAAACAAGGCCTTCGAGGAATTCGAACTCGGCGACAAGGCGACGATCAGTAAGACGATCACCGACGCCGACATTTTGCTCTTCGCGGCCGTCAGCTGCGACAACTACCCACTTCACGTCGACGAGGCGTATGCAAAGACGACGCGTTTTGGTCGGCGCGTAGCGCACGGACTCCTGACCGCAAGCCTGCTCTCGGCGACCAACGGAATGTTGTTGCAGAAGCCGGGCGGAATCTCGCTTGCGCAAACCTTGAAATTTCTCAAGCCCGTCTTCGCAGGCGACACGATCACGGCATGCAGCGAAGTCATCGAAATCATCCCCGAGCGACGCCGGCTGCGCTGCCGCACCACCTGCACCAATCAGCACGGCGACCTCGTCATCGACGGCGAAGCGCTCGAGCAGAAGGATCGCGAGTGAAGCACGCGACCCTATTCGCCGACGGCGGCTCGCGCGGGAATCCGGGCCCATCGGCGAGCGGCTCGGTTATCCTCGCCGATAACGGAACGCCGCTGATCGAGATCGGTGAATTTCTCGGGGTCGCGACGAACAATGTTGCGGAGTGGCATGCGTTGCTGGTGGGACTGCGGGCGGCGCTCGAACTCGGCATCGAGGATCTGGACGTCCGTCTCGACAGCCAACTCGTGGTGCGACAACTCTCAGGCGACTATCGAGTCAAGCATCCCGATCTCGTCCCGCTCTTTGGAAAGGCGCGTAGCCTGATACGACAGTTCGCGCGCGTCGACGTGCAGCACATTCCGCGATCGGAGAACGTTCTCGCCGACTCGATCGTCAACCGCACGCTCGATGATGCCGCCGCACAGCGACGCAGCGGCTTGCCGAAAACCGAGTGAGGGTCCCTAGGTGAGGCGTAACCCGGTCCCGTTCTTGCTGTTCCTCGCCGGCTTCGTCGCGGTAGGCGCGATGTGGTACGCGTTTGCGACGACCGAGCGTAACCGCTACGCGGAGACGCTAAGAGTCGAGCAGTCAAAATCGGACGTCAAGCTCGGGATGCAGATTCATCACGTAAGCGGCGCAATTGCGAATGAATTCTATGACATGGAGGACCGCGACGGGATCTCCTCGAGCGATTATCGCGCCGTCGGGCGCAACGGCATGACCGTCAAGGTCGCGGCGCTGCCGCGCCAAACGGTCGATGTCGCGTTCTTCTTCGATAAAGTGGTTCAAGACGGGATTTGGGAACTGGACAATCGCCCGCTTCGTGGGGACGCCTCGATAAGCTATACGATCCAGGTCTACCAACTGACCAACGGGAAGCACGGCTCACGCCGATTCACGTTTACCGATCCACACTATTGGGCAACGACCGGCGGCCATCAATTTCATATCCACCTCGATAAGAACAAACCGGTTCCGAACGTTCTTCAGATGAGCAGCAAGGTGCTCGTCGAACCGCGCTACGAGGAACTCGTCAACGACTTCCGGCGGTACGGTTCGCCGGCGTTTCGCGAGAAGATCGTTGCGGCTCAGGCGAAGGTTCGGGAATCCGCGGGTGGGAGAGGCTAAGTGTACCGCTGAAAATCCTGTTGTGCGCGGCCCTTGTCGCGATCGCGTCGTACCTCGGATACACGATCGTCGAGGCTCCGGGCAACCAGCTGTTCGGGAAGACCGTCGTGAACGGCCGCAGCGACGCACGCGAAGTTGCGCTCACGTTCGATGACGGTCCCAATCCGCCGTACACCGATGCGATTCTCGACGTGCTGCGCGCCGAACGCGTGCATGCGACGTTCTTCGTCGTCGGTCGCGCCGCCGCGGCCTATCCCGCGACGGTGCGCCGGATCGTTCTCGAGGGCCATGCGATCGGCAATCACACCTGGGATCACGCGCATCTGGTGGTCCAAACGCCGGAGGCGGTCGGGAGCGAATTGCGGCGCACCGACGACGAGATCTATCGCATTACGGGGATCCACTCGCGCCTGATGCGCCCGCCGTTCGGCTCGCGCGACTTCGCGGTGATCGACGAAGCCAAGAGTCTGGGATACACGGTCGTGATGTGGTCGGTTCCGCTTCCCAACGACTGGGAACAGCCCGGCGACGCGACGATCGCCCAGCGCGTGCTCGACAACGTTCGCGACGGCGGGATCATCGTGTTGCACGACGGCAACCGCGGCATCGTATGCGACGGCCGCCCGAGGGCCAACGTCTGCGACCGCGAGCAAGACGTCGCGGCGACGCGCGAGATCGTCGAACGGCTCAAGGCCGAAAACTACCGCTTCGTGACGATTCCGCAGCTTTTAGCCGACGAGCAGGGCGGCCCGGTCAAGCGTACCGTCGCCCGTTCCACTCGATAAATCCCGCCGCGTGCCGACCGCCGGGATCGTGATGCGTCCAGTGGACGAGCGGTCCGCGAGCAGCCTTCGGGATGAGCACGCCTTGCACGACGACGCGGTCGCCGACGCCGACCGGCACCCTCGGCGCGATCGACACGTTGTCGACGACCTCGAGGCCGATTCCGTCGTCGCTGCGGACGCCGAACGCTTCGTGGGTCGCGCGCGAACGCGCGCTATAGAAGAAGTGCGGCGGCGCGACGACCGTCGCTCCGAACCGAACTTCGCTCGGGACCCCGAGGGCGACCCCGGCACGAACTGATTCCATGGGGCACTTACATCACGCGGCGGCGGTGCAGCGTCTAGCAGAGTGCGCGCAACGGAGCGCGAAAGGGGCAGCATGGTCATCCTCTACGTCACGGCCTTCATGTGCCTGGGTTTGCTCAACTTCGGGTTCGGACCGGGATGGTGGCGCGCTCAGTCGGTGCGGCTCGTCGTCGGGGTTCCGATCCTGCTCGTCTATGCGTACCTGGAGATGCCGGCGCTCGTCTTTCCGCAAGCGCTCACGTTGCTGCTCCTGACCTTGATCCCGAACACGGTCTATAGCCTCATGCTCGCCGCTCGGACCGCGTTCGTCGCGCGGCGCATCGTCTCGATCCGTCGTACGCCGGCCTTGCCCTACCTGATCGCGCCCGGGGTGGTCGCGCTGTTCGCGGGGGTCTTGGTGCTGGCGCCGATCGTCGATGCGAGCGGTCTGCGCGACGTCGTCGACGCGACGACCTCAAACACGTTGCCGCCGAGCGCCGACCTCGCGCACGTCCGCGTCGTACCCGAAGAGTCGGCGATCTTCTCCGGCAACAAAGTCGTCGGCCAACTCGGTGCGTACTACAACGTCGGCGACTTCAACGTTCAGGTCGAACGGGGTCCCGCGGCCGCCGAAAAACGGCTCGTTTGGGTCGCGCCGCTCGAATTTCAGGGGATCGTGCAGTGGCTCTCGCGCCACACCAGCCCCGGCGTCATCGTCGTGAGCGCCGAAAACCCCGATGCTCCGGCCGAGCTGCGCCAGCGCGCGCCGATGCGCTACATTCCGTCGGCGCTCCTCAACGACAATCTCTACCGTCACGTGTACATGACCTACGGTTTCCAGCAAATCCTCGAGATGACGTTGCAGCTCGACGATCGCGGCGATCCGCAGTATCTGGCGACGTTGGGCCGCCCGACGATCGGCTGGCTCGGCCAAAAAGTGACCGGCGTCGTGATCGTCGATCCGGCGACCGGCGCGATGCGGCACTACGCGCGCGACGACTTCGGCAGCCTCCCGCGCTGGGTCAGCCGCGTCTATCCCGATCAACTCGCGCTCGACTACAACGAATGGTTAGGGAAGTACGTCCACGGGATGTGGAATTATCTGCTAGCCAAGCGAGACGTCCACGTTCCGGCGCGGTCGGAAGTCTTCGGGCTGCTTGCCGGTGACCGATTCGTTTGGTTCGTCGATCACACGTCGCCGGCGAGCGATCAGTCGATGACCGGCTTTACGTACATGGATACGGTCACTGGAAAGGTCACGTACTACACATCCTCGGGCGGCGAGTTCAATTCGCGCGGCGCCGAAGACGCGGTTGCTTCGAATCCGATCGTGCGGCAAGGGAAATTGCAGCCGACGCAACCGTTACTCTACAATGCCTATCAACAGAATACGTGGGTGGTTCCGCTCGTCGCTCCCGATACCGGAAAATATCAGACGCTGGCGCTCGTGCAAGCCAAGAACGGGCACGTCGTCATCGGCTCGACCTCGAGCGCCACACCGCAAACCGACGCTTTCGAACGGTACGCGGCGCTGCTTGGCGTCGGGGCGCCGCTCGCGGAGAACGTCAGCGCGGAGCGGCCGTTGCAGGGCGCGATCGATCGGATTTCGCCCGCCTCGAACGGCGCGATCTTTTTCACGTTACAAGGCAAGCGGCAGATCTTTTCGGTCGATGCTTCGGATCCCGCGGCGCTACTGGCACGCAGCGGCGATCGCGTTCAGTTCCGGGCTGCCGCGCCGCCAAGCGGCGCCGTCGCAATCGCTCGCGGCTTCCGGGACAGCCAACTCCCGCGGTGACGGCGCTGACCACGGCGCGGCTCTCGTTGGAACCGGTGACGCCGCGCAACGCCTCGGTTCTGTGGAAGATCATGCAGAGCCCGAACCTCCGCGAGTACCAAGACATTCCGCGTTTGACGCGCGACGAGTTCGCGCAGCGCGTCGCGCGGCGGCCGAAGGAATTTCGCAATCGCGCTCTCGGGCGCTTCGAATGGCTCGTCATCGCCCGCATGGACCGGACCGCCCTCGGCTGGGTCTCGCTGCGCATCGGCGAGCAGATGCGCAACTCGGCGGAACTCGGCTACAGCCTGGTCACGGCGCATCGTTCGCAAGGGTATGCGACCGAAGCGACCGCGGCGGTGATCGCCGCGGGCTTTCAAGCGGGTCTTGCGCGGGTCGACGCGTGTTGCGTTCCGGAGAACCTCGCCTCGCGGCGTCTTCTCGACCGGCTCGGCTTTCGCCGGACGAAGACGCAGAAGGCCGGTGCGGTCGTGCGCGGACGCGCGGTCGACATCGTCGTCTACGAGATGACCCGCGAATTCTGGGCCGCTCGTCAGGAAGGGTCCGCGAATTCGATCGTGATCCCGGCGTCCGCGAAGCCGAAGTAAGGTCGGCGCTCGCCACGCAGATATGCGACGAGCGGCTCGCGCACGACGGCGACGGAGAGGCGGCCGGCGACCTGCTCGCGCGCGACCCACTCGATCGCGACGATGTGCGCATCGTCGAGTGCGCCCTTCGGTTCACCGTGGGAGCGTACGGAGAACGTGACGTTCAGGAAATGCGTGCCGGTGCGCCGGTCGTACGATTCGCTCAAATAGAGAAACCGACCGCGTTCGATCGCAAGGCCGGTCTCTTCGAGAAATTCTCGCCGGAGGGTCTCGTCGAGCAGTTCGCCCGCACGTTGCCGCCCGCCGGGAAGGTTCCAGAGCGGAGCCGGGTGGTTGGGATAGCGCGACGCGACCATCAATATCCGCCCGTCGCGTTCGAGGACGCCGGTGCAGAGGTGGACGCTTAAAACGCTAAGTCGCCGCTCGGTGCGACGGGCATCGCCATGTGCCGGTGCTTGAGCGGATTGAACTCCGGCGTCGCCGACGGGGACGGCTTCGCGCCGTCGGTCGCCTTGCGGGGCGACACGGGAATCTGGAGCGGCTTGAACGATTGCGCCTGCGTCGTGCGGCCGCCCTGGAGCAGTGGGGCGTGGAGGCTCAGCGGCGTTCGCGACGCCACGGCACTCGACTTTGCCGCGGCCGGCGTACCGATCACGACAGCGCAAACGATCGCGAGGCTAACGCGAACCGCACAGGGCATGTCGAGGCGGCGTTCGCGCGCCTCCCGGAGGCTCCTTTCAGTCTACGGTTTCCGAGACCGACGCAGCCGCTAGTCCGGACCTAAAGCCCGCGCTAGAAGTGGGTGCTCGAGCCGGCGCAAGCGGATCCGAGCGTTTTCGATGAGCCCGCGCAGCCCGGCGTGCGTTCGCATCGCCGGAGTCCGCTCGCTGCGATAGGCCGCCTCGATGCGCTCGAAGGTCGGGCCGAGTTCGACCCGCAGCGCCGCGAGCGTCGCACGTACGGCTCGCGGATGCTCACCGCGATACGGACGCACCTCGCCGATTTTTTCGAGGTAGATGTCGAGGCTCTCGGGATCCTCGCGCGGCGGTACCGGATTTCCGAGGCGATGATAGCGTTCGTACTTCTCCGCCAGCGCCCGCGGCGCGGCGACGTTTCCATAATGATGGTAGACATAGGGAAGGACGAGCGCGCGGCCTCGCAGACCGACGATCTTTTCGTGGATCGGGTTCGTCCAGCGCAGCGCCGGGTCGTAGCGATAGAAGGTGAAGCGGCGCGCAACGTCCGTGATCCAATCGAACGTTCCGAAGAAATGATAGGTATATCCGTCAACCGAGCCGATCTCGGGGCTCAAGGCCGGCAAGACCTCGCGCGCGAGATACCGGACGCGTTCGCCGTGGACTTCATCCGCGTCGAGCCATATCACCCAGTCGGGTCTCGGCTCGAGTGCAGCGAGCGGCGCGAACGCGCGGTTTCGCATATCGGCGAAATCGACGAACGGATGGCGGTGGACGTGGAGTTTCCCGCGCTCGGCGAACGTGCTCGCTTCAAGGGCGGCGAGGTTCGCGCTCTCCGCCCGGCCGGAGTTGTCGTTGACGACGAGGACGTCGACGGCGTCGCGGATCGATGCGAGCGTCGCAGCGAGATAGGGTTCGGGCGTTGCGCCGACGCAGAGGGCACACGCGACCGTGACCGTTGAGCTGTTTGACATACGTGATGCCGAGCGACTTGGTGAGGCGCTCGCGATTCGGTTGCGCGTGTTCGTGGACGAGCAAGCGGTTCCGCTCGAACTCGAGATCGACGAGCACGACCGAACCGACACGGAGGCGGTCCACGCGCTCGTCCGGGAGGGCGATGCGACGATCGGGACGGGGCGGTTCTACGTCCTCGATCCCTCGAGCGTCCAGGTCGGGCGCATGGCCGTCGCCGCCGACTGGCGCGGACGCGGCGCCGGCGCCTGCCTGCTGGGCGCGTTGATGATCGAAGCGCGGCGGCGGGGCTTCAATTGCGTGCGCCTCGAGGCCCAGACCGCCGCCGTCGAATTCTATCGCAAGGCGGGCTTCGAGGACGACGGCGAGCCGCTTTGGGACGCGGGAATCCTCCACCAGCCGATGGTCAAGCAACTCTAACAAACCCCGCCGGGTCTAAGGGCTTGTCCGCCATTCAAACTATGCTATAGTGGCGGGGCCGGAGGGTTTCGTTGGCGTCACATCCTCTGGCTCGAATCCGCGCGGTCCGTCTGGTTTACATCTGGGGTCCCTAGCGAGTCGAAAACCAACCCGACGCCGGGAGCCTCATAATCATCTTGTATACCGACGAAACCCTGAATTGCATTGATTGCAACCGCGAATTCACGTTCACCTCTGGTGAGCAGGAGTTCTTTGCGAGCAAGGGCTTTCAAAATAAGCCCAATCGCTGCCCCGACTGCCGCAACGCCCGCAAGGCGCAACGCAACACCGGTGGCTATTCCGCGCGCCCGCGCGAGATGTTCCAAGCGACCTGCAGCCGCTGCGGCCAGCCGGCCGAAGTTCCGTTCCAACCACGAACGGACAAGCCGGTCTATTGCCGCGACTGCTTCCAGTCGCGCTCGAACTACCGATAACGGCCTGATCCGGGGGGCGGGTCGCGGACCCGCCTCCCGGGCGACCGACTGCATCCTGCGGGGCGACTTGACGGTTAGGGGGAGGGGTGCTAAAGTATCTGTCTATGCCTGGGGGGTACTCCAGGCCGTTTCTCGTGCCGCGCGCTTCGTGAGAGATCAAGAATAATTAATGGCGAAATCGATGCTTCCCAAATCGTCGGCCGCGAAGGCCTCAGCGGGGAAGACGACCCGCTCGCGGCGTTCGGCTAAGGGGGAAGACGGAGCGGTCGCTGCGGCCTCGGCCGCGTCGAGCGGTTTTCACGTTGACGCCGGCGCGTTCACCGTTGAGCGCTTCGCGGACCCCGGTTCGAAAACGCAGCGTCACAGCTTTGCGAAGATCACGGACGTCCTCGAACTGCCCGACCTGATCGAGCTGCAGAAGGCTTCCTTCCTTTGGTTCATCACCGACGGCTTGAAGGACGCCTTCGAATCCATTTCGCCGATCAAAGATTTCACCGGGAACCTCGTTCTCGAATTCGGCGAACATTCGCTCGGCGAGCCAAAGCACACCGTTGAGGAATGTCGCGAACGCGACATGACCTACAGCGCGCCGCTGCGCGTGCGCGTCCGCTTGATCACGGCCGAATCGGGCGAAATCAAGGGCATCCCCGACCAAGAAATTTTCATGGGCGATTTCCCGCTCATGACCGACAAGGGAACGTTCATGATCAACGGCGCCGAGCGCGTGATCGTGAGCCAGCTCGTCCGTTCGCCCGGCGTCTATTTCCTTAAGGACGTCGACACCAACAACCGCCCGACGTTCAACGCGACGATCATTCCGAATCGCGGCGCTTGGATCGAGTTCGAAACCGACAACGGAACCAAGAACGACGAGACCGAGGGGACCGTCGGCGTTCGCATCGACAAGAACCGCAAGATCTACGTCACGACGTTCGTGCGCGCTCTCTCGCGGCCGGACCTTGGCTTCAACTGGGCGACCGACGAGGCGATCCTCGATCTGTTCGATCGCAGCCCGCTGATCCAGAATTGCCTCGAGAAAGACAAGGACGTCAAGACGCGGGAAGACGCGCTCAAGGAGATCTACAAGAAACTCCGTCCGGGCGAACCCGAGAACGCCGAGAACGCCGAGAAGCTTCTCGAGTCGCTGTTCTTCGACGAGAAGCGCTACGATCTCGCCGGCGTCGGCCGCTACAAGCTCTCGGGCAAGCTCGAGCGCGAGTACCAGGCCGCCGGCCTTCGGATCCCGCCGATCGACAAGAAGTGCCTCGTCCGCGAGGACATGATCGCGGTCATTCGCCGTTTGATCAAGGTCGCGACGCGCCAGATTCACGTCGACGACATCGACCATCTCGGCAACCGCCGCATCCGCTCGGTCGGCGAACTCCTGCAGAACCAGTTCCGCGTCGGGCTCCTGCGCCTCGAGCGCGTCGTCCGCGAGCGCATGACCGTCCAAGACATCGAGACCGTCACGCCGCAGGCGCTGATCAACATTCGCCCGGTCGTCGCCGCGATCAAAGAGTTCTTCGGTTCGAGCCAGCTTTCGCAGTTCATGGACCAGACGAACTCTCTTGCCGAGCTGACGCACAAGCGCCGCCTCTCGGCGCTCGGGCCCGGCGGGCTCTCGCGGGAGCGCGCGGGATTCGAGGTTCGCGACGTCCACCATTCGCACTACGGCCGCATCTGCCCGATCGAAACGCCGGAAGGCCCGAATATCGGCCTGATCGGTTCGCTTGCGACGTACGCGCAGGTCAACCGCTACGGCTTTCTCGAGACGCCGTACCGCATCGTCCACAACGGTATCGTCGGAAACGAGATTCGTTACCTGACGGCCGACCGTGAGGACGAGTTCATCATTGCTCAGGCCAACACGCCGCTGGACGAGCGCGGTAAGATCACGTCCGACTACGTCGTCGCGCGTTACGCCGAAGAATACGTCACCGAGCCCCCCGGCAAGGTCCAGCTGATGGACGTTTCGCCGAAGCAGATCGTCTCGGTCGCTACGGCGCTCATTCCGTTCCTCGAGCACGACGACGCAAATCGCGCGCTGATGGGCGCGAATATGCAGCGCCAAGCCGTTCCGCTCTTGCGTCCGCAAGCGCCGATCATCGGGACCGGGATGGAGTATCGCGCCGCGAAGGACTCGGGCGGCTGCGTGCTTGCCGAAGAGCCGGGCGAAGTCATGAACGTCGACGCCCGTCAGATCATCGTGAAGAACGATGAAACCGCGATCGAACGCGTCTACGATCTCCTCAAGTTCACTCGCTCGAATGCGGGCACGTGCATCAACCAAGCGCCGATCGTGAAGATCGGCGAGAAGGTCGTGCGCGGTCAGATTCTTGCTGACGGTCCCTCGTCCGATCAGGGCGAGATGGCGCTCGGCCAAAACATTCTCGTGGCATTCATGCCGTGGGAAGGCTTCAACTATGAAGACGCCATTCTCATAAGCGAGCGAATGGTCAAGGACGATCGCTTCACCTCGATTCACATCGAGGAGTACGAGTGCGAAGCGCGGGATACGAAGCTCGGACCGGAAGAGATCACCCGCGACATCCCCAACGTCGGCGAAGACTCGCTCAAGGACCTCGACGAGAACGGGATCATTCGCATCGGCGCCGAGGTTCGGCCTGAAGACATCCTCGTTGGTAAGGTGACGCCGAAGGGCGAGACCGAGCTGACGGCCGAGGAACGGCTGCTGCGCGCGATCTTCGGCGAGAAGTCACGCGAAGTGCGCGACACGTCGCTGAAAGTGCCGCACGGCGAAAAGGGCAAGATCATCGACGTCAAGATGTTCTCGCGCGATAACGGCGACGAACTCTCGCCGGGCGTGAGCCATCTCGTGCGCGTCTACGTCGCGCAGAAACGTAAGATTCTTCAGGGCGACAAGATGGCCGGCCGGCACGGCAACAAGGGCGTCATCGCCAAAGTGCTTCCGGACGAAGACATGCCCTATCTTGAGGACGGGACGCCGGTCGACATCGTTCTCAATCCGCTCGGCGTGCCGTCGCGGATGAATCTCGGTCAGATCATGGAGACGCACCTCGGTTGGGCTGCGCGCATGCTCGACATGAAAATCGCAACGCCGGTTTTCGACGGAGCGCATGCCGAGGATATCGCCGAGTGGCTCCAAGACGCGGGCCTTCCGGCCGACGGAAAGACTTGGATGCGCGACGGGCGCACGGGTGAACGCTTCAATCGTCCGATTACGGTCGGCTACATCTACATGATGAAGCTCGCCCATCTGGTCGACGACAAGATTCACGCGCGCTCGACCGGTCCGTACTCGATGATCACGCAGCAACCGCTGGGCGGGAAGGCGCAATTCGGCGGCCAGCGCTTCGGCGAAATGGAAGTCTGGGCGCTCGAAGCCTACGGCGCGGCCTATACGTTGCAAGAACTCTTGACGGTGAAATCCGACGACGTCGTCGGCCGCGTCAAGACGTACGAAGCGATCGTCAAGGGTGAGAACGTCCTCGAGCCCGGCGTTCCCGAGTCGTTCAAGGTGTTGATCAAAGAACTCCAATCGCTCGCGCTCGACGTCAAAGTCTTGACGGAGAACCGCGAGGAAATCGAGATCAAGATCCAAGACGACGACATGAGCGAAACGGCCAAGGAGATCGGCCTGCTCGTCGGCGACGAAGATCCGCGCCTGGCGCAAACGGTGGTCGCGCAACGCGAAGCCGAACAGGTGCGCATCGCTGCGCTCGCCGCTGCGGCGGTTGCCGGCGACGGCGTCGCAATCGCGGAAGAGGAAGACGACGAAGAGATCGAGGCGAGCGACGAAGAGGTCGCGGCCGCGAGCGCTTCACCGCGCAGCGTCATCGTTTCGGCGCCGGAGATCGACGAAACGGCCCTCGGCGCACTCGGAGAGGACCTCGCTGAGCCCGACGTCGTCGAGGAACCGGCACACGAAGACGAGACCCCCGACGAAGGCTATCAGCTCGAAGACGAAGAGCTCGAGCCGGAGGAAGAAGCCGAGGAAGAGGAAGCGTCGCCGCTCGCCGTCGAGGAAGAGTTCTAGCCTCGACTCCGCGTTTCAAATAAGAAGACCGCCTCCCGGCGGTCTTCTTTCGTTATCAGGGTTTCTTGCGCGTCCAGTAGCCGTCGTTTATTGAACCCGGATGCATAGCGGTGCATATGTTGATATCCGGGCAGGTGCCGGTCGCCAGTTTTATCGTGCCGGTATCTTGAACGAAGTGATAGTGAATCGTAGCTCCGACCGATGCAGGCCCTCCCACGAACGTCAGCGTGGAATGTCCTGAGCGCTGCACGTCCTTCGCGCCGTCGGTGTAATGCATTTGCCATTGACAGGTTGCGACTGAGCCCTTGACCGTGCAACTCCCGCCACCTTGGTCGACTAGATCGAAGCAGCCGGAAGCGCACTGGTTGATCGTATGCCGCAGCGATGTAAAGCCGAGCGAACCCGTTCCGCCGGAGAGCTGCATCGTATACGGACCGTCGTACCACGTCCCGCTCCAGGCGGTCGTCTCGGCCTTGTCCGTCAAGTAGATCAGATACTTCGGCGCGTCGCCTTGGAGCAGTGATGCTGCGATCGTCTGGACGGACGACTTCGAACCGCCGTGCGAAGCGGCGACGTGCGCCTGACCGTTGAGAAGGGCGCTGTCGATCTCCTCGGCGTCGAACGTCGCTAACCCGTCGCCGTTGGTCGTCGCATGGCCGACCGCGGTGCCGGGAAAACCCGTCGGCTTATAGAGGGTGACGGTCGCGCTCGCAGCGGGCTTGTCGGTGTCGTGATTGAGGACTTCGACCGTGAGGCTTTTAGCTTCGACTTCGGGGTTCAGCATGAAGTCGACGTGGTTGTACACTACCGTCCCGCCCGCGCCGATCGAGCCGACGAGGACTTCCTCGGAGGCCGGCTTCCAGTGCGTGGCGTCGACTTTCACGACGTACGGTTCGCCGAGCGTCGCCTTGACCTTCACGGTGAGCATTCCGTTGTAGTCGGTCGTCCCCAGGTGCTTCCCCGCGGCGTCATAGATCGACGCGAAGTGCACCGTCGTCCAGCCTTGTTTCGTGTTCTTCTTGCCGCGAACGCGGATCGCAAGTTCGAGGTCTTCCAACTGGCTGGTGACGTCGCCGTTCAGAACAAAATTGACGTAATCGTCGTTACGCGTGAAGTTCGTACCGTGCTCGGAGGCGCCGACGATGAACGAAGAGGTCGCTTCGCGCCAATGCGATCCCTGAGCCTGCATGGTGACGGTCTCACCCATCGCCTCGCGATCGTATGCGGTGGCGTTGCCATTATAATCGGTCGTTACGATGTGTCGGCCGGCGCTGTCGTAGACCGTCGCGAAGTGAACCGGCACGAGGCTCCCGTTCGCGAGCCGCCCCTGCACGCGAATGTGCAGCGTCCGGTAGGTTTGATCGAGGTACTTGTTCGACTGTAACGACGAGCGCTGTCCCTTGGGCGTCAGCCCCATCGTGATTTGATAGCCCGATTGCCCGGGCACGATGATGAACTCCTGAACCTGGGCCTCGAAGCTCGACGAGTTGATCGCGTAGACCGCGGCCGCGCCCTTGCACGTGACGAATCGAAATTCCGCGATGCCCTCGGCGTTGGTCAGCTCCGACGCCGAATAATGCGCGCCTTTCGCGGATCCGATGTAGCAACTCTCGCCCAGTTCTTCGTAGTAGACGACCTTTTCGGGCACGGGCGATCCGTCGTTCGCGTTGCTGACATACACCTTGATGTCGACGCTGACGCCCTGTCCAGGCGCCACGGTCGCGCCCGCGGGGACGAGCCAACTGCCAAGCAACGCCGCGCAGGCGGCGGCGGAGAGAAAGCTCAAAGGGCGAGAGAATGCCATGGGCTGCACCTCTTCCGAGAAAAGCGCCGCACACTTAGGCCGCCCGCCTCGTTAAACCTTTCCCGGGGCCGGCGCCGCCTCCGCATGCCGCCGCACGAGCTACACCTCGCTGTCGGCGAGCCATTCGAGCGCGCGCACCATCGCGGAGTGATCCCACTTCGCGCCGCCGTGCGCGACGCAGGCGTTGAACAGCTCCAGAGCGGTCGCCGTATTCGGCAAGGAGAGACCGATCGCTCGCGCGCCGGAAAGCGCGAGGCCGAGATCCTTCTGATGAAGTTCGATTCGGAAGCCCGGATCGAACTTGCGCTCGATCATGCGTTGACCGTGCACTTCGAGAACGCGCGAAGCGGCGAATCCGCCCATCAGTGCGCCGCGCACCTTGGCCGGATCGGCGCCGGCTTTCGACGCGAAGAGGAGCGCCTCGCCGACCGCTTCGATCGTGAGCGCGACGATGATTTGATTGGCGACTTTCGTGGTTTGGCCGTCGCCGCTCGGACCGACGAGTGTGATGTTCTTTCCCATCTTCTCGAACAGCGGGAGCATTTTCGCAAACGCGCTTTCGGAGCCGCCGACCATGATCGTCAGCGATGCGGCTTTGGCGCCGACCTCGCCGCCCGAGACCGGCGCGTCGAGGTACTCGCAACCCAAGTCAGCGATCTTGGCCGCGAAGCGTTTGGTTTCGAGCGGCGAGATCGAGCTCATGTCGACGACGGTTTTTCCCGGCGAGAGACCGTATGTGACCCCTTGCTCTCCGAAGAGCACCGCCGCGACGTCGGGCGTGTCCGGCAACATCAGGATCACGATCTCGCTGCGCTTCGCGACATCTTCGGGGGAGCTGCACAGCGTCGCGCCCTTGTCGAGCAATTCGCGCGCAGGCGCAGACCGATTATAGAGGAAGAGCCGGTGTCCGGCGTCTTGGAGATGGGCGGCCATCGGGCGGCCCATGATGCCGAGCCCGATGAAACCGACGTCGTAGGTTGCGTCGCTCATGATGGCAACGTGACGCGGCGGAGCCGCGAGTTTCCTCCCCGAAGAGGCCGGAATGAACGATGTGTCAATCCATAAAGCGATCGAGGCGCTGGTTGCCGAGGAGCACGATCTTTGGCACCGCGGCGAAGCCGGCACGCTCGACGCGGCAGGTCGAGCTCGTCTCCAGGATATTTCGGTGCAGTTGGATCGCTTCTACGACTTGCTCCATCAGCGTCGTGGCCTGATCGACGCCGGGTCCGATCCTAACAAAGCACAGCTACGCGATGCAAAGATCGTCGAGGGCTACGTAGAGTAAGCTCCCGAACGCGGCCCTCTAGTGGCCCTGGCTTCGCCAACAAGGCATTTTGCCTCAACGCTTTTCGCGAGCGGCCGATAATAATGGCATGAAACTTGGCATGAGATTCGCTGCCGTTCCGCTCGCATTGCTCTTACTGTTCGCCGTCGCTACGTCGGCCGGCGACGCGCGCCGCCAGCAAGATGCGTCGCAATGCAGTCCTTCGACGATTCTGGCGTCGCGCGTCGCGACGATCGAGCGCCCGATGCTCTCGGTCGAACAGAACCAGTTCTTCGTAATCTCGCTCGGAAGCAATCCGTCGACGGGCTACCACTGGATCGTCGGGCAGGCGAAACCATACCCGTTCGGCGTCGTGGGAACGACCGTCCGTGACGGCATCGCGCTTCAGGTTTCGGCGCCGCAGTACGATCAGAACGGCCGGCCGTACGCCCAGCCGCAATACGGCCAGGGCCCGACGACCGGCGGCGGAGCCGAAGAGCTGCTGATCCTCAAGGCCACCCCGCCTGCCGGGGTCGAGACGCTTGAGATGCGCTATGTCCCGGCCAACGTGACGACCGTCCAGGGCCGCCGCTCCAACGACCCGGCGCCCGGAGAGGTCATCGGGCGGTTCACGATCTCGATCACCGCGCCGACCCACTGCTAAGAACGGCGGAAGCAACCCAAGCAAGCTAGCCGTCCAAGCGCAACGCTTGTTTGACGGTGAGGGTTCTGGGTGGTACGATACCCGTCTGTGCCCCGCGGTATATAGCCGAATTTTTGGGACCGACCCGGCAGTCGGCCCCAGTTTGCGTTTTTCCGGCCTCACCGCGCCCAGAGGCAACCCGGCTGAGGATTGAATGAACCTTCTCGACGTCAACAACTTTGATGCGATGCGCATCGGACTGGCCAGCCCCGAACAGATTCGGGCTTGGTCGTTCGGTGAAGTCAAGAAACCCGAAACGATCAACTATCGCACCTTGAAGCCCGAACGCGACGGACTCTTTTGCGAGAAGATCTTCGGGCCGACTAAAGACTGGGAATGTCACTGCGGCAAGTACAAGCGCATTCGCTTCAAGGGAATGATCTGCGACCGCTGCGGCGTCGAGATCACGCGCGCCAAAGTGCGCCGCGAGCGGATGGGCCATATCGAACTCGCCACGCCGGTGACGCACATCTGGTACTTCAAGGGCGTGCCGTCGCGCATCGGGATCCTGCTCGACATGTCGCCGCGCCAGCTCGAGAAGGTCATCTATTTCGCGGCCTATATCGTCATCGACCCCGGCAACACGCCGCTCGCGAAGCGCGAGATTCTGACCGAGCCGAAGTACCGCGAATCGCGCGAGAAATACGGTAATGCCTTCAAGGCCGGGATGGGCGCCGAGGCGATCCGCGAGCTGCTGCGCGACCTCAACCTGCGCCGTCTTCAAGAAGACCTGCGCAAAGAGTTCAAAGAGACGAGCGGTCAGAAACGAATCAAGGCGATCAAACGGCTCGAGGTCGTCGAAGCGTTCATCAACTCGGGCAACAAGCCTGAGTGGATGATCCTTTCGGCGGTTCCGGTGATCGCGCCTGAGTTGCGCCCAATGGTGCAACTCGATGGCGGCCGTTTCGCGACGTCGGACCTCAACGATCTCTATCGCCGCGTCATCAACCGCAACAATCGCTTGAAGCGGCTGCTCGAGCTTTCCGCGCCCGAGATCATCATCAAGAACGAGAAGCGGATGCTTCAAGAAGCCGTCGACGCGCTGATCGACAATGGCCGTCGCGGGCGTCCTGTCACGGGCCCCAACAACCGTCCGCTGAAATCGCTTTCCGACATCCTCAAGGGCAAACAGGGGCGCTTCCGCCAGAATCTGCTCGGTAAACGCGTAGATTATTCGGGACGCTCGGTCATCGTCGTCGGTCCGCACTTGAAACTCCATCAATGCGGTCTGCCGAAAGAGATGGCGCTCGAGCTCTTCAAGCCGTTCGTGATGAAGAAGCTAGTCGACCGCGGCCAAGCGCACAACATCAAGAGCGCGAAGCGGATGGTCGAGCGCGTCCGTCCGGAAGTTTGGGACGTTCTCGACGAAGTGATTCGCGAGCATCCCGTACTGCTCAACCGCGCTCCGACGCTCCATCGCCTCGGCATTCAAGCGTTCGAGCCGGTGCTGGTCGAGGGGAAGGCGATCCACCTTCACCCGCTCGTCTGCACGCCCTACAACGCGGACTTCGACGGCGACCAAATGGCCGTCCATCTTCCGCTCTCGGCCGGCGCGCAAGCCGAGGCGCGCATCCTGATGCTCTCGTCCAACAACATTCTGCAGCCGAGCTTCGGTCAGCCGGTTTCGATTCCAACTCAAGACATGGTGCTTGGGCTATACTACCTCACGTTCCAAAGCGAGGAGTACCACGGGCCGGCGAAGGGCCTGATCCCGGAAGAGTCGCTGCTCATCCAAGGCCGCAGCAACAACGGGAGAACCTCGAGCAAGCCCATGGGTAAAAAGGCGAAGCACGTCGACGGCGCGCCGCCGGCCGAAGTGCGCTTGCCGACGTTCGAAGACGAGAACGCGGCGACGATGGCCTACGAACACAAGGCGATCGGGCTGCACGATTGGATCAAGGTCCGCTGGAAGGGTTTACTGACCCGCACGACCGTCGGACGCGTGATCTTCAACGAGGCGTTCCCGGTGCGCTGGAATGAGCCGTTCGCGAACTACATCATCGACAAGGGGACGCTCAAGAAGCTGATCACGGACTGCTATCGCCGCCACGGCAACGCCGAGACGGCTGAATTCCTCGACGCGATCAAGGAGCTCGGCTTCAAGTTTGCGACCCAGTCGGGGACGACCGTCTCGATCTCCGACATCATCGTTCCCGATGAGAAGTACACGATTCTCGACCTGGCGCAAAGTGAGGTCGACAAACTCCAAGAGTACTTCGACCAAGGCTTCATCTCGGGCGACGAGCAGTATAACAAGACGATCGAAATCTGGTCGAAGGCTTCGGAAGAAGTCACCTCCGCGATGCAGGCTGCGCAAAACCCGCTCAATCCCGTCTTCATGATGGCGACGTCGGGCGCGCGCGGATCGATCTCCCAGGTGAAACAACTCGGCGGTATGCGCGGGCTCATGTCCGACCCGTCGGGCCGCATCTTGGAGATTCCGGTGAAAGCCTCGCTCAAAGAAGGCCTCACCGTTCTCGAGTACTTCATCTCGACGCACGGCGCTCGCAAGGGTCTTGCCGACACCGCGCTGCGTACGGCCGACTCAGGCTACCTCACGCGGCGTCTTGTCGACGTCGCGCAGGACGTCATCGTGCGTGAGGAGGACTGCGGCACGACGCAGGGGATCGCGGTCAGCGATATCGCCTCGGGCAAGGAAATCATCGAACCGTTGATCGACAGGATCATCGGTCGCCGCGCCGCCGAAGACATCAAAGATCCGGCGAAGCCCAAGAGCAAGATCGTCGTTCGCAACGACGAGATCAGCGAAGAGAAGGCAAGCGCGATCATCGCGGCCGGCATCCTGAAGGTGAAGATTCGGTCGGTCCTGACCTGTCAAGCGAAGTACGGCGTCTGCTCGATGTGCTACGGCCGCAATCTGGCGACGGGCCACGCCGTCGACATCGGCGAAGCCGTCGGAATCATCGCCGCGCAATCGATCGGTGAGCCCGGGACGCAGTTGACCCTGCGAACCTTCCACACGGGCGGCGTCGCGACCGAAGACATCATCACCGGCCTTCCGCGCGTCGAGGAAATCTTCGAAGCGCGGAAGCCGAAGGGCAAAGCGACGATCACGACGGTCGCCGGAGTCGTTCACATCACCGAGGAGCGTTCGAAGCGACTCGTCACGGTAACCGAAGATAAGGGCGAGGTGCACGAGTACGACGTTCCGCACGGCACGCATCTCATCGTGACCGAAGGCCAAAAGGTCGCGGTCGGCGACCAGTTCAACGAAGGCTCGCTCGATCCGCACGAGATCCTCGAGTACAAAGGCGAGAACGCGTTGCAGCAATACCTCGTCCAGGAAGTGCAGCGCGTCTACCGCTCGCAGGGCGTCGACATCAACGACAAGCACATCGAAACGATCGTTCGTTCGATGCTGCGCAAGGTGAAGATTGTTGACGGCGGCGACACGCGGATGTTGCCCGGTCAGTTGATTGAAGGGGCGACGTTCGTTGAGGAAAACGAGAAGATGAAGGCCGAGGGTAAACAGCAGGCCGACGGCAAGCCGGTTCTGCTCGGCGTCACGAAGGCATCACTCGCGACCGAGTCATTCCTCTCGGCGGCGAGCTTCCAGGAGACGACCCGCGTCCTGACCGACGCCGCGATCAAGGGGAAGCACGACCCGCTGCTCGGCCTCAAGGAAAACGTGATCATCGGGAAGCTCATCCCGGCTGGAACCGGGATGTCGCGGTACCGCAACGTCGAGATCGAACCCGAAGGACAAGACCTCGACGAAGAAGGCCGTCCACTCGGTTTGGCCGGCGCCGGCGAGTACCAAGAGCCCGAGCCTGCGTTCTACGGCTCGAAGCTCGTCAGCGGTTTCCAAGATCGCCGTCCGCCACTCGAGCAGACTGTGCACTACGAGGGCGACTACGAAACCGACGTCTCCGTCGTCGCTCCGCCTACGCGCACGCAGTACGTGAAGAAGGGCATCAACCCCGAAGATCTGTAGGTTGTAGAAAAGCCCGTCTTCCGCGGGCACCGGCGCAAACCGGTGCCCGCTTCATATTGCAATGATACCGCCGGCGGACGGGCTCTTCAAGCGACAGGTCCTGCGATGTGCAACGGCGACGCCGTGTGCCAGTTGCAGCAATGCGGGAAACAGGCGGACCGCAAGCCGACCGGTAATTAAAGCGCCCCTATGCGCAAGACGGTTTCTACCGAGGAGCCTGCGGCCGTGACAGCGCTGAAGATGCGGCATCGGCGATTGGTTACCGTGGTACTCGTCGTCGTTGGCATCGGAGCGGCCATCGCGATGAGCGGGAACGCCAGCGCGGATGTGCTGTTCGTCGTGGCCGTCGCGCCGGCGCTGTACATCGTGTGGCACTTTCACCATGCCGACAAGTACAAGACCGAATCAGTCAGTTTGCTGCTGGGAACTTTTCTGCTCGGCGGCGTCGCGGCCGTCATCGCGGCGCTGATCGAGCCGCAGCCTCCGTCGACCGGCGGGCTCGGGACGATGTTCCTCTTCTTTCTCGTCAGCGTCGCGCTCGTGGAGGAGCTGGCGAAGTTCGCCGCCGTTCGTTTTTTTGCGTATCGATCGGCGCAGTTCGACGAAACGATGGACGGCGTGATCTTCGGCATCACCGCAGCGATGGGCTTCGCCGCCGTCGAGAATATCGGCTACGTCTTTCAGTTTGGCGGCCTAATCGCGATCTTCAGGGCGTTCGTCAGCGTGCCGGGGCACGCGTTTTACGGTGCCATCATCGGCTACTACCTCGGCGAGGCCAAGGTGCGCCGGAACCCGTGGCTGGTCGTTTTGGGCTTAGCGATCGCGATCGGCTTTCACGCGTTCTTCGACACTCTGTCCGCGACGGCGGGCCTGTTCGCGCTGATCGTGCTCCCGGCTCTCGTGTGGTTTATCTACTTCGCGATCGTCAGAAAGGAAATTGCGAAGGCGCAAAGCGAGTCGCCGTATCGACCCGCCTAGGGGCGACGGGGCCGTTCCACGCTCGTCCGCGGGTAGCCCGACGCCGCACTCGAAGGGCTCGTCAAGCGTCTCGAATCGACCGCACATGGCGACGACCCTACCGCCTTCGAACTCGCTTGCTGCGACGCGTTTGCACATCTCGGCTTCCTCACGACGCATCTCGGCGGCCACGCCGCGCCCGACGGTTACGCCGACGCGACGCTTGCAAAACGCCGGCAGCACCCAAGGCTGCACGCGAGAAGAAGTCGAGGCCGCATTCGCCCATCTCATCGACCCGGCGATCAAGGCCGCGGCGAGGCTCGACCATGACCGCATCGCAATCGTGACCCTCAAGCCCGCGGCGGACGCGTCCTAGACGCGGGCGCTCGATCATGGTATATACATTGTATGCACGACAAAACCCACCCGTTGCCGCCCGACCCTCACGCTCGCGAAGGCGATTTCGTAAAACTCGTAGCGGATACGTATGAACAACTTGTTTTCCAGGACGCACGGGTCTTCAAGGCGGGAAACAGTCTCGCGATCCGGATCCCGAGTGCGATCGCGAAAACGATTGACCTCGAGGATGGGAGTCCAATAGAGATGGCCGTTGGAAACGGCGTTCTCTGGGTTCGAAAAGGCACCACGCTCAAGCTTTCTGGCCTGATCGATCAAATCTCGCCCGAGAATACTCACGGCGAGCAGTTTTCCGATCTAGTCGGCAAGGAGCGCTGGTGACGGCTTACGTTCCTGACGCAGGCGACATTGTTCGCCTGTCTCTCGATCCGCAAGTCGGTCATGAGCAAGCCGGTCGGCGGCCTTTTCTCGTTTTGACGCCGCGCGCTTATAATGAAAAGACATCATTGGTCGTCGGATGTCCTATCACGTCGCGGGCGATAGGGTATCCCTTCGAGGTAGCGCTTCCAGCCGCTGCTCGCATTAAAGGCGTGGTGCTCACGGATCAAGTGAAAAGCCTAGACTGGCGGCAACGGCACGCCGAGCTCGCCCAGAAAGGATCGCTAGCGACGGTCCGAGCGACACGCAATATGATTGCGACGCTGCTGCAGATCAATTCCACGAGCTAGGTAGAGCATCACCGATATCTTGGCGTCGCGCCGAAAGAGGCGATCATGCGTCCCGCTACTTTGTGGTCCCGGCCTCTTGTAATGGAACCTCTTTTCGCGCGAGCGCCGCGATGCGCGCGATCTCGCGGCGATAGCGCTCGAACGAGAACAGCTCCTCATACACTGCCCTCGTCCGGGCGTTCGCGCGCAGCGCGTTCGCCGCACCTCGTGCTTCGCCGTTCGTACGAAGCGCGGACAACTCGAGCCCTCTGCGCTTCACCGCTTCGCGCATCGACCGAGCGAAGTCGCCAGGCTCGTCCGCCAGCCAAACGTTGTCGACGTTCGAAAAATCCGCGTTGATCCCCCGAAATGCGAGCCGGGTTGCGATCAGCGGCGCCCCAGTCGACATCGCTTCGATCGTTTTGATCGACAAGCCGGTGCCGGCAACCTCCGGTAAGAGTACCGCGATCGCGCTTTCGTACCAGGGGTTCAAGTCCTCAACGAACCCAACGAAAGCGCTCCGATACCGTTCATAGGCCGTGGGCGCGTCTTTTCGAAATAGTTCGTCGACTCTGCCGACGATCCTGACGTCGAGATCGCGGACGAGCGGGGCCACGCGGTCGAGGAACCAGGTCACGTTCAGATAGTTAGCATGATGAGCGTTGGCGACGACCAAGAAGTGCTCGGCTGGGGGTTTGGGCGGTTTCAGATCTGCGTTGGGATAGAGCAAGACATGGTTTTTGCCGGGCAACGCATCGGTGAAGAACGCACAATCGTCGGCGTTGACATGAACGAGCACGTCCGCGAGCGCGGCGTATGTGAGCTCGGGTTCGAGGAGTTCGCGCACGGTCGCTTTCCGGTTGAGGTAGATCGATCTTCCGCCTCGTAGAGCGAACTGATTTGCCCAAACGTCGTGCGTCTCGATGAAGTTTTCATCGAAAAGGACCGGGTTTTCTGAGTTCGGAATCGACATGTTCGCGGAGTAGACGAAGTACCAAGGGTGCGGGTGAAAGGCAAGCCGCGTCCCTCTGTCACCGAGAACTCGGCGCCGGCCATCCGGTTCTCCGGCGGAGAGTTCGCGAGCGGTGATCGGGACCGGCGGCGCCGTCGCAAGCCGGCTGGCGTATCCGAGTGCGACCCGGGGCTTGCGCGACCAGAAGCTCTTCACGTGCGCCGCGACGTGCGCGGCAACGAAGTTTTCAGGGCACAAGACGTCGTCATCGACGAAGATCACGAGGTCGCCGGTCGCCCGCCGAATCCCTAAGTTGCGCGCGGCCCCCGCTCGAAAGCCGCGATCTTCTTGACGCACGTACGACAAGCGAAGGGCGCCGGAGAATTCGTCGAGGATGCCGTCGAGAGCGCACGACGACCCGTCGTCGCAGACGATCACTTCGTACGGAGGTTGACTTTGAGAGGCAAGGCACCTGAGCGCGTTCCGAAGCTGACGTGGACGATTGTATGTCGGCATTACGATCGAAGCGCGCACGGTCCCCAGGCATAGTACTCTGCGGCCGCTGAATCCTCGTCGGCTAGGGAGCCGCTGAGTGCAGGGGTACCGGAGCGCGGAGTATGTAGCACTGAACGTGCGAAACGACGCGCAGCTCTAGTTTCCCGTTTTGACCGCCGAGGTTGACGAAGAACGTCACCGGCGAACCTTCGGATGGGCTCGACGTTTTGTAGGTCACGAGGGCGCTGGCCACGAGCGGCGCGTTGAGCAGGGCTTGGCCCGGGTACGCGTTGCTCACGTCGTAAACGCCCGCAAGCGATTTCGACGGCGCCCAATAATAGCTGATGGGATCGGCGACTGCGAAATTCGGCGGATACGCCGACGGTGTCATCGACACTTTCACATCGTACTCGATCGAAACGGGGCACGGTACCGGTCCCGCCGGCGCGTACTTCGTCACCATCGTCCCGTTGAACGTCACCGAGATCGGCTTCCCCTGATACGTGGTAAAGTTCGGGACGGTGAGCGTGAAGCTGGGGATGTCGGCGAGCGGGGCGCCGGGATTGAGGGCTCTCGCCGAAGCGACGCTGGCGGATGCAACGATCAACGCCATGACAAAAAGCGATAAATGCGGCCTCATGATAATCTCCTATTGTGCCGGGGTGGCTGAAACCAGAACGGTTGCCGGGCCGCAGTTAGTTCCATCCGTGGCTAAGATTGACCTCATCGAAGCCGGCGATGGGTATCGCGCCGCTACAATACGCCGCAGGGGACGTAGTGTAACGGTAGCACGGGTACCTACCAAGTACCCGGTGCGGGTTCGAATCCTCGATGACGTGCGGGCTAGCGGCGGGTAGCACAAAGCAGAAGAAGCGCCATTGCGATGCGACCTCTCGCTATGCTCATCGTAACTATCGCTAAAGGCAACACACGCCGTCTCTCGGCTACGATTCCGATCGACGCCATCTAAGACGGGACAACTGGGCGTAAGAAGAAGTCATGGTCCTGTGAGTGGACTTCCGCTAACCAGCGCTGCTGCCGATCAGGTATTTCCGACGTTAACGCCGGAACAGATGCGTCGCGTTGCCCCACACGGTCGGATGCGCGCGATTCAAACAGGCGACCTGCTCTACGAACCGGGAGACACACCCGTCCCGTTCTTTGTCGTTGTCTCCGGTGAGCTCGAGGTCGTCCGTCTTTGGGCCGGGACCGAAACCCTTATCACCGTTTTCGGCCCGCGGAAGTTCACGGGCGAAACCAACGCTCTCTCAGGTCGCCCCGGGATGTTGCGGTTGCGCGTCTCGCAGCCCGGCGAGGTGATCGAGCTCGATCGTCAACAGATGCTGGCGTTGTTGCAGACCGACGCGGAGCTTGGCGAGATCCTGGTGCGAGCGTTCATTCTCCGCCGGGTTGAACTGGTAGCGGTCGGTGCGGGTGACGTCGTGCTCGTCGGCTCCACGCATTCCGCCGGGACGCTTCGGCTCAAAGAATTTCTGATGCGCAACGGCCATCCTTACTCCTACATCGATCTCGAACGCGATCCCGACGTACAGAACCTTCTCGAAAGCTTCCAGGTCGCGGCCGGCGAGATACCCGTCGTGATCTGCCGTGGTCAGGTTGTTCTACGAAATCCGACAAATCGGCAAGTCGCGGATTGCCTTGGCTTTAACGAAACGGTCGACCAAACGCAGATGCGCGATGTGGTCGTCGTCGGAGCAGGTCCTTCGGGATTGGCCGCAGCCGTGTACGGCGCATCGGAGGGGCTCGACGTCCTAGTGCTGGAGACAAACGCGCCGGGCGGTCAGGCCGGTTCCAGCTCTCGCATCGAAAATTATTTGGGATTCCCCACCGGGATTACAGGGCAGGAGCTCGCGGCTCGGGCCTTCACCCAGGCGGAAAAGTTCGGCGCACAAGTGCTGATGGCGACGGGCAAACGGCTCTGGTGCGATCGCAAACCCAACATCGTCGAAGTCGACAATGGCGCCCGCATCCCGGCGCGTGCGATCGTGATCGCAACCGGCGCCGAGTATCGAAGGCCGCCATTAGAGAACTTGTCCCGCTTCGAGGGTGCCGGAGTCTACTACGGTGCGACCTTCGTTGAAGCACAATTATGTACCGGAGACGAAGTGGTCGTCGTAGGCGGAGGGAACTCCGCCGGGCAGGCCGCTGTGTTCCTTGCGCAGACCGCATCGCGGGTATACATGCTCGTCAGGTCGGCAGGTTTAGCGGACAGCATGTCGCGCTACCTGATTCGCCGGATCGATGAGACGCCGGCCATCGAACTGCGAACGCACACTGAAATCGTCGCACTCCGAGGCGACGATCATCTCGAATCGGTTACTTGGAAAAACGACCAAACCGGAGCGAGCGAAGAGCACGCGATCGGACACGTGTTCGTCATGACCGGCGGCGATCCGAATACAGGCTGGCTTGACGGTTGTGTCGTGCTTGACGAGAAAGGCTTCATCAAGACAGGTCCCGATCTATCGCCGGAGGATCTGAGCGCTTCCAATTGGCCCCTAACGCGTCGGCCGTTCTCGCTTGAAACCAGTGTGCCTGGGGTATTTGCGGTCGGCGACGTGCGCGGCGGGAGCATCAAGCGTGTCGCCTCCGCCGTCGGCGAAGGGTCGATCGCGATCTCCTTCGTTCACCAAGTACTGCAAGAATAGCCGCAGTAGGTAACAGCGCGATAACGGCACAATAAGCGAGCGTCGGCCGGGGAGGTCCGACCGATGCGATTTCTCGCGCTCATAGCCGCCATGGTCATGACGGCCTCGCCGTCTCCGTCCCCGTCTCCTAATCAGACGTCGCCGGGAGCCGAATCTTCGGGGACGCCCGCGATCGGAGCGAACGATAATCGCACGCCGGCGGGGCGGTTTGCCGGACGGGAGTTGCACCTGTCGCTTGATGCACGCTGGGGCAGGTGGTATCCCGACGGCCCAGCCGGCGCGGCGGTGCCGATCCAAGCCTTTGCAGAGAACGGGAAAACGCCGCAGATCCCGGGTCCGATGATCCGCGTCGCTCTAGGGACGCTCGTGACCGTTCGGATTCATAACGAGATCGCGGGCTCGCGTTTGAGCGTGCACGGTCTCATGGATCGCCCGGCACGGCGCGATCAGTCGTTTGACGTCCCCTTCGCCCAAGAGCGCGTCATCCGGTTTCGTGCCGGCGCCGTGGGGACGTACTATTATTGGGCCTCGACGACCGGCGCGTCGCTCGGTCGGCGTGTTGGTGCGGATTCTCAATTGAATGGCGCGATCGTCGTCGATCCGCAAAACTCGAGCGCGCGAACTCCGTCCGATCGAATCTTCGTGATCGGCCAATGGATCAACGTTCGGACTCCCAAGGGCGTGCCCGATTTCAAATACGAGCTGGACGTCATCAACGGAAGGACGTGGCCATTTACGGAGCGGCTCTCTTATACCCAAGGTGAGACCGTCCGCTGGCGAGTGATCGACGCCGCGTTTGGCTTGCATCCAATGCATCTGCATGGGTTCTACTTTCGCGTAGATTCGCGCGGTGACGGGGCGGCCGACACGATCTACCAGCGTGACTGGGAGCGCGACCGCCGCGTGACCGAGCTGCTGCACTCGGGCGAAACCTTCTCGATGACGTGGCGCGCGGCGCGCGCCGGCAATTGGCTCTTTCACTGTCACTTGACATATCACACGATGGCGCACTTGCCAATCGCCGAAATGCTCACCGGTAAACAAATGACGAGCGACATCCAATACGAGAATGAGATCCTCCGCAACGGGGAGATGGGTGGTCTCATCCTCGCCGTGTCGATCCATGGGAAAGCTCGCGGGGTCGTCGAGCCGCCGCCCTCGCGACGCCTTGCGTTGCGAGTCGAACCGGCGCCCGACGATCGTCCCGGCTTCCCGTCCTACAGATACGTGCTCACTGAGGGTGAGAAAACGATTACCGAGCCCGGCGCGGTCGGACCCCCAATCGTATTAACTCGAGGCGTTCCCGTCGCTATCGACGTGACGAATCGGTTGCAAGAATCCACGGCCGTTCACTGGCACGGCATGGAATTGGAAGACAGTTACTATGACGGCGTCGCCGGCTATAGCGGCGCGGGTGATCGCCTGGCGCCGATGATCGATTCCGGTCAGACCTTCGAGGTGCGCATGGTCCCGCCCCGAGCCGGGACGTTCATCTATCACACCCACATGAATGACGTCTACCAGTTGCGCGGCGGGCTGGCGGGACCGCTCATCGTTCTAAACCCCGGCGAGAGATTTGACGCGTCAACCGACCATATCTTTACGATCACGACGACTCATGCGCCGCTCGACGGCAGAAATATCTTCGTGAACGGAGTGCTTGCGCCGCCGGCGTTGACGGTTCGCGCCGGCGTTCCGCAGCGCTTGCGTTTCTTGAACGTCACGACGTTTTGGACGCGCGCGGTCGTTTCGCTGAGCTCCGGCAATCAAGCGGCGCAATGGGAGCCGCTCGCCGTCGACGGCGCGGACCTTCCGAAGGAAAAACGTGCTTCAGAGTCGTCCGTCGCAACCGTCACCATCGGCTCTACGCGAGATTTCATGTTCACGCCGGTGCGCGGTCGCTCGCTCTTGCAGATATGGCGGGCCCCACGCCGCCTCTCGGCTACGATTCCGATTGACGCCATCTAGCCGAGAACGACTTGTTCCCTCGAGTCTATTAGGCCCGACCGCTAGGGGCGGCTCGCGCTAAGCAGAAGACCATCGCGGCGTATCGGGATGGAGCCCTAAGAATAAGTGAAGCGCGGCTGGCTATTCCTAGCAGGTTTGATCGTTCTCGCGGTGTCCGCGGCGACCGCCGAACCCACGCCGCGTCCGACACCCGAGGCCCCGCTGCCACCGATCGGGACGATCTACAACGAGGACGTCGAGGTGCATCTGCCGCGCGACCTGACGGGACCTGATCACGCGACGGTAAGATGGGTCATGCTCGAGATCACGCCTTCGAAGCGCTACTTGCTTCGTTGGGTACGTCAAAACAGCGAGCTCATCGTCTATTTGGAGGACCCGCCAGGCGCCAATACTGCGTACGCCATTATCACATCTTCGCTCGACTCCAATCTCTTCTATATGCCGGCAACTGGGGAGACGATGCCGGGAAGCTCGTGAGCTCACTTATCCCGTCGCTGTTGTTCCTGGGTGGCATATCCGACGAGATCGGGCGCCGCAAGACGATGCTTATCGCGCTCGGTTTGGCGGCGATCGGCGCGCTCGTTATGGCATTCGCATCGAGTTTGTGGTGGCTCGTCGCGGGACGCATATTCCAGGGCCTCGCGCTAGGCATCGGCTTGAGTACGGCGACGGCGACCGTGAGCGAATGGATGGACTCGGCGTTGGAATCGCCGCGAACTACGTGGGCCTGTATCTCTCGATTGCGGGCGGTGCCGCCTTTCTCGGCATCGTTGCCGTGGTGTCGATGATCGTGTCGACCGAACGGAACATAACTAGCCAATCCGTTTAGGTCGCGGCATCAGCAAGACGACGAAGATCGCGGCGAAGGCGAGCGCGCCCAAGATGAAGGACACGTCCTCGTAGGCCAGTATCCGGGCTTGGCTGAGGACGATCCCATAGAGCAGTTGCGGAGCGTGCGCAAGCTGCGGATGAAATTGAATCGCCGTTGACTTAGCGGTCACCGCGCCGGCGAGGATGGAATAGTGGAACGCGGTACGCCGGTCCAGCATCGTCGAGAGGACGGCGATCATGATCGAGCCGCCGAGTTGCGTTCCGAGGTTGATGTACGCTGCCGCCTTCGCGCTGTCTTGTAGGGGCGTGCCGCCGAGAACGGCCGTCGAGAGCGGAACGAACAGCAGCGCCGCGCCGAAGCCCGTGCACGCGATCGGCACGACGAACGAGAAGAAGACCGATTGGGGCGACGTCGCATAGGCTTGCATGATGTTGCCGAGGCCCATGAGGATGAAGCCGACCGCGAGGAACCAGCGCGCGTCGAGCCGGCCGACGTTGCGCGCGACGATCGGCGTCGCGAGGCCGATCGGGACCGCTCGGCTGAAGATCAGCAGTCCGCTGAGCGTCGCCGTGAAGCCGAGGGAGCCTTGGACGAACTGCGGGATCGTGTACGTCGAGCCGAAGATCAGGCCGCCCACGGCAAGCGCGGCAACGAAACCCGCCGCGACCGCACGATAACGAAAGACGCGCAAGTCGACTAAGGGGTCATCGGTCGTGAGCTCGCGCCAAATCAAGAGGCTGATGAAGACCACGGCCAGGATGCCGCAGATGACGTTGGTCTGGTCTTGAAACCAATCCCAGCGTTCGCCCTCGCTGAGGACATATTGTAAGCAGCCGATCCCGATGACGAGGAACGCGAACCCCGGCAGATCGAGGGGGTGGCGTTTCGCCGGGGCCGGATCGCGCAGCACGGCAGCGAGGATCAGGAACGAAATGATGCCCGGGACGATGTTGATGTCGAACACCCAGGTCCAGTCGAAGTTGTCGACGAGCAGTCCGCCGAGCGGAGGCCCGAGCGCCGGGCCCATGATCGCGCCGAGCGCGAAGATGCCCTGACTGATTCCCAATTGCTTGGGCGGGAACGTGTCGCGTAAGATCGTCTGCGCCGTTGCGAGCAACCCCGCGCCGAAGATTCCTTGTACGATTCGGAATGTGATCAACTCCGTGATCGAGTCCGAGATTCCGCAGGCGAACGAGGCGATGGTGAATCCGGCGATGCAGACCAGAAAATAGCGCTTTCGCCCGAACGTCGTCTGCAGCCAAGGGATCATCGGAATCACGATGACGACGGCGATGATGTAGCCGTTGATGACCCATGTGCCCTCGTCGGCGCTGGCGCCGAGATTGCCCTGGATGTTCGGCAGCGCGACGTTCGTGATCGTCGCGTCGAGGGTTTGCAGCAGCGCCGCGAGCATGACGCCGGCGACGACCGCAAGGCGCCGCCCGCCCGTCTCGACGAGCGAATTGCTCGCCGGGGGCGTCGCCAGGGAGGGCGCGGCCATCAGCTCGGTCCGAACATCGTGGTTTCTACCTAATCTTGAAAATCTTGACGATCAGCGGAGTATCCAACCGCACGTGCGGCGCGATCGAGTGGTAAGACCACACATGCACCCAGGCGTTCCCGGTACGAACGGTGAGTACCGACTTGACCATCCCCGGACCGAAGTACTGGAACATGAGGAAGATGAGCGAGAGTACGATATTCTTTGGCGTGTCCCACAAGGTCCAGGCTTCAAAGAGATGCAGGGCGGCGTACGTTACGCCTCCGAGGATAACGGTGCTAACGACCGATCCCGTCAGTTTTAGGTATCTTGGGAGTAGAATTGCGTAGATGAAGACCATGATCGGGATCGACGTCCCAAGGAAGTAGATGAGAAGCGTAGCCGCCGCACCCAAGAGTAACTGGTGAGCGCCGAGGTTGAAGATGCTGTGCTCGAAGATCAACTCAAACGCCGATTCTAAGACCAAGATGACGACGATGAGGAAAAGGTCCCCTCGAAGATTCGCCGACTTCAGGCTGAGCGCTTCATTTGAATAACCTCGCGCGCGAAAGATCGCGTACGGGATGGCCGCATAGACCACGAAATTGTAGACGACGAACGCGTATACGTTGATCGGTGCAACGGCCGCGCTGATCCCGAAGACCGAGCCGGACAGGTGGAGACTGATCGGATAGATGCCGATCAGACGGCCAAGGCCGTAGCCGACAATCTGCGCCGCGACGGCGTAGCCCACTATAAACAAGAGCTCGGCGCGATTCAGCACTGGCGCCGGCGCTCGCGCAGCCAGATCGACGGCCGGCCGCCGTCGGGTGACAAAGAAAGTGACCCCGATCAGCACGAGCACCCACAGGATCTGAATGTTCGCGCTGACGAGTTGAAAGTTGGTCGACATGCTCTTCATGCTCGGCCAGTCGAAGGGCAGCATCGCGCCGCTCAGCGCGACAAATGTCACGCTAGCTGCCCAGACGACGATCACGATTTGGACACTGCGTTGTCGCAGAAGCCTTGCTATAGCCGTCAACCCAGGTTGCCCGTTCTCGCGTCTGCGCCTAGTTGTGTACGGGACTGTATGCTGCTATCTCCGAAATGTCAAGGATGACTGAAACTAAAATGAAAGAAATCTTAGGCAAATATAACGCCGCAATACACGCTCGCGACGCAGCCATGCTGAGTGCGATCATGACGGCCGATATCGTCTGGAACGTTTTTGTATGACGAAGAGCGAGGGCTTCAGCACGAGCGACAAGACAGCGGCGAAAGGCGTCGAACGGCCGTCGGCGCGAAGAGATGCGCATGCGACTTGAAGCGTATCTCTTTTACCAACGTTAAGGTGGGAGAGCAGTTGGTATCCGCTCTCCTGTAGATCCGCGTCTCGGCGCGACCAGTGTCGGGAGCAGAGAGGCAGCTTCACTGTTGCCCGCGCCGACAAACGCCGCACCAGTGCGCTATTCCGCTCTCAGCTCGTCCAACAATGGAGAGGATCTATCTTGAGTAATTATCTCGCCGTCAAAGACGGAACCCAGATCTACTACAAAGACTGGGGAACGGGGCAACCGGTCGTCTTCAGTCACGGGTGGCCGTTGAATTCGGACGCCTTCGAGGACCAGATGTTCTTCCTTGCCTCTCACGGTTATCGTTGCATCGCGCACGATCGTCGCGGACACGGCCGCTCGAGTCAACCGTGGAACGGGAACGACATGGACACCTATGCCGATGATCTCGCGGCGCTCGCGGAAGCGCTCGATTTGAAGAATGCAGTCCACGTCGGCCACTCTACCGGCGGCGGCGAAGTCGCCCGCTACATCGGCCGTCACGGTTCGAAGCGCGTGGCAAAGGCGGTGCTCATCGGCGCGGCGCCGCCGCTGATGGTCAAGACGGAGAACAATCCCGGAGGGACGCCGCTCGCGGCGTTCGATGGGTTCCGCACCACGGTTCAAGCCGACCGCCAGCAGTTCTTCAAGGAGCTGGCCGAGCCGTTCTACGGCGCGAATCGTCCGGGATCCAAGGTCTCGCAAGGCCTCAAGGATTCGTTCTGGATGCAGGGGATGCTCGTGGGCTTCCCGGGAGCGTACTTCTGTATCAAGGCCTTCTCCGAAACCGACTTCACCGAAGATCTCAAGAAGATGGACGTTCCGACGCTCATCCTGCACGGCGACGATGATCAGATCGTTCCGATCGCCGACTCCGCCGAGCTCTCGGTCAAGCTGATCAAGGACGCACGCCTCGACGTCATCGAGGGCGGGCCGCACGGCATGTGCTCGACGCTCAAGGATGCGATCAACGCCAAACTCTTAGCGTTCATCGCGGGATCGAACGGGTAGGCGCTGAGCCGGGAATTGGAAATCGCCCGGCAGAACCTAACTCCCACAAAAGCCGTTGCGACGAAGAGAGGACAAAATGACTGACTCAGAAGTTCGCCCGTGGGTAGGCAAGCCGGTTCGTGCGACGCTCGCGGACGGTCGCGTCATCGCCGGAACGCTTCACGCGGAGGATTCGCACGGCCATGGCCACGTCCATTACGCGATCGTAAGCGATCCGGTTCGAGCGGGCGAAGGCGAGGTCCGAGAACTGATCCACGGTGCGGAATCGTTCGTGGAGATCAACGACGCTTCGGGGGATCCGGCTGCCCGTGAGAAACGGGGATCGTGACGATGAACTGGGTGCATGATTTGGACGCTGCGTTACAACAGGCGCGGAGCGAGTCAAAGTTCGTCTTGTTGGATATCTTCAATCCGGGTTGAGGGGGATGCCAAGCGCTGGATGCCGTGACGTATCCGCAGCCCCCGGTTCAACAGGCCATCGAAAAGAACGCGATCGCCGTCCAGATCAACAATGCGGAAGCGCAAAACAAGGATCTGCTCGAGCGCATTCACCACATCTGGACGCCGGACGTGCGCGTTCTTTCGCCTGACGGCTTCGAGCTCTATCGCTGGGACGGGTTTCTTCCGCCGCCGGAGTTCTTAGCGCGCATGTTGTGTGGCTTCGGCTATGCGAATTTACGGCTGCGCCGTTTCAAGGAAGCCGAGGCGCACTACATCGACGTGCTGACACGATTCTCCACGTCATACGCCGCTCCGGAAGCACAGTATTACCTCGGCGTCACGCGCTACCGCGCGGACCCCGACAGCAACGAGCTGCTCAACCAGTGGCATCACCTCGCTTCGCGCTACCCTTCGAGTGAGTACCGCGTAAAGCAATCGTTTAAAGAGCTGCCGAAAGCATGACCGTGCTCAAGCTCGACCACATCAATATTCGAACCACGCAACCCGACGCGACGCGTGACTTTTTCGTTGACGTCGTCGGATTGCGTGAGGGCGATCGTCCACCGTTCAATTTTCACGGCTATTGGCTTTACGCTGGGGATCAGGCCGTCGTCCATCTCACCGATGCTCGGGACCGCGGGGAGCAGCGGACCCTATCCCCCAACGGAGGAGCGGCCGTCGATCACGTTGCGTTTCGGATGACAACGGGGTACTCGCGTTTGCGCGAGGCTCTCGAGGCGCGCGCAATTCCGTTCAGGATGAGCGTCATTCCTCGGAATGGCGACGTGCAGGTTTTCCTCGAGGATCCGAACGGCGTTGGGATCGAATTGACCTTTCCCGCTTCTGAGGCGTGATCAGAGCTTAGAGCGGTATGACGTTCAGCTGAGGGGCCAAGCGGCGCAAGTCGTCGTCGGCGGTAAGAATGTCAGTAGCGCCGTGCTCGATAGCGCAGGCGGCTATGAGCGCGTCGATGGTCGCGCTTGGACGGGCACCCGCTTCACCCAACATCGCTCCGGCAAGCCGCCCGGCTTCGGGAGAGACCGGAACGGGTTCCATTCCTGTCGCATTGACGACTCGATTAACTGCGGCGTCCTGCGCCTTGCCGCGCAGCGTCTCCGCCAAGACCGGTGCAGGAACGATCACGTAGGCCCCAGCCGTCACCCAAGCCCGCAAGCGGGAGCGTGCGATCTGATCGCCTCGCGAGAGAGCGATAAGCGCTCCAGAGTCCAACGCGAGCGTTAGCCGTGAAGTCGCTGCCACTCTGCACGTGCCTCGGCGGCAATTTTTGGAGAGACCGGGCCGTGTTCACGGTCGAGTTGGTCGAGGAATGCAAGAATTCGATCCTGTTGAATTCGCCGACGAAGCGCTTCAGAGACATAGGAACTGAAGTCGGCGCCTCGAGCTAGCTCGTGAGCCTTCCGATCTAATTCCACGTCGATTGTAATTGAACGCCGAACGATTCGGGGCTTGACGCCTTTTTTGGCCCCCCTTGCAACGGCGACTCGCTTTGCGTTCGACATGACATCGTATTACGACGCGTAATACGAAATTCCTCTGCTGCTAAGCAGCGCGCGTCCCAGTTCAGGGATATCGAAGCGTCATGTGGGAATAACGCCCACATGGCGCCTTCGTTAGTCCGGCAATCGAGCACCGCTCGCCGGCAGGCGTTCTCGTCGGTCAGCGCCGCACTCGGCGCAGCGTTCGTCGTAGCGTTCCTGCTCGGCGCCGATGCCGCCGGCGAGTTCCGCACGAACGCGGCTTATCAGCACATGCTGGCGATCCAGCGCGGCGTGCACTCCTCGATAGCCGACATCGAGGTCCATACGAAGATGAAGAGCTTTCCGCCATTGTCGCTGACGTTCCGCGGACACTCGTATTTCCGCGCACCCGACAAACAGACGGTGATCTTCGACGACATCCCCGGTCCCTTGAAAGGGATGGTCAAGGACAGCCCGTCAATCGAACCCGCGGCGATGTGGGAACGCTACTATCACGTGACGATCGTCGGCGATGACGGAAGCGCGACGACGTTCCACCTTGTCCCGCGCGAATCGAGTTCGCCGCTCGCTTCGATCGAAGTGACGCTCGACGATACGACCGGTTACATGACGCAGGTGCACTTCGTCAACGCCAACGGTTCCGAGACGGCGACCCAGCAGACCTATGGGCAGGCCGATGGACATGCCGTCATCATTTCACAGACGGGACAGTCGCACGGCGCGAACTATAAGGCCGACATCACGACAACGTTCAGCAACTATCAGATCAACGTCCCGGTCCCGGATTCGGTCTTCGCGCCGCAATAGGCGCGCGAAACGCCGGTGCCGCGCCTGACCGCAGCGAGCCGACCGACCGCCCGCCGATGGCGAGAGGCGCCGTTGTGGGAATAAGACACTTATGGCCGCCCCAACGTGGATCACCGCAGGCTTTGCGGGAGTTCTTTTCGGCGTAACGCTGCTCGGAGCAGACGGAGCCGGTGACTTCCGTGCGAGCCCGGCGTACCAGCAGTTGCTCGAAAGCCAAAGCGGGGTGCAGTCCTCGATTGCCGATATCGAGGTCCACACGAAGATGCGAGGACTTTTGCCGATCTCGCTGACGTTCCGAGGGCATTCCTACTTCCGCGCGCCGGACCAACAAACGGTCGTCTTCGACAACATCCCCGGCATTCTCAAAGGGATGGTCAAGAACAAGCCGACGCTCCAGACGGCGGCGATGTGGCCGCGCTACTACCAGGTGCGGGTCGACGGTGATGACGGCGGCGCGACGACGTTCCACCTCGTTCCGATCGACTCGAGGTCCTCGCTCGCCTCAATCGATGTGACGGTCAACGACGGCACGGGTTATATGACGCGGTTACGCTTCGTCAACACGAACGGGCCGGAGGTGACGACCGAGCAAACGTACGGAGAGATCGAGCGGCATGCCGTCATTATCGCACAGGCCGGCGAAACGCACGGCGCGGGCTACAAAGCCGACATCACGACCGCTTTCACCGGCTACCAGATTAACGTCCCGGTTCCGGAGTCCGTCTTCTCGTCGCAATAGGCGCGCGATATGCCGGCGCGGCCAGGCAACCGCGTCTTGATGCCGAAGCCGAGCGATTGTTCTCTGCGAGGAGGGTACGTTGTTCAGGACTCGTCTTTTCGGCGTCGCTTTGATAACGATGCTCTTTGCCCTGCCGCTCGGCTTACAGGCGGATCAGCCGCCATTGCCGCCCGGGATGACGCCCGCGATCTACAAGATGATGATGACGCCCGGCCCGCTTCACCCGGCTGGGATTCCCGCCGACGCCAAGCCATGGTTCGGTTGCGTCCCATCGATGGGCTATCATTACGTCAGTGACAAAAACAAGCCGTTCGGACCGATCTATGGTTGGTATAATGGGAAGGTTACGTTCACCGAGATCATGATCGATATGACCCAGTTGCGAAGCGGAAAGAGCTGGGACGAAGAGTTGAAGCCGCTACCCGGTTACAAGATCGATCACATCGACATCTGGTTCGAACCGCACGGCCATCCCGGCTACCCGGTTCCGCACTACGACGTGCATGCGTGGTACGTGCCGCATTCGGAGCACATGCTCTATTGCGGTAACAAGTCCGGGAAGAAGCCCGCGTTCATGTAGGCGGCGGCTTGCCTACAGCTTCAGATACTTCGCGACGTCGTCGTAGACGCCGCCTTCGTTCGAATACAGAACGTAGTTCTTAGCGGTCGCAAACCATTCGCGTGTCGACGGCCGAAGCGTCCCGGCGGCGGCGAGCACGTCCTTGGTCGTCAGCGGCTTGGGCATCCCGGCTTTGAGCGCTTCTTGCAGCTTGCGCTCGACCGCCGTATCGACGACGCCTTTGAGGTCGGCGCCGGAGAAGTGCTCGGTCTTCTTCGCGACGCTCTCAAGATCGATCGCCTCTTGCGGCTTGCCCTTGAGGTGAATCCGCAGGATCGCGACGCGCGCCTCGAAGTCGGGCGGCGGGACGAAGATCACCTGATCGAAGCGGCCCGGACGTCGAAAGGCGGTGTCGATGCTCCAAGGGGCGTTCGTCGCAGCGATCGTGAGCACGCCTTCGTTCTGACGTTCGACGCCGTCCAATTCGGCGAGGAAGACGTTGACGGTGTTGCGGCCGGCGCTCGCGTGCATGTCGGTGCGCTTTCCGGCGAGCGCGTCGACCTCGTCGAAGAAGAGCAGGCAGGGCGTGTTGCGGCGCGCTTGCGCGAAGATTTGGTGCATGTTCCGCTCGCTGTTGCCGAGCCACATGTCGAGGACATCCTGGATTCCGACGCTGATGAAGCCGGAGCCGACCTCGCCGGCGGTCGCGCGCGCGAGATGGGTCTTACCGCAACCCGGCGGCCCGTAGAGCAGAAGGCCGCCGCCGACGGTTTTGCCGTATGCGCGGTAGAGTTCGGCGTTCTGTAACGGATAGATGATCTTGTTGCGGATCGCTTCCTTGACCGATTCCATCCCACCGACGTCCTTGAATGTGACCGTCGGCCGCTCGAGCTCCATGTCGAGAACCGTCCCGCCCTGGTCGGCGACGCGAACCTTATCCCCGACGATCTCGGCCGCTTCACCGAGCGCGCTCAAGCCCAGTTCGTTTTCGAGCGCATCGTCAGCGAGCATTTCGTCGCCCTCGAGGGCGCGACGATAGTGGCCGATCGCGTCATCGCGCCGCTCGTCGCGGAGCGCGAGCCGAGCCGCGAGCAGCGACGCCGCGGGATTCGGGACGCCGCGCTCGAGGAGCGCGTCGACGATCAATCCGGCCTCTGAGGTCTTGTTTTGCGCCCAGAACGTCTGTGCGAGCGCGAGCTGCAGCGCGACGTCGTTCGGCGCCTGCGAGAGGGCGACGCGGTATTCGACTTCAGCCTCTTCGGCGTAGCCCGAGCGCAGCAGCACGTCGGCGAAGTGCGCGCGTAGCGGAACGTTATCCGGCGAGATGCGGACCGCTTCGCGCAGGGCGAGGATCTGCTCGCTTGGGCTCATCGGGCGCTTGAACGAGAACGATCGCGCTGCATGTCGGCGTATTTGAAACGACGCCTCAGAACCCCCGCCAAGGCCGCTTCCGCTACCGCAGACGGCCCCTTAGGGAGAGCAAAAAGGGCGACGGCGCTCGACACGAAAACCTTTGAACGCACTATCCTCTCAAGCCCTTGGGGGGTTCGATCATGTCGCGTTTTTCAACCGCTGCTCGATTCACCGTTGTTGCGCTGCTCGTCGGATTCGGATACACCGTTCTTCTCAGCGGCTCCGCGCTGGCCGCCGGCCCGGATGTGTGGGAGACGTATAATACAACGCACCCCGTGGTGTCCTTCATCGATTGCAACGCCAAAGCACAGCAAGCACTCCGCGCGATGGGCTTGACGGTCGCGGGACATCCTGATTTCACGGGCAGGGAAAACAGTTGGTTCGGTCGTTCGGACAAGACCACGACTGTGATCGTGTGTTACCCACTCGGAAATGGCGGAAGTGTCCAGGTCTTCTTTGCTGCCGCGAACGCGGGTTCCGGCGTTGCTCTGGGAGCGTTTCAAACCCAATTGCTGCAGAATTTCTACGGAACCGGGGTTGCAGGCGGCTGCAGCTCTCCCGTGGGGACGTGGAATTGGTGGAACGGGGGAAGCGTGACGTTCACGGTCGACGGCGTCACCAAACACAGCAACGGCCACACCGGCAAGTGGTTACGGCTGCCCGATGGCAGCTACTACGTGCACTGGGATTACCCGACCGATGATTACTTCACGATTTCGCCGGACGGCAAGACCATGCAGGCTAACTTAAATGGCCACACGGGATTTAATGGCCAAGCAGGAACCAGCACGCGGAGCACTTCCTGTTGAGCGTGACCTGAGACGCTACTCGCCCAACTGACTCCAGAAGAAGGCGTACCGTTCGGCGGCCGCGTCGACGTTTTGTTGGAATGAGTTCCCGATACCGTGGCCCTGGCCGCCCTTTTGTACTAGGAGAATCGGGTATGGGGACGACGAGGCGGACTGGAGACGGGCGACCATCTTGCGCGAGTTGTAGGGATCGACGCGCGGATCGTTTTCGCCGGTCGTCATCAGTACCGCAGGATATGCAACGCCGTCACGCACGTTGTGGTAGGGCGATTGCTCGCGCATCCAAGCGAACTGTTTGGGATCGTTCACGGTTCCGAATTCGGGCGTGTTGAACGCTCCGTTCGGCGTCAGTTCAACGCGCAGCAGATCGTAGATTCCAACGCTGGCGGAGACCGCGCGATACAACTCCGGATTGCGCGTCAGCGCGAGTCCCATCAAGAATCCGCCCGCGCTTCCCCCGGCGATGCCGAGATGTTTCGCATCGGCCTGACCGTTCGAGGCAAGCCACTTCGCGCAAGCGGCGAGATCGTCGGCGCTCACCGTCTTGGTGGCCAAGCGGGCGGCTTGGTGCCACTCGTCACCGTATTCGCCGCCGCCGCGAATCATGGCGGTCGCGAGAGAACCACCGCGCTCGAGCCACGCAAGTGCGGTGGGGCTGAAGCGCGGACGCGTGATCGTTCCATACGCGCCGTACGCGCCGAGGATCGTCGGCGTGCGGGCACTGCGAGCGGTCGGGCCGCTCACGATTTCGAGCGGAATCTTCGCCTTGCCGTCGGGTGACGCCACGAAGACGCGCCGCACGCGCACACTGGAAAACCCGGCTGGAGCTTTCTGCGCGATCGATGTCGGCGTCAGCACGTTGTGGAGCGCGCCGTAGCGAAACCACCGCTGCGGCTTGGTATATCCTTCGTAGCCGACGATAACGTCGCTGCCGGCCGGATCTGCGCCCAGTTCGTCGATTGTAGAAATCGGCGGAATCGGCACCGTCGCGCGCAGTTTTCCGCTCGCGGTAAAGGTGCGCATCGCCGCGTCGCCCCCGTCGACGTCGATCGTCGCGAAGCCGCCGGGGATCGGAGCGACGTCGTCGATCACAAGCGTCCCCGCAGCGACCAGCGTCTCGCCGGTTTCGACGGTATCGCCGGGTCCGATCCCGATCACCGCGCCGCGTGGTGCCTTGCCTTTCGCTACGACGGCGAGCGTCGTCCCGACGAACGCCGCATCGGCTTCTGCGCTGCTTCCTATTCCAGCCGCAGGCGTGGCGACCTGAGTGAATTGTGCGGAGGCTCCGCGACGAATGTAGACCGACGCCGGAACGCCGTCGCCGTCCGCCACGATTGCCGCGAGCGCACTCCCGTCGCGCGACGCGAGAAGATGGTACTCCGCCTTGGGCGAGAGTCCGCGCCCGAAGACGTACGCATCGCTCGCCGGATCCGTTCCCAGCACGTGGTGAACGAGGTAAACGGCGTTCTTCGAATACGTACCGTCGGCGTTGCGCGGCAGGAGCGTGTGCGTGAATCCCTTGGAGTCCCCATCCCACGCCAATGCTACGGGCGTCGTTCCGCCGCCCACGTGCGGCAATGCGTCGTCGAGCATCGTTCCGGACGCCACGTCGACCACGTGAACGCTTTCGTCCTCGCTACCACCTTGTTGAGTCGTGAAGGCGACCCGTGAGCCGTCGGGAGAGAGATAGACCGAGCCGATTGCGGGAGGTGTTCCGCCGACGAGCGCGGCCGGATCGAACAGGACCCGTTCTTCCCCGGCCTCGCCGGCACGGGTGACGAGCGCGGCCTGAGGCGCAGGTGGCGTGCGACGCAGATAGACCCACGTCCCGCGAGCGATCGCGAGCCCCGAACGAGTCTGAGAAGCCCTCGCCAGGGTCTCGACGCGAGCGCGAATCGCGGCGAACGCCGGCACCTCGTGGATGAAGCTCAGCGCTAGATCTGATTCGGCCTTCGCCCACGCGCGGGTCTCGGGATCGTTCCCATCTTCAAGCGACCGATACGGGTCGACGATCTGCGTTCCGAAGTAGGTGTCGGTCGCTCGATGCGCCGGAGCGGGCGGATACGACAAGCGTGCGGCAGCGGCTGCTCCCAGCAGCGTAGTCGCCGACAGCACGGCGAGAGTGATGCGCGAGATCGACATTCTTCTCAAATACGCTGCGCGGAGCGGAAACCTTGTCGCTTTAGCGGGAACCCGTCGCTTCGAGCTGCGGCGTGAAGTGCAGGTGTGCCACTAAGAACGCGTACTTGTCGGCGTTCTCGTTGATCGTCTTCTCGAGCGGTTTGCCGCCGCCGTGACCGGCTTTGCCCTCGACGAACAATAAGATCGGCGCGGAGCCGGCCTGATCGCGTTGCATCTCGGCTGCGTACTTAAACGAATGCGCGGGGAAAACGCGGTCGTCGTGATCCCCCGTCGAGATCATCGTCGGCGGATAAACCGTTCCGGGCTTGAGGTTGTGGTAGGGCGAGTAGGCGAAGAGCGTCTTGAACTGCTCCGCGCTCGCCTCGGAAGAGCCGTAGTCCGGAATCCAGGCGGCGCCGACCGTGAACTTCTGGAAACGCAGCATGTCCATGACCCCGACGTCGGCGAGCACGGCGCCGAAGAGATCCGGCCGCTGGTTGACGACCGCGCCCATCAAGAGTCCGCCGTTCGAACCACCGTGGATCGCCAGTTTAGGCGTCGACGTGTATTTGTTTGCGATGAGCCATTCCGCGGCGGCGATGAAGTCGTCGAAGACGTTCTGTTTGTTCGCGAGCATCCCGGCGCGATGCCAGGCTTCGCCGTATTCACTTCCTCCGCGCAGGTTGGCGACCGCGAAGACGCCGCCCATCTCCATCCACTCGAGATTCGCCGCCGAGAACCCGGGGCGCACCGCGATATCGAATCCGCCGTACCCGGTCAGGATCGCCGGCGCTATCCCGCTGCGCTGTAAGCCGCGCTTGTAGGAGATGAACATCGGGACGCGTGTCCCGTCCTTGCTCTTGTAGAAGATCTGTTCGGTCGTGTAGTGCGCCGGATCGAAGGCGACGCGTGGCCGGTACAGGACCGTGCTCGTTCCACTCGCGATGTCATAGCGATAGACCGTCGCCGGTTGCGTGAAGCTCGTGTATGTGTAGTAGGTGACGCGGTCCTCGCGGTGGCCGTCGAACCCGCCGGCGTTGCCGAGCCCCGGCAGCGCGACCTCGCGAACCCGCTTGCCGGCGCGATCGAATTCGACGACCTGGGAATGGGCGTCCTTGAGATACGACGCGAAGAGTTTCCCGCCGACGGCGCTCACGTTGTCGAGCGCGACGTTCGTCTCGGGGATGATGACCTGCGTCTTCTCCGGATGGCGAACGTCGAACGCGATGAGCTTTCCGTTTGAAGCGCCATCGTTGGTGAAGACGAAGAAGCGCGGCCCGTCGTTGTCGACGACCTGATACTGCGCCTTCTCGTTTGCGAACAATTCGACGGGCCGCACGTTCGGGTCGTGCAGATCGCGATAGAGAAGGCCGTTTTTTTCGCCCTTGCTGACGTAGTAGAGGAGGTACCGGCCGTCTTCGGTTTCGGCGACGCCGAGAAACCAGTCGGGGTGGTCGGGACGCGCGTAGACCAGAACGTCGGCTTTTTGCGACGTGCCGAGACGGTGAAAGTAGACCTTCTGATTCGCGTTGACGATGTTCAGCTTCGTCGGATCGGAGGGCGGGTCGTAGGCCGAGTAGTAAAAGCCGCCGTCGTCGTAACTCCAGTCGGCGCCCGAGAATTTTGCCCAGGTAATCGTGTCGGTCAGATCCTTTTCGGCCGTGACGTCGCGGACGTGCCACGTTTCCCAATCGGAACCCGACGTTTGGGTCGAATACGCGAGGAGTTTGCCGCTGTGGGAAAGCGCGGTGCCGCCGAGCGCGACGGTTCCGTCTGCCGAAAGTTTGTTCGGATCGAGCAACACATGCTGCGCGCCATGCTCGCCGTGTGAGGCGTACAGGACCGGCTGATTTTGTAGGCCGCTGTTGCGCAGAACGAGGTACGTCTCGCGTTCGTGCGACGGAGCGGAGACGCGCTCGTAATCGTAGAGTTGCATCAGGCGTTTGCGCAACGCTTGGCGCTCGGGAATCCTCGCCAGGTACGATTCGGTCAGCGCATCTTCGGCGTCGACCCATGCCTTGGTCTGCGGCGAATCGACCTGTTCCATCCAACGGTACGGGTCGGCGACCTTCGTCCCGAAGTAATCGTCGACGATATCGCCGCGGGCGGCGGACGGGTAGGTCATGGCACCGACTTGCTGCGACGGCACGGGTCGCGGAATGAGGGCGAAGACGGCCACGACAGCGGCCAGGGCAAGACGAAACGTGCGGTTCATCGCCCTCGGCTGTACGACGCACGAGCCGCGCTCCCTCGTGCAAGGAGTGCGGGCTATCCCAACATCAAAGGTGTGCTCATGAAAGTAGAGAGGCGATCCGCGGAGGAGCCGACGAGCCGCAGCGGCGTGATGTACCACGTCGGACTCAGTAAGAAAGACATTCACGGTGCCAAGGTCGCACTGCTGCCTGGAGATCCCGCGAGGGTTCCGAAAGTAGCCAAACATCTGCGAGATGCGACGCGGCTGGCAGTGAATAGGGAGTATACGAGTTACTTGGGTTATCTCGGAAAGATTCCGGTACTCGTCATGTCGACCGGAATCGGCGGCCCTTCGGCGGCGATCGGTATCGAAGAGCTTGCGAGGTTGGGCGTCGAGACGATGATTAGGGTCGGGACGTGCGGCGCCATCCGTAAGGAGATAAAACCCGGCACGGTCATGATCGCCGACTGCGCCGTTCGGCTTGACGGCACGTCAAGACAGTACGTTATGGACGGCTATCCCGCGGCCGGCACTCCGGAGGTTGCCGTAGCCCTACGGAAGGCTGCCGTGTCATTGAAGAAAGATTTCGTCGCCGGTATAACGGCATCGACCGACTCATTCTACGTCGGGCAAGGCAGAGAGGGGTTCAAAGGCTACCTGCCCAGCTTCTCAAGAACGCTGATCGCGGATCTCAAGAGTGCAAACGTGCTGACCTTTGAGATGGAGTCTGCGACCCTGTTCGTGTTGGGGCGAATATACGGAATAAGAACGGGTTCGGTTTTCGCCGTGGCCGGCAATAGGGAGAGCGGCGAGTTCGTCCCAGGAGCTGGAGTAGAAGATGCAATTAAAGTTGCTCTTGCCGCCGTCGCCGACTTGAATGCTAAGCCCTAGACGACAGGGCCGCTCCTAGGCCTGGGCCGTGTCGATGCAACCGGAGGCCGACTCGTGTGTTTACTTCGCATGAAGGTGGCAGAGCGGCAGACGAGCGGCGAGCGGCTCGCCGGGCTCGACCGGGCGGCGCTGGAGACGGCGCTGTTCGTAGACGGGTTTGCGGTCGTCCCGGGGTTGCTCGGCGAGGGTGAGTGCCGCGAACTCTCAGCCGGCTACGACGACGACGCGCTCTTTCGCTCGACCGTCCACATGGTGCGGCACGGTTTCGGACGCGGCGAGTACCGGTATTACGCTTATCCGCTGCCGCCGCTCATCGCCGAACTACGAGAACGGATCTATCGTAGCCTCGCTCCGATCGCCGGCCGTTGGAATGAGGCGCTGCGCATCGCCGAGCGATACCCGGCGACGCTCGATGAGTACGTCGCCATCTGCGCGGCTGCCGGGCAGTGCCGCCCGACGCCGCTCTTGTTGCGCTATCGTGCCGGCGATTTCAACGCGCTGCACCAAGACCTGTATGGCGAACGCGCCTTTCCGTTTCAAGCCACCGTGTACTTGAGTTCGCGCGACGAGTTCGAGGGGGGCGAAACGGTGCTCACGTTTCAGCGCCCGCGCGCACAGTCGGTCGCGCGCTCGCTCGGCTTCGATCGCGGCGACGCGCTGGTTCTCGCGAATCGCTACCGTCCGGTCTCCGGTGCCCGCGGGACCTATCGCGAGAACGTGCGCCACGGCGTCAGCGTGGTCCGGAGCGGCGAGCGCTTCGCTCTCGGCATTATCTTTCACGACGCCAAATGACGGCGCCGGAACGAGTGCAACGCGATGTAGCGGCCGGTTTGGCGCGAGATTTGGACGCCGAATTCGAGCGCTTCGTCACGACCTATCAGGATCGCATTTACGCATTCGCGCTCAACTTGGTCGGGCGCGCGACGATAGCTGAAGACGTCGCGCAGGAGACGTTCGTCGCGGCGTATCGTGCGTTGCGCGGGTACTCGCCGGCGCGCAGGCAGACGCTCTCGATCCGCGCCTGGCTCTACACGATCGCGCTCAATCGCGTGCGAAACCTGGCGCGGTCGTCCGGCAAGGTCGTCTCGCTCGACGGCGCGGCGTTCGACGTCGCCGATCCGCACGCAGGGCCGGCCGAGCGCGCGGAACGCGCCGAAACCGCCGGCGAACTGCGCGGCGCGCTGCGACGTCTCCCCTTACGCTACCGCGTGCCGGTCGTGCTGCGCCACGTGGACGGCCGCGGCTACGATGAAATTGCCGCGCTTCTCGATCGACCGGTCGGCACCGTCAAATCCAACGTCCATCGTGGCCTCGCGCTCTTGCGCGCGGAGCTCGCCTCCCCTCACACCACACGGAGCACCCATGCACACTAACCTTTGCATCTTACGTAATGCCCGCGCACCGCGCGGGTTCGCGGACCGCGTTATGCGTGCCGTCGGCTTGGTCGATCGCTACGCCGCCTTTCAAAGCCCTATCGGGCGCGTCTATGTTGCCTGGAACGAGCGCGGCATTTCGGCGGTCATGCGAGTCCCGGACGAAACGGCCTTTCAGCGCGAGTTCGCGACGCGCTTCGGCCGCTCTGCGGAACGGGCGGCCAAGATTCCCGTCACCTTGCAACGCGCGATCGCGACCGGCGACAGCGCCGACGCGCGCAGTCTGCGCTACGATTTGCGTTCGCTGACGCCGTTCGAGGCGGCCGTGTTGCGTAAGGCGCTCGAAATCCCGCGCGGCCAAGTCCGGCCGTACGGCTGGATCGCGCGCGAGATCGGCCGGCCGAAAGCCGTGCGCGCCGTCGGAACGGCGCTCGCGAAGAATCCGATTCCGCTCTTGTTGCCGTGCCACCGCGTCGTGCGGACGGACGGCCTCATCGGCAATTACGGCCTCGGCGGCCCGACGAAGAAGAAGACGCTGCTCACCTCGGAAGGCGTCGACTTGAAGATGCTCGAGAGCAAGGCCCGCGCCGGAATTCGCTTCAACGGCGCGAAGTCGACGAAGATTTTCTGCTGGCCGACGTGCGGTGCGGGGCGCCGCCTGATGCCGAAGAACACGCGACCGTTCCGTTCGGAGGTGGAAGCGCGGGCAGCCGGATATCGCCCTTGCAAAGTCTGCCGCCCCGCCGCAGCGTGACGTCGCGCGCCGGGCGTTGCCGGATTCAAACCATCTTGCGCATGTTCTTGACAAACCCCGTCGTAACTACCATTCCGACGTGACCGATCACGAAGAGGCACAAGGACGCCGTTAAGAGGACGTGCCAGAGCTTCACACCGCCTACGAAGATAGCCGCAAGCGGTCGAAAGATCGGGAACTCCAATAGCGCAGCACCGCTGAGGACGAGGAGCGGTGCGATTGCGAACAGCACAACGGAATAGGCTAGTTTTTGCAGCGGGTTGTACAAGCCGTAGTCCGGGGCGTCCTTACGCAGGTGCAGATAGTACAGCTGCATTGGAAGCAGCTTTGCCGCGTCCGTGCGATTCATCGTCAAGGCCTTAAAGTGACCGCCGCGTAATGCCCACGTAAAATAGGCGATGCCGCATAGGACGAAAACGGCAGCGAAAACGTAGTGAACGAGTTTCGGCTCGGCGGTCATTGTCAGCCACGATGGGACGCGCGGCAGCGTGAGCGTGTGGAGACCAACGCGAAATCTCGGCCGGTGGTCATAGATCGCGGCGCCCGTGGCGAAGAGCAATGCAAACGATGCGGCTACGACCCAATGCGTTATCCGCGTCACCGTGGAGTGGAACTGCGCGTTTTGTGTAGCCATAACAGTAGTGTACCTTGCTCACGGTTCTGAGCCCGTCAAAGTCAGCCGCGAGTGGCGCCTTTCCGACGAGCGGGGAGGGCGACCCTCCATTGTAAGGAACCCCGACGAGTTACCGATTCTGTGCGGCGAAACGGCCGATCGAGGGCGGCTTGAAAACCGAGGAAATGTGGGGCTGGCTGAGGCACGATGATGACGGGAGAGATTCTCCGCACGATCGACGTCAGTACCACGACGAGAGGGGGTTGCTAGTGTACGTCCGCGTTCTGTCGTCGAGCGTGCTGCTGGCCGCATTCTCGGTTGGATGCGGAGGACACGGAAGCACGGCGGTTCCGGCGGCCCCTTCTTCGAGTTCGCAGACCGTGCAGGTTCAATTTCGGATCACGATTCCGCCGGCGCCGGCGGCGAAAGCGCGCAGGCCGGCCTATGTCTCGGCCGCGACCCAATCGGCATCGGTCATCGTCACTCCCGGAAATACGACGACGATCATCAACTGCGACACGACGGCGCGCACGTGCAGCGGTTCGGTGCTCGCACCGCTCGGCAGCGACACCTTCACCGTCAAGCTGTACGACGGCCAGAACGCGACCGGCAATCTGCTTTCGAGCGGCGCCGTCGCGCAAACGATTTCGATCGACCAAGCCAACTCGGTCAACGTCACCTTCAACGGCATCGTTAGTACGCTTTCGGTAGCACTCAACCCGTCGAGCGTCGCGAGCGGGACGAGCACGAGCGTCGGCGTGACGGTCAACGCGCTCGACGCCGACGGCAACGTCATCGTCGGTCCGGGGAGTTACGCCGATGCGAACGGCAACCCGTTGACGGTGACGCTCTCGAATTCCGATACATCCGGGGCGACGCACCTTTCGCAGACGACGCTGATCGCGCCGACTTCCGGGCTCATGCTCTCTTACAACGGCGCGTCGATCCCCAATCCGACGATCAGCGCGGCGGCCCCCGGGTTGACGACCCGGCAGGCGACGCTCGGCATCACGGCGACCGGCACGTTGAGCGCCGCGCAGGTGAATGCGGCGTTGCAATCCGTCGCGACCTACTACGGAACGCTCTCACATGGTGATAATGCAAGCGACACACAAAAGGTCGTGCAATTCATCGCAACGCAGCCGGCGTTCCAGACGGCCGGCGCCGTTCCGGGGGGTATCTCTGCGCTACTCTCCGATGGGACTCCGGCGTTCTTCTATACCGACCGCTTCTCCGACGAAATCGCACCTCCGGTGAACGTGACTTTCTCCAAGAGTTCGCGCAGCCTCTCCGCGCAGCGCGGCACACAGGCGGCCGGCGGTCATTCCATCGTGTTCTTGGTCAACGACGACGGCGATCCGGCGTTTGTTCCGGCTCTAGAAAAAGCGCTCGCGACCGCGTTCGCGGCAGCCTACCCGTCCGGCCAGTACAACGCGACGTCCGGCTCGATCTCGCTTGCGAACCTTGTGGCACTCTCTTCCGCGAGCGTCGACGTTCTGGGCTTGGCGACGCACGGCATCGCTGACGAACGCGTCACCCCGGCCCGATACATGTGGGAATCGACCACGCCGATCACCGACCAGAACCTCGCGACGTACTCTTCTTTGGACTACAAGAAGACGCTCTTCCCCGGCCAGGTGCTCGATCCGGAGAACCCTTCCGGTCACGCGCCTACCTTTGCGTTTACGGCCGGCTTTGTCGCGGAGCACGTAGGCTTCACGCCGGGCGCAATCGTTCTCAACTCCTCCTGCTTTGGTCAGTACGTCACGACCGCGAACGGTGTGACCTCGACGCTCTTCGCCGCAGGCGTCGGCGCGTATTTCGGTTGGACGAAGCTCGTCAACGGCGTTGATAGCGACGAGACGGACGCGTTCTTTGTCGACCGCCTGCTCGGCGAGCAGGCGCCGACCGTTACCGGGCTCTCGGGCATCATCACCCAGCGTACCCCGCCGCAACGGCCTTTCTCATTGACCGAAATCTACGCGCAAATGCTCGGCGAGAAGCGCAACGATCCGGCGATCCAAAAATTTCGTGATCCTGCCTCGCCGGCCGGTGAGACGCTCGCCACGTCTACCGATGCGACGGATCCCGACGGCGCGCCGTCTGAAAACTGGTCGATAGCGCCGCTGTCGGACGGACCGACGGCGCGCTGGGTCCTCACGACGAGCGACGCCATCAACGGCTTTCCCATTCCAAGCGCCGGCGTCATCGAATTCGGGGGCCCGTCGATCGCCTATATGACGGTCGATGAAACGACGACGCCGGCGACGCTCACGATCAACGGCGAATTCCCAGCGACCCCGGGACAAGTCACCATGTCTTCATCGAGCAGTTCGCAGGCGGGGGGCAGCGCGTTCACGGTGACGTCCTGGACGCAGAGCGCGATCACAGCGCAACTGTCCGATGAAGGCTCGACGGCAGCCGGCTACGTGACCGTCACGGCTCAAGGCGTGCCGAGCAATCCCGTTCCGCTCACGCAATGGACCGGCAACCTCAAGGTGTCTGAGACCAGCCAAATCGGCTCGGGCCCGTTCGATCCGAAATCGATCGGGGGATCGGCCAGCGTTCAGGAAACCTTCACGATTCACTTCAGGGCGGACGTGCATTCGTTCTACGGCAGCCCCGATGTGGGGTTGCCCTATCCGACGAACTTCGCATTCACGCCCGAGAAAGATTCGACCGGCACGTACGGGCCCGTCAACGGCAGTGCGGCGTTCTCTTACCCCGTCCAACCACCCGCCCCGGCATTTTCGTATAACTTAACGTTTGGGGTGGGCTCGCCCGGTACGCTGATGACGCAAAATCCGGGCGGCGCAAATTTCACTCTCGGCTCGATTCTCTCCGGAAACGGGCCGCAATATGGTTGCAACGGCGGCGGCCAGGGACCTTCGGATGCCGCACAGTATTCGGCGATTTCGTGCATCCACGTTTCGGTTAGCGTGCCAAATGGTTTCAAAATTAGCTGCTCCGACTCTCAAAGCGGCAACATATGCACGAACGAGGGCGTGAGCCCCAACCCGCTCTTGGCAGGCGGCGGGCAAACGACGGACATGTATGGAGTCTTCGACGCCATCAAGTTCATCATGGATTACAACTACAACGTCACGGCGCAAACGAACATACCGTCGACCGACCCACTCATTTCCAATTCTTTTCGCGGTACTACGTCGACCACGACCTACACGTTCAGTTTCGGCGCCCCAGTCGCCCCTCCGATCCAGGGCACGACGCCGGCCGGCGTTGCGCGTCTCCGAAGGTAGTGGCTGTGAGCCAAGCCGGCGGTTCGATCGTCGACGTCGCGGGAATCAGCGTGGGACACGCGCAGGATGAACGCGCCCGCACCGGCTGCACGGTCGTCCTGATGCCCGAGCGCGGTGCCGTTTGCGGCGTCGACGTTCGGGGATCGGCTCCCGGCACGCGCGAGACCGACTTGCTCGCTCCTACGGCGCACGTCGAAGTCGTGCATGCGATCGTTCTCACCGGCGGGAGCGCCTTCGGGTTGGACGCCGCCGGCGGCGTGATGCGTTACCTCGAGGAACGCGGCGTGGGCTACGCCGTCCGTGAGTGGCGGGTCCCGATCGTACCGGCGGCGGTGATCTTCGATCTCGGCGTCGGCGACGGAAGCGTCCGTCCGGACTCTACTATGGGCCGTGCCGCCGCGGTTGCGGCCCGCAGCGATCTCGTTGCGGAGGGTCGGGTCGGCGTCGGCTGCGGCGCGACCGCTGGAAAACTCGCCGGGCTCGAGCGGGCGATGCGTAGCGGCGTCGGAACGGCGTCGCGTCGTTTCGGCGACCTGGTCGTCGGGGCGATCGCGGTCGCGAATGCGATCGGTTCCATCTTTGACCCTGAAACGCACGAACAGATTGCCGGCCCACGGACCGACGACGGTGCCTTTCTGGATGAACGCGATCTCATCGAAGCGCTCGCGAGCGGTCAGTCGCTCGTTCCGCCGGCCGGCGCCAACACGACGCTCGCCGTCATCGCGACGAATGCGCGCTTACGCAAAGTCGACGCCATGAAGGTCGCGCAGATGGCGCACGACGGGCTCGCGCGAGTGATCCGTCCGGTGCACCTCACCCGCGACGGCGATACGATCTTCGCGTGCGCGACCGGCGAGGTCGATGCGCCGCTCGATTTGGTCGGCATCTTCGCCGCCGATGCGGTTGCTGAAGCGATCGTCCGCGGCGTCCGCGCCGCTCAATAACCGTTCAGCGATAGCTAAACGACATTGCGCGGTTCACAATATCCAACGACCAGTTCCGATCCAAGTGCGCCGGAGGCACCCAAGCTGTCGATCGCGATCGGCATCGTCCTCTTCAACAACGCCGCTGCGGAGGTTGCGGATCTCGCGAGGACGTTGCAGCGGGCGATCGCGCGGTTCGCCGAAAACGAGGCGCGTGCAAATCCACCGAAAGCGATCGTTTTCTCGATTCGCCTGCGTTAGTGCGCGCGATCGGGCCCACCAGGCTTCCGCGGATAGAGCCCGTACTGTTGGCGGATGCGGGCTACCGTTTTCCACGCTCCCCATGACGTTCGGGTCGAGCGCGTTGCCGATCCGAAAATCCTCGAACCGACCGACGCCGTGGTGCGCATCACGCACGCATGCATTTGCGGCAGCGACCTGTGGTTCTATCGCGGTGACGCGAAATGGAAACCCGGTTGGCGCACGGGCCATGAGTGGATGGGGATCGTCGAGGATGCCGGCCGCGACGTCCGCTCGCTGAAGAAGGGCGATCGCGTCATCGCGCCGTTTTCGTTTTCGGACGGAACGTGCGAGTTCTGCCACAAGAACTTGCAGACATCGTGCGTGAACGGCGGCTTCTGGGGTGGCGCCGACAACGATGGCGGCCAAGCTGAAGCGGTGCGCGCGCCGCTCGCCGACGGCACGCTCGTCAAAGTGGCCGACGAGATCAAAGACGACGAAGCGATACTGCGTAAGCTGTTGGCGCTGACCGACGTCATGGGGACGGGGCATCACGCCGCGCTCTCCGCCGGCGTGAAGCCCGGCGTGACGGCAGCGGTAGTGGGCGACGGCGCCGTCGGACTCTGCGGCGTCTTAGCGGCGCGACGCCTCGGCGCCGAGCGGATCATCGTGTTCGGCAGGCACGAGGCGCGTCTCGACGTCGCTCGACGCTTCGGCGCGACCGACGTCGTCACCGAGCGCGGTAAACCCGCGATCGCGCGCGCCATCGAGATGACTGCGGGCGGCGCGGAGTGCGTCCTGGAGTGCGTCGGCAACGCGTCGTCGATGGAGCTGGCGACGGGCATCGCTCGCCCGGGCGGAACCGTCGGCTACGTCGGCGTTCCCTACGGTGCGCTCGAGGGCCTCAACCTGCGCCGGATGTTCTCCGAGAACATCGCCTTGCGCGGCGGCGTCGCGCCGGTGCGCGCGTACATTCCGGAGCTGCTTGCGGACGTCGTCGCCGGCACGCTCGATCCGTCCCCGGTGTTCGATCTGACGGTCGACTTGGACGGCGTCCCCAAAGGCTACGCGGCGATGGACGAACGTACGGCGATCAAGGTGATGGTTATACTCTGAAGCCCGAAAAGCGAGGACGACGGTGCCGAAACAACTGAGCTTTGTCGCAGACATCAGACCGCTCTTTACTGACATCGACGTGGCGCATATGAAGAGCCACTTCGACCTCAGCGACCACGGCGACGTTACGGCGCATGCCGATGACATTTACGCCGCGGTGAAGAGTGGTAGAATGCCACCGGCAACCCGGTGGACGGACGAGATGTGCGCGAGCTTTAAGGCGTGGCAAGACCAAGGCTGCCCGCCCTAACGATAGCGGGCTAGATCGCCGGCGCGGACCCGACGAGCGCGTGGATCAAACGGCCGATCGCGTCCTTCCCGGCTGCAACGTCAGACGCGATCTTTCCGCCGGCATCGACGTGCACGGCCATCGGCGTACCGGTTGCTCCAAACGATTGGCCGATGTGCCCAGTTTCGTCGATGAGGAGGGGCGCCCGCAAGCGGCGGCCGGAAAGGTCGTCGTCCTCGCGCGACGACACGATGAGGAGCGGCGCGGCACTCTCTCGATCCCAGCGAGCGACGTCGTCGGCGGCCGCGCGACAGAAGCCGCAATCCGGGCTCCAGAAGAGCACGACGACGTCTCGGCCGCGGAACTGTACCAACTCGATCGTTTCGCCCTTCGCCGTGCGCCCGGAGAATTCGGGCGCAGCCTCCCCGCTGCCAGCGCGAACGATCTCGGGTTCGGCGGCATTCGCGACCAACGCGCGTATCGCGTCGGCGCCGGCTGCGACGTTGCTTCCAATGGCTCCGTCCGCCTCGACGACGAGCGCCGCCGGCGTGCCGTAGGAAAGATATGCGTCCGACACTTCGGTTTTGGTTTGCAATAGGACGTTGCGGAAGCGTCCGCCGGTGAAGACCCCGCGATTCTCCTTGACCGCGCCTTCGGAGACGATGACGAACGTGAGCTGTTTCTCATGCTCGGTTTGCCAGCGTGCGACGTCGGGAAGGAGCGCCTCGCACGGGCCGCACGCCGGATGCGCGAACAGCAGGACGACGCGCCGGCCAAGCGCGAGAAACTCGGCGAGCGTCGCCCGCTTCCCCGCGAGGGACGGCAGATCGAACGCGGGGGCGGAGGTTCCGACGGCGAGACCGGCCTGCGCGACGGTTCCGTTTGCATGACCGTTGTGAGCGAAGCCGTGTTCGGATCCTTCGATCAGCTCGAGTCGAAGCAACATGCGGCCCTGCTGGCGCAGTATCTGCAGCATCAAGAACGTTTGGACGGCGAGGAAACCGAACAGGACTGCAATCGCGACGACCCATCCGAGCTGGGCATCGAACTCGGCGAACAGCATCGGATCGAGTTGCGTCGCCGGAACGAGGGCAACGAGAGTCGCCGCGGCGAGGAGCGCGACGTTGCGCACGAGGGTCGCCGGACCGATCGGAGCCGACGCAACTTGGCCGAAGCAGCGGCACGCCGGCTTCTTGCCGAGCGCGAGGTTGACGACGATCGCCGCCGTGAAGGCGGCGAGCAAGACGAACGCCGCCACACCGCCCCAGCGCGCGCTCGCGGTTGGGACGAGCGCAGCCGCGACGACCAGCTCGGCGAGCGGTAGCAGCCGCGCGAATACGACGGCCGAGCTTCGCGGCGAGCCGAAGTCGCGCAGCATTTGCGCCGTCCCCACGGGATCGCGGAGCTTCGCGATCCCTGCGACCGCGAAGACGATCGCAAGGACCACCCGCGACGCGAGAAGCACGCCCCCGAAGGCAAGCGTCACTGGATGCAATTTCCAGGTGGCGTGCATCCGAGCGAACCGCAGCACATCCCGCCCCCCCTACGGCGTCGCGGACGCTGAATCCGCCTGCGTCGATCCTAGGCGCCCGGGCGTTCGGGCGAGGTTCCTTTCTGGCGGGCGAGCGCGATCATCTCGCGCATCCGCGGGTGGTCGCCGGGGACCGTTTGCTCCCACTGTTCGAACGGCGGGACCGGTTCGCCGACGCGAAAAAGCAAGTAATACGCCGAGAGCTCACCCAGAAACTTGAATCGTTTGCGCAGATCCGCAGCCGTCGCCGCGTAAGAGCCGAACGAGCGCAGGTAGTTAGCGAATCCGACGTGCTCTTTGTCGAGCGCCAGCATCGTGCGCGCGTTCTCGATCGTGGCGTAGATTTTCTTACCGGTTCGCACGACGCCGCCGTCGGCGAGGATGCGTTCGACGTCGGTCGAGTCGAACGCAGCGACGACGATCGGATCGAAACCTTCGAACAGGCGCAGATAGTCGTTCCAGCGCGTCTCGATCATCTTCCACGAGAGGCCCGCTTGAAGGACCGCACGCGACATGACGGCGAGATAGTCGGCAAGGCGCTGCGGCTGGATCGGCTCGGGAATCGCCATCTCGGCGGCTCTTACGTGGAGAGCGCGCGAACCTGCAGCGCGAGCCGCGCCAGCAAGATATCGCGATTGGTGCGTGGGTCGAGATAATTCGCCGGACCGAGCCGGATGTCGACGTCCCAGCCGTCCAGATGACGCACATACCGTAAGCCGGTAGGAATCAACGGAACGCGAATGTCTCCGGCTCGTTGCGCGAGGGCCGTCATCGTCAGAAAACCGCGTTTAAAAGGAAGATACCCGTCGCCCTCGGGCTTGCGCGCGAAGACGGGATCGATCGTCGGATAACCCTCGGGGAAGGCCGCCACGACCTCACCACGGCGGAGGAGGCGCGCTCCGAGATGCAGCGCGCGGCGCACGTAGCGAGGCGCCTCGCGTTGGGAAAAGGCCGACGGGTCGCTGCTGAGATTCTCGGCGCGCAGCGCCGCGGGCCATTCGGCGAGGCCGCAGAGACCCTCGACGGTCAGTCGCAGTACCGGGTCGCGGATCCAATCGAGCGCAACGAACAGATGGGGGAGTCGCGGAAGCCCGTCGAGGAGGGCGACGCCGTCATAGACGTGGTGAAAGTGCCGGCAGACGAGCAACGCCGGGCCGTACTTGGGGAGATGTTCGGCTCCGAAGAGCCGAACGCGCAGGTCGCGTGAAGCAAAGAGCCGCGCGAGCAAGCGGATCGCCGCCGACCCGAGCCGGGACATCGCCGGGCTGGCCGGGGCCGCACCGGCAAACGACTCCGAGACGGCGAACGCGAAGCTCCGCAAAGCCATGATAGACGGCGATCTGATCGGCGAGTGGGGCCACTCGATCCTCTTAACGCATGGCGCGCCCACCGAGAAGGTCTTCATTTTGCTTCACGGGTTGACGGCGAGCCCGCCGCAATTCGCCGAGTTCGGTCGGAGGCTCCACGAACGCGGCTCTAACGTCGTGATTCCACGCTTGCCGCGTCACGGCTATGCCGATCGGATGACGGAGATTCTGACCGAGCTCGACCGCGAAGAACTCGTCGAGTTCGCCCGGTCTGCCGTTGGGTCGGCTCGCGAACTAGGGCGCCGCGTCGTCGTCACCGGCTTCTCGGTCGGGGGACTCCTCGCAGCTTGGCTCGCGCAGCACGTGCAGGTCGAGCGTGTCGTCGCGATCGCCCCCTTTCTCGGCCTCAGTTGGATGCCCGAGCGGTTCGCGCCGCTCGCCGCGGCGCTGACGTTGCGATTACCGAACCGTTTCTTTTGGTGGCATCCGTTCCTCCGCGAGCGCCTATTGCCGAACCACGGGTATCCGCGCTACCCAACACATGCGATCGCGCGCGCGTATCGCATGGCGCACGAGCTTCTCGACGACGCGCAAGCGGCGCGCCCCGCGACCTCGTCGATCGCGCTCGTCATCAACGACTCCGAGTTCTCGGTCAGCAATCGCTCGATCGAGCGGCTCGCGAGAATCTGGTCGCGATACGACGGCGTCGACGTCACGACGCATCACCTTCGCGGCTTGCCGCCCTCACACGACATCATCGAACCGCTGCGCGAACCGAAGATCGTCGAGCGTATCTACCCGGAACTGGTCGATCTTGTCGATCGCTAGCGTTATGCCGCGACCGGCCGGCGACCGCGCCGAGGCGGAGATGCGTTTCGCGGCGCTGTGTGCGCGCGACGATGCCCTCGTCGCGCCGTGGGGGCGCTCGCGCTGGTTCGTTCAGCCCGAACGCGTTCCGCTCGCGGTCGTCTTGTTGCACGGGTTTACGAGTTCGCCGACGCAATTCGTGACGCTCGCCGAACAGCTCGCGGCGCGCGGTCACAGCGTCGTCGTCCCGCGTCTACCGGGTCACGGCGACGCGGACCGCACCGACACGCGCCTCAAAACGATTCGCGCCGAGGCGTGGCTCGAAACTGCGAACGAAGCGCTGGACATCGCGCGCGGACTCGGCGAGCGGATCGCGGTCTCCGGCATCTCGCTGAGCGGCACCATAGCGCTCTGGCTCGCATTGCGCCGGGACGACGTCGCGCGCGGCGTCGGCCTCGCGCCGCTCGTCGGCGTGAAAGGCTGGCCGGCGCTGGTCAACGCGCTCGCCGCGCGGACCCTCGCCGCGTTGCCGGATATGGACATCCGGTGGGATCCGTTCGGCGATCAGCGGCAGATCACGCCGCACAGTTATCCGCGTTTTCCGTCGCGCGGCCTCGCGCAATGTTTGCGGATCGGCGCCGATCTCTACGCGAGCGCCCGGCGGGAAGCGCCTCCGCGCGGTACGGCGGCGTTACTCTTGAATGCGCACGATCCGGCGGTGAGCGGGGAGATGGCGACTGAGGTCATACGACGCTGGAATCTCCTGGATGCCGCCGCCGACTGCGTCACGCTGACCGACCTTCCCGGGATTCACGACATCGCCGACCCCGAGAATCCGTATCAGCACATCGCCGAGGTCTATCCCAAACTGATCGAACTGCTAGAAGCAGTCGCGGGCGTGTAGCCCGCGAGGCTTCCCGGGACCGGGCTCGTATTGGCTCCCTTATGAACGTCGGCGTCTGGATGCTCGCGGCGGCGATGCTTGCCGGGTGCACGCGGGTCGGCACGGAGCCGGCGACGGGCGCCGCCGGGGGCAATCCCTGGACCCACCACGGCGTCTTGCGCATGGCGAACCTCTCCGAGCCGGACAACCTCAATCCGATTGTCGGGAACCAGCAGGTCGATTCCGATCTCTCGATGTTCTGGGGCGGCTATTTTTTCAATTTTAGCGACCGCAGCGAATTCGTCCCGGAACTGGCGACGGAAGTCCCGACGCTTACGAACGGCGGAATCTCCAAAGACGGCAAGACGCTCATCTACCACTTGCGCCGCGGCGTGACGTGGCACGACGGGCAGCCGTTCGGCGCGGACGACGTGATCTTCACGTTCCACGCGATCATGAACAAGAGAAACAACGTCCCGAGTACGGTCGGGTACGACCTGGTCACGGCGATCGACAAGCTCGACGCCTACACGATTCGGGTTCACCTCAAAGCGCCGTACGCGCCGTTCGTCGCTGCATTCTTCAGCCAGTCGGGGACCCCGTATCCGGTTTTGCCGGCGCATCTGCTCGCCAAGTACCCCAACATCAATCAGGTCGATTTCAACCGGAAGCCGATCGGGACAGGGCCGTTCATGGTCGAGCGTTGGCAGCGCGGCTCGAAGATCGTCTTCACGGCCAATCCGCACTATTGGCGCGGGGCGCCGAAGCTCCAGCGCATCGAATACAATCCGGTTCCCAACGACAACACGATCGTCACCCTGCTGCAATCGCACGACGTCGATCTCGAGTACAACGCGGCGAGCGCAAGTTACGAGCTGGTCAAGAACATCCCGGGGACCGTCGCGACGTTGACGCCCTTCACGCAGTTCGGGCAGATCGGTTTGAATCTCAAGACGCCGAACCTTGCCGATGTACGCGTTCGCCGCGCGCTTTGGCTCGCGCTCGACATCGCGGCCTTGATCCACAACGTTACGCACGACGTGAATACCCCGGGATATTCCGACCAGCCGGAGTTTCTTTGGGCGTATAATCCCAACGTCGCGCACTACGATTTCAACCCCGCGAAGGCGCGCGCGCTGCTCGAAAGCGCCGGCTGGAAACTCGGGTCCGACGGCATTCGAACGAGGAACGGCCAACGTCTGACGCTCGACCTCGCTAACGTCTCGGGCTCGGCGACCGGCAACGCCGTTGGAGTTCTCGCGCAACGTTACTGGCGCGACGTCGGGATCGACCTGCAGATCAAGAACTACACGAGCTCGCTTTTTTTCGCCAGTTACGGCGCCGGTGGGATCATACAAACGGGTAAATTCGACGTCGCTTTCTTTTCGTGGCTCAATGGAACCGATCCGGACGACTCGACCCTTTGGATGTGCAACCAGTTCCCGCCCAACGGCCAGAACGTCTATCATTTCTGCGATCGCTCGCTCGATGCGGCCGAGAAGATCGCGCTGACGAGCTACGATCGCGCGACCCGCAAGCAGGCCTACGACCGCATTCAGACGATCCTCGCCGATCAAGTGCCGGCGATCTTCACCTGGTATAACCGGCGCATCTCGGTCGCGAACACCGATTTGAAGAATTATCGCCCCGCGCACGCCGTCACGAGCTTCTGGAATCCATGGGAGTGGTCGATTTAGGGCCAGGCTCCCGATGGAGTGCTTGAAACCCTAGCCGCTCGCCGGCGAGTGCGTGATCGAGGTCCGACCGATTTCGACCACGAGGAGCACGCCATGTACGGATTCTCGCTCAACAACCCCGCTGGCGAACAGATGGACCCTCTGCTGCGCTTCGGCTCGACGCCGTTCGGCGGACTGGGCTCGCTGCCGGGCGCGCCGAACGGCCAAATGAACGGGGCGCCCGACTCCATCTCGCGCTTCGGCGGGAACGGTTTCGCTTCGAACGCCGGGAGCTTCGGCTCGAACGGCGCAAACTTTGCCTCGAACGGCGGCAACTTCGGCTCGCCGTTCGGATCGTTTGGGTCCTTCGGGTCGTCCTCCGGCGCCGGGCTGGCCTCGATGCTCGGCTCGTTCGGTTCGTACGTGCAGAATCTGTTCGGCCAGATCGCGCAGTGGATACAGAACTACTCCTCACAGCTTCAGACGCTGGCGTCGGGACAAAGCTCGACCTCGGGTTCGGCATCGTCCGGCTCGTCATCAATCGGGCAATACGGAAACGGGCAATACGGAAACGGGCAATACGGAAACGGGCAATACGGAAACGGGCAATACGGAAACGGGCAATACGGAAACGGGCAATACGGAAACGGGCAA
>Ga0182024_10000807_pt1 | contig 82412 bp, 70 predicted proteins | sample P32metaG_FD_120480 | JGI IMG/M metagenome (GOLD analysis project Ga0182024, IMG submission 120480) | Permafrost microbial communities from Stordalen Mire, Sweden - P3-2 metaG (Illumina Assembly) | ecosystem: Environmental > Terrestrial > Soil > Wetlands > Permafrost | place: Sweden: Stordalen...
TCCAGCTCGCGTCGGGTCTCTTCGTTCAAAACAATGGGCTGCGCAACACGCATATCGAGGTCTCCTCATCATAAGATGAGTCTCGATGTATAACTGATTCTAATAATGAGACACTACACTAGGGGGAATGAATCATGGAGAATGAATAACCGGGAATGAAGAATGGGAAACGAAAAACGGGGAAGCAACCTGACTCTCTCTTTATCCTCAACCCGCCGGGCCGGAGAGTCAATTCGGGGCCGCCGACTATCGCCTTCCCATTTGTAGTTCAGCCACTGGAACTTCAGCCATCGCCAATCCCTCATAGCGCGTCATAGCCAGTGTCTCCAGGCCGGCGCCGTACACCATCATCCGAGCATCGCCGCAAGGCACTTGCCAGGTGAGAAGCGCCCGAGGAGCTACGACGTTCCTCCGGTCGGTTTCACCGCTGCCGGACAAACCGGAGCATCGCGCTTTTTTCCGTCGTCGGGATAAAAATACCAGTCGACGTTCGCGGTAAAATCGCCGGGGTCGGAGAAGGTCGCTTTGCCGCACAGCACATCGGAATCAGTGGGAAGGGGGAGGCTGCCCACGGACGCCATGCCGATGTCCATTGCCGTCATGGCTCGCGGCGCACCGCCGCAAGCCGGCGAATAACCTCCCTCCTCGAAATGGATCTTGATCGGCTGCGCCTGCCACGAGTAGGTGTGATTTTTCAGATTGATGGTGAGATCGATCCGCACTGCGGAATCCTGGCCGGAATGATTAGGCTGACGCTGCTGGAAGGCGCAGGGTCCGCTCGGCGGGTTACCGGATGTGCGCGCGGTTGCATCGGAAGTCCCGGTGAAAATGTACTCCATCGCGCCCGAGGTCGGGACTGAGCGGTTCAGCGGTATTTTCGAGCGGCCGCTGACCTCCTCGCGGTTGCCGCCATCCTGCACCGTTACCGCGTGGTAGGTGCCGGCAAAGGCATGAATCGAGCCCCAGTCTACCTGGGGATTGTCCGGCGGGGGCGTTGTTCCCAGCGCAATGAAGACAATGGCCATCGCAATGCATCGCAACATGATGGCAGCATTATAATCTCGTTCAATAGAGCGCGTTCCCGGCTCCCCGCGCAGGAGTTCTTTACCCAATAAGCCATCGTTCGCCGCGCCGCCCAATACCGCAACCCGCAAAAACGCGGTAGACTGCCAACACGGCGCACGGGACGGATTCGATGGCCAGAACCACCAGGAAACAAAAGCTCTTTAATGGACGCGACCACTCATGGATGCAGTTCAATCGCCGCGTCCTGGAAGAAGCCAACGACCCCTCCAACCCGCTTATTGAACGTGTCAAGTTCCTCGCCATCACCGGCAACAACCTGGACGAGTACGTCGAGGTGCGCCAGGCCGGCCTCATGCAGCGCATTGAAGACGGCTACCGCGAGCCCGGTTATGACGGCCTGCGCCCCGATGAATCCCTCGCCATTCTCACCGCCGACATCCACGAATTTGTGGCCGAACAGTATCGCTGCTGGAACCAGCAATTACTCCCCGAACTCCGCAAGCACGGCGTCCGCCTGCTGGTGTGGAAGGAACTTGACCACCAGGCCCGCGCCTTTGCTCAGGGCTACTTTCAGCGCGAGGTCGATCCGCTCCTCACGCCCATCTCCATTGACCCCGCGCACCCCTTTCCGCGCGTGCTTAACAAGGCTCTGTGCCTGGCGCTGCTGCTCCGCGCCAAACGCCGCAGCTCCGGCCCTCATATCCTCGGAGTAGTCACCGTGCCCCGCGCCCTGCCTCGCTTCGTCCGCCTCCCCGGCGAAGAAGGAGCGTTCGATTACCTGCTCCTCCAGGACCTCATCGCCCAGAACCTTTCCGCTATGTATCGCGGCTATGAGGTCCTGGCGCACACCGCCTTCCGCGTCACTCGCAACTCCAACCTCTACTTTGAAGAGGAAGAGGCGCGTTCGCTGCTCGAGACCATTCGTGTCGAGCTTCACAATCGCCGCAAGGGCGACGCCGTGCGCCTTGAAATCGAGACGGGCGCCGACCCCGAGATCATCGAGCGATTGCGCGTCAACTTCGAGTTCGAAGAGGACCAGGTCTTCCGCGGGGAAGGCCCCGTCAACCTCTCGCGCCTCAGTTTCTTTTACACCGACGTGCAGCGGCCGGAGTTGAAATTCCCTCCTTTCACTCCCAAACCGCTCCACCTCGGCCGCAAGTCCGCCAACATCTTCGACGAGCTCCGCCAGCACGATCTCATGCTGCACCACCCCTACGACTCCTACGACCCGGTCGTGGATTTCATCCAGCAGGGCGCCGACGACCCCGCCGTCGTCTCCATGAAGCAAACCCTCTATCGCACCAGTCACGACTCGCCCATGCTGGAGGCGATGACTGAGGCCGCCGCCACTAAGGAGGCCACGCTGGTTGTCGAGCTGATGGCCCGCTTCGACGAGGCCTCCAACATCCGCTGGGCGCGCAATATGGAAGACGCCGGCGTTCAGGTCTTCCACGGCGTGGTCGGCCTCAAGACCCATTGCAAGCTGGCCATGCTCGTTCGCCGCGACGAAGACGGCGTCACCCGCCGTTATTGCCACCTCGGCACCGGCAACTACAACCCCGTCACCGCCCGCTTCTATACCGACCTCAGCCTGCTCACCGCCGATCCGCAGATCACCGAGCGCGTGCACATGGTCTTCAACTACCTCACCGCCCACGCTGAAATCGACGACTACCGCCCGCTGCTGGTGGCGCCTCTCACCATGGCCGAAAGCTTCCTCGGTCTCATCCGACGCGAGCAGGAGCACGCCCAGGCAGGCCGCCCCGCGCACATCGTCGCCAAAATGAACGCCCTCCTCGAGCCCAGCGTCATCGAGGCGCTCTACCAGGCATCCCGGGCGGGCGTGGAGATCGATCTCATCATCCGCGGCCTCTGCGTCCTTCGCCCCGGCGTAAAGGGCATGTCAGACCGCATCCGCGTGCGCTCCATCGTCGGCCGCTTCCTGGAGCACTCCCGCATCTTCCACTTCGCCAACGGCGGCAACGCCGAAGTTTACCTCGGCTCGGCCGACTGGATGCCCCGCAATCTCTTCGAGCGCTGCGAGGTCGCGTTCCCCATCCGCTCGCCTGAGGCCATCGCCCGCATTCACGACGAGATTCTGCCCGCCTACCTCGCCGACAACGTCAAAGCCCGCCTCCAGCAGCCCGACGGCAGCTATCTCCGCGCCGGCAAGATGCTCAATGACGCTCCAGCTTTTTCCAGCCAGGATTTCCTCATGCAACTCGCCGAGGGCAAGGTGGACCTGAGCGCAATCCCCGCGCCGCCTTCCGCAAAGCATGTCCACAGAGCCCAAAAAGAAAAAGCCCACGCTGCCGACTGAGCAATTCTTCGCCGGTTCCGGTTATCCTTGTCTCACGCCCGTTCCCTTTGGGGGCAATCATCTTTTCAGAAAGGGCGATCCCGCATGACGAACGAAAGTATAGAGGTGGTTCTGAGACAGCTCGTCAAAGCTGTTGAGCTCCTTCTCAAAGAGGAGGCGCGTCGCCTCAATTCTGGACAAGAACTGGAGTTGTACGACGACGAGGTCTCCGGCACCATCCATACAGGAGACCTGCAGACGATGGCCAAAGATCTGCGCGCGGCCCTAGAAGAGGCTAAATAAGAAGCTCGGCAGATGCCCACATCGGACGGTATATGAAGTTGGGCGCCCCATAGCCCGGGTTCCCACGGACAGGTCTTCGTCCGTGAGGTGGAGAGCCTGCCCTGAGCTTGCTCCAGGGTCTCGCTTCTGCGACCTGGGGCACCCCAACATTCATTCCCCGGTCTACCGCTGGGCCGGCCCCGCGGGGACCACCAGCACTTGCTGCGGTGCGTCCACTTCGTCCCCTGGAGCGCTGAGCTTCAGCTTGAACGACTCCACCTCCGGCCTCCCTTTCATCGCCGTCACAAACCCCAACTCGTACTGGTTCCGAAAACGGCGCATGAGCTCGTCGAAATAAGGCGCGAACGAAACAGGATTGCCCATTCCCTGCCAAAAGCTCTTGCCCCCGGTGGCCTGTGTCACCTCAGCCAGCAGGTTCTGGCCGGTGTTGTTGGCATATGCGGTCGCGTCGAAGCCGCCCCGGTCAGCCCAGTAGATGGAGTAGACAACCATGCGCGCTTGAATCGAATCCTTGATCGCCGCCTGGACGTATGGGTCATCGGGGTCAAATTGTTTCTGGTAGTTATCCACGCCGTTGGTCACCATCACCACCTCGCGCCGCGCCCCGGCATCGTTCGAGGGCCACTTGTGGGCAAGGTCGGAGAGGCAGAAATACGGGCTCGAGTCCACGCCGGCTCCGCCTACAGGCAAGTGAAGTTCCTCCGCGACATGCGCGTGGTCCGTGGTGAATGGTCCTGAGAATACAGCGCGCCCATTCTCCATATACGCAACGCTGGCCTTCGTATTCGGCGGCAGCGTCTTGAGGAACTGCGCGATGTCGTCCATCTGGCGTCCCAGGCTGGTCCGCGCCGAGTCGTCAATCAGCACCACAAGTTCAAGGCTGCTGCCGTTGCTCGGGTACTGTGCCCATTTCGTCACTTTGGAGTTTTTGCCATCCACCTTCACGGCCAGGTCCTGATTAACGACATTCGCCGGCAATTCGCTCTCATGTTTCGGCAATACAGTGATCACCGCCTGGCCCTGACCCTGCTCCTGAGCTCCGCCGATGGCCGCAAACGCCGTCAGCATCGTTACCAGCGCAATTCCCGCAACCGCTCCCCGACTCTTCATCCATCCCGAACATTTCATGCCAATTCCTTCCTTTCGAGGGCGGCGCCGTCTGCGGCGCTGCCCTCCATCCTATGCCGTTTCTCTCTTCTCGGTTAGATGTGCATTCGAGAAAATCGGATCATGGCAATCGCGGCGCCCCACGTTCCAGTTCCCCAAGGCTGATCCACCCGGCGATGGCTCGGATCCAAGTGATCTTCGATAAGAAAAATCATCGAGGCGGACCACTCTTTGAGGAACTTTCTTACTTTTGAGATACGGCGTCAGATGGGCGGGCGGCGTCAGCCGGGCCGGCATCGAGCTGGTCTTGCCAGCCGGGGAGACGCTGGTCGCCGGTGATCAGGCGCGCGCCGCGGGTGAACGTGAAATAAGTCCACACCCAGGCCGCAAACACGGCAACGCGGTTGCGAAAGCCGATGAGGAAGAAGATGTGGACCGTGAGCCAGGTGATCCAGGCGGGAAAGCCGCTCATGTGGGCGTGGAATGGCCATTCAACCTTGGCCACCGCGTCCATGCGGCCGATGGTCGCCATGTCGCCTTTGTCGAAGTAGCGGAAAGGCGGGCGCGGCTTGCCCGCCAGATCGGCGGCGATCATTTTGGCGACGTGGTCGCCCATCTGCATGGCAGGCTGGGCCACGCCGGGAATCTGGCGGCCATCCTGTTCCAGATGGGCGAGATCGCCCAGAACAAAGATTTCCGGAAGGCCGCCAGGGTTGAGGCGGTCATTAACCATCACGCAGCCGCGTTTATCGAGCGGCGCACCCAGCAGCTTGCCCAGCGGTGAGGCCTGCACGCCTGCGGCCCAAAGGGTGACAACCGCCTCCATGCGGACATTGCCTCCGGCACCTGCCGCTTCAACCCAACCGGGACCTACGCAGGTGACCTGCGTATGGGTATGCACCTCCACGCCGAGCCGGGCCAGCGCGGCTTGGGCTTTTGCGGAAAGGTCCTCAGGGTAGGCGGCCAGCACGCGCGGCCCGCCATCGAGCAGCAGCACGCGGGATTTGGAGGGGTCGATGTGGCGGAAATCGTGGCGCATGTAAAGCTGGGCAATGTCGCTGATGGCGCCAGCCAGCTCCACGCCGGTGGGGCCGCCGCCGATGACCACGAAATTGAGCGGCGGGTGCCAGCCGTGCTCCACCATCTGGCGCTCGGCCAGCTCAAAGGCCAGCAGCACCCGGCGGCGGATTTCGAGCGCGTCTTCAATGGTCTTGAGTCCCGGAGCGAACGCGGCCCACTCTGGATGGGCAAAGTAAGAGTGGGTGGCGCCTGCGGCCAACACCGCGTAGTCGTAAGCGAGATGAGCGCCGCTGGCGAGAGCGATCTTGTGATTGGCAACGTCGACAGCCATTACCTCGTCCATTAGCACCTGGGTGTTGGCCTGTTTGCGCAACACGGTGCGGATGGGCTGCGCGATATCCGCCGGCGAGAGCACCGCGAGTGCAACCTGGTAAAGCAGAGGCTGGAAGGTGTGATGATTACGGCGATCCACAATGGTGACGTCAACGGGTAACTGGGCCAGGCCGATGGCGGCGCGCAGGCCGGCAAAGCCGCCGCCGACAATCACCACGCGGGGCCAGCGAATGGTGTTTTCGTTCGCGATTTCATTCGCAAATGGTCCGGTTGGTTGAGCCAATGGGAGTGCCTCGCTGCTCTTAAGATGCAAAGTGCGACGATTAGTGGCAGCCTACCCGAGGCGTGGTTCCTCTCCATCACGCCGTATCCCGGCTCCTCTCGCACGTCTCCTACAATCGAAACAGTGCCGCCCACACTGGCCAATCCCGAGCCGCTCAACCGCAAAGCGCCTCCACCCGGCGCCAACTCAGACTCCAGCGCCTCGGCCCGCCAGTTACAAGCGCCGTCTCTGCTCCGCCTGTGGCATCTCGCCAGCCTCGATGCCCCCACCGTCGCCGTCGTCTGGGCGCTTGCCTTTGCCTGGGCCGCCAAGGTTCGTCTCCCGCTCTGGATTCCCGTGCTGCTGGCCCTGGTGGCCTGGGCCGTCTACGTCGGCGACCGGCTGCTCGACGCCCAGGCCGCCCTGGGCGCATCTCAACCCCACCGCCTTCGCGAGCGCCATCGCTTCCATTGGCGTCACCGCTCGATTCTCATTCCAATGGCCATCGCCGCCGCCTGCATCGCCGCCTGCATCGTCTTCCTCCTCATGCCGGCCGGCGCGCGCGAGCGCAACTCCCTGCTCGCCACCGCCGCCTTTGCTTACCTCACCCGCGTCCACTCCTGCCGCAAGGCTTCACTATTCCTGTTTCCCCAGCTGTCAAAGGAACTGCTCGTCGGCCTGCTCTTCACCGCCGCCTGCGCACTCCCCGCCTTGTCGCGCGCCGCGGCTCCGCCCGGCTCGTCCCTGTGGATTTTGATCGGCCCCGCCCTCTTTTTTGCCGCGCTCGCCTGGCTCAACTGCCACGCCATCGAGCGCTGGGAATCCCGCGGCCCATCGTCCTGCAATCTTCAAGTCCTTCCCGCCGCCTGCCTGCTCACCCCAGCCGGACTGCTGTTCGCCGTCATCCTGGCCCCCGCCCATCTCCGTCTCGCCGCCCTCGTCGCCACCGGAGCGGCCAGCGCCCTGCTGCTCGCCCTCCTTGATCGATGCCGCCACCGTCTCACCCCCATTGCCCTCCGCGCCGCCGCCGACATCACCCTGCTCACCCCGCTCATCCTGCTTCTTCAATGAACAGGCCCCCCAACTTCGACCGCCTCGCCGGCCTCTATCGTTGGATGGAAATGGCCAGCTTTGGCCCCTTCCTTTGGTGGTGTCGCTGCGCCTTCCTCTCCGACCTCGGCGCATGCCGCCGCGCCCTCATCCTCGGCGACGGCGACGGCCGCTTCACCGCCCGGCTTCTGCGCGCCAATCCTAACCTTCACGTCGACGCCGTCGATGCCAGCCCCGCGATGCTCCGATCGCTCGCCCGCCGCGCCGCTCCCCACGCCGGCCGCGTCCGCACCCACCTCGCCGACGCCCGTCACTGGCAACCCCCCGCACCGCCCGCCGCACCGATCTACGATTTAGTCGTCACCCATTTTTTCCTCGACTGCCTCACCACCGCAGAAGTTCAGGCTCTGGCCGCAAGCCTTCGCCCGACTCTCTCACCCGCCGCCTTGTGGCTGGTCTCGGAGTTCGCCATCCGGCGCGGCTGGTATGGCCGCCTGGTCGCTCGCCCGGTCGTCCAAGGGCTTTACCTGGCTTTCGGCTGGCTCACCGGGCTCACGGTCCGCGCCCTGCCCGACCACCCATCCGTCCTGCACGCATCAGGTCTTATCCTGCACAAGCGCCGCACCTGGCTAGGCGGTCTTCTGGTCAGCGAACTTTGGTCCGAAAACCCTCCCCAACCAGCCGTAAATCCAACCGCAGCGCCGTTTTACGCCAACTGAATGTTACAAACGTGTTAACATCACCTTAGAAGGATTTAGGCGCCCCCCAACTGCCCCGCCGCACGTGTCTCGATGAACCTCTATCTCATGCGCCACGCCAATGCCGGACTCCCCCGCGAGAACTCAGCTCTCGATGCCAAGCGGGCCCTCATCAAAGAAGGAAAAGACCAATGCATGTTGATGGCTCGTCTCCTGAGCGCCCTCAAGGTGCAGGTCGATGTCATTGTCTCCAGCCCCCTCAAGCGGGCCCTGCAGACGGCCCAGTTTGTGGGCACCGAGTTGGGCTACGAATCTAAAGTTGAGGTCAGCCCGGCCCTCGGCCTCAACGCCGATTTCGCCACATTCCAGAAGCTGCTCGCAAAATACGCTGACCGTGAGGGTGTGCTGATGGTGGGCCACAATCCCAACCTTTTCCAGTACCTCGGCCGCCTCATCACCGGCAATGGCGGCGCAGCCATCCGCATGCGCAAAGCATCCATCGCCCGCGTCGATCTCGATCGCCATCCGCCCATATTGCGCTGGCTCATCGATCCGCGCATGACCCGCCAGATCTACTCGAGCGCCGCCCGGAGCTCGCGCCCAAAGACCTAGCGAAAGTAACCCGCCTCCGTGCGCAGGCTCCACAGCAGCCGTCTCATCGCTGGCTATCCCCGCTGCTATCCTTGTTCCAATGCCATTTTCCGCGACGACATACCGGACAACGACACAAAATCGCCCACAGGCTGCGCCCTCCACGCTGGCCACCTGGCTGCTCTTCGGGGCCATCTTCCTCGCCGTTCATTTTGCCTCGCTCTTTACGCCTCCGCTCATGGACGACGTGGACGCTGCTCATGCTGAGGCGGCGCAGCACATGGCCGAGACCGGCGACCTGATCAAATCCAAGATCGACGGCATCCGCTATATCGAGAAGCCGCCCTTGCCCTATTGGATCGTCGCCGGCTCCTACAAGCTCTTCGGCGAAAACACCTTCGCTACGCACCTGCCCAATTCTCTCGCCATTCTGGGCCTCACCTGGCTCTCGTGGCTCTGGGCCTGCCGCGCCTGGGGACCGCGCGCCGGCCTCTATGCCGGCCTCGGCGTGCTCACCTCCATCGGCCCGTTTCTTTTCACCCGCTTCATTATCCCCGAGGCGGAGCTGGCCCTCTTGCTGCTGCTCGCTCTCTACTGCCTCATCACCGGCTTCGAGTCGAATCGCCCCCTCCGCTTTTACGGCATGTGGGCCTCCGTCGCTCTGGCTTTGCTGACCAAGGGCCTCATCGCCCCAGTCTTCTTCTTGGGCGGCGCCGTCCCTTATCTGCTGCTGACCGGCCAGTGGCGAAGATGGAGCAAGTTGAAGCCCGTCTCCGGCCTGCTGTTGTTTCTCTTGATCGCCGCACCCTGGCACATTCTCTGCGGCCTCGCCAATCCTGATCAGGGCCACCCTGTCGGCAATCACCCCACCCTCGGCAACGTCCACGGCTTCTGGTATTTCTACCTGGTCAACGAACACATTCTGCGTTTCTTCTCGCTCCGCTATCCCCACGACTACAACAAGCTGCCCTTCGCCGCCTACTGGCTGCTTCACCTCGTCTGGCTCTTTCCTTGGAGCCTGTTTCTACCTGCCCTGATCGCCGTCGCCTGGAAGACGCGCCGACGCTGGCTAAAGCATCTCCGCCCCGACGCCGGCGACACCGTCGACTTCTATCTCGACAACGCCCTGCGCGAAGACCCCGCTTCCTACGTCCTCCGGCTCAAGTTCCGCGTCCGCTCCATCTGGCTCCTCAGCCTCTTCTCCGCCTGGACGCTGTTCTTCTTTTCGCTCTCTTCCAATCAGGAGTACTACACCTTTCCTGTCTGGCCGCCTCTGTTCATTCTCATCGCCGCCGTGCTCGCCGGTATCGAAGAACGCCGCGGGGTCGATTGGGCTCCAGCTTCTGAAAGCGTCACGCCGTTACTCTCCACCGCCTGGCTCACCATCGCCCAGGCCGTCTTCGCAGTGATCGGCGTGCTGTCAGCAGCGACTCTAGCCTGGGGCCTATGGAGTTCCCGTCGCCTGCCCTATGTTGCGGACATCGGCACCGTGCTCGCGCATCGCGGCGTGGGCGACTACACCCTGTCCATGTCTCATCTCTTCGACCTCACCGGCGCATCCTTTGCCGCCCTTCGCCTGCCTGCCGCTTTGGCTGCCGTCACTCTGCTCATCGGCCCAGCCGCCGGCTGGCTCCTGCGCTTGAAAGGCAAACACCTGGCCGCCACCATCAGCGTCGCCCTCACCGCGGCAGTCTTTCTTATCGCCGCACACATCGCCTTCGCTCGCTTCGATCCTATGCTCGGCTCCAAGCAGCTGGCCGACACCATCATCCAAAAAGGCTCGCCCGCCGACTCCGTCATCATCTTCGGCGATCAGTCCGACGCCTCATCGGTCATCTTTTACACCCACAGCTTTTTCCACGGCAAGCCGGCTCTACTGGTGCTCCCGCGCTGCGGCCAGCACGGTGAAGGCTCCACGCTTCTCTGGGGTTCCTGCTACCCCGACGCCCCCGACATTTTTCTCAGCCAGGACCAACTCTCCAAACTCTGGGGCACCGGCGAGCGCCACTGGCTCTTCGCCCAGGACCTCAACCAGAACAAAGCCGAGCAGCTTCTCGCCGGCCGCCTTTACCCCGTCCAATTCCTCGCCGACAAAGCCCTCTGGACCGACCGGCCGCTGTAATCATTGATATACCGCAAGATATAGGGTCGGCTTAAGCACTCGGTGCCGAAGGCGGCTGCCCCACCGCAGGTGGTCACCTTGCCGCCCGCATCTTGCCCCCCGGCAGCAGTTGAAATACCCGCCCCCGCCACAGAATCCGGCTCCCAAAATAGCTCGCAGCCCAGAACCCGAACCCCATCAAATCCCGCAGCGGATAAAGCACCAGCAAACCAAACCACCTTTTGTCGCCCACCACCAGCCGGCCTACAGCAATCGCCAGCGCCAGCCGAGTCGCCACGCTCCAGCCAAACAGCCCCATACCCCACCACGGATGCCCCAGCCCCGCCGCAGCCGCCCATGCCAACAAACCAAACGGCACGCTGAAGCTCAGTGACGTGGCAAAGTGCCCAGCCGGCCGCGAAAACCGCGTGCTCTTCATCCACCGCACCTGGTGCTTCAGCGAAGCCATCAGGTTCGAATTGATCACCATATGGTCGATCGCGTGATGACTCAGCACTACCGTCTGCCCCAGCTTGTGCGTCTCGTTGCCCAGCACGAAATCGTCCGCGCAATAGTCCGCCGTCACCTTGAATCCGCCCATCCGCCGGATCACGCTGCGCCGGAACGCCATGGTCGGTCCCAGCACAAACTGCATCCCCTCCATGGCCCGCGCCGCCAGCACCCCGGCGGTCATCTCGACCGACATTCCCACCGCCTCAAGCCGCGACCACAGTCCCGGACCGCCGTTGCCGTGGGTCGCCGCCACGCCGCGATACACACAGCACATCGCCCCCACGCGCTCGTCGGCAAACGGCAGCGCCACCGCGCGCAAATAATCCGGAGTCACCCGCACATCGCTGTCGCTGACGACCAGAATCTCGTGCGCGGCCACAGCCTCCATCTTTTCGAGAGACGCCACCTTGGCGTTAATGTAGTCCGGTACGCCGCCGGTCCACATAAACCGCGACTGAATGTGCGGATAGCGCTTGGCAACCTGCCGCGCCGTTTCCACCCCGGCATCCTCAGCATCGCGCGCGCAAAACAGAATTTCGTATTCCGGATAATCCTGCAGGAAGAATGTTTCGAGGTGCGCCTCAAGCCCCGGTTCGGCCCCATGCAATGGCTTCAGCAGCGTCAGGGGCGGCGTAAACCCCGGCCGCTCCTCAAGCTGCTTCAGCGCCAGCCGCCGCTCGCGCAAATAGCCCGGCACCGCCGCCATCACGATGCCCGCGAACCCCGTCGACGTCACCAGCCCGATAACGCCCAATCCTAAAAGAGCCCACAGCATGCAGAAACCAGCATACCCGGCCCGCGCGATGCGAGCCTTCAGGAACTTTCAATTCATCTGGAAAGCGTCCGGCCAGAAAAGCCGGCGCAAAACAAACTACGGCTTGCGCGCCGCCGGCTTGGGCGCCACCGCCTGCCTGCGTATGGGCACAATCGCCGCCCCGCCCCCCGGCACATTCTGCTGAAAATGCGTCAGCATCTCGGTCCGCACGTATTCTACAAAGCTCTGCATCTGCCGGTTCATCTCTTCCATCCGCTCCCGCATCTGCAGCACAATCGCGATCCCGGCAATGTTCACGCCCAGATCCCGCGCCAGGTTCAATATGAACTCCAGCCGCTCCAGGTCCTCGTCCGTATAAAGCCGCGTGTTGCCCTCGGTGCGCGACGGCTTCAGCAGACCCTCGCGCTCATACAGGCGCAGCGTCTGCGGATGAATCTCGTACATCTCGGCCACCGCCGAAATCATGTACGCGCCCTTCGATTTGCGTTTTGCCGCCATCGTCTTTTCTCGAATCAGCTTACCGTAATTCATTCACTGATTGTGGGTGCCCCATCCTTCGCGCAATCCGGGGTCCACGCGGACAGGTCTTCGTCCGTGGGGTGGCTGGGCGAAGGGTGGGAGGCGACAACCTGACTGCCGCCTTACAGCTTCTCAAACAGCGCCACCCGCGGGTCCTGGTGGTTCAGCTTGGCCAGCTCCCGCATAATCTCCTTGCTGCGCTCGTCCTGCAGCGTCGGCACCACCACTTCCACGGTCACAATCTGGTCGCCGCGCTGCTCCGGCCGCTGCGAGTTTTCCACGCCACGCCCCCGCATGCGCAGCTTTTGTCCGCTCTGCGTTCCCGGTGGAATCTTCAACTGTGCGCGCCCGTCGATCGTCGGCACATCGACCTTCGCTCCCAAAGACGCCTCAGCAATCGTCACCGGCACCGTGATCTGAATATCGTCGCCCACCCGCGTAAACACCGGGTGCGTCCCCATCCGCACAGTTACAAACAGGTCTCCCGGCGCGCCGCCGTTCAACCCAGCGTTCCCCTTGCCCTGCAGCCGGATCCGCTGCCCATCGCGCGTTCCTGGCTTCATCCGGAACTCCACCGTCTCCGTCCGGTTCACCACTCCTTCGCCGTGGCAGGTCGCGCAATCGTTTGAAATCCGTCCCGTCCCATTGCACTGCGGGCACGGAATATTGAACTTCATCCGCCCGCCCATCTGCGTCACCTGCCCGGTCCCGTTGCACTCCGGGCATTGCGTCGGCCCGCCCGCGTGCGCCATCCCGTGGCACGTCGGGCAAACCTCCTGCCGGTTCACCTGGATTCGCGCCTGGCCGCCGCGAATCCCCATCCAGAAGTCCACCGTCGCCTGGTACTCGAGATCGGTTCCCGGCTGCGGCCCTTTCGGCCGCTGCTGGGTCTGCGCGCCTGAAAATATCCCTGAAAAAATGTCCTTGAAGCTGCCCCACGACTGCGAACCCGCCCCCGCCTGTTGCCCCGGCGGCTGGCCCGGTCCGCTCTGAAACCCTGAAAAATCAAACCCGTCGAAATCTACCGGAGGCCGTCCGCCCGCGCTCTGTTGCCGCGCATACGCCTCCGCCGTCGCTGGGTCGATCTGGTCGGAGTAGAACCCAACCTGGTCGTACACCTTCCGCTTCTTCTCGTCGCTCAGCACGTCGTTGGCCTCGGAGATTTCTTTGAACTTCTCCTCCGCCTTTTTGTCCCCCGGGTTCACGTCCGGATGATACCGCCGCGCCGCTTTCCGGAACGCCTTGCGAATCTCCTCCGAAGTCGCCGTCTTCTTCACGCCAAGCGTTGCGTAATAATCTTTGTTTTGAGTGGTGGCCATAGTTTGTTTGAACTCGATCTCCGGTTAACTGCGGATCATGTGGCTTCTTGCAATTCGCACGCGTTGATCACTGATCTCCATCTTAGAGAGACAGTTAGTGTTAGCGGCCGATTCAGGCAAAAGCCCTGGATTCGGCATTTTTGTGGCGTTGGTTCACCGGTCTCGGGCGAATCTCCCTGCGAATCGCGGACTGCGCTCCGTCAGCCTCCGACTCCAGATCGAAGTCCATCTGTAAACGCATCCAAAACTCGGGCGTCATATTGAAGTATCGGGCCAGCCGAAACGCTGTATCCGCGGTAATTCCGCGCCGCTCGCGGACAATCTCGGAAATCCGTGTAACCGGCACACGCAACTCCATGGCCAGCGCATTTGCTGACAAGCCAAGGGGCTTCATGAACTCCTCACGCAGCATCTCGCCGGGATGCAACGGCGCCATCCGCGCGCCCTCCGCCAACCCGTGCTTAGTGGTAGTCAACGATTTCGACTTCGTGGGCATCTCCGTCCCTCCATACAAAGCAAATCCGGTATTGATCGTTGATCCTCAGGCCCCACTGCCCTTCGCGATCGCGTTTCAGCCGCTCCAACCGGTTTCCTGGTGGCGCACGGAGTTCCTCGACTGCGGAAACACTGTGAATCTGCCTCAACTTGCGCATCGCCACTCGCTCAATCGCCGAGTACCGCCTGCTATGGCGATGGTGGAACACTTGCTCCGTATCTTCATCGGCAAACGAGCGAATCATGCTTAACGTTGATCGTAACACGGGAAACGCTAAAGCTGAACCACCTTACCCGAAATCTGCCGCCCTTATTTCTTCGTGGCGGTCTCCTGAAGCCGCTCGTAGAACTTTGCACCTTCGCGAAGCAAGCCAAATGGCTGACTCGATAATGATCCATCCGCCGGAGCGGCGGACCGAACAGAAGCAAGAAATCCAACAGACTCAAGCCGAGATAGCGAACCCCGTATTTCCAAATGTCCCCTCTCGTCCCGACCAAAGTCATGCGCCCAGGCACTATCTACCCGGTCACGCCACTGAAATGAGAAGTGATCCTGTCCTATGATTCTGATTTGCGAATCGTAAATCCTTTTTAGCAGGCGAATATCTGCTTCTTTCAGTTCGACTGCGGCCCGCATCATGTCATCAAGACCCTCTGGTCCAAGATCGTCTTCCTTCACACCATTGGCGAGAATGAGTGCCAACCTCTTGAGTCTGTCGGCCTGGGTCGTGCGCAATGCTTGAAGTGCTGCGCTGGCCATACCGTCTTTGAAGTCCTGACTATTCAAGCGGCTCTTAATCTTATCGATGCTTGTGCCGTGCTCCAAAAGGACGCGCTCCACGCGATTCAGAGCATCCTCTGTCGCTTGACCAAGCGACTCAAGATTCTCGTTGACCTTGGCGGCGCCAAGTTTGCGAAACCAGTCCACAATGCCAAGTCCGGCAACGACGCTCCCTGCAACAGCTAGTCCGGTCCCTGCCGCCGCTCCGGTGGCGACAACCGCGGAAGCCACAACCAGCGCAGGGCGCGCGAGGGAAACCGCGTTTTCGATCACACCGCCGACGGGAGACTTGGAGGTCTCTTCCATCTTCCGCCGCGAATTTTCTGCGGCAACCTCGTTTTCCGGAAAACCCATTGCCCCCTCCTTCCGCTACGCTTCAGCCAAACGGAACGACCAACCAATCCCTTTGCAAGTCGGTCACGGCTTACCATCTCTCGCCACGATCTGTTGCTTTTGTGCCGGAGGCACAAGCGTCTGGAACATCGCGCTTACCTTAGCTGGCTGGACGATCAATACGTCGACAATCAAATTCACCAAGCCAAAGAACTTTTCTATCTGGTCCTTGTTGTTCTCAATCTCTATCTGGCCTGGGTGGACGGCATTGTTGCCGACTACACGCACCAAGTCCAGAGACTGCTGAATTTCCTGAGCCATGCCTTTCCCAACGAGCTCGCCTATATCCTTATTCAAATCCTTCCCTGGCAGTCCCTTTTCTTTGCAAACCATCTGGATAGCGAGGCGCAGGAGTGCGGCAGACGCGCGAGGAGAATAGGGAAAAACTTGCCGGGCTTCGTTGTAGACCGTTTGTATATCCTTCGGGCATCCTTCGGCTGTGTCGGCAACGCCTGACCTAATCGGCCACACAAGGTCTTGGTCCTGCCAAAAGCAGTACTTGTCACAGTGCAGGCAACACGATGTTGTCCACCTGTGCATCGCTTGCATAGTTCCATTCGCTAGAGATATCCACCGCCAATCATGCTGGGAAAAACAGTTACAGTGCGGACAAGTGAACGAGCCCTGCTGAAATGCCGGCTTTACGTACCCGACAACGGCCATCCCGTCTCCTCCAGAAAATCGCTAGATCTGCCCTTACAGGCGAACGCCAAAAGGCGGCAGAGCCCCGCCCTACCGCCTTTACATTGACTGGACGGCCAATCTTACTTCTTCTCCTCCACGTCCACATACTCCGCGTCGATCACGCCTTCGTCCTTCTTTGCCTCCGCGGCAGGTTCGCCGTCCGGTTGCACGGTGGGTGCGCTCTGCGCCGCCGCATTGGCCTTGTAGAGCACCTCGGCCAGTTTGTGGCTGGCCTGCGTCAGCTTGTCGTGCGCGGTCCTCAGTTCAGCAGCGCTCGGCGTGCCTTCCAGAGTCTTCTTCGCCTCCGCCAGCGTCGACTCGACCTCGGTCTTGTCCGCGGCCTGCACCTTCTCGCCGGAATCCTTCAGCATCTTCTCGATGTTGTAGACCAGCCCATCGAGCGAGTTGCGCGCCTCAATCTCCTCGCGCTTTTCCTTGTCCTCGGCCGAGTGCGCTTCGGCATCCTTGGCCATTCGTTCGACTTCTTCCTTGCTCAAACCGGAGCTCGAAGTAATGGTGATGCGCGTGTCCTTGCCGGTCGCGTTGTCCTTGGCCGTCACATTCAGAATTCCGTTGGCGTCGATGTCAAACGTGACCTCGATCTGCGGAACCCCGCGCGGCGCCGGAGGAATCCCAGCCAGCTTGAACTTGCCCAGCGTCCGGTTTTGCGCCGCCAGAGGCCGTTCGCCCTGCAGCACATGCACCTCCACCTCGGTTTGCGAATCGGCAGCCGTTGAAAACGTCTCCGTCTTTTTGGTCGGAATGGTCGTGTTGCGCGGAATCATCACCGTCGCCACGCCGCCCAGCGTCTCAATGGCTAGCGTCAGCGGCGTCACGTCCAGCAGCAGCAGATCTTTTACCTCGCCGGCCAGCACGCCGGCCTGCACCGCCGCGCCCACCGCAACCACTTCATCGGGATTCACGCCCCGATGCGGCTCCTTGCCGAACAGGTTCTTCACCAGTTCCTGAATCTTCGGCATCCGCGTTTGCCCGCCCACCAGAACCACTTCGTTGATCTGCGCAACCGTGATGCCCGCATCCGTCATCGCCTTCTTGCACGGCTCCAGCGACCGCTCCAGCAGATCTCCCACCAGTTGCTCCAGCTTGGCCCGTGTCAGCTTCCGCACCAGGTGCTTCGGCCCCGTCGCGTCCGCCGTCACAAACGGCAAATTGATCTCCGTCTCGATCGTCGTCGATAACTCGATCTTGGCCTTTTCCGCCGCGTCCTTCAGCCGCTGCAGCGCCATCTCGTTGCCCTTCGAGGACAAATCCAGACCCTGCTCCTGCTTGAACTCAGAAATCAGCCATTCCACAATCCGCTGGTCGAGATTGTCGCCGCCCAGGTGCGTGTCGCCGTTGGTCGACTTCACCTCGATCACACCCTCGCCCACCTCCAGAATCGACACGTCAAACGTGCCGCCGCCGAAGTCGTACACCGCAATCGTTTCGTCCATCTTTTTGTCCAGCCCATAGGCCAGCGCGGCCGCCGTCGGCTCGTTCACAATGCGCTTCACGTCCAGGCCGGCAATCTTGCCCGCGTCCTTGGTCGCCTGCCGCTGCGCGTCGTTGAAATAGGCCGGCACCGTGATCACCGCCTCGGTCACCGTCTCGCCCAGGTAGGCCTCGGCGCTCTTCTTCAATTTCTGCAGGATCATGGCCGAAATCTCGGGCGGCGTGTAATCCTTGCCCTGCGCCACAACCTCTACGTGGTCGCCTTTTTGAATCACTTTGTAGGGCACCATCTTCATCTCGTCCGTCACTTCGTTGAATCGCCGCCCCATAAACCGCTTGATCGAGAAAATGGTGTTCTCCGGGTTGGTAATCGCCTGCCGCTTGGCCACCTGGCCCACCAGCCGCTCACCGCTCTTTGAGAACGCAACAATCGAGGGCGTCGTCCGCGAACCCTCTTCATTTGCAATCACTTTGGGCTCCCCGCCCTCCAGAATGGCTACGCACGAATTCGTGGTGCCCAGGTCAATACCAATGATCTTTGCCATGTTCGGTTTCCCGCCTCATCCATAAATTTCTAACTTCTATTAAGATGCATGATTGAGTGAGATAGTGTCAACTTTATTTGATAAGATCTCCATAAACTACGCGCCGAGCCCGCGCCCAGATCCACCCCTACCCAGAAGCAGGTCCCCTTGACACCGGGTTCCCACCGAGCGGTCTTTCTCCGGTGCCGCCGCCGACCCCTAACGTTCCTCGCCCCGAGCATGCAGGTGAAAAACCGTGCCGATGTAGATCAGGTTGGTATCCAGGGCCGGATTGTGGTGGCCTGTATTCCCGTTCGAAAGATGAAACGTACTGTAGCCGAAGCGCAGCCCGGAGCGCTGATTGATCTCGACTTGCAGCCCGCCCCCAAATTCGGCGCTGAAATTCAGCCGTGTGGCCTGCGGGCTGAGAATCGGGGAGGAAAAGTACGCCACCCCGCCGGCGCCCACCAAATAGGGCTTCCATCTCGATTCAGGCGAAAACAACAGCCGGGCGCCCGCGGGGACAACATCGGCCCCATTGATGGTCGTTTTCTCGGTCCCCACCGGGTTCGCGTATTGATCGTAATGGGCCGGTTCAGTCAGTTGGATCAGAGGAATCACCTCGGCCATATAGTCGACTCGAATCCAACTGAAGTGGCCAAAGGAGTTCCTTACATACTGAAAGCCGACCATCCGCAAGCTGCAGTCCTCCGCATAGCCGAAGATATGCAGCGCGCCCACCGTTCTTCCGCCGATCGAAGCCACTTCGCTCGGACTGAACTTGCTCACCGTCACGCCCGGCCTCCGCTCAATCGAGCCGGCTCCCTCGGCCCCGGCCGGGGCATCCAATCCCTCCGCCACTGAACGCGAAGCGACAAGCGGCAGTTCTGACTGCTGGGCAAGAGACGGCGAACCGGCAACAAGCATGGCGCCGACAGTCAACAAGGGCGCAACCTGCAACACACGGCAACGGCAGCGAGCAAAATGCATCGGAATCTCCTTGGGCAACCGGAATGACAACCGGAAATTGTGCAGATTGCCCCAGGAGAAGAGGTCGCCGTTCCCAGACCCATGCCCGCATGAAGACTGGGTGTATGAGTTTGCGGTTCGATAATCGGCTCGGAACGCGTCCCCTCGCTCCACCGATCGACCTCACACTTGAATCGTCCTGACCAAAGGTCAAACCGAGCCAAACGAGAAGCCGGAGGCGCCTGCACTCGAGTCCCATCTGCAAGGCGCTCGCCGTTTATTTCCGCTCAGATTTAAGGATTCTCATGAGTAAGTCCGAACATCATGCCGCGCAATCTCTTTTCCGCCCCTTTCCTCTCTCAGCACAGACCTCCATTGCCTCCCAGACCGGCATCCAACTATTTGCAAGGCTTCGGAGCGAACGCTGCGCCCCGCGGTTCGTGGCCGATCGCTCGCCCTACTCACTGCGCAACCCTGAGGAGTCCTGAAATGATCTCGATAAACAAGACTAAGTACAGTTTTCTAGTGTTATTCCTGGCCGCAGCGGCCATGCTCGCCGCGCAGGAATCGAATCCCACGGCCCAAGACAACCCGCCCCAGAACCAGCCCAACGTGCTGCCCACCGGACCGCAGGGGACCTACGACAATGTTCCCCTCTACAAGATTCAGGTCGTGGCTCGCGATATCCCCGCAATCAACTACTTCCATCGCAACGGGGCGACCAAAATCGGCTTTCAGGGCACGAGCCTTCTCCCTCAGGCCAAAGGTTCGGCCAAAGTGGACAGCAAGCTGGGCCGCACCGTCATCGACGCGGAATTCGAGGGATTGTCGCCCGCCAACGGCTTCGGTACCGAATACATGACCTACGTGCTGTGGGCCATCACACCGGAAGGCCGCCCCGTCAATCTCGGCGAAATACTGCCCACCGGATCGAAAGACAAGGACCATCTGACCGTCACCAGCAACCTGCAGGCATTCGGCCTGATCCTCACCGCCGAGCCCTACTACGCGGTCACCACGCCCAGCGACCTGGTGGTGATGCAAAACTCCATCGACGACAAAACCCAGGGTGTCATTGAGCAGGTCAATGCGCACTACACCCTGCTGCCGCGCGGAGCCTACCAGGAAACCGCCGGACGCCACACGGTGCTGAACCCCATCACCCGCGATGAGCGCTCGCCTCTGGAGCTCTACGAGGCGGTCAACGCGGTCCAGATCGCCGACGCAGCCGGAGCAGAGAAATACGCCGCCGACACCATGGCCACCGCCAATACGGCCCTCCGGAATGCCCAGGACATCAATCGCCGCAAGAGTGACCGCAAAGAGACCATCACCTTCGCCCGTGAAGCCGTGCAGTCGGCTGAAGACGCGCGCATCATCACCATTCGCAAGATCAAGGCGGAAGACGATGCCGCCGTCCGCCAGGCTCGCCTGGACGCGGAGCAAGCCGCCCGGCAATCGCAGGCGGATGCCCAGCAATCTCAGTTGGCTGCCCAGCAATCTCAGTTGGCTGCCCAGCAGGCGCAGGCCGACGCCCAGCAGCAGGCTGCTCAGCGCGCGCAAGCCGACGCCGCGGCGGCACAAGCCCGCGCCGATGCCGCCGAATCTGAAGCCCGCGCACAAAAAGCGCGCGATGCCCAGCAGGCAGCCGAGCAGAGTGCGCAGCAGGCTTCCGAGCAGGCTGAGCAGGTGCGCGAGCGGCTCAAGCAGCAGTTGAATGCCGTGCTGCAAACCACTGAAACCGCCCGCGGCTTGATTGTCAACATGTCGGACGTGCTCTTCGACTTCAATAAGTACACTCTGAAGTCGGAAGCCCGCGAAAAGCTCGCCAAGGTCTCTGGAATTCTGCTTGCCTACCCTAACCTGAAGCTTCAGGTCGAGGGATACACCGATAACATCGGCTCCGAGGAGTATAACCAGAAGTTATCTGAAAAGCGCGCGGACGGCGTGCGCGATTACCTCGTTTCGCAGAGTGTTGTGGATGCCAATGTCACCGCTGCTGGCTATGGCAAAAGCAACCCGGTCGCCGATAACTCCACTAGCTCCGGCCGAGCCGAGAATCGCCGCGTCGAGTTAGTCGTCTCGGGAGACGCGATCGGCATTCCGCAAACCGCCCCCGCGCCCCAATCCGGCGCACAGTCGCAAACTCCGCCACCGGCCGGGATGCAGCCGGCGCAGGCCTCGCCGTATTCGCAGTCCATTGCCTCGCCGAATCCAGCCGGCCAGTCGAATCCTCCGCAGTAGACCCGCACACGATTGCGTGGAATGAAAAATGGGCTGACCCCGGTTCCAACTGGATCCGGAATCGGCCCATTTCTTTGCCTACCCGCCGTTGCCCATTCCTCTTCCCTGGCTGCTCGCCGGAGCCCGTTTCCCCTTGCGGAACTGCTCTAAACCATTTAATTTTGGGGCGAGTCAAAGCAGAGATAAGGTCCCTCCAGTTCAACGCGACGGGTGACCATTGCAGAAACATCGAGCTTTTGAACCTGCGTGTCCGCCGCTAAAGAGTGCACATCGCCTCGCCGGAAATCTTCGCCTCAATTGCCTGATCCTTCTCGCCGCACTCTGCCTGCTTGCAGGCACGCACGCACAGGCAACGGAAGCCGCGCCCGATCCAGCAAAGCAGACACTGAGCGATGCCCCTCAGGTCCCGGACACCGCTACGGCTTCCAACATCCCGCCAGACGAAGAGGCAGCCTACAACCCTCCAGACACACAGGCCGCGGTCACGACATCAGCCCATCCCAGTCCGCCCGTTGAAAGCGAACTCATCGTGGAGGGATTGGCCTCCTATGGTAACTACCGAATCTTCGCCAGCGGAAGAGACTGCAAGCTCTACACGGCGGGCGTCGAGTACGACCGTCATTCCTGGGATTACTTTCTGAAAGCGCGGGTGGATTATGTAGCGGAGGTTTTGCCGCTGGTTCTGCTGAATGAAGCAACGCAATCTTGGCCCTGGGGCGCTCCCGCTACCGCTGCCCGCGAGACGGTGCCTGGATTTGCTATTTCGCCGATCGGCTTTCGCATGCTGTGGCGCAACAGAAAGGCCATCGAACCCTACCTGTCCGCCAAAGGCGGGCTGATCGCCTTCCCAAAAAAGGTCCTCGCCACGGACGCGACCTATGTGAACTTCAGCTTGCAGTCTGGCTTCGGCGTGCAAGCCCGGCTAACCTCGCGGCTCGGTCTGCGCCTGGGCCTCTGGAATGACTTTCATTTCTCCAACGCGTTCATGGTGCCAGTCAATCCCGGCATCGATATGATGAACGCGAATTTAGGCTTGAGCTTCCATTTCGGCCAGTAGCCTCTTCCTGTCCCCGGTCACCGCACCCACGGCAAAAATCGATGCATCGGTTCGTCATACTGCTCAATCCGCCCGCTTAGAATGTCGTAATACCAACCGTGCACCGCCAGCCGCCCTTCCGCCGCCGCCCGCGCCACCGCCGGCTGCGCCTTCAAATTCAGCAACTGCGCCACCACGTTGCCGCGGATCAGCGATGCCAGCTCCGCGCTTTCCCCATCCGCCGGGTTCAGCGGCTGGCGATGGCTGAAAGCCGCCTCCACATGGCTCAGCCAGCGCCGCGCCTTGGGCATCTTCTCCAGGCCTTTCGGGTCCAGGGCCGCCTTCAGCGCTCCGCAGTCCGAGTGCCCGCACAGAATCGCGCCCTTCACCTTCAGCACCTCCACTGCGTATTCAATCGTCGCCGTCACCCCATCCACATCGTTGCTCGTGATGGGCACCACGTTGCCCGCGTTGCGCGTGATAAACAGGTCTCCCGGCCCGGTCCCCAGAATGAGATCCGGCACCACCCGCGAGTCCGAACAGGTAATGAACAGCCACTCCGGCGCCTGCATCTCCGCCAGCAGGTGAAACTGGTCCCGCCTGCCGGGAAAAACCTCCGCCAAAAACCGCTTGTGCCCTGCGATCAACTTGTCCATCGTCCCTATCGCTCCCTGTCCTCATCCCTGCGCGTCAGCACCAGCCTACCGCATCTTACCTGCGATATCGCCTTCCCTACGGTATAGTTAGCTCGATGCTTCCCCGCATATTCAAAGCTCTGGGATGCCTGCTGCTCGCCGCCTGCGCTCCGTTCGCGGGCGCGCAGAACGCTGGACATGGGCCAACGCCGGACCAACTAAATCCGCGCCACTTCGACGCCTTCTACCTTGGCCTGCGTGTGAATCTCGGACCCGACTGGCTCTTTTCTCCGGTCGACAACCCAGCCTATGCCGCGCCTACTTATGACGACAGCGGCTGGAAGACTGTCTCCACAAATAAGCAACTGACCGACTACGGCGTTCGCGGCATCCCTTACGCCTGGTATCGCATGCATGTTCACGTTGACCCTCGCTGGCATGACCTGGCGGTCGAGGTCCAAACAATCACCGGCAGTTACGAGCTCTACGTCAACGGCGTGCGCATCGGCGCCAACGGCAAGATGGTTGGGATGATTGAGTCCGCTCAGAACTACCTGACGTCTTATAACATCCCTGACAGCATGATTGCCCCGCATGGCGATCTCGTCATCGCCATTCGCTTCGCCATTAACCGGATGGGCGACCGGGAGCCCGGCACCAGCACGCCCCTCGCCTCCAATTCCATCTTCCTGGCCAGCCGTGACGCGGCGCAGCGCGACGCCAGCTATGAGGCAGCCCACCAGACTGTGGCCTACTTCATTGTTTTCGGTCTCGACCTGATTGTTGGCGTCGTTGCTCTCGCGCTCTACCTTGCCATGCGCAGCCAGGCGGAGTATCTGGCCATCTCCATCGCGCTCCTTGCCACCAGCTTTCAGGCGGCTGTGATCATCTGGAGCCATCTCCACGGCTTCACCGCCAGTGCTGACTTTCTGAGCTATATTGGGGTGGGCATTACGGGAGTGGCGGGCATTGAGTTCGTTCGCCTGATCGTTCACTTGCAACGCGCGCGCTGGCTGCTGGCGGTGGAGATCGTATTATTCCTGAGCTACTTTGGGGTTCCCCTGCTCGATATCGGCGTCCTGGGCGGAAGTCATGCTTCCTTCTTGTTCGCTCTCGCCATGTTCTTTGTTCCGTCACTGGTCGTATTTGCACTGTTGCCCTTGCTGCTGATCTGGGCCGCGCTGGGCGGCAACCGCGATGCGCGCCTGTTTGTTCCCCCGTTCGCATTTATCGGCCTCCTGAATTGCTGGAACTTCCTGACCACTCTATCCATCGTCTTTCCCATCATGCTGAGATTCCCCTCCATGCCGTCCTTCCATTTTGGCAGCTACACGGCGGACCTCTGGGACTTGTGGAACACGATCTACTGCGTCACGATGCTGCTGTTCCTGGTGCTGCGCACCATCGGCATTGCCCGCGAGCGAGCCCGGGCCGCGGCGGAACTTGAGGCTGCGCGCACGGTGCAGCAGGTGCTCATCCCGAAAGACATCCCTTCCGTTCCCGGCTTCCTGCTGCAGAGTGTCTACCGGCCTGCAGGCCAGGTGGGTGGCGATTTCTTCCAATTCCTTCCGGTCAAAGGCGGCGGCGTTCTGGTCGTCATCGGGGACGTCAGCGGCAAGGGCATGCCCGCCGCCATGACCGTCTCGCTGCTCGTCGGCACCGTCCGCACCCTCGCCCACTACACACAATGCCCCTGCGAGATCCTGGCCGCCATGAACCAGCGCATGCTCGCTCGCAGCAGCGGCGGATTCACCACCTGTCTGGTTCTCCGCGCCGACCCCGACGGCAAGCTCACCATCGCCAATGCCGGCCACATCCCGCCGTACCTCGCCGGCAAGGAACTCTCGCTCGAAAACAGCCTGCCCCTCGGACTTGCCGCCGACACCACCTACACCGAAGCGATTTTCCAGCTCTCTGCCAATCAGCAGCTAACCCTGCTCACCGACGGCGTGGTCGAAGCCCGCGACAAAACCGGTGCGCTCTTCGGCTTCGAACGCACTGCCTCCATCGCGAACCAACCCGCCGAAGCCATCGCAAGCGCAGCACAAGCCTTTGGCCAGGACGACGACATCACCGCGCTCACCCTCGCCCGCACCGCCTGATACCGCGAGTGCCCTGGCGCGCAAGCGTTCGCCGCGGCGAACCCCACCGCAGGTGGCGCGATACACTTGAATCTGACTTATGTTTGAGAACCTCACAGACAAACTCCAGCGCGCCTTCAAAACTCTTCGCGGCCAGGGCACCCTCACCGAAGAGAACATCGCCGAAGCTCTGCGCGAAATCCGCGTCGCCCTGCTCGAAGCCGACGTCAACCTCAACGTCGCCCGCGACCTGATTGAGCACATTCGCGTCAAGGCCGTCGGCACCGAGGTGCTCACCGCGCTTTCGCCTTCTGAACAGGTCATCAAAATCGTCCGCGACGAGCTGATCGCGCTGCTCGGCAAAGACACGGCCCGCTTCAAGTTCGCCTCGCAGCCGCCCACCGTCATTCTCATGGCCGGCCTGCAAGGCTCCGGCAAAACCACTACCAGCGGTAAGCTGGCCGCATGGCTCAAAAAGGGTGGCCACCGCCCCATGCTGGTCTCGGTAGACGTCTACCGCCCCGCCGCTCGCGAACAGCTCAAAGTCGTGGCTAAATCCATCGAGGCCAAGCTTTACGAAGGCGACCAGAAAGGCGAGCCCGCGGGCCCGGACCTGGTCGTCCGCCTCGCCAAGGAAGCCCTGCGCGAAGCACGCATCATGGGCTGCGACACGCTGATCGTCGACACCGCCGGCCGCCTCCACATTGACGAAGCGCTGATGGATGAAATGGCCCGCCTCAAAAAGCTTCTCAACCCGTCGGAGATTTTGTTCATCGCCGACGCCATGACTGGCCAGGACGCCGTCAACTCCGCCGCCGACTTCCACAAGCGCCTGGGGCTCACCGGCGTCATCCTCACCAAGATGGACGGCGATGCCCGCGGCGGCGCAGCGCTCTCCATCCGCCATGTCACCGGCCAGCCCATCAAGTTCATCGGCGTCGGCGAAAAGCCGGACGCCTTCGAGCCCTTCCATCCCGACCGCATCGTCGGCCGCATCCTCGGCATGGGCGACATGATGTCGCTCATCGAGAAAGCCGAATCCACTTTCGACCGCAAAAAATCGGAAGACTTCGCCAAGAAAGCGCTGCTCGGCGACGGCTTCACCCTCGAAGACTTCCGCGACCAGCTCCACCAGATCAAGAAGATGGGCTCCATGGAAAGCATCCTGAAAATGCTCCCCACCGTCGGCCCCTTTGCCGGCCTGCAGCAAGCCTCGCAGAACATCGACGAAAAACAATTCACGCGCCTCGAAGCCATCATCAACTCCATGACTCCAATCGAGCGCCGCAACCACGAAATCATCTCCGGCACGCGCCGCAAGCGCATCGCCAAGGGCAGCGGCACCGAAGTGCAGGACGTCAACAATCTCCTCCGCCAATACGCCCAGATGGCCAAAATGTTCAAGCAGATGGGCAAAGGCGGCATGGCCGGAAAAATGATGCGCGGCGGCCTCGGCGCCATGGGCATGGGCAGCAAACAACGCTTTGGAAGGTAGAATTCTCGCAAGAGGGAGGACGCAATGCCAGACAACGGGAACAAGACCTACCCGGTGCGCACCCTCACCGTCAGGAATTTCTCCGTCATTAAAGAAGCCAAGCTAGAGTTTGGCAAGATCACCGTCCTCATCGGACCGCAATCGAGCGGCAAAAGCCTCCTGTGCAAACTGGCGTACTTCCTCGGGCGAGAAATGATTGAGTTGGCAATTAGATCAATCGTCAATGCCGATTCATTCGATGCCTTCAGCAAAGCAATTGTTTCTCAGTTCGTTCGGAGATTCGCTACAAATAGCCGCCTCGGGGGGGACGCCTTCGTCGCGTTTTGTGCCGAAAGATACAAGATTGAACTTTCTTGGCACGATCTCCCCGAAAATGAAGAAGTTAGGGCGAGCTTTTCCCCCGAATTCGCGGATGAATACAATGCCCTTCTAACTACCTATACTCTGGACAGTCTCGGGATCGGAATGCAAAGACAGGAGAGCCAGGACAATATCCGAACAAGCTTGAATCTTCTAATCTCAGATGAATTCATCCTTGACACCTACTATGTTCCTGCTGGCCGCGCTTTTTTCACAAACGTCTCGCTAGGGATTAATGCGCTTAGAAATCCAGATCTCGATCCACTCGTAAGCGAATTTGCGACGACAATCGCATGGAACACGAACAGAGTTACGCTTTCCTCCGAAAACGCCAAACGGGTATTGTGGGAGATATTGGCCAAGATGGTAGAAATCGCGGGTGGCCACGTTGAGGGTACTAGCGACTCACCCGAGTTTGTGACAAACGACAATCGCCGTCTGCCATTTCCATTGCTCTCTTCCGGAACTCAGGAACTGCTTCCCTTGTTTAATGTTCTAGGCCGCTTGGCCTCTGACCGCGAGAAACAAGTTTTTTTCCTTGAGACACTCGGAGACATAAAGCCGAAAAGGCGCCCGGTATGGAGCAAGAAGCTTATCTATTTGGAGGAGCCGGAGGCACATATATTTCCTAAGACTCAGTACCAGCTCGCGCAACTTTTTGCATGGTTCAGCAGCGAACCGACACAGGATTTTTCCTGGGTCATCACAACCCACAGCCCCTACATCCTCACAGCTTTCAACAACCTGATCGAGGCGGGACAGGTGGCTAGGACGAAGCCAGAGTTGAAGGATGAAGTCGCAAAGATTATTCCCGAGCAATACTGGATCAAAGAAGGCGATTTCAAAGCCTATGCCATCGAGGACGGTAGTTTGCAGTCCATCCTCAACGAGAGCGGTTTCATCGAGGGCAACTATCTCGATCAAGTCTCAGAGGTGATCGGGAACGAATTCGATGAGCTTTTGAGGCTTGAATATGACCACACAAAAGCCTCCTAGCCAGCCGGGTTGCGCTTGGATCGAAAACTGTGTCGAAATCTGTACTGGCGATTCTGTCTACGTCGAAGATCAGGGCGTGCGCGCTACTTTCGTCAATCGACGCCATCGAGAGGTTCGAAAGATCCGTTACGACGGCTGCTATGCGGCAAAGAGCGGCAGGCAATCGGATTTCATCGTTGGACTTCTCGGAACAGTTGACGTGATCGTCGAGCTCAAAGGTTCGGACACGAAACTCAAGGATGCTGCCCTGCAAGTTGAAAGTACCCTCGAAGCTTGGAGAAGGGATTCAAAGCGAGAGAGTAAGATTGCCGCGCTCATCGTCTATGGTCGTATTGAAGGAACTAAGAAACTCCCCGGAAGGTTTCCCCGTGCTGCCGCGATAATCTTCGGATTGACTGCCGAGTTTTTGAAGACACACAAAATGCTGCTTCGCATCCACGAAAATGGGGAAAGGCAATTCACCTTCAATGATTTCCTTCGGAAGAACGATGCCCACTAGTCTCCAGGACCAACTCGACGAGATCACTGCCAACACCCGCCACTTGGTGCAGGCCGAGCGCCTTGCCGTCGGCGAGCGCGCCGTCTCCGAGCTCTTCGCCTCCGGAATCGAGGAAAAAATCCTGTCCGTCGGCGCACTGGCTCCGGAATTTGCTCTCAAGGACGCCACCGGCCGCCATGTCCGCAGCGCCGATTTGCTCGCCCTAGGTCCGCTGGTCATCAAATTCTTTCGCGGACGCTGGTGCTCTTATTGCGTGACGGAACTCGAGGCCTGGCGCGACCTCTACGGCCAACTCCGCGAGCGGGGAGTCCTGATGGTTGCGATCGGCCCCCAGATCGAGCGCCAGAGCGACTTCATGGCCGTCCAGCACGGCTTGCCATTCCCCGTGCTCACTGACCCCGGCTGCGCGGTCGCCGAAAAATTCGGCCTGGTCTATACCGTCCCCGAGTATCACCGCGCCTACTATCTCTCCATCCTCGTCAACATCCCCTTCGTCAACGGCGAAAAAAGTTGGCGCCTGCCCCTTCCCGCGACCTATGTAATCAGTCCCGCTGGACGCGCAGTCCTCGCCGAGGCCCACGCAGATTTCCGCGTTCGCCCCGAGCCACAGGAAGCCCTCGCCGCCGCCTTCGCGCACCGCTAAGCTCGGATCATTCCGCCCCGGTCCACGGTTTGCGCTTTCCAAACAGCGCCGTCCCCACCCTGATCCGCGTCGCGCCCTCCTGAATGGCCAGCGCAAAATCCCCGCTCATCCCCATCGAAAGCACATCCAGCTCCAATTTCGGATGCGACGCCGCCCACCGGTCCCGCCACGTCCGCAAGCTGCGGAAGCAGGCCCGCGTCACTTCCTCCGCCACGCCCCACGGCGCAATCGTCATCAGCCCTTGTACCTTTAAATGGTCCAGTCCGGGCAGCCGCTCCAATAGCTCGCCAGCATCGGGCGACTCCGGATCCAACCCTGCCTTGGTCTCCTCCGGGCTAAGCTTCACCTCGATCAAAACCGGCAAACGCTTGCCTAACTTGCCGGCTGCCTCATTCAATCGGTCAGCCAGGCGCACAGAGTCCAGCGAGTCAATTCCATCAAACAACTCCGCCGCTCTGGCTGCCTTATTCGTTTGCAAATGCCCAATCAAATGCACCCGGATTCGCTCCCCTGCCGCGCCCGTCCAAAGGTCCGCCGCCCGCAGGGCCTCCGCCTTGCCCGCAAACTCCTGCACCCGGCTCTCGCCATACAGTCTCAGACCCAGCCCCGCCGCCTCCAGCAACGTGGCCGCCGGATAAGTCTTCGACACCGCCATCAACTCAATCTCGCCACGCGCGCGCCCAGCCTTGCGGCATGCGGCTGCTATCAACTCTTCAAGCTGTTCGAGATTTTCAGCAAGAGCCGCCATAGTTTTCTAGAAACTCCTGCGAGCCTTAGCGAGCATCTGCCCCACCGCAGGTGGCTAGCACAGTTTTTGTGAAGCTGCTGCGAGCGCTAGCGAGCGTCTGCCCCACCGCAGGTGGCGAGCATCTGCCCCACCGCAGGTGGCGAGCATCTGCCCCACCGCAGGTGGCGAGCGTCTGCCCAACCGCAGGTGGTCAGTGCCCGCGCGCCTCCAGAAACTTCTCCGCCTCCAGCGCCGCCATGCACCCTGAGCCCGCCGCCGTAATCGCCTGCCGGTAGCGGCGGTCCTGCACATCGCCGCACGCAAACACGCCCGGCACCACCACACCGTTGCGCGTCGTCAGCACGTTCCCGGTCGTCTTGACGTATCCATCCTCATCCAGATCGATCTGCCCGGCAAACATCTTCGCGTTCGGCTCGTGCCCAATCCCCAGAAACATCGCGCTCACCGCCATTTCGCTCGTCCGTCCGTTGCTCACATCGCGCAGGCGCAGTCCGCGCACATCCTTCTCTTCCACGCCCAGCACTTCATCCACCACCGTGTTGGTGCGCAGTTCAATGTTCTCGTGGGCAATCGCCCGCTCCAGCATGATCTTGGACGCCCTGAAGCTATCGCGCCTGTGCAGCAGAGTCACCTTGCTGGCAAACCGGGTGAGAAACAGCGCTTCTTCCATCGCCGAATCGCCTCCGCCCACCACCGCAATCTCCTTGCCGCGGAAGAAAAATCCGTCGCACGTGGCGCAGCTTGAAACCCCGTGTCCAATCAGCGCCTGTTCGCTCGGCAGCCCCAGCCAGCGCGCGCTCGCGCCGGAGGCCACAATCAGCGTCCGCGTCAAAACCTCTCCTGTCGAGGTCTGCAGCCGGATCGGGTTCACCTTCAGGTCCACGGCGCTCAAATGCGCCAGTTGCAAGGTGGCCCCAAACCGCTCCGCCTGCTTCTTCATGTTGTCAATCAGTTCCGGCCCCTGAATCCCATCCGGCCAGCCCGGAAAGTTCTCCACCATCGTTGTAATCGAGAGTTGTCCTCCCGGCTCGTGGCCTTCCAGAACCAGCGGTTTCAATCCAGCGCGCGCGGTGTAAATGGCCGCCGTAAGTCCGGCGCAGCCGGACCCAAGAATAACGGTGTCGCGTGTCTCTGTCATAAAGTTTCCCGTAGTGATTTTAGATGGTTCTCCCGCCGGTACTGCTATTCTGCCGTCCCCGGCTTCATTATGATGATCTCCATGGCCAATCTGACTCTAATCTACGGACTCCGCCTGCTCCCCGAAGGAGAGGTCACCAGCATCGAGGATGCAACCCTCAAACTCTCCAACGGCCACCAGGCCCACGTCACCATGCACATGATCGAGGGCTCCCGCGAAGAGATCGAAGCTCAGCTCAAGCAAAGCCTCGACGCCTTCTTCGATTTTTACCCTGAAATCTGATCCCGGCACTCGTGCGCGATTCACAACCTAGCGCGCGGCCGCATCCATCGTCGCAAGATCCACGCGATAACTCACCGTTTTCGCCGTCGGAAAACTCGCCGGAACCTTCTGGCTCACCTTCCCCGTCGCCGCCCACTCCGTCCCGCGCTGAAAAGTCGTGATAAATCCCACGCAACTCAACGCCGCCACATCGTGCCCCATCGTGGTGTGAAAGATCCTCCCCTTTCCATAACTCACCACCATCAGCATCGGTTCATCCCGTCCCGTGCCCTTGTTACTCAGATCGGAATGCGCCGTCGCCAGCACTGTCATGTTTTTTCCCGGCCCGCGCAACGTGGCATATAACTCATCCGGCGCGTGCATCCAGGCCGCCGGCAATCCCTTCATGATCGGATGCTCCGGCGCACGCGTCACCACCTGAAACGCAAGCCGCGCCCCATGCGCGCCCGCGGACCCCGGCGAGGCATCGGACACCATCTTGCCATCCTTGAAATACCACATCGGTCCCGCCTGTTCATTCCGCCCACGCCACCCGCCGACGCCGATCATCAGGTTATATTCCGGCCAGTTCGGAAATGCGTTGTCCGCCGCGTGAACCACCACCAGCCCTCCGCCGCCGCCAATGTAGTCCTCCAACTCCCGGCGCAGATTCGCCGGCCACTCCGGAGCGTCGTAATTCGACACAATCACCTGGTACTTGCCGAACTCCGGTTTGAAATTGCTGAAGTCCCCGTCCGACGCGGGCGCCGTCACCACCGTCACCGCAAACAGCCCTGTCTCTTCCAGCACCGCCTTCAGCACCGGAGTCGTCACCCGCCAGTTGTGATAACTCCCGCCGCTCGCTCCATCCAGCAGCATCACCCGGATCGGCCCCGCTGCCGCGCCGGCACGGCTCCCGCACAGCAACGTGAACCCCAGAAAAGTAATCCAGAAAAACGCAAAAACCATCCGCCTCATCGTCAACCCTCGCTCCATTTATCTCTCTTCATCGACCTCATGCAGCATACGCTGTCCGCAATCTTAGGAGCTTCTAACATTACACAAAACTCATTGGCCCTTCCGTTGCCCGCAAATTCTTGTGGGAGGGCTTTGTGTTCGTCTCTATTTTCGCCAACCAGCGCACTGCAGCCGTTCGCCTGCTCACGCCTCGCCTGGCCGTCCTGGCCCTGCTGTTGCTGGTTCCCGCCGCCGCCTATGCCGGCGGCCCTAAATACATAGCCGGCGTCAGCTTCTTCAATCCCGCCGTCCTCGGCCAGCCCATACACTGGTCCGGCGGCCAGCTTCACTACTACGTGGATCGGGGTCCGCTCAACAGCACAGTCAACAACCAGCAGGCCACTGCCATGGTGGACGCCGCGGCCGCCCTCTGGTCGGCAGTCTCCACCGCAGGCGTCAAGCTCACCGACATGGGCCCCCTCAATGAAGACGTCAATGGCTCGAACATCGCCGCCACCAACCGCATCATCACGCAACCTGCCGACGTGACACCCGCCGCCACCGCTTACCCCTTGGGAATCATCTACGATGCTGATGGCTCAGTCACTGACGCGATCTTCGGCGTCGGCGCCAGCGACCCCACCAGTTGCCAGAGCAACGGCGTTTGGGTGTGGATGGACAATCTCAACCCCGATGCCACCATCGCCCACGGCATCATCCTGCTCAACGGCCGCTGCGCCACCAACTCCCGCCTCCTTGAAATGATGAGTTACGAGATCGAGCGCGCCTTCGGTCGCATCCTCGATCTCGACTACTCGCAGGTCAATCCCGGCGCGCTCCAGAATGGCGAGCGGGGCGGCACCGATGGCTGGCCCATCATGCAGCCTCTCAGCGGCTTTTGCTCCCAGACCGGCGGAATCTGCCTTCCCAATCCCGCCGTCCTCGCCTACGACGACATCGCCGCCCTCAACCGCATCTATCCCATCACCGCCCTCAACCTCGCCGCCTTCCCCGGCAAACAGCTCACCGCCGCCCACACCGTCTCCATTCAGGGCGTCATCGCCTTCCGCACCGGCCTCGGCATGCAGGGCGTCAACGTCGTCGCCCGCCCGCTCGATTCCAGCGGAAACCCTCTCTACCAATACACTGTCACCTTCGTCTCCGGCGGCACTTTCAGCGGCAACCACGGCAACCCCGCCACCGGATTCAGGGATTCAAGTGGCGTCCTCTTCACCAAATGGGGCTCCAGCGATTCCGCCATGCAGGGTCACTTTGATCTGAGCGGCATCCCGCTTCCCCCCGGCGTCACCACCGCCAACTACCAGATCACCATTGAGGCCATTGATCCCCTCTACATCCTCACGGATTCGGTCGGCCCCTACGCCGCCGGCCAGGTCACGCCTTCCGGAACATTGCCGCCCATCCTGGTTCCCGGCTTGTCCGCCGGCCGCGCGCAGATTCTCAACGTCACCGTCCCCGACTCCGCCGCAGGCAGTGATCAGGACGCCATCGGCACGCCCGTCTCGCCACGTGCCCTGCCCACCAGCGGCCTGTGGTCCGGCCGCCTCGGCCAGGTCGGCCAAACCGACTGGTTCACTTTCCCAGTCCGCGGCAACCGCATCTTCACCGTCGTCACCCAGGCTCTGGATGAAAACGGCGCTCCCACGGAATCCAAAGCCATGCCCGCCATCGGCATCTGGGACGCCTTCGATCCGGCCAGCGCACCGGCCGTCGGCGCAGGCCCGGGCATGAACGGCCTGGCCACCGGCGAAACCTGGCTGCGCGCCGCCACCGCTGGCGCAGACGTGGTCCGTATCTGTATCGCCGACCAGCGTGGCGACGGCCGCCCCGATTACGGCTACAACGGCTGGGTGCTCTACGCGGATACTGTGCTGCCCCTGCGCCTTCCCGCCACCGGAGGCCCCATCGTCATTCACGGCATGGGCTTTCGCCTCGCGGACACGGTCCTGGTCGGCGGCCGGGCCGCCCTCGTCACCAGCATCTCGCCCAATGAGATCACCGCGATTGCTCCTCGCGCCGCCGTTGGAGTCACCGGCTCGGTCGATGTCGAAGTCGACGACCTGCCTCTCTTTTATGCAGCGGCCGTCCTCCCCGGCGGCGTCAGTTACGGTGCCGGCGCGGGCGACGCCCTCACCCTGCTCGCCGCCCCCTCCAACACCGTGCCCATCGGCGTACCCATCCCCTTTGCCGTCAGCGCACTCGGCCCCAATCTCGCTCCCGCCGGCGGCGTCACCGTTCTCTATACCCTCACCAGCGGGACCGCAACCCTGGCCTGCGGTCAGCCGGTCTGCGCCGTAGTCGCCACGGGCGACGGACGCGCTACCCTCAACGTCACCGCCGTCAGCGGCGCATGGTCCATCGTCACCGCCTCGCTCATCAATGGCTCCAGCTTCCAGGCCCAGTTCGCCGGCGGCACGCCCCCCGTCCTCGCTTCGCTTACCCCCCAGCTCTCGCTCGCCGCCCAGGCCACTGCCCCGTGGATCGTTCAGGCCCTGGTGCTCTCTCACGGCATTCCCGTTGCCTCCCAGACGGTCACCTGGCAAACCTCCGGCAGCGGCATCGCCATCCTCGGCAGCGCCGCCGCGCTCACCAACGCCGGAGGCGTCGCCACGCAGACGCTGACCGTCGGCCCTCTCGCCGAGGGCCAGCAGGTCTCGGCCGTCGCCTGCCTCAACGGCACCAGCCAATGTGCTCCCTTTACTGCATTCGGTGCGCGTCCGGAATTGGCCACGCTCCACGCTGTCTCCGGAACCACCCAAAGCCTCGGAGTCCAGGCCACGCCCGGCCAGATCACCCTCCGCCTCCTCGATGTCGACGGCAAGCCCATGGAAGGCGGCACGGTGAGCCTCTATCAGGCCCTCTACGCGTGGGCTCCGCCGTGCGCGCCCCACGGCGTTTGCCCGCCCGCCCCGCTGCTCGCCACCCAGGCCGCCACCGCCATCTCCGCCCTCGATGGCACGGTCACTTTCGTCCCCGCTTCGCTCCCCGGCGTCCCCACCGACCTTCTCGGGCAAGCCGCCTCCGGTAACACCTCTACTGTAAGCATCGCCATCGAACAGCACCCCTGACCAGACACCCATGGATGCAATCGCCCCGTATTTCTCCTTCCCTGTTCCCTCGCTTTGCCTCCATCTGCTAGCCTTACCTGTTTTCATCCTTCGTCTTGAAACAGGCAAACCCATGTCCTTCAAATTCCAAAACTTCGATTTCCTGCATCTCGATTCCAGCTTCTCTGAAGACGAACTCCTCGTCCGCCGCACCGCCCGCGACTTCGTCGAAGACCACCTCATCCCCATCATCGAAGACTGCTTCCGCGAAGGCCGATTCCCCCGCGAACTGGTTCCCCTCATGGGCCAGCTCGGCTTCTTCGGCGCCAACCTCGAGGGCTACGGCTGCGCCGGCATGTCGAATGTCGAATACGGCCTGGTCACGCAGGAACTGGAACGCGGCGACAGCGGCCTGCGCAGCTTTGTCAGTGTCCAGTCGGCGCTGGTCATGTATCCCATCTACACGTTCGGCAGCGACGAGCAGAAAAACACCTGGCTCTCGGCCCTCGCCACGGGCGAAAAGCTGGGCTGCTTCGGGCTCACCGAGCCCGGCTTCGGATCAAACCCCGGCGGCATGACCACCACCGCCCGCAAATCCGGCGACGAGTACATTCTCAACGGCGAAAAGATGTGGATCACCTCCGGCTCCATCGCCGACGTCGCCGTCATATGGGCCAAAGTCCCCTCCCCCAATCCAGTCGGAAATAACCCAGCCGAAGACAACATAATCCGCGGATTCCTGGTGGAGACCGACCGCCCCGGCTTCTCCGCGCCCGAGGTCCATGGCAAATGGTCTCTGCGCGCCTCCGTCACCAGCGGCCTGGTTCTTCAGGACGTCCACATCCCCGCCGCCAACCTGCTGCCCGGCACTGGCGGCCTCAAGAGCCCCTTCATGTGCCTCAACCAGGCCCGTTACGGCATCGGCTGGGGGGCAATCGGCGCGGCCATGGCCTGTTATGACACTGCCCTCCAATACGCCAAATTCCGCAAGCAGTTCCACGGCCAGCCCATCGCCTCGCACCAGCTCATCCAGGAAAAACTGGTCTGGATGCTCAGCGAAATTTCAAAAGCCCAGTTGCTGTCGCTTCATGTCGGCCGCCTCAAAGATGCGGGCAAGGTGGGCCACCAGCACATCTCCATGGCCAAGCGCAACAACGTCTGGATGGCTCTCGAAACCGCCCGCATGGCCCGCGACATCCTGGGCGCCAACGGTATCACCGAGGACTACCCCATCATGCGCCACATGATGAACCTCGAGTCCGTGAAAACCTACGAGGGCACGCACGACATCCACGCCCTCATCCTCGGCCAGCACATCACCGGCATCCCCGCCTATTGATCGCGCCGGTCCGAAAAGTGAACGCCTGGAATGCCTCTATCGACAACGCGGGGCGAATGCTGCATATTCTTATCCATGCGGAAAGTCGTTGCGCTTCCTCTCCTGCATTTTCGTCGCACATCGTTTGTGCCGATGCTGACCCTCGCTCTGGCGGCAGCCCTCTCCGCCGCGCAACCGCCAGCCCCCGCGCGCATCATTCTGCACGCCGCCCGCCTGCTCCAGATCGACACAGGCACCTTGCTCCAGCCCGGCGAAGTCCTCATCGAGGCCGATCGCATTCGCGCAGTCGGTCAGTCGGTCGACCATCCTGCGGACGCGAAGATCATCGACCTCGGCGACGTCACTCTGCTCCCCGGCCTCATCGACGCGCATGTCCATCTCTTCCTGCATCCCGGCGCGGAAGACCTGCAAACCGTTCAGGAGTCCGTTCCCTGGCGCACCCTGCTCGCCGCGCAATCCGCCAAAGCCGATCTCCTGGCCGGGTTCACCGCCGAGCGCGATATGGGCACGGAAGGCGCGGGCTCCGCTGACACTGCCGTCCGCAACGCCATCAACCAGGGCCTCATCCCCGGGCCGCGCCTGCGCATCAGCGGCAACGCCATTGACATCATGGGCGGCCACGAGGACGCCATCGGCTTCAACCCCGCTCAGCATGTGCTCTCCAACGCCGACTACGCCAACTCCGCCGATCAGCTTGTCGAGGTCATCCGCGCCCAGCATAAGCAAGGCTCCGACTTCGTCAAGATCTACGAGACCGGCCCCGATAAAATGATCGACGGCGTGCTGCATACGCCCTATCAATTCACAGAGGCTCAACTTGCCGCCGCCGTGGCAGAAGCCCATCGCCTCGGCACCACTGTCGGCGTCCACGCCATGGGCGAGCCGGGCACGCTCTACGCCGCGCAGGCCGGCGTCGCCTCCATCGACCACGCCACCCAGCTCAGTGATGAAACCATGCGCCTGATGCGCGAAAAGCACATCCCCGCCGTGCCCACCTTCGCCATCTTCGACTACTTCGCGCAACACGCAGATTCGCCGGCCACTGCCGCCCGCGAAGCCGCCTTGCTCGAATACAAAATCGCCGAATTCAAGAAACAAGTCGCCGCCGGCATCCCCTTCGCCGTCGGCTCCGACGTCGGTCCCTTCCCGCACGGCACCCAAGCCGTCGAATTCGAACTGATGGTCCGCTACGGCATGAAGCCCCTCGCCGTCCTGCAAGCCGACCTCATCAACGGCGCAAAAATGCTCGGCTGGGAAGGCCAGATCGGCCAGCTCGAGCCCGGCTATTTTGCCGACATCGTTGCCGTCCCCGGCAATCCGCTCGAAGACATCACCGCTGTCGAACACGTAAGTTTTGTCATGAAGAATGGCTCCGTTGTGCGGCAATAAGAAGCCGCAATTCAAAACGCCTGAGCCCTGGGCGGACGCAGTATTCCGCCGCCTGCGGCGCAGTACTAAGTGGGAAGATTATGCACTTGACACAGAAAGATAATTCTGCCATGATGGTTGTGTTGAGGGCAGAATATGAACCTGATAGACGTGACCCGCCAGTTTCAATCCGACGATGATTGCCTAGCCTACATGGAGTCGATGCGCTGGCCGGACGGCATTCGTTGCCCCGTGTGCGGCTGCAATCGCATCAGCACAATCACCCGCAAGATGGCGAGCAAGAACAAGCGGACGCGCATCTACCAGTGCCTTGAGGACACCTGCAAACAGCAGTTCTCGGCCACGTCTGGCACGATCTTCAATGATTCTCACCTTCCCTTGACTAAATGGTTCATGGCTCTGGCGCTGATTGTGGACGCAAAGAAAAGCATCTCTGCAAAGCAGTTGCAGGAGCATCTAGGTATTGGCTCCTATCGCACCGCATGGTACATGGCGCATCGTATCCGCAAGTCGATGGAGAACAAAGGCTCCGCCCAATTGAGCGGAATTTGCGAGATGGATGAAACCTACCTGGGCGGCAAGATTCGCAACAAACGGTGGAGACGGCCTGAGTACAACACAAAACAAGTCGTAGTGGGTATCAAGCAGCGCGGCGGAAATCTTCGTTTCTTCCACGCTCCAAACGCCAAGATAGAGACGTTGGCGACGTATCTCAAAGAACATGTGAGTGCCGACGTTGAGGCGATCATGACCGATGAACTGCCAGCCTATCCGAAGGCCCTAAGGCTTTCTGGCCACGATGCCATAAAGCACAAGACGGTCAACCACTCTCGCGAAATCTGGGTTGATGGCAGCACTACCACTAACGGGATTGAATCGGCTTTCTCGCTCTTCAAACGCGGAGTGATAGGCAGCTTTCATCAGATTTCGATAAAGCACCTGCACCGCTACCTGAGCGAGTTTGAGACGCGATTCAATGCACGGAAGGCAGACGACCGCTTCAACCCCACCCTAAGGGCAATGCTCGGCGTCGAGCCTATGCCTTACGCGGAGTTGATTGCGAAGGAATAGGGGGAACTATCGGCTGGACGTTCCCCGGCTCTCCCTTTATAGTCTTGCCCTCTTGCGGTGGAGTTCGCATCAACTTGCCAAGTAAGGCATCGAATTTGTCTTTGTCTACCTTCATTTCTTCTTGGATGCGGCTCTCTGTGTCTCAATTTGAGCTTTAATATCAGCTACCTTAACCAAACCAGCTGTTCGCAGGGGTCCATAGCGAGCTACATAATCATCCAACGCAACGCCGAGTAATTTCATTGTGTTTGAGGCTTGTTCGGGCGTCAAAAAAACCTTTGCCTTGGGGATGGCGGTTACTTCCGAACTGGTCGATTCCCCAATTTCTCCGAAGAGTAGATGTATATCAAAGCCGCTCATTCCAAAGCCGATTATATTCGCGTAGACAGGAGGAATTTCCAGTTTTTGCCACTTCACAACTTGTCCGGTTGGCAGTATGGGTAGATGTTTTTCTGTCATGATGCAACCTGACTTTCTGGCTCATAGCCATCCAGGACATAAATGTCTGGCTGTGGTGGGGCCTCGGTTGTGGTGACGGTATCATCGGCGACTTCAACTTTCGGAGTCACATATAACATCCAAATTTTAGATTCGCTTTCTAACTGTCCGAGTCTCTCTTCATCTTCAAAACTCGGCACAGCCAAAGCTGCAGGACTAATTCCCTCGTCAATATGAGGGGTTCCACTCAACCAATAAATATACCGGCTGAAGGGAACGAAACGAACGACTAGAGCTACGTCGAGCGCATCGGCTAGCCTCTTTAACGAAGAGACAGTGTGCTTGCCATAATCTGGATTTTCTAGCCGGGAAAGATTGTTCTGCCCCATACCGGCTTTGGCTGCAAGTTTCGACTGTGTCCATCCACGTTTGTCGCGGGTTGCCACGATTTGGGATGCAATGCTCTCGGCAACATTGTTCGCAAGAAGTTTAGCTCTTGCCTCACGTCCCCGCCGCAATCTCGCCAGTAAATCTTTTTTCGAAATCAAACCCATGAGTTGTTCCCTTTCCTTGCTTCAGCTTTTTGGATCTCAATCGGGCCTTCTCGATGCCTTGTTTGTCTTTCGTGGTTTTCTTTAGCTCGCCATTCAGGAAGACGAATGCTGCACGTGGTTCGTGAAATTCTCCATAAACCCTCAGTGCGCCATGATCTGTTTTCTTGCGAATTTCACCAAGATCGCCAAGATTCTTAAATCGAGGCTCGACCCAGAGGGATTTCTTGTAATTGGCGAGATAGTTGGCAATGTCACGAATCGATTCTCTGTCATCCCCAGCAATATCGTCCCAGTACCAATCCTCAACGACTCTGCTCCCAGCTTCCGTGACGAAACCCTCGAACACCCATAGCGACTTTTCCATAGTATCTCAAAAAAGAGATTTGATGTATGCTTTGGTTGTGTATCTCATTTTTGAGATACACCGAAGGTCATTAGGAAGGCGTGGAGCCGGTGCTTCTAGCGGCTTTATATCCGCGAACGATCCTGCCAGGGATTGGGGTTCAACTCCCCCGCCTTCCTCTCCAACACTTTATTCCACTTCGACCTTTCACGGCAATACAATCATCGCTCTAACTGTAATATGTGTCAAGTGCATAATATTCCTAAGTGGTAACTTCCGGTTAGCCGACCATCCGACCAGAACGACCGCATCGCCGCGAATCCGAGTCACAGGAGACAAAGGAGGATGGGACAGCTGTCGGCCAAATTAACTTGGAGGGTTCTCGATGGGGCGGGCGAGGCAGGGACCGCAGCGAATCGCCTGGCATCTCTTCAGTAACGTTGGCTCTCGGAGCAAACTTTCTTTTCCCCTCGCAACCTGCCTCAGAAGCGGTACAATTTCATGGAATCGGTGCCGAAAACGAGATTCCGGTTAAGAAAATGACAACGCTGAATGAATGGAAAACCTGGGTTCGGAGGCTAGGTTATAACGATAGCCCACGGGCTGAAAGGCGAAACCCGTCAGGGTTTGCCGCCCGGCGGCGGGACAACTCCGCTTCGAAACCGGCCACCATCCGGGATATCAGCTCGTCCGGGCTTCATCTCCTGACGGAAGAACGCTGGCCCCTTGGTGAGTTGATCCCATTGACAGTGGAAGTGGAACGGTTTGCGAGGAATCATTCCGAGCCTCAGATTGCAGTGCAGGCGCGAGTTGCTCGGCACACCGGGGATGGCATCGGATTATCGTTTGTTCTCCCGGAAGGCCTCGATCCAAACCTTTGGGATGTTCTGCTCAGAAACGCAGTCGTTCTGACGGATCAGAAAGAGATCTTGCACACGCTCAGGGTGCTCCGAACGACCCTGTTCTTGTGCCGGCTTTGTCACGCCGAAGCCCACGAAGCCATTCTGTTGCTTGGCGGGGAACTGGATGAGGCTAGAACTGAGAAAGCTATGGAGATTGCACACGGTGCGGAAAAGCTTCTGGCTTCAGAACCCAATGCTGACAGGATGCGCGCTCATCCACCCCTGGTCGCAAGCATCCTCAGAGAAGGGTCATGGGCGGATGATTATACAAAGCAGCTGTGGTCAGGGCTTCTGGTCACATCCTGCACTGTGGAAGGTACGGACGAATCCAACACCGTCTTTGCCGATCTGCTCGGCAATGTTACGCATTATCAGAGCCGGATCTTCGTTGCCGCATGCACTCGGGCATTGGAGCTCATGTCGGGAACTGGGTACCCCCCTCCGACTCGAATCATCCTTACGCCCGAAGAGATGATTGGGGTTACTGGTATGTATGATCTTTCCAGGATTGCCATGTATGTTGCATATCTATTCAACTCGGGAATCATTGAAAAGGTTTTTGACTTTACGTCTTATCTTCCTACGGAAAGCTTTGATATCACTCCTTCGCGTCAAGGTCTGGAACTGTTCGAACGCTGTAAAGGGCGTTGCATAAAGCTTGATTCACCGTTGGAGCTATCGGAGGGCGCCCGACCCTTGCCGCGGTCATTCGTCTCTGCGGTCGATGAGGAAGCTCTGCCCCCGTCTCTTCCTGGCCTTGTTGGCTAAGAGTTTTTTAGACCGCAGCCATCTTATCGATTGCTGCCTCGGGAGTTTGAGCTCTCAACTCATATCCTCTGCATGATCTATGGGCCCATCTTCAGTCCATCTACCTATCAATCACCGGCGAGGAACGTTCCGGCTCATCTCCACCCCCCCCGGCCCCGATCAGCCCACCGGGAAAAGCTCGATCCCGTGCGGTTTTCCCAGATTGCCCGAGTACTTCTTGTCCGTACCATTGTTCCAATGCTCATGCACGCCAAGGCTGCGGCATCGGATGCCGTCGCGTTCCGGATCATAGAACGTTTTGGAAGGCGGATCGTTTGCCAGAGCTGCTTCCCGCAGGTAATTGTCTGCATTCGCGATATCCACAAGATCGGGCCATTCCGAGGTCAGGAAATCGAAGCCCACTGAATCGATCGCAACGCCGTCCATTGAAATGAAGACGCTGTTCGGCCAGGCGTCGTTGAAGGGAGCCATCTTCCATTTGCGACGAGGCGGACCATCCGCATTGTCGCTTCCATAGAGCCCGTCGACAATAAAGAGGACGGTTTTTTCGCCGAGATCCTTATGACCCAAATAATCTACGAATGCGGCGTAACTTGCCGAGCCGTCAAGGTTATGGCGAAAACCATCGTGCGCATTCTTGTGCCAGTCGGGATTGATGCTTGTAGCCCCGAACAGATTTTTTGCGCAGAGCGTCACACCTGAACTCACATGTCCTTTCAATAAGGCCGCATCGATCAGGTAGGTAGCCTCGACCACCGTGGTATCGAGTCCCGTGGCGTTGCGGCTGGTAATCGAGAAAGGGATCGCGTTGGGCTTGAACTCGGCCATCACGCGCCCGTCGCCGCCGACATGGTCAACGAGCGCGACGCCGGGAAACTCGTGGTGAATCTTGTCATAGAGATTCCCCGGAATGAATCGGCTTGAATCGAAGATGGTGATCGACGATTGCGGCACTCGTCCCGGACCCGTCAACTGCCGGACGAGCGAGAGGATCAAATGGGGCGACGAGTTGAGACGGTCGATCGTGCCATGATCCGTTGTGTTGTTCAGGTTCGGCTTGATTGCGATCTTCTCGCCGGCCTTGTATCCGGCGTTGCCGCGACCATGAGTGCGATTGAAATAGTGAAAGATCGCGCTCCACGCCTGGGCATCGCTCTTTTGATTTGTAAGACCGCGGATGGAGCTGGAAACCATGCGGTCAATCGCAGCCTGGTTGTTGTTGGCGTCGGTCCACCAGGAACCTGTCCCATCCCAGGTCACAGCCGCCGGATCGTGCGCCCAGGAGACTCGGCCGGGAACCACGCCGCGGGGTACACCCAGTGGGGAAAGCGTGGCTCCGAATAAGGAAGAACCCATGCTGCTGGCAGCTGCAATAGAAAGGGCGAATTGTCGGCGCGTCATTTCCATTTTGTCTTAAACCTCCGCATACAAAAGTCAAGCTTACACGGTAAATTTGTTGAGGGGCAGAAGCCCGTTCAGTCGTTTGAGAAACAGTGCGGTCGTGGGTGTCGGCATCATGAATTGCAGAGCGCGGCGACCTTGGCCTGCCCGGAAAATTGTACCAGCGGGAATTTAGTTTCTCGGGAAAACAATCTAGGTTGTGCCTGGGCAGAGGCTCGATCCATGACCAAAGCAGATTGATGGAGGACATTTGGCATTTTGACTGGAATCTTGATTTTGAATAGAAAATTCCGGGAAGCATACTCTGGCCCACCCGGATTGAGACAGCCGCAAGCACTTCAGTCTTGCCATGAAGGCGGTCGCACTCGTATGCCTAATCGCTTGTTCAAGAAAGTTTGCGCTACAGATTAGCAGCCATATCCGCAAGTTTCGCAATGGTGTTCATATTGCGCGCGGTGCCTTCTTTGGCTGCCGGAATCTTGAGCCTTGATCCTCCGATGCCGTCGGCATAGTAGACATAGATTTCGCGCGCGCCCAGCCGGATCTGTTCGGTCGTTTGCTTAGACACGCCTCCAAGAGCATCCGCGGCCGGCGACTTATCGAGGAAGATGGCAACCGTGCGGTCGCACGGCGTATGCGGGAAAGGGTTGTGAGCAAGCACGGCGGCCATTTCCGCGGCGGTCCTGACCAGGACGCCGACCGGCCTGCCGGCGTATGCGGCGAGCGCGGCTTTGAGCGTTGCCTGCACCCGGGCTTCATTCTTCGCCGACTTGAACACAACGTTGCCGCTTGCGATGTAAGTCCGGACCGATTTAAAACCGGCCGCTTCGCACATGGCCTTGAGTTCGGTCATAGGCAGCGCGCCTGTGCCGAGGACGTTCACGGCGCGAAGCAGCGCGATGTATCGATTCGTGCTCACCAAACCACGCTCACTTCTGCGCAGTCGCGATCTCCTGCGCGCGCCGCTCCTCAATCCTTTTAAGCGCCTCCCGCCAGCGCTTCGGTTTCTCTTCCGCCAGAGAATCTCCAACTGCCTTGCGATAGCCGCCCAAATAAATGGAGTAGAGAACCGCCAGAGAGCATCCAAAGCCGAACATCATGCCGAAGCAGAGTCCAAGCACCATTGCCGGACCAAAAGCATCCATCGAGGCGTCCTCTCCCGTTGCGGCTATAGCGGTTTCGGAATTGGTCTAGGCCGAAAACACGCATTCAAGTGGCTTTTTCCTCTCCGGGGTCCCCGGCGACAGGTCCTCGTCGCTGGGGTGGAAGAAAAAGCCACCCATCACTACGATCAAAAAGTCTACGTGTATTCCGAAACTGCTCTAGACGGCCACCGTAAAACTGTCCTCGGTCCGCGTCACCGCGTGGTACAGCGTATCGCGCTCCACCGGAACTCGCCCTGCCTCCGTAATCAGCCGGCTCAATTCTTTCCGCGTCATGCCCTGAGGCGTGGTCGCCCCGGCGTCGTGATAAATCTTTTCCTCAATCACCGTGCCGTCCAGGTCGTCCGCGCCAAAGCGCAGCGCAATCTGCGCAATCTTCGGCGTCATCATCTGCCAGTACGCCTTGATGTGCGGGAAATTATCCAGCAGCAGCCGGCTCACCGCGATCTGGCGAATATCCGTCAAGCCCGTGGTCACCGGCAAATGGTCCAGCGGCGTATTCTCCGGATGGAATGCCAGCGGAATGAAAGTCTGGAAGCCGCCCGTTTCGTCCTGCAAGGCGCGCAGCTTCAGCAGGTGGTCCACGCGGTCCTCATCGTTTTCAATGTGCCCGTATAGCATGGTCGCGTTCGACCGGAAGCCCAGCTTGTGCGCCATCCGCGCCGTCTCCAGCCATTCGTCGCCGTCGATCTTGTGATCGCAGATAATCGACCGTACCCGCGACGCAAAAATCTCCGCTCCGCCACCCGGCATCGAGTCCACGCCCGCCTCGCGCAGCTTCACCAGTGTCTGCTCAATCGTCAGCTTGGCCCGCCGCGCCAGGTAGGCTACCTCTACCATGGTGAACGCCTTGATATGCACCTTGGGGAATCTCTTCTTAAGTCCCTCGACCAGGTCGAGGAAGTATTCAAACGGCAGGTCCGGATGAAGGCCGCCGACGATATGGAACTCGGTGACCGCCTCCGAATAGCCGGATGCCGCGGTTTCCCACGCCTCTTCGAGCGCCATCGTGTAACCCGCCGGATCGCCCTTTTTGCGTCCAAAGGCGCACAGCTTGCAGGCCGCCACACACACATTGGTGGGGTTGATGTGCCGATTCACGTTGAAGTAAGTTACGTCCCCGTGCATGCGCTCACGCACATGGTTGGCCAGCCAACCCACCGCCAGCACATCCCTGGATCCATAGAGCGCCAGCCCATCGTTAAAGTCCAGCCGCTCGCCGGCCAGCACCTTGGCGGCAATCGGCTCAAGCCGAGTGTCATAGCTCCGAAAGGGAATCGCTTCGCGGGAATCCGCAGTCTCAGCGCGCATACTCTTAATGATACAGAAATCCCCGATCCCAGTCCCTGTTCACCAGCCCCTATTCCAGGTTCCCTGCTTTCTGCAGTCTGTCGCGCAGCGCCGCGCCAATCCCCTCCGCCGGCGGCAAAGGACACAGAATCACCGTGCATTGCTCTGCGTCCAGCTCCCGCAGCCCCGCATAAAGCGTGCGCGCCATCTCCTCCGGCGCGGCCCATCGTCCCCACGCGTACACCGCCGCGGGAGCAACCTCCAGGCGAACCTCACCGGGCAGCATCACCCCCACGCGCTCGCCCGCAAAACCACGCATCTCTTCCGTCAGCCGCGCCCCCATCTCCTCAAGCGGCCCCCCAAGCAGGACCAGTCGCGCTCTCGGCGCGTAATGCTTCAGCCCCACTCCCGGCGACGGCATCGACTCACGCGCCGTCGTCTCCAGCGCCCCATCCGGCTGATAAACCACCACCGGCCCCGCAACCACGCCAATCTGCTCCGCCGTCACCGCGCCCGGCCGGTAGATCACCATCGGGCTCTGGCATACGTCCACTACCGTCGATTCCAACCCCTGCGCAGTCGCTCCCGCGTCCAGCACCATATCGATTCGCCCGTCCAGATCCTCCAGCACATGCGCCGCCGTGGTCGGGCTCGTGTGCCCAAACCGATTCGCGCTCGGCGCCGCCACGGGTACACCCGCCTGCCTGATCAGTTCCAGCGCCACTGGATGCGCCGGCATCCGCACCCCCACCAGAGGCCGACCTGCCGTCACCGCATCCGGCACCCTCGCCGTCCGCTTCAGCAGCAGCGTCAACGGTCCCGGCCAGAACGCCTTCATCAGCCGGCGCGCCGCCTCCGGGATCTCCTCGACCAGTCCCTCCAGCATTCCCAGGCTGGCAATATGCACAATCACCGGATCCCATGCCGGGCGCCGTTTGGCCTTAAAAATCCTTTCCACCGCCACTCTGTCCAGCGCATTCGCTCCCAGCCCATACACCGTCTCTGTCGGCAGCGCCACCAGGCCCCCATCCCGTAAAACCTCCGCCGCTTGCCCCAGAGCCGCCAGCGCCTCCGCAGTCTCCAGGTGTTTCGCATCTACATATAGCCAAAGCGTCTTCACCCTTTCATTCTCGCCTGTCCCGGCCAGCAAGCCCAACAAAACTGCTGCATCCACTGCTCGGCCTGTTCCCAGCCCCTGCCGTATACTCACTTCCGTAGCCTTCGTGACACAGCCGACGTAGCAAAATCGACCCCGCCGGACAAGCAATAGAGCTGGAAACTGAAAGCTGCTTCTGACCATGCCCGTCGAAACCGAAATCAAATTCCGCCTCGATACTCCCGCCGACCTCGCCGGCCTCACGCTCCGCCTACCAGCCGCCGGATTCACCCTGCAAACCCCGCGCAGCTTCGAGTCCAACGTCCTCTACGACACCCCCGACCGCCAGTTGCGCGCCCGCACTGAAATCCTCCGCATCCGCTCTTATCGGGACCACTGCCTGCTGACCCACAAGCGCCTTCCCGACGCCGGCCCCGGAGACGGCACTCACAAGCATCGCATCGAAACCGAAACCGAAATCTCCGACGGCGACGCTCTCGCCCAGGTCTTTCTCTCCCTCGGCCTGGTTCCCGCCTTCCGGTATGAAAAATGGCGCACCGAGTGGTCTGACGGGCCCGGCCACTGCGACATCGACGAAACCCCCATTGGCAACTACGCCGAGCTCGAAGGCCCCAGCCAATGGATCGATAGCGCGGCTGCCCGTCTCGGGATCGACCCGTCCCGATACCTGACCCTCAGCTATGGCCGACTCTTTGACCTCTGGCGCCAGCAGCACCACTCCGCCGCTGAAGACTTAACCTTTGCCGCCGTCGCTGCAGCTCGGGATTCCAGCCCAGGTCGCTAAGCCGCTTGCCAAATCACGCCGGGCGGGCCGCCGAGCCCGCATCTGCCAGAGCGGCATCCGAAGCATATTTGCCGTCATTGCCGCTCTTACGAGAAATGCCCCCGCGATTTCGCGGACTCAGGATAAACTAATGACGGTTCCGGGTAACTGGGGGTTGCCTCCGCACCATGGCTGAGTTTCCAAAATTGACGGGCGATGACGATGCCAAAATTTTATCCATCGCGCTGATCGGCCCAGACCAGGTTCGCCGCAAGGCGATCGCCGCCGCTTTGGCCGGAACGTGGGATCCGCCGTCCGAGGCTTCCAAACCTCCCGGGGTTCCCGTTGAACCGTCGTCGCTCAATGGCGCCAGCGTGTCAAAGGACCACGATCAACCGGTTTCGACCGATGAGGCAGTTTCTCCGGATGATCCGCCCCCGCCAGGGGTCCATTTCGAGCGGATTTTCCTCACTGGGATTAACGCAAATCCCAACATTCGGCAACATACCATACGGGAGTTTACCGCCTATCCAGCCAAGCTCGACGATCCCATCAACATGCTGGGCGAGCATTATGACGTCGTCATGGTTGACCTCGAAAGCGACCCGGAATATGCGCTCGAAGTAGTCAGAATCATCTCCGACGATGGCTACTCAACCACAATGGTTTACTCGTCAAAGGCCGATCGGGATATGGTCGTTCGCTGCATGCGCGTGGGCGCCCGCGAGTTTCTGGCTTTGCCCCTCGCCTCCGCTGACATGGCCGACGCTCTGGCTCGGGTCGTCATCCGCCGTCCGATGGATGTTCCCGTCAAAAGGACGGCTCCCGGCCGGTTATTCGTCTTTCTCGGCACTAAAGGCGGCTGCGGCGTCACCACGCTCGCTTCCAATTTCGCCGTGGCGTTGGCCCAGGAGTCGGGGAAGAAAACCATACTGATCGACCTTGGCCTCCCGTTGGGAGATGTCGCCATCAACCTGGGCATTACCTCGGAGTATTCCATCGCCAACGCCTTCCATGATTTCGACCGTCTCGATGTGAATTTTCTATCTTCGCTGCTCGTCGCCCACAGCACCGGATTGTCTATACTCGCGGCTCCAGGCGACTTACCAGGCGATCAGCCCGCCAAGGAGGCTGTCGATAGGCTCCTCGCCGTCACGCGACAGGCGTTCGATTATGTAGTGATCGATATTGGATCGAGAATTGACTTCAAGGACACAGCAATCTTTGACCTTTCCACCACCTTCTACCTCATCACCCAGGTCGGCGTTTCCGAACTGCGAAACGCAAATCGCATGATCGCGCGATTCTTCCCCAGTCATGACGACAGGTTGCAGATCGTGCTCAACCGCTACGCGTCTCGAGCTCTGCTCTTCGATGAGACCCACGTCGGCAAGGCGCTCACCAGGCAGCCCCAATGGAAGGTTCCCGACGATTTTGCCGCCGCCCGCCGCACCCTCAACACCGCCACGCCGCTGGTGATGGACGACACCCCCATCGCCAACTCTATCCGTCAGATGGCCCGCAAAGCCTGCGGCCTTTCCGGCGAAACCGATGAAAAGAAGAAGGGCTTCAGCCTCTTCGGGAGATCCCGCTAGAATCTAGGCGCAAGTCCATTTCCATTTTTATGAACTCCATCAGGCGAGCATCTGCGCGGCCGTCGATTCGCTACTTCTCCGCCCCATGACACTTCTTATACTTCTTCCCGCTCCCGCAAGGGCACGGATCGTTGCGCCCCACCTTTTCGCCCGTCCGCCGTTGCGCCGGCTGGCTCCCATCGCCGCCGCCCGACATCCGCGCCGCTTCCAGTTCCCGCTGCTTCTTGCGCGCGAACTCCTTCTCCAGCGCGTCGATCGTCGTCGAGGCCTTGCGCGCCGCAATTGAATTCTCTCCCGCTGGCGATGAGACAGGCGCTCCCTCGAGAGTCGGCGGTCGGGCCGCGCTCGCCACCGGCGGCGCTTTGGGCACCTCTCGACGCACCTCGGGCGCCGCATTGACAGGCTGCCCATCCGGCCCCAGGATCTGCATCCGGAAAAGAAACCGGACCGTGTCCTCCTGGAACTTCAACATCATGGCCTCGAACATGTCGTACGATTCGCGCTTGTAAGCCACCAGCGGATCCTGCTGCGCATACCCCCGCAGCCCTATCCCCTCTTTCAGGTGATCCATGTTCAGCAGGTGTTCCTTCCAAATGCCGTCGATCACGCTCAGCATCACCATCCGCTCGTGATACCGCATCGTCTCCGAGCTTAAGATTTTCTCCTTGGCCTCGTAATCCTGCTTCAACTTTTCAAAAATCGCCTCGCCCAACTCATGCCGTTCCAGTTCCTGCGGTTTGATTCCCGCCGCCGCCAGGTCCAGCCCGAACTGACCCAACAATTTCTCTTCCAGGCCCTTCACATTCCACTGATCCGGATGCAGATTTTCTGCCGCAAATTCATCCAGCGCCGTGCTCAGAATTCCGCCGACATAATCCTCCAGAATCAGCTCCCGCTGGTCCAGGCCCTCCAGCAGCCGCCGCCGCACGCCATACACGGCCTCGCGCTGCTTGTTCATCACATCGTCGTACTCCAGCAGATGTTTGCGCGATTCGAAATTCTGCGCCTCGACCGCCTTCTGCGCGCCCTCAATGCGATTTGAAATCATTTTCGACTCGATCGGCACGCCCTCTTCCATCCCCAGCCGCTCCAGCAGCGTGCTGATCCACTGCTTGGCGAAGATCCGCATCAGGTCGTCTTCCAGTGACAAATAAAACCGCGACTCGCCCGGATCGCCCTGCCGGCCCGCGCGCCCCCTGAGCTGGTTATCGATGCGCCGCGACTCGTGCCGCTCCGTGCCCAGAATGAACAGACCGCCCGCCGCAATCACCTGCTCGTGATCCTGCGCTGCCGCGTCCCCATGTCCCTTGAATGCTTCCGCCCACTCCGCTTCGTCAACCTCAAACTCCTGTCCCTGGTAATAAAATCGCAAAAATCCCGCCGGAGCCATCGGGTTGATCGCGCCCTCATTGGCGCTGATGGCTCGCGCCCGGCCCTTCTTTACCAGCTCCTGCCGCGTCATGAACTCCGCATTCCCGCCCAGCAGAATATCCGTGCCGCGCCCGGCCATATTCGTGGCGATAGTCACCATCCCCAGCCGTCCCGCCTGCGCCACAATCTCCGCCTCGCGCTCGTGGAACTTCGCATTCAGCACCACGTGCCGCACGCCCTGGCGCTGCAATATATTCGACAGCCGCTCGCTCTTCTCAATCGACGTGGTGCCCACCAGCACCGGCTGCTTCTTCTCATGCAGCATCGCGATGTCGTCGGCCACCGCCTTGTATTTTTCCTTTTCCGTCCGGTACACCACGTCCGCATTCTCAAGCCGCCGCATCGGCATGTTGGTCGGAATCACCACGATCTCCAGCTTGTAAATCTTCTCGAACTCCGCCGCTTCGGTCTCCGCCGTGCCCGTCATCCCGCTCAGCTTCTTGTAAAGCCTGAAGTAATTCTGAAACGTGATGGTCGCCAGCGTCTGGTCTTCCTTGCGGATGACCACGCCCTCTTTCGCTTCAATCGACTGGTGCAGCCCATCGCTCCATCGGCGCCCCGGCATCAGCCGCCCGGTAAAGGTGTCCACGATGATCACCTCGCCGTCCTTCACCACGTACTCCACATCCCGCTTGTAGAGCGCCTCGGCCTTGATCGCCGTCTCCACGTAGTGCTTCAGGTCCCAGTTCTCCGCGTCCGCAATGTTGTCGATCCCCAGCAGCTTCTCGATCGTGACCCAACCCTCGTCTGTCACCCCGATGGTGCGCTGCTTCTCGTCCACAATGTAGTCGCCGGAAAGATACTTCTCGCCCTCCCCAAGCTGAATGCCCAGCTCGGCCTGCCGCTTATGATCGATCGATTCAATCTCCTCGCCCTTCACCAGTTCGGGCATAATCTTGCGCGCCCGCGCATACTTGTCCGTGGTCTGGTCCGTCGGCCCGGAAATAATCAGCGGCGTCCGCGCCTCGTCGATCAGGATGGAGTCCACCTCGTCCACAATCGCGTAGTAGTGTCCCCGCTGCACGCAGTCCTTCAACTCAAACTTCATGTTGTCGCGCAGGTAATCGAAGCCAAACTCGTTATTCGTTCCATAAGTAATGTCGGAAGCGTAAGCCGCACGGCGTTCGGAGTCGTCCAGATCGTGAACGATCACCCCCACCGTCAGCCCCAGAAACTCATAAATCTTGCCCATCCACTCCGCATCGCGCTTGGCCAGGTAATCGTTCACCGTCACCACGTGAACGCCGTGCCCCGCGAGCGCGTTCAGATAGCAGCTCAGCGTCGCCACCAGCGTCTTGCCCTCGCCGGTCTTCATCTCCGCGATCTTGCCCTGGTGCAGCACCATGCCGCCGATCAGTTGCACGTCGAAGTGCCGCATCTGCACCGCGCGCCAACCCGCCTCGCGCACCACCGCAAAGGCTTCGGGAAGAATCTCGTCCAGGGCCGCCCGCTCCGCCGCCTTCAGCTTCTCCTCGTCGGTAATCCCTTCCAGCCGCGCCGCAATCCGGGCCCGAAACTCCACCGTTTTCGCGCGCAACTGTTCATCCGAGAGCTGCTTGATCGCCGGTTCAAAGGCGTTGATCGTGGCCACTACCGGCCACAGCTTCTTTATGATCCGTTCGTTCGAAGTGCCAAATACTTTTGTTAAAACTTTATCGAGCAAGACGCTATTCTCCGTATTCCAGTGTAAATGGCGAAGGTTACGAACCGCGCCGCAAAACCCCGTTCGCGCAGCAACCAACCCTGATACAACTGGGTGCCCCAGGTCTCGATCTTGAGACCTGGGTTCCCGACGCCAACACAACTCAAAGCCGCAACACCAACCTGTCGACCACTTCTCCCCTCCGAATCCTTTTCAGCTGCCGGTTCAATTGCTTCGCTACGGTCTCCGGATCTCCTTGATCGTCCTCATCCACGTCCTCGTCCTGTTTCGCATCGAGAAGGTAGGCGACACTCGGCTGGTAAAACACTCGCACAAACTGGAGGAATGCCATTCCCAGCGCAAGGCAATACGAGTGCAGCCTAGAACGTTTTCGTCTTGACTGCTTACTTCGCAACAAACGGACGCACCACAGACCGTAGTGAACAATCGCCACAACGATTGCGAGAAAAGGAACGAGCCCGGCAAGCATGCACCAGGCATAGATCGCATTGATGTTCATAACCACCCATGGGAATCGCAGGTAAGATTTCGCAATAACCTGGCGCGGCGCAAAGCAGCCGAAGCCGCATTTGAGTACCAGACCATTTCGAGCGAGTTAAGCGAGTCTTGAGGGCGGTGGCCGCTGGAAGCGTGTCGGCAGAGCCGGTGCGTCGGGCGTACGGCCAAGATAGACGAAGGCCATCGGCGACAGCAGGCTGAGAGGAGATATAACCCCAACCAAGAGAAGCGGCAGAATCGCAGCCCAGGATCCAGCGTGCACTGAGCTGGCGTTCAGGGCCAGCAGCAACAATAGGGCAACGCCGATTGCGATCGCCGCAATCAGTAACCATCCCCGCCGCTGCCGATTCTGAACCATCATTGGCCGTCTCTTGTTGTCCAGTATATCAGCCCCGAAATTGAAGCGAGTCCAATGGATGTACGTTCCCGTAGCTATAGAGCCCAGACAAATGGCGCCGGCGCTTGCCCTTACAATGGAATCAGAAGGCCGCAGCTAAAACATGGCGGAAGAGACTCTTAAAAAAGCCTACAAGGACGAAGACCCGGTCGGCAAAGTCTATGACTCCCGGCTGATGCGCCGGCTTGCCCACTACCTGCGCCCCTATTGGTTGCAGGCCATCGTCTCTTCGCTTGCGGTCAGTCTCAAAGCAATCAGCGACGTAACCGGCCCCTACCTGGTCAAAGTCGCCATCGACCGCTACCTCACCGGCACGCCCGGCCCCGCCACCAACTGGTTCACCCGCCGCCTGCCCGCCGATCCCTGGCAGGGCGTCACGCGCCTGGCCGCCATCTATCTCGGCGCACTGCTCTGCGCCTATCTCTTCGAGTTCATCCAGACCTACCTCATGCAGTGGACCGGCCAGAAGATCATGTTCGATCTCCGCCGCGACATCTTCCGCCACATGCAGCGCATGCACATCGGCTTCTTTGATCAGCATGCCGTCGGTCGCCTCGTCACCCGCATCACCTCCGACGTAGACGCCATCAACGAAATGTTTACCGCCGGAGTGCTGGCCATCGTCGATGATTTTTTCAATCTCACCATCATGGCCGGCGTCATGCTGGCCATCAACTGGTGGCTGGCCCTGCTGGCCTTCGCTGTCCTGCCGCTGATCCTGATCGTCACCCGGCTCTTCCGCGACCATGTGCGTGAAAGCTACCGCCGCGTCCGCGCCGCCATCGCCCGCATCAACAGCTTCACCCAGGAGCACATCTCCGGCATGAGCGTAGTGCAGATGTTCAACCGCGAGCAGCGCGCCTATGACGATTTCGAGTCCGTCAATCGCCTCCACATGGTCGCCTTCAAAGACACCATCTTCGCCTACGCGCTCTATTACCCCGCGGTCGAGATTCTTTCTTCCATTGCCATCGCCATGGTCATCTGGCGCGGCGGATTCGGCGTGCTGCGGGGAACCGTCACCATCGGCGTGCTGGCTATGTTCATTCAGTACTCGCAGCGATTCTGGCGTCCCATCCAGGATTTGAGCGACAAATACAACATCCTGCAAGCAGCCATGGCCGCCTGCGAACGCATCTTCAGACTGCTTGACACCCCGCCGGAGATCGTGAACCCGGCCAAGCCGAAAATTGGCGATGGCTCAAACCGCATCGAATTTCGCCACGTCTGGTTCACCTATAAGACCTTGACGGCAAGCGAACGAGCCGCGGTTCAACAGGCAGCCCCCGGTGCATCCCCCGTCGCAAACCTTCTGGCCATCGACGGCATTGAGTGGATTCTCAAGGACGTTTCTTTCACCGTTGAGCCGGGACAGACGGTAGCCATCGTGGGCCACACCGGAGCCGGCAAAACCACGCTCACCAGCCTGATGATGCGGTTTTACGACGTAACCGCGGGCCAGATTCTGCTTGACGGAGTGGACCTGCGCGATCAGGATTTGACAGCGCTGCGGCAGCATTTCGCGGTGGTCCTGCAGGACCCGTTCCTCTTCACCAGCACCGTGGCCGAAAACATTCGCCTTGGCAATGAAGAGGTGACGGACGACGGCCTGCGTCAGGCGGCGCGCGATGTGAATGTGCTGGATTTCATCGAGGGCCTCCCGCTGGGGTTCGACGAACCGGTGAGGGAACGCGGCAATTCGCTCTCCACGGGGCAGAAACAGCTCATCAATTTTGCGCGCGCGCTGGCCTACAATCCGCGCATTTTAATTCTGGATGAGGCCACCTCGAGCGTGGATACGGATACCGAGCTGCGCATCCGCGGGGCGCTCGAGCGGATGGTCGAGGGGCGCACCAGCGTGCTCATCGCCCACCGGCTCTCGACCGTGCAGCGCGCCGATACGATCCTGGTGATGCACAAAGGGCAGTTGCGCGAGATGGGCTCGCACCAGCAATTGCTGGTACAGCGCGGCCTCTACTGGAAGCTCTACCAGTTGCAATATAAAGATCAGGAAGGAACCGTGGTCGGTGGTCACTTATCGGCCGTCAGTCACCGCCGGTAGCGTGCAGCAAGCCGCTTTCGGTTCAGTCTTGTATTTTGTCGAAGCCCGCATCTTCCGTGGCCCTGCAAGTCTGCATTCACCACGAGAACTCTTTGCCGAGTTGAGTCAGCCGTCCCAGCGGGCCCTGCATAGCGGATGCATCCGCGGTTTACTTGCCGATCACCAGGATCTGAAATGAGCCCGGGATCATGGGCGCGCGCGGTCCGCGCATCCAGGCGGGAGCACCCGGCGGTGGAACTGGCTGCGCTGGAACACCGGGCGCTGGACTTCCGGAAGCCGGAGCAGGGGCAGCAGCCTGCGGCGGTGCGGTCGGCACCGGCCCAAACTCAGCCGTGATGGTGAGAATCCTGTTGGTTTTCGTGTCCAGGGTGAGCACCTTGGCGCGCGCCGGCGTCGCCACCGTCTGCTCCACCGAAAAGCTGGTGGGCGAGTCCTCATGCACCACCGTCAGCGTGCCATCGCCCTGTGAACTGAAAGCCTCCATGGTCGCCGGGTTAAAGGTTGCGCCGTCCGATCCGTTGCCGATGGGCAGATCGGTGAGGATGTGCCCATCCGTCGCTGACAGGATGATCATGTTTTTCTTATCGCGGCAGGTGGCAAAGAGAATATTGTTCTTTGCATCGAGCGCCAGCCCCGCGCATCCTCCGCCCTTGCTTGAAACGTCGTACTTCCCGACCATCTTCATCGTGTTGGCGTCGATCACCGCGATGGCGGCCTTGTCTTCGATGTCGACATAAATCTTGCCATGGCCGTCAGTCGCGGCCTGTTCCGGCGCGCCGCCGATGTCGATGGTGCCCAGGATGGAGCCGTCCTTGTCGTCGAGCACAGTGATATTCGGTTCCGAGTGGCTCAGGATGTAGAAGTGATGATTGTAAGCGTCATTCAGATAGCCGTCCGGGTTGCCCTGCACGTCAATCTTCTTCAGAATCGCAAAAGTCTTTGAGTCAAACATCGTCACTGGCTTCGAAGTCGCGAACCCATGCCCCGTCGCCGTGTCGACGGCTCCGCCATGCGCGCTGATGCCGGGAATATCGCCCTCCAGGGCCAGCGTATCGAGGTTAAACACGCCGATGTGGCCGGCCGGCCCAGACCGGGCCACGTACAGGTTGCGGCCGTCCGGGTCGGCAGTTACGTAATCGAATCCGCCGTCGCCTCCGACCAGTTGAATCTTGAGCACTTTGTATGGGCCGCTGTCCTGCGCGCAGGCGAGGCCCGCAAACGGAAGCAGAACGGCGAGTGTTGCAACAACCAGCGGCTTTGCAGCCATAGCGATTTTCTCCAGTGCGGGGTTTGCCGGGCCATCGGGCCGCCCGGACGATTTGAATCACACCCGAAGCGGCCCTTTTTCCTTATGCACGCAGCCGAGGTTACTTGGCGGCCAGCGAGGGGCGGGTGTCGAGCGATCCGTTGGCGTAGCCCTTGGCCATTTCGGTGATGGCAATGGGTTGGTAATCGCCGGCGTGACCGGCCTGTCCGAACTGGGTCATGCGCTGGGCAACCACTTTCTGCATGGCCTCGCGGGCGGGCTTCATGTAGTCGCGGGGATCGAACTTCTCCGGCTGCGTCCACAACACTTTCCGGATCGCCCCGGTAATCGCCAGCCGGTTATCCGTGTCGACATTGATCTTGCGCACGCCGTTGCGGATGCCGAGCTGAATCTCCTCCACCGGCACGCCCCAGGTTTCCTTCAGCTTGCCGCCATACTCGTTGACGATGTCCTGCAGATCCTTGGGCACCGAGGAGCTGCCGTGCATCACCAGGTGAGTGTGGGGCAGGCGCTTGTGAATGGCCAGCAGAACGTCCATCTTGAGCACCGAGCCGTCCGGCTTCTTGGTGAACTTGTAGGCCCCGTGACTGGTGCCGATGGCGATGGCCAGCGCGTCCACACCGGTGAGCTCGGCAAACTCGACCGCCTGGTCGGGGTCGGTGATGTGATCCAGTCCGCTGCCGCCCGCGCCGTGGCCGTCTTCCACGCCGCCCAGCACGCCGATCTCGCCTTCGACCGTCACGCCGCGCTCATGCGCGTAATCCACAACCTTGCGTGTCACTGCCACATTCTCCTCAAAGCTGGCCGGAGTCTTCCCATCTTCCTTTAAGGAGCCGTCCATCATGACGCTGGTAAAGCCGAGCGCGATGGCGCTCTTGCAGGTCTCGAGGCTGTTGCCGTGGTCCTGATGCATGGCGATCGGAATCTCGGGATAGAGTTCGCTGGCCGCCAGAATGAGATGAAAGAGGTAGCGGTCCTGCGCGAACTGGCGCGCCCCTCGGCTGGCCTGGATGATGACCGGAGACCGTGTTTCCTTGGCCGCTTCCATGATGGCCTGTATCTGTTCCATATCGTTGACGTTGAATGCGCCGACGCCGTATCCGCCCTTGGCGGCCTCGTCGAGAAGCTGCCGCATGGAGACTAGAGGCATGGTGGGTTCTCCTTCTGGTTTGGGCTAGTTTTGAATTTCGGCCGCCTTTGCGCTCGGACCCGTGTTTTTCCGGGCTGGCCGGGCAGCGTTTCAGCCCGTCGGGCGGCAGGAACTGCAATCGTCCTTATGGTAGCAGAGCCCCGCAAGGGAAAAATGTGCTCCAGATCACCGCTTCCGTGGGCTGAATATTGCTCGGGGCATGTCGCGCAAGGCGCGGTCCCAAGGCCGTGTGGAATAATCTGCCGGTGAACCTATCCGCCGTTCCGCCTGACAACAGTTGGTTTCTGCTGGCCTGCGCCGCGGGCACGGTGCTGCTGCTGCTGATTCTCATCGCCCGGTTCCGGCTGCATCCGGCGCTGGCGCTGATGGTCGCCGCGCTGGGGCTGGGCGTGGTGTCGGGCATGCCGCTCCAGCAGGTTCCGCTCTCGTTCACCGCCGGCGTTGGCAACCTGATGGGGCACATCGCCATCATTCTGGGGCTGGGCGCGGTGCTGGGGCGTCTCCTGGCCAGCTCCGGCGGCGCAACGGCGCTGGGCAGGCTTTTAGTGGACGGCTGCGGACCCCGAGGCCTGCCCTGGGCGCTGCTGGTGCTGGGCATCGTGGTGGGCATGCCGGTGTTCTTTGAGGTGGGGCTGGTGCTGCTGATGCCGATTGTGGCTGAGGCCGCGCGTCGCAGTGGGCGGCCGCCGGTTCTGGTGGGCATGCCGCTGCTGGCGGGCCTCTCGGTTGTGCACGGCACGCTGCCGCCCCATCCGGCGGCCATGCTGGCGGTGACGCAATACCACGCCGATCTGGGCCGCACCATCCTGCTGGGTTTGGCGGCGGGATTGCCGGCTGCCGCGCTGGCCGGTCCGGGCCTGGGGTGGTTCCTGATTCGGCGATGGGACAAGCGAGCGGCACAACGCGCGCCGGAAGCCGCCCCCGCCCCAGTGCAGGAAAGCCTGACCTTGTTTGCGCCCTCGCTCGAGGAAGATCTTGAAAATGAGGCTCGGGATCAGGACGCGGCCGGTCCTGTGGAAGCGGGGCGGAGTGCGACGGGAATGAAGAAGACGCGCGCGCCGGCTGGCCCGCTGCGGGCCGCAGCCGCTATTTTGCTGCCCATTGCTCTGATCTTTCTGGGCAGTTGGGCAGACTCGATCGCTACGCCCGGAACCCTGGCCAACCAGATTTTGAGGCTGGTGGGAAGTCCGGATATCGCGCTGCTGATCGCCGTGCTGGTGGCGCTGGGGACGCTCGGTTCGCGCATCCCGGCCGAACCGGCCACGACGGTGCAGCCTCATGCGGGCGCGAATCGGGGCCGCGCGCTTTTGCGCAAGCTGACCAGCGAATCCTTCGAGCCCATCGCCAACGTGCTGGTGATTCTGGCGGCGGCCGGGGGACTGAGCGGCATCCTGCGCGACTCAGGAGCGGCGCAGGCCACGGTGAGCCTGGCGCTGGGCGCGCACATGCCGCCGCTGGTGCTGGCCTGGACGCTGGCTGCGGTGGTCCGCGTATCCATGGGATCGGCGACGGTGGCCATGGCCGTCGCGTCGGCAGTGCTGGCGCCCATGGCTGGCCATGCGGGAGTGCGGCCCGAGTTGCTCGTTTTGGCCACCGGAACCGGATCGCTGATTTTTTCGCAACTCAACGACCCCGGCTTCTGGATGATCCAGTCGTTCTTCAAGCTGGAAGTGAAAGAGACGCTCAGCACCTGGTCGGTCATGGAGACGGTGCTGTCAGTGGCAGGACTCGGCACCACGCTGCTGCTGGCCGCGATGCTGCGGTAGGAGCCGCGAAACGCGAACCAGTTGAACTGAGTGCGACTTGGCCGGCAGTCCCCGTGCCTCCGTTCCTCAAGTTGGCGATGCAGCGCGCTTATCAAGAGCCGGGTGACGCCCGTGCTATTGAGTTGCCAGTGGTTGCGGCGGAGTCGATTCGATTGGTCCGATAATTGGCTTCCGAATGGACCTGCGCTGCCTGCATTCAGCGTGGGCTATACTGTCCGCAGCATTGGAGGGCCCCATGCGCGTCCGGCGGTTGCTTCCTCTCCTTCTGACCACGCTGGCCTGTGCGTCGATGGCGTTCGCACAGGCCCCGGCCCAGCCGGCCGTTGTCCGCGTCCCTGATGGCGGCGCGAGCGGTCGGATGGAAAGCATCTTCATCCCGCCCAAAGCCGGCGCTCCGTTCAGCTTCACCCTGGTCACCGAGTGGTCGCGTCTGCTTGGCAATGGGGGCACCTTCACTCTGACGAATGAGCGGCGCATCGTCCGCGATAGCAAGGGAAGAATCTATCAGGAGCGCTGGATCCTGGTCCCCAAGGGGGGCACAATCAAGTCCTGGATGGACGTCTTCCAGATCACCGATCCCGAGCAGCATACCTGGTACAACTGCATCACAGCGACCAAGGTTTGCGACCTTTACTCGTACCGCCTCACCACAACGGACAAGTTTCAACCGGCCATCGGGACGTCCGGTCCCCTGCCGAACGGCAACGGATTCCGTATTCACGAGGATCTTGGTCTCAGCAGCACCGAGGGAGAAGAGACGCACGGCTACCGTGAAACCACGACCATCAATACCGGCGTGATGGGCAACGACAAGCCGATGGTCTCCTCCAGGGAATTCTGGTATTCTCCGCGCCTGGCCGTCAATCTCATCTCCACAGTCGACGACCCGCAGAGCGGCAAGCAGGTTTTCACGGTGAAGGAGCTCTCTACCTCCGAGCCCGAACCAGGCTTCTTCGAGGTCCCCGGCGAATACAAAATCGTTGACCGGATGAACGAGCAAAACTAAGCAGCGGCAGGTTTGCGGGGCCTGAGTGGCCTTCTTGCTTTCCCTTCAGACCTTATCCCGGATACGCGCCCGTAATGTAACCCTCCAGCGCTTCGATGGCCTGCGCCTGGCCGGAGATGACCCACTTCACCAGGTCGCCGATGGAGATGACCCCCACCACGGCCTCGTCCTGAAGCACCGGCAGATGGCGTATGCGGTGCTGGGTCATGATGGCCATGCATTCATCCACCGAATGGCGCGGGCTGACGAAGACCACCGGGCTGGTCATGATCTCTTGAATCTCGGTTTCCTTGGAATGGTGGCCCAGCAACACGCCCTTGCGGGCGTAGTCGCGCTCCGACAGGATGCCGACCAGCCGGTCCTCGGAGAGCACCAGAACCGCGCCGATATCGTGCCGCGCCATCGACTCGAGGGCTTCATAGACCGACTGCTCGGGCGCCATCGACAAGACTTTATATTCGCCTTTGCGCTTCAGAACCATGGCAATCGTATCGGAGATTTTCATCGGACCCTCCTCGCTCCCGGCACACCCGCGCCGGCGGCTGCATTCGGCACGGAGCCACTATAGCCCATAAGGAATGAAAGTGGACAGAGCGAAAGTGGACAGATTCTTTCCGAGGATGGAAAAATCTACGGGCCGAGCACCGAGCGCTGGGCGGCGAAAATCTCCTGGAGGCCCGCTTCGGCAAGGTCGAGCAGGCTGTTCAGCTGGCCGCGGGAGAAGCTTCCCTTCTCCGCCGTAGCCTGAGTTTCGATCAGTCCTCCGTCGGCGGTCATCACCACGTTCATATCCACCTCGGCCGCCGAATCCTCCTGGTAGCAAAGGTCGAGCAGCAGGACGCCGTCCACGATACCTACCGATGTAGCCGCCACCAGTTGCTTCATCGGCGACTGCTTGAGCGTGCCTGCCTCGACCAGCGCATTCAGCGCCAGCGCCAGAGCCACGGCCGCGCCGGTGATGGCAGCCGTCCGTGTGCCTCCGTCCGCCTGGATCACGTCGCAGTCGAGAATCACCGTGCGCTCGCCCAGAGCCTGCATGTCCACCACCGAGCGCAAGCTGCGGCCAATCAGTCTTTGGATTTCATGCGTCCGGCCCCCGATCTTGCCCCGTTCGCTCTCCCGCGGCGTCCGGGTGACGGTGGAGCGGGGCAGCATGGCATACTCCGCCGTCACCCAGCCGCGGCCGGAGTTGCGCAGCCACGCCGGCACTCCGGGCTCGATGGTGGCGTTGGTCAGCACCCGGGTGTTGCCGAACGAGACCAGCACCGAGCCTTCGGCGGTCTGGACATAACCGGGGGTGAGCACCAAGGGGCGAAGCTGGGCAGGAGTCCTGCCGCCGGGACGGAAGAAAGGGGCGGCCGGATGCATAGGGCGATTGTACGGGAGAGGCGAGCCGGCGGAAACGGTCCGTGATCGGGGAACGGTTTCAATACGGGAATTTCGGGACTTCCGTGTCCTTAAACGGGAAAACGGCATACGCCGTTCACCACAAATAGGTTATCGGCAAGACCGGCTTCACGCCAGTTCCATTTGAGAACAGATGGCAGAGGATGGATTTGACGGGAGTGTTCGAGATCAGGACGATAACATGTTCCCTTATCAGGAACTTAACTAAGGAGTTCTAGTTTGGCACGCCACGTGTAACAGAACAGGACAGTACACAGGACAGTTCCCCGACGAAGTCGGGACGAATTCGAGACGGGAGAGAGCGCAGTATATGCAGCGGACAGAACCACAGGCGGAATCGAAGTACGCAAGGCCGGGCGCAGCAAGTCCGGGCGTGGCAGGTCCGGGCGCAGCAGGACCGGGCGCAGCAGAGCGCATCGGGGTGGAAGCGATTGTGGAAGCGCTGATCCATCCGCGTGGCCGGGCCGAGACAGTGGCGGAGACGGCCCATGACGCCAGAAATATGGTCACCGCGCTGGGCCTGTACTGCGACCTGCTTGAAGAGCCGGGGGTTCTGGCGGCGCCCTATCTTCACTATGGGAGCGAACTGCGGCTGGTGGCCGCGGCCAGCCGCCGCCTGGTGGAAAAGCTGGTGGAGCTGGATGGGAACCGGGACCGGAATCCGGACCGGAACCTGAACGGGAACATGGAAGCGAACATGGAAGCGAACATGGAAGCGAACAAGGAAGCGAACAAAGCTCGCGGCGCCGATCTCTCCCTGGTCGCTCTGCGCGGCGCGGGACCGTCGACTCAGGAAAGCAAGAGCGGGGATCGGCTTGACCGGACTCCGAACCGGACCCAAAACCAAGCCTCGAACCAGACCTCGAAACAAGCCTGGAACCGGACCCGGAACTGGGACCTGATTCCCTCCATCCTGATCGACAACCTTGCCGTGGAGCTCACGGCCAACCGCAACCTGCTGGCAGCGCTGGCCGGGCCCTCCGTTTCCCTGACCGTGAACATCGAGGGTGGCGCTATGCCGGTGCGGCTGACGGGGGAGGATCTGACCCGGGTGCTGGTCAATCTGGTCAAGAACTCCGCCGAAGCCATGCCCGCGGGCGGGCGCGTGGCGTTTCGCCTGCACGAATTTCATTCCGGAGCACAAGAGGCGCCCTGGTTGGTTTTGACGGTCGAAGACACCGGGCCGGGCATTCCGGGCGGGGCGCTGGACGCCGTTTTCGGAGCCGGATACACCACCCGCGCCGGCGGCGCTTCGGACCGCGGCAACTCGTCCAACGGCGGCTCGGTCCACGGCAATTTGGCGAGCGGCCACTTGCCCAACCGAAGCTCTGCGGGAGCCCATCGCGGGCTGGGGCTCTCCATCACCCGCTCCATTGTGGAAGGGGCGGGCGGCTGCATGCACGCCGTACACCCCGCCGCCGGAGCGCGCTTCGAGATCGAGCTGCCCGTCCGGCAGCCGTGAAATCAAGCTGCCCGTCCAGTAGCCGTGAATCGGGCCGCGCAGACCGGAGAGCAGGGCGCTCAGACATTCGAAATCCATCTATGGGATCCAAATACGGCACAAGGCCGTCAACCGCAACCCCATTCACCAACCGCGCGTGAGGCGAATACAATGCTCGCAACCGTTCTGAACACCAGGGCCATGGAATTCATACCCCAATTTACGGAGCCGGCGACGCGGCTGCACCTGCTGGTCGTGGACACAGACACGGCCATGCGGTCGGCCTGCGCGGAGATCGCCGCCAGCCTTGGCTATGCGGTCGAGAGCGTCGGCGACCTGGCCCAGGCGCGCAGCCTGCTGCGGGCGCGCGCCGCCGACATCCTGCTGCTCAACCTTGCCCCCGGAAGCAGCCAGGGCATGGAACTGGTCTCCGAAGTCAAAATGCTCTATCCGCAGACTTCGGTCATCGCCATGACCGCGTCGGGGTCGGTAAACGCGGCCGTTGAGGCGATGCGCTGCGGAGCTTCCGACTACCTCACCAAGCCCTTCGCGGTGGACGAGCTTTCAACGGTGCTGGAGCGGGCCGCATCCGGCCACCTGACCGACACCGCAACCCGCCAGTTGCGGGATCGGCTGCGGCTTTCCGAGGGCCTCGGAGCCATGATCGGGCGCTCGGCGGAGATGGAGAAGCTCTATCGCATCCTCTCCAAAGTGGCCCAAAGCTCGCATCCGGTGCTGATCCTCGGCGAGAGCGGCACGGGCAAGGAACTGGTGGCGCGCACCATACACGCCTACGGCCCGAATTCTCAAAAACCCTTCCTGCCGGTCGATTGCGGATCGCTGGTGCCCACGCTGATCGAAAGCGAGTTGTTCGGCTACGTGAAGGGCGCCTTTACCGGGGCCAACCGCTCCAAGGATGGATTGCTGGTCTCGGCCGAAGGGGGCACCGTGTTCTTGGATGAGATTGGCGAGCTATCGCTCGATTTGCAGGCCAAGCTGCTGCGCGCTCTCCAGGAAAAGGAGGTGCGGCCGGTGGGGGCCACCCATCGCATCCCCATCAAGGCGCGCATTGTGGCCGCCACCAACCGCGACCTGGCGGTGATGGTGGAGCGGGGCACCTTCCGCAAGGATCTGTTCTACCGGCTCAACGTGGTCAACCTGCGCCTGCCCTCGCTGCGCGACCGCCGCGAGGATATTCCCCTGTTGGCGGCGCATTTCCTTGACCGCATCAGCCGCGAGCACGGCACCAAATTCACGCTCAGCGACGAAGCCCTGCGCACCATGATGCGGCACGACTGGCCGGGCAATGTGCGCGAGCTTGAGAACTCGGTGGAGCGGGCCTGTGCCCTTTCTTCGGGGCCGATCCTGCACCTCGGCGACCTGCCCACCCAACTGCAGCAGCAGGGCCTCGCCGCCCGGCGCACGGCTGCCGAAGCCGAGTCGGTCGTCGAAAGCAGCGCGCCGGACGTGCAGACCCTGGCCGAGCTCGAGCGACAGGCCATCCTGAACGCCATTCGCACCCTTAATGGCGACAAGCTGCAGGCCGCCCGGCTGCTGGGCATCGGCAAGACGACCCTCTATCGCAAGCTCAAGGAATACGGCATCGGGGATCCGGCACACGCCGATTCAACGCAGGAAGACTAGTCAGAGGCAGCTTCCGGCTCTTAGCTCCTGGCCTCTAGCTTCACGCTTGCGCTCGCGAACGACCTTGAGTTCGATCTGAACGCGGATTGGCTAAGGTTTACGAGTTGCGTGCCAGAAGTCGGAAGTCAAGAGCTGGGAGCTAGAAGCTAGCAGCAAAAAGCTAAGGCTATAGGCCTTGAGCAGGAACAAGGAGTTTTAAGATGAGCATTCTGATGGTGACCGGAATCGAAGGCGCCCGCAAGTGCGCTGCCGCGGTGAGCGCGCAACTGGGCATGGAGGTCGACGTGGCCCAGGGACGGAAGGCGGCGCTCGAGGCGTTGCGCCGCGGCGAGTTTCGCGCCGTGGTGATGGACGACACCATGGCGGAGTGCGATCCCTCCTCGGCCGAAGCCATCTGGGACCACGCCGGCCTCGCCATTCCCCTGCAAATCAACTTTGCGCTCTCCGGCGCCGACCGGCTCATCCGGGAGATTCGCGCCGCTCTCTACCGCCGCGATCGGGAGCAGATGCTGGCCCGCCGGGCGGCGGCCGCGGCCATTGAAAACGAGCTCAAGTCCACCATCGCCGGCCTGCTTCTGCACTCGCAATTAGCGCTTACCGGCAGCCCGTTGCCTTCTCCGGTCGCCGACCGGCTGCGCATGGTGGCCGATCTGGCCGGCAACCTGCGCCAGCAATTGAGTGCCCCAGCGCACGCCCGCGGCCGGGCTCAGTTGCCGGACGGCGCGGCGTAGGCGGTTGGCGCCCTCCCGACTCACCCTCCCGATTGGGTATCCCAGCCCTCAGATGCGAGAACCTGGGGCGCCCGGTTTTGTGGTTGGTCAGACATCGGCCACCCGCCCCGATTGCAGAATCGTTGAAAGTGTCAAGCGCCGGAGCTACTCCACATCCGCCCAGTTATCCTCCGGATCGCGGTCAATAAGCTTGCTATAGGGGTCAATGGCGGCGCGGGTGGGCGGCTGGTCGACGATGAACGTGAACTTCGTGCGCGGCTGGGTGATCCACACCTTCTCGGTGTGCAGGGGCTGCTCGCTGTCTTTCTTGCCTTTGAAGACCCCCACTTCGATCAGGTCGTGAATGGGAATCTGAGTCTCCGCGCCTTCGCCGTTGGCCCGCATTTTGCGCGCGTCCACAATCAGCGTCACTTTGTACTTGTGATCCGCGGTGGGCTCCACTTTGGCGGAGACGGCCTTGTTGTCGTAGAGCGTGATGGTCTCAAACATGTCGGTGATCATGTATTGGAGATCGGGCGGGGTCTGCCTGCGCAGCGCTTCGACCAGGCCGCGCGTATCGGGATAGGGCGGCCCGTTCAACTTCCACTGGCCGAGGAACTCCTTGAGCGCGGCGTTCAGCTTGTCTTCGCCGATGGCGTCGGAGAGCGCGTAAAAAGCCATCGAGCCTTTCTGGTACCAGACGTAAGGCTCTCTCTGCACCAGCACCAGCGGCGGCTCATGGCGTACTTCGCTGGCCCGTCCGCGCAGATAGCCGTCGAGCTCATGCTTGAGGAACCGGCGCATCTCGGCGTCGCCGTACTTGTGCTGCATCACGCGCAGCGCGGAATATTCGGCCAGGCTCTCGGACATCATGTTGGAGCCCTTTTCATAACCGCCAACAAGCTGGTGGCCCCACCATTGATGAGCCAGCTCGTGCGCGGTCACGAACCAGGTGAAGTCGATGTCGTCCGGATGCTCAAGGCGGCCGATGAAGCCGATCGCCTCTGAGTAAGGAACCGTGTTGGGGAACGATTGGGCGAAAGTGCGGTAGCGGGGAAACTCGATGATGCGGAACTGGTCGAACTGATACGGTCCATAGTTAGTCGTGTAGTAATCGAGGCCGGCCTTGGCCGCGCCCATCATCTTATCCAGGTCGTAAGTGTGCGAGGGCAGGTAGTAGATCTCGAGCTTCACGTTATGCCATTGGTCGCGCTTGATGGCGTAGTTACCGGAGAGATAACTGAAGAAGTCCTGAATCTTCGTCGATCCCATGCTGTATTCAAAGTAGCGGCGTCCGTTTGCCTGCCATTCGCGCTTGAGGTCACCGGGCGAAATGGCGATCTGGACGGGCGACGTGCTGACCACGGAGTGATAAGTGACAAAGTCAGAGTCGGGCCCGAAGAGGTCGGTGTTCATGCCATAGGGATCGCCGCGGTCCGGCAACTCCTCCTGGCGGCCGAGTTTTTCTTCGCGGCGGCGGACGGGGTTGTCGAGTTCGCGCCCTGGGTCGTAACCAAGCTGAGGGAAGTAATCTCGATCGAAGAAGGTGCCGTTATAGGCAAACTCCGCCTGCTCGTTGCTGTTGCGAAAGCCGGGATTTTGATAACCGCACTGAAAGTGAATCTGGATCGATTGCCTGGGCGCGAGCGGCGTGGACAAATGATAGATCCAGAAGCCATGCCTCGAGTCACTCAGTGTAACAGTGGCCGGACGGTCAAAAGTAATTTCCTTGATCGACTTCCGCCCATTGGTTACATAGATATCCTGAATGGGATTGCCGCTCTCGTTGACTGCGGTGTATGTGCCGGTCGCGTCAAAGCTGCGATTTTCGGGATAGATGTTGACCGCGGTATCAACGGCAGTGATTTTGGGAATCGGAGCGCGCTCGTATTTCTTGTAGAGCTTTTCGTAATCGGCCTGCAGGTCCCGGTTGTCCTTATCGGTGAGGAAGGGATTCAGGACGTGCGTGTTGTAGTAGTACCAAGCGCCGCTGCCGATCGCGGCAAGCAACGGGAGGGCAAGAAGCACCGCATACGCCGGAAGAGCCTGCCGGGCCGCGCGAAGCCGCGTGCGCAGTCCGGTCTCCGAGCCGCGCCGTGCCAGCAGGCTGGCCAGGACGCCGAGAAAGACGGCCCAGGCCAGCCAGTAAAGCGTGGACCAGAGAAGGGGCTGGACGAAGTGGCCGTACCCGTTCATGTCGGAGTAGGTGTAGGGCACCGCGTCGCCATACATGTAGAGCCGGTCGGTGAGTCCTCCCGTGTCAAGAATGACTCCGAGCAGGAATACGCCGATAACGATGCCATGGCCAATGAATTTATTGGAAACGATGGTCTGCACGAAAAAAGCCAGCAGCGCAAAGATCATGACTTCTGAGAAGATAATGAGGTAAAGCTCTTCGCAGTATTGGATGAGCTCGAAGTGAAAGTAGCCGGCCATGATCTGCGACACCAACCCGCAAATCAATACCACCGTAAGAAGAAAAAGTTCGGCAGCGGCCAACGCGCTGAACTTGCTCAGCGTGTCGATCCACCCGCGGAACGGCAGCGCATCGTGGATCTGTTCAAATTGAGTATCTCTCTCGCGCCAGATCAACTCTCCGGCATACATGGTGGCAACCACATAAGGCAGCAGCGTGGCGAGGCCTTCCACGGCTTGCAGCATGAGATAGGTGACCGGCCAGACTCGTGACTCGCCGACGTCCACTGCGCCATGGCCGTCCGCCAGGGCCACCACCGCCATGACTCCAGTGAGTGCCCAGAAGGGGATCTCCTTAAAGACATTTTGAAAGTAAATTCGTGAAAGCGAAAGAAACTGTTGCAGGCCGGTGCCGAAAGAGAATTGAGTAACTACCTTGGGCAACAAGTTATGAAATCGCGGCGCGGGCGGCGCGGTGGACTCCTGCTCTGTCTTCTTCTGTTTCTTGCTGCTGCGGCCAGTCAGCGCCTCGGCCGACATGGGAAAGAAGATGTAGGTAGCCAGCAGGGCAGCAACGCCCACCGAGCACCACACCACGCGATTCCAAAGAAACATCCCTCTGAACGGCATCCAAAGGGTGTTCTGCTCCGACACGGTCCAATAGCGCGCGATGCTGCGGAGCATCACCATCCCCACGGGATCGAACACGGACGGCCAGTATGGATTGAGGCTGCGCGCATTCAAGACTGTGACGAGTCCGACCAGATAGCCGGCAAAAAGCGCGACGCCCTGCAGATAAACAACGATGATGCGGCGCGTGAGCGCGGCGACGAGAAAGAAGATAGACCCGAGATAGAAGACCTGCGGAGCGATGATGACGGCGTAGTGATAACTCAGCATCCCAAAGTCAAGCGGTGCCAGGCGCGTGCGGTCAACCCAGGGAGTGAATGTGCCGAGGATCTCGCCGATTGGAGTTCCCGTAAAAATGAAAAGAGTAATAAGCAGGGACCCCGCCCATCGTCCGCCCAGGTAAGCGAATTTGCTGATCGGCTTGGTAAAGATCATCTGGTATGTATCCCGCTGGAAGTCGCGCAGGATCGAGGTCCCAAAGATGGCGGCCATCACAATGGATCCGAAGAAGGACAACTGGAAGTCAAACAGTTGGGTCACGAAAGGCCCGTCGACCAGCATCTTGCCCGGAGGCATGGTGTAGTTGGAGAAACCCTCAAACAAAAACGCGATTAAGACCCACAACCCGAAGAAGCAATAAGTTGAAATGCTCTTCAGGCGGAGCTTGATCTCGAAAAATAGAAATTCCAGAAACATGAGCGCTCTCTCCTTGCGGCCGCCTAGTTAACTTGCTTCGAGTTCAGAGTCAGGAAGTAGACATCTTCAAGCGCAGGTTCCACCGGGCGGAAACCGTCGCCGGGCGCGGAGTCGGAATGAATGCGAATCTCATGCGCGCCGCCGAGGAGCTTGGTCGAGACCACCTTGAATTGCGACGAGACGGCGGCAAACTCTTCTTCGCTGTGCACCAGGGTGCTCCAGATGCCGCCGCGCAGGCGCTCCAGCGTCTCCTCCGGCGCGCCTTCCAGCACCAGTTGCCCGTTGCTGATGATGGCCATGCGCGGGCATAGCTCGCGCACGTCTTCGACGATATGCGTGGAAAGGATCACGATGACATCGCGCGCCAGCGAACTGAGCAGGTTGAGGAAACGGTTGCGCTCGGCGGGGTCGAGGCCCGCGGTCGGCTCGTCCACAATGATGAGTTTGGGATTGGCAAGCAATGCCTGGGCAATGCCGAAGCGCTGCTTCATGCCGCCAGAATAGGTGCTCAGCGCTTTCTTCCGCGCATCCCATAGGTTTGTCTGGCGCAGCAGCGCGTCCACAATCTCTTTGCGCTCACCCGATTTATAGATGCCTTTCATCACTGCCAGGTGGTGGAGCATATCGGTCGCCGAGATGCGCGGATAGACGCCGAATTCCTGGGGAAGCTAGCCCAGTTGTCGGCGCACTTCATCCTTGTTGGCCACCACGTCCAGGCCGTTGAGCAGAATCTGGCCGGAGTCCGGATCCTGGAGCGCCGCGATGGTGCGCATCAGCGTGGATTTGCCCGCGCCGTTCGGTCCAAGCAGGCCAAACATGTTATTGCCGATGGTCAGGCTCAGGTTATTCAGGGCTTGAACGCCGTTAGGGTAACGCTTGGAGAGACCGCGAATTTCAAGTGGCAAGGGCTCGCTCCTTCGGGAAAATTGCTTCGCTGCCGGAAAGGAAATAAGGAGGTTCCTGGGAATCTTAACGCAGAATGGCCGCCAAAAGTTCCGGAAAGCGAGCGAAATCGGACTCGGCAAGGCTGCCGCATTCAAAGGAAAAGCCCCCGCGGGGGACGCGGGGGCCTGATGAGTGTTGAGATTCCCAAGCCTCAATATCCAGACCTGGGCGCCCAAAGGGCGGTTGCGCTAGCCTTAGTTGCTGAAGAGCAGAATGCCCGCGGCCTTCTCGTCGGTCACAGATTCGTCAGCCACGATGGGGCGGTAAAAGAGCTGGTTGGCGTCAAGATAGACCTCGAGGAAGGCTGGACGCTCGGTGATTTTACCGGCGATCAGGGCTTCTGACAACGGGTCTTCCACGTAGCGCTGCAGGGCGCGGCGCAGAGGACGCGCACCGTAGCTGCGGTCGACGAGAGTCTTTTCGAGGATCCACTTCTTGGCTTCCTCGGTGACGGAGATGGTAATGGACTTCTGGGCCAGATTGGTGTTCAAGCTCTGGACGAGCAGTTCGACGATCTGGATGAGGTCGGCATCCGACAACGACTGGAAGAGGATGACTTCGTCAAGACGGTTGAGGAACTCCGGGTTGAAAGTCTTCTTCACTTCCTGCTTGACCAGCTCCTCCACCTTGTCGGAGACAATGTCTTCGCGGTCGCTCTGGAAGCCCAGGCCCTGCTTTTTCATCAGGTGGCGCGCGCCGATGTTCGAGGTCATGATGAGGATCACGTTCTTGAAGTCGACGGTGTTGCCCAGGCCGTCCGTCAACTGGCCGTCCTCAAATACCTGGAGCAGAATGTTGAAGACGTCGGGGTGAGCCTTCTCGATTTCGTCGAGCAGGACCACGGAGTACGGCGAGCGCTTGACGCGTTCGGTCAGTTGGCCGCCTTCCTCATAGCCCACGTATCCCGGAGGCGATCCGATGAGCTTGGAGACGGAATGCTTCTCCATGAACTCCGACATGTCGAAGCGGATGAGGGCCTTGTCGGAGCCGAAGAGGAAGTTGGCCAGGGTGCGGGCCATCTCCGTTTTGCCCACGCCGGTAGGACCGAGGAAAAGAAAACTGCCGATGGGCCGGTGCGGTGACTTGAGGCCGGCGCGGGAACGCCGTATGGCGCGGGCAAGAGCGCTGATGGCCTTCTCCTGCGAGATGACCCGCTTGTGCAGCTCTTCTTCCACGCGCAGCAGCTTCTGCGTCTCCTCTTCCTTGATGCTGGTCACCGGAACGCCGGTCCAGCGGCTGACCACGTCTTCAATGTCTTCGCGGCCCACAATGCCGGCTGCGGAGTCGTCGAGATGATATTTGTCGCGCAGGGCGCGCAGGTTTTCGCGCTCTTTGCGCTCCTCGTCGGAATAGAAACGCGCCTTCTCGAATTCATGGTTGGCGATGGCCGAGTCCATGCGGTGCACAATGAACTTGATGCGCTTCTGGACTTCGGTAATCTCCTCGGGCAGTGAGGTCTGGCGCAGCTTCACGCGCGCGCCGGCTTCGTCGATCAGGTCGATGGCCTTGTCGGGCAGGAAGCGGTCGGGGATGTAACGGCTGGAGTGGGAGACGGCAAACTCGACGGCGGCATCGGTGTAGCTGACCGCGTGGAATTTTTCGTAGCGGTCCTTGATGCCCATGATGATCTTGATGGCGTCCGCCTCATTGGGCGGCGGAACTTTGACGGCCTGGAAACGCCGCTCAAGCGAGCGATCCTTCTCAATGGACTTGCGATATTCGCTGGGCGTGGTGGCGCCGATGCATTGGATTTCTCCGCGCGAGAGCGCCGGCTTCAGAATGTTGGCGGCGTCCAGCGAGCCCTCGGCTGAGCCCGCGCCCACCAGGGTGTGCAGCTCGTCAATAAAGACGATGGAGTTCTGATTCTCCATCAGCTCTTTCATAATGGTCTTGAGGCGCTCTTCAAACTGGCCGCGATATTTTGTGCCGGCGACGATAAGCGAAAGGTCCAGGCCCAGGACCTTCTTGTCGGCCAGGAAGCTCGGCACTTCGCCGTCGGCAATGCGCTGCGCAAGTCCTTCAACAATGGCCGTCTTGCCCACGCCCGGTTCGCCGATCAGCACCGGATTGTTCTTGGTGCGGCGGCAGAGGATTTGAATCACGCGCTCCAGCTCTCCGTCCCGGCCCACGAGCGGATCGAGCTGCCCGTCCATGGCCGCCTGTGTCAGGTCGCGGCTGAACTCGGCCAGCAGGCTGGATTCGCGCTGACGCTGTTGCGCCGGAGCTTTCTCCTGGGTCACGCGAGCCAGTTCGTCGCGAATCTGGGCCAGCTTCAGGCCGCGCTCCTGCAGGATTTCCGCGGCGAAGCATTTCTCTTCGCGCAGCAATCCCAAAAGCAAATGCTCAGTCCCAATGTGCTTGTGCCCCAGCCGTTCGGCTTCTTCTGCCGCGTAGGCCAGCACGCGCTTGCATTCGTTCGAAAGTGGGAGGTCCACGGATGTGGATACCTTCTCGCGGATCGTGGTGTGCGCTTCAATTTGCTTGCGTATCGAGTCCACCGAGGCGTGCGAGCGAAGGAATCGGTTGGTTAACGCTTTGTCCTCGCGCAAAAGTCCAAGCAGCAGGTGCTCGGTCTCAATATAAGGCGAGCCGAACTGGCTGGCCTCATACCGCGCAAAGAAGATCACGCGCCGTGCCTTCTCCGTATAGCGTTCGAACATAATTGGCTCCCCCCGTGCTCCGGGTCTCTTGCAGGCTATCGGCTGGAGTAGCTGTCCGGTGGAAATGCCGGCCTCAGCCCAACCCGCGCGTGCCCTTCTTTTGACTTCGCCGCCGAAGGCCCCATGGAAATGCGGTGCCTGCCCCCGAACAGCTCTTTGGGATGGTTTCAGAGCTTTCTTGCTGCTCCATCGTCCCCCTGCCAATACCAGAAACCAGAAGACTCCCATCCTGCCCCGGCAACCTGGTCGGGATTGAGTGCTCCCTGCGCAGGTTGCTTAACTGTTAAGACTCAAAATCGGCCCGAAAGGGTGCTTATCATTCCCTTCCGTCCGGGGTGAAATCCGCTTTTGGGCGGGCTGACAGCGGAGACAGCCGACCCCCTTCAAGGCACAAGGCTCGCGTACAGCGGGCCGCAAGGTCAAGGTTATGCGTCACCAGGATTGAAGTGAGGCCGTGGCTAGCGTGCAATCGTTCAATCAGTTCGAAGACGCGTCCGGCGGTGATCTCGTCCAGGTCGCCGGTGGGTTCGTCGGCCAGCAACAGCCGGGGGTTATTGACCAGGGCGCGAGCCAGGGCGACGCGCTGCTGCTCACCGCCGGAAAGCTCGCCGGGCCGATGGTCGCTGCGATCGTCCAGGCCTACTTCCCTCAGCCAATTTGCCGCCACCTGTGTCGCCTCCCGGCGGTTGGTACCGCGGGCTAACAGCGGCATGGCTACGTTTTCCAAAGCGGTGAACTCCGGCAGCAGGTAATGAAACTGCCAGACGTATCCAATCTCCCGGTTGCGAAAGGCCGCTGCCTCCCGCGGAGAGAGTTTTGCCACATCGGTTGAGGCGCAGTATACAGTCCCCGCGGAAGGGGTATCAAGGGCCCCCAAAATGTGCAAAAGCGTGCTTTTACCTGCGCCTGACTGGCCCACAAGGGCCACCATCTCGCCGGCCTCCACCTGCAGGTTGAGGCCCTGAAAGAGGTTAAGTGCGCCGCGGGCAGTCTGGTAGGTCTTTTTAAGGTCGTTTACCTGGATGATCGGAGTCCGCAAGTCCGGTTCCCGCGGGGAGCGGGAGGCCTGGCTGGCAGCCGCTGGAGAAGTTTGGGTCATCCGGTTATCACAATTTTACCTTAGTGTGGTGCTTTAATTCTGCAAATTTGGTGCCGGGGGTCACCTTCGTGTTATGACCTGCGGATGCTTCGGCGCCTCCCGGATCGCGGCGGGCACCTGCGGTGCGGCCAACTGCACTTCGCGCCGGGCTATGGCTTGGGAATAGAGTCCGGATTGAGGCGGCCGATGCGTCCATTAGGCCCGACTATGAAGGGAAGCGACAGCGCATTCCAGTTGCCGTCGTCGAGCGGCTGCCAGGAGCGGCCGTCATCGCGGCTGATGTCGGAGCCGTTGGTTCCGGCCGTGATCCAGAGTTTGAGAGATTCGGACCATTGAACCGTGGAGCGGTAGCCGTGCGGCGGAGTGGTGGAGGCGGTCCAGTGTAAGCCGCCATCGGCGGACCAGGCGGCGGTGCCGACTGATTCGCTGGGTTTGGTGTAGTCGCCACCCACCGCAACTCCTGCTGGATGATCGGCTGCGAGGCCAATGGAGAATGCACCGGAGCTTTCCGTCCTACTTCCTAATGGGAGCGGCGTGACTCTCCAGTTGGTCGGCATCTCTACGTCGCCCACTTGGGGCAAAGGTGTGTAGAGACGCGCACCGGAAATTCCGCCGGTAACAAACAAGTGCGTGAATGGCCACACTGATCCATTTCGGAGTTCCTGCCCATCGAGTGGCCGCCAAGGGATATAAACAAACGCAGAGTTGCTCGCAGCGAAAGAACCGGTCGTCTTCCGGTCCGCCTCAAGTGAATCCGTTTCGTCTTTGTCGAGCCTTAATGCATGCCACGGCCCACTGTATCCAGATATCAGGAAACCGTCCCAATATTTATAAACACGAATGTGACCATCGACCGGATCCCCCAAAATCCAGCCAGTAGCGTTTCGCGGCTTCCCCTCGTAGACATGGCTGAAGCTCCATGCAGCTAATGCATCCCAGAAGCCATCCGGTTCCGGATTCTTGAAAATCAACTTCCAATGGCGGCCACCATCATCCGTCCGATAGATGCGGGATTGACTTCCTTTTCCGCTCGACATGACGAGGGCAGTACTCTGGTCTGCGGCCTGCACCCCGCGAAAATCCAGTGTCGCGCCATCCGTCGCCGCATCCGGCACGGCGCATTTCTGCCAGTGCGCGCCGCCATCGATCGTCTTCAGTACGGTTCCACCCGTCCCGCTGGCCCACGCAACCGCCCCGTCCACCGAGTCAATCCCGCGCAGGCCAGCCGTTGTGCCCGAGTTCTGCATCTGCCAGACTTGCTGCGGCTGCGCCGGCAAAGAGAACACGGCAGCGGACACAAGCATCAGCGTTCGCCCAAGTAGAGGCATGGCTGGCATTATATTGATCCGTTCATCAAACGCATCCAGTCTGCCCCAACGGCCTTTGCCGAAAAATACCTTCCAGTCGCGCAAAATTGCGGTATGCCAACCCTCCGGTCCACTAAAATCCCCCGCTCTGGACCACGCAAAACCGAAGACCCCACCCCCCTCCCCCTGAAAGGCCCATCTTTTGCTGCCCATTCCGGGCGGGAGGGTTCAGTAAAGCACACAGAGTCAATGATTTATTGGGAAAATTCGGAGAAAACGTGGGAACTCAATGGCAAAACGAAACCCCTTGAAAACCTCAGTTTTGGAGCAAATCCCGATCTTTTCTGTTGATTTCGAGCAGGTAAAGTCGCCCCGCGTTGTGCATCCAACAGAAACCTTGACCGCGGGGCGGGATGGGCGCAAGACTAAAGCAACCCCGCAAGACTAAAGCAACCAGTCGACAATCAGGCAGCACATTCAGGCAGCGAAAGGCGGATCGTTGGCGAACCAGACGACCTCGACAGGCGAAGTGTACGCGCAGCCGGACGCGACGGGAAACTACGGCCTGCGCGCCGGCGTGCTCGGCCCGCTGGAGACGCTGGCGCAGTCGGTCTCCGCGATGGCCCCGTCCACTTCGCCGTCGCTCACCATACCGCTGGTCTTCGCCTTGGCCGGCAATGCCACATGGTTCGTCTATCTGCTGGCCACCGCGGCAACGCTGCTGGTGGGCTTTTGCGTGAGCCGGTTTGCGCGGCTCTCCGCATCGCCCGGATCGCTCTACAGCTACGCCGCGGACACGCTGCCGCCCGCCTTCGGCGTCACCGCCGCATGGGCGCTGCTGCTGGCTTACGTGGCCACCGGCGCATCTGTGGCCGGCGGCGCGCTTTATTACGCGGGCGTACTCGCGCAAGAGCTCTTCCACCGGACTCATGGGATGCCGGCGCTGCCCACACTCGCCGTGGTATGCGCGGCAGCGGGGTTAATCGCGTACCTTGACGTCAAGCTTTCTGCCGAACTGATGCTGTGGATCGAGATTGTTTCGGTGAGCCTCATCCTCATTGTGCTGGTGGTGCTGGTTTGGCGCTTCGGCTTTCAATTCGATCTGGATCAATTCCGCCTCAAGGGCGTTTCGGTCGGCGCGCTGGGCCCCGCGCTGGTGCTGGCCATGTTCAGCTTTGTGGGCTTCGAGAGCGCAACCACGCTCGGCGGCGAAGCGCGCCAACCGCTGCGGACCATTCCCCGCGCGGTGCTGCAATGCGCCATTTTGGCCGGCGTCTTTTTCATGCTGTGTTCGTATTCTGAGGTGCTGGGTTTCCGCGAAGAATCGTCGAAGCTGAGCGAATCCACAAGCCCGCTGCATCTGCTCGCGGCCCGGGCCGGCATCTCGCCGCTGGGCGTGGCCATCGACTTCGGCGCATTTGTCAGCATGTTCGCATGCGTGCTGGCGTGCGCCACTGCGGCGGCGCGCGTGCTGCTGCGCATGGCTCACGGCAAGCTGCTGCCAACGGCGCTGGAGCGCACCAACCGGCGGCACGGAACCCCGGGAACGGCGATTGCGCTCACAGCCGGGCTGATGTTCGCGTCCACTGCGGCTCTGTCTCTGCGCGGCGTTGCGGGCTCAGACATGTACGACTGGCTGGGATCGCTTTCGGTGTTCGGCTTTCTCACCGCCTATGCGCTGGTTGCCGTGGCGCTGCCCTTTGCGCGGTTTGCGCTTGGCCAGCATTCGCATTGGGTGGCGGCCGCAAGCGGGCTCACGGTGCTGGTGATGATCCTGATTGTGATCTTCGACCTCAAATCGGCAACGGACCAGACTCATGCCCGCATTCCTTGGATCTATCTTGGCTACATCGCTGCCGGACTGGTGTGGTACGCGATGCGGCGGAAAAAGACGGCACAGAACTCCAGGTAAGGCACTAAAGTCTCCTGTTCCCTAGTCCCTATTCCCTATTCCCTGTCCTTCCCCAATATCCTCGTTCCAGATTTCGGGATGGGCGGCGATGTAGCCTTCCATCAGTCGGCGGCACTCGGCGTTGTCAAGGTCGATGACCTCTGTACCGTTCTCGCGCAGCCATTCGAGGCCCCCCGCAAAGTTACGGCTCTCACCCACCACCATCGTGCCAATGCGGAACTGCCGCACCAGGCCGCTGCAATACCAGCAGGGAGCAAGCGTGGTCACCATCACCAGGTCGCGGTAGCTCTTCTGGCGTCCAGCGCGGCGAAAGGCGTCAGTCTCGCCGTGGACGCTGGGATCGCCCTGCTGCACGCGGCGATTGCGGCCGCGGCTCAGCAATTTCCCCGCGCGGGTAAACAGCGCGGCCCCCACCGGAATGCCGCCTTCGGCCAGTCCCAGGCGCGCCTCTTCAAGCGCCACCGCCAACATGCCGTCGTATAACTGTGCATCCGCCACGGGATTCCTCTCATCAGAAGGATATGCCACTGAGGGCGCACTCGCCTCGCGAAGTTGCTGGACGGGCGATCCACCGCTCAAGCAATAAAAAGGAAACACAAAATGAAAACACGCAGATTGGGCGGCAACGGTCCTGACGTTTCAGCCATTGGACTGGGCTGCATGGGCATGAGCGATTTCTACGGCGGCCGCGACGAGCGGGAGTCGATGGCCACAATCGATCGCGCGCTGGAACTAGGCGTCAACTTCCTGGATACGTCCGATGCCTACGGCCCGCACACCAACGAGGTGCTGGTGGGCAAGGCGCTCAAGGGGAGGCGGGATAGATTTTTTGTAGCCACAAAATTCGGCATTGTGCGCGACCCGGAGAGACCGGAGCTGCGTGGCGTGGACGGCAGCCCGGCCTATGTGCGCAAGTCGGTCGAGGGGAGTTTACGGCGGCTGGGCATTGAAACCATCGATCTTTATTACCAGCACCGCGTGGACCCAAAAACGCCCATTGAAGACACTGTGGGCGCAATGGCGCGCCTGGTGGACGAGGGCAAGGTGCGTTTTCTCGGCCTGTCAGAGGCTGCGCCAGCCACCTTGGAGCGCGCTCATCGCGTGCATCCCATCTCCGCGCTGCAAACCGAGTATTCGCTCTGGACGCGCGATCCCGAGCCGGAGGTGCTGCCCATTTGCCGCAAACTGGGCGTGGCCTTTGTTGCTTATAGTCCGCTGGGGCGTGGCTTCCTGACCGGTGCATTCAAGAGCCCCGAAGATTTTGATGCCGACGACACGCGCCGCAATCATCCGCGCTTTCAGGGAGAAAACTTTGCCCGCAACCTGCAACTGGTGGAGAAGGTGAAGCAACTGGCCGCCCGCAACGGCCTGACTGCCGGGCAGCTTGCGTTGGCATGGGTGCTGGCGCAGGGCGAAGACATCGTGCCCATCCCCGGCACCAAGCGGCGCAAATACATGGAAGAAAATGCAGCCGCCGTGGATGTTGACTTGGCTCCGGAACTGTTGGACGAACTCAATGAAGTATTTCCGCCAGATGCAGCGGCCGGTGAACGCTACGCGCCGGCGATGAAGGCGCTCATCAATCGATAAACGTCAGGCCGCCGGAACAGACAGGTGATTTTCAAGAACCTCAAGAAAGCGCGCCAGCCACGCCGGATGGGCCGTCCAGGCGGGGCCGGTAACCAGTTTTCGGTCCACCACTGCGCCGAAAAAATCTACCGGCACAAAGGTTCCGCCGGCCAACTCCACCTCCGGCGCGCAGGCGGGATAAGCGTTGAGTTTGCGGCCCTTGAGCACCCGCGCCGCGGCCAGCAATTGCGGTCCATGGCACAGCGCGGCAATGGGCTTGTTGGCATGGTCGAAGTGGCGCACGATGTCGAGGACCTTGGAGTTGAGGCGCAAATACTCCGGCGCGCGGCCGCCCGGAATCACAAGCGCGTCATACGTAGTGGGATCGATTTCGTCGAAGGTTGCATTGAGCGTAAAGTTGTGGCCGCGCTTCTCTGAGTAGGTCTGGTCGCCCTCAAAGTCGTGGATGGCGGTACGCACCTGTTCGCCTTTCTTCTTGCCGGGACAAATCGCGTCGACGGTGTGACCCACCATCTGCAAAGCCTGAAACGGAACCATAATCTCGTAGTCCTCAACAAAATCTCCCGCCAGCAACAACAACTTTGCCTGTTTCATTTCATTCGCCTCCGCATCAAGGATGACGCATCGGCAAGGTCCGATGCTCTAAAATTTCGCCATGCCTCAAGCTCCATCGGCGCTGGATGCCCTGAATAACCGCATTGTCGCCTGCGATCGCTGTGCGCGGCTGCGCGCTTACTGCACTGAGGTGGCCCGCGTTCGGCGGCGCGCCCATATCGACACCGAATACTGGGGCAAGCCGGTGCCTTCGTTTGGCGATACGCTGGCGCGCGTGCTGGCGCTGGGGCTCGCCCCCGGGGCGCATGGATCCAATCGCACCGGGCGGCCATTCACAGGCGATGGGTCAGGCGATTTTCTGTTTCCTGTGCTCCATGAGGCCGGGTTTGCCTCGCATTCGAAGGCGGTTGACCGAGACGACGGATTGAAGCTCACCGGGTTGTGGATCAGCGCCGTGGTCCGCTGCGCTCCGCCGGGCAACAAGCCCGCCACCGACGAATTGCACAACTGCGCGCCTTGGCTGGACGAAGAAATCCGGCTGCTTGCCAACCTGCGCGTCGTGGTTTGCCTGGGCAAGATTGCGTTTGATGGATTTATGCTGCACGCGCGGCGGACCGGGCAGGCGCAGTCGCGACGCGGGTTGGCGTTTGCTCATGGTGCGGAGTTCAAGTTGCCCAATGGACTGATTGTGATTGCCAGTTATCATCCTTCGCTGCAAAATACCAACACCGGCAAGCTGACGCGGCCCATGTTTCTTGCTATCTTCAAACGGGCGCGGGAACTGGCGGATCTCGGCCCGTTTCATGGCTGAATGGAAAGACTTCATGAGCCTTCTCAAATGTGCGCGCGTTGTTTTTTCTTTCGGTCTGCTGGCCGTCGTGCAGTGGGCGGCGGGCCTGGCCACGCATGCCGCCGGCTCGCGTCTTGCAGTTCTCGTCGTCTCCAACCCGACCTCGTTGCCCAGACCGGAGGAGGTCCTTGAAGTTCCGTTGTCGGCCGTGACAGGTGAGATCGGTTCGGGGATCGACGTGGAGCCGCTATCTCGAAGCCTTCCGCGAGCGTCTCCTTCATCCGCTCAAGACACGCTGGGAGTGAATCGAATAGAGTGAAGCCTTCGGGAGGATTTGCCCCGCATGAGATTGATCCAGGTTGCCGACGCAGTTCGCTATCCGCGCATGACCACCCAGGAATTGCGCGCCGCGTTTCTGGTTGACGGGCTTTTTGAGCCCGGCCGCATCTCCCTGGCCTACGTCGATCTGGATCGCACCGTGATCGGATCGGCAGTCCCCCTGGCCGAGCCGCTTACGCTGGCAACCGACCCCGATCTGCGGGCAACCTACTTTACCGAACGGCGCGAATTGGGCATTCTGAATATCGGCGGACCGGGCACGGTGGCAGTGGATGAAAGCCAACATGAATTAGCCAATCTGGGTGCCCTGTATGTGGGCCAAGGCAACAAAGGGATCGTGTTCTCCAGCCGCGATGTGTCCGCGCCGGCCGAGTTTTATCTGCTGAGTTATCCAGCGCACGTCAGTCATCCGGTGGCCAGGGTCGAGTCAGGCGCAGTGGAATCGACGGAGCTGGGATCGCCCCGCACCGCCAATCTCCGCACGATCAAGAGGCTCATTCACCTGGGTGGCGCAAGCAGTTGCCAGTTGGTGATGGGCTTTACCCAGCTGGCTGCGGGCAGCGTGTGGAACACCATGCCCCCTCACACCCACATGCGCCGGTCGGAAGTGTATCTATACTTCAATCTGCAACCCGCCGATCGCGTGGTTCACATGATGGGGCCGGCGCATGAGACGCGCCACATTGTTGTGGCCAATAAGCAAGTGGTCATCTCTCCCGGCTGGTCAATCCATGCCGGCGTCGGCACGGGGAGTTATTCGTTTTGTTGGGGAATGGGCGGGGAAAATCAGGTCTACAGCGACATGGATCCGCTGGCGATCGCCGATCTGCTTTGAAACTGGTGAGGCATGGTATGACTAAACTAACTCTGGTGGTCATCCCGGCGGCATTACTGCTGCTCTTCCTGGGGGCAGATCGACAGACTATGGCATCCGAACATTGGTCTCCCGCAGAGTTACTCGAGCGGGCACAACACCTGCGGCAATTGGCAGCGCAAGGGGACGGCTCGGCAAGCGAGACGCTCGATCAGTATCCTGGCCACTACACCATGCTTGCTTTTCGCAGCCGCAGCGGTGGCGGCGAATTGCATGAACACTTCGCGGACCTGTTCTACATTCTTGACGGCCACGCCACGCTGACCACCGGTGGCACAATCGTCGATCCTAAAACGACGGCCCCCGGCGAGATTCGCGGCGCATCGGTAAAGGGTGGCGCCAGCCAGGAACTCAGGAAGGGGGATGTGGTTCACATTGCGGCCGGCGTACCCCACCAGATGCGCTTGGCTGCAGGCGAATCCGTTACCTATTTCGTAGTAAAGATTCAGGAGAGCCAATGACGGCGCATCGATCAATGCTTTCCATGCTGAAGACGGCGCGGGTCGGTGAAAGGCCGGCGAAGAAAGATGGAGCGGGAGACCGGGATCGAACCGGCGACATTCAGCTTGGGAAGCTGACGTTCTGCCACTGAACTACTCCCGCTATTGAGAACCAATCACTTATGCAATTGATTGGCGCTTACGAGCCAA
>Ga0182024_10000808_pt1 | contig 82393 bp, 75 predicted proteins | sample P32metaG_FD_120480 | JGI IMG/M metagenome (GOLD analysis project Ga0182024, IMG submission 120480) | Permafrost microbial communities from Stordalen Mire, Sweden - P3-2 metaG (Illumina Assembly) | ecosystem: Environmental > Terrestrial > Soil > Wetlands > Permafrost | place: Sweden: Stordalen...
AGAGCTGCACCTCGCCGCGCCCGAAATGCAGCGCCGTTTCGACCGCCTCGAGGAACCGGGCGCGGTGTGCGGGCTGCACGGCGAGGCGGTCCTGGGCGACCAGGACATAGGGCCAGCCGCCCGGGGCGCCGGCGGACTCCGCCGGCGCCCCGGCCAGCAGTTCGTCGATGCGCCGGGCGGTCAGGTCCGGCCCGGTTTCGGCGGGATCGCGGGGCACCAGCACGCGGGTATAGCCCTGGGCCTGGAGATTGGGAAAAATCTCCCGCCAGCTGAGGCCGTCCGGCTTGGCCACCCGGAAGGCGATCACCAGCGTGGCGCCGGGGTGCGCGGCGGCCGTCTTCGCCCAAATGGTCGCCGGCGAGTCGTCCTCCACCGGTTCGCCCGTGGCCGGGTCAAAACAGGCGGCCGCGTGGCTGAACCAGACTTTGAAGTAGTCGGTCAGTTCCGTCATCGTGCCCACGGTCGAGCGGGAGGTCTTGACCGTGTTGGTCTGCTCGATCGCGATCGAGGGCCGGATGTTTTCGATCGCATCGACCCGGGGCTTGGCCAGGAGGTCGAGGAACTGCCGGGTGTAGGCGCTGAAGGTCTCGACGTAGCGCCGCTGGCCCTCGGCGTGGAGGGTGTCGAAGACGAGCGAACTCTTGCCCGCGCCGCTGAGTCCGGTGACCGCGATGTACCGGCCCAGGGGCAGGTCGAGGTCGAAGCCCTGCAGATTGTTCTGCCGGGCGCCGCGGATGCGGATCATGTCACCCGATTTCGGATACGAGATGCTGGGCTTGGCCACGATTTACCGATGCGCGGGGTTGGGCCAAAAAGCAACTGGCCGCAGAGGCGCGGGCGATTTCTTTGGCCGAGGGGATACCTCTCCGGCCGCCTTTCGTCCGAGCACACGGTCGGCCTCCGAGGCATCCCCTCGGCCAAAGAAATCGCCCGCGCCTGCGACGTCGCTCATGCAATCAAGCGGGCAAAAAGGTCCAGGTACGCCTGGACCTGGCGTGCGGGGTCGAACTGGGTTCGGGCGAAGGCCCGCGCTTGCGCGGCGCGGCGGGCTCGGTCGGGACTGGCTTCCGCCAGCCGGTCGGCGAGGTTGGCCCGAAAATGGGCGCGGTCGCCGGCCGGAATCGCCCAGCCGGTTTCCCCGGGCACGAAACATTCGCGGATGCCCTGCGCCTCGTAGGCGACCGCCGGCAAGCCATGGGCCTGAGCCTCGATCAGGAAGTTGGACAGCGACTCGCTGCGCGAGGCGTGTACGGCAAAATCGGCCGCGGCGTAAAGGGCCCCGGGGTCGGCGACAAAGCCGGGAAATTTGACCCGCTCGCCCAGGCCGCGCTCCCGGGCCAGGCGCTCGCAGGCGGCGCGGGCGGGCCCCTCGCCGACGAGCCACAGCTGCCAGTCCTCCGCCGCCGGCAGGCCGGCGGCGATTTCGATCAATTCGCGCTGGTTCTTCTCGGGCCGAAACATGGCGACGCACAGGAGCACGGCCGTCTGCGGCCCGGCGCCGAGGCGCGCCCGCAGGGCGGCCGGGTCGGCCTCCGACTGGGCCGGGAAGACCAGGGAATTGTGGATCACCGTGATCTTTTCCGGCGGCAGGCCCGCCTGCTCGATCAGCATCGCCCGCGCCTCCGCGCTGTTGGCGACGACGTGGCGTTCGGCGCGCAGGGAGCGGCGAAAAAGCCACGGCAGGGGCTTGCCGGTGCGCAAAGTTCCGATCACGGCCCCGCGGGGCGTGCGCCGGTCGAGCCGGCGCTGCAGCGGTCCGGCGAGGCAGTTGGCCATCCGGCCCATCGCGAGGACGATGTCCGGCGAGCGCCGGGCCACCGCCCGGCCCAGGCCCGGGGCAAACCAATCCAGCCCAAAATCCTCCGGCTGCAGTGCCGCCCGTTCGGCCCCGCCCGGCGGCGGTTCGAGCGGCCCCCCGGGACGGAAGGTGAGCAAGGTCGTCGCGTGGCCGCGGGCGGTGAAGGCCGCGCTCAGAAGCACCGACTGCCGCTCGGTTCCCCCGCTGCGCAGAAAGTCCTGGAGGATGATGATTTTCATGGCGGCGTGGCGGGCGGAATCGGGGCCGTCATTTGCGGGGCACGGCGCGCCGGCTGCAAGCCTGCAAGGCCGGGCCCGGTTTTCGACTGGCCCTCCTGGCGGTCCCGGACATAAAAATAGGATGGCGATGAATTCCGCGCCCCCTCCCAACCGTTTGAACGATTTCCTCGTGCGCTGCCTGGTGCTGGCCGTGGGGGTGACCCTCGCCACCAAGCTGGTCCCGGGCATTCAGTGCGACGACAGTCTCACCCTGTTCGTGGTGGTGATGCTCCTGAGCCTCTTCAATGCGGTGCTGAAACCGGTGCTGGTCATTTTCACCCTTCCGCTGATTTTGGTCACGATGGGGCTGGGGATGGCGATCATCAACGCGCTGCTCCTCTTCTTCGTCGGCCGACTCGTGCCGGGGTTTGTGGTGGATGGATTCGGCTCCGCGATCTGGGGCGCGCTGGTCATCAGCGCCACCAATCTGGTCGCAAGTTTTCTCCGCCGCTCCCGGCGCCGGCCGCCGCCCGCGCCGCCGCCTTTTGCGCCGCCGCCGGTGCGGCGCGGCCCCCCGCCGGGCAAGGACGACGTCATCGATATTTAAGGCGGGGATCCGTCGCCGCCGGGGCGAGCGATTCCGCATTTGCGTTTGACCGTCGCCCCCACCCGGGCGAATTTGGTTCCATGGCTGAATCGATTGAATATGACCTGGTCGTCATCGGAGGCGGGCCCGCGGGCTATGCGGGCGCGATCCGGGCGGGCCAACTCGGCAAAAAGGTGGCGTGCATCGAAATGGAGCGCGCCGGGGGCACCTGCCTCAATTGGGGCTGCATTCCGACCAAGGCGCTGCTGAAGAGCGCGGAGCTCTACCAGAAGATCCAGAAGGCGGAGGCGTTCGGCTTCGCCGTCAAGGACGTCAGCTTCGATTTCGCCAAAGTGATGGACCGTTCGCGGGGCGTGGCCGGGCAGATGGCCAAGGGCGTGGAGTTCCTCTTCAAGAAGAACAAGGTCGATTACATTGTCGGCACGGGCCGGGTCGCCGCCGCGGGCATGGTTGAGGTCACCGGCGGGGACGCGAAGGGCAAATTCCTGCGGACGAAGAACATTCTGATCGCGACGGGGTGCAAGATGCGCCGGATCCTCGACCTGCCGGTGGACGGCACGCGGGTGATGACTTCGCGCGAGGCGCTCGCCGCCCGGACGCTGCCCAAATCGATCCTGATCGTCGGCGCGGGCGCGATCGGGGTGGAATTCGCTTACTTTTACAATGCCTTGGGCTCGGCCGTGACGCTGGTCGAAATGCTGCCGCAGATCTTGCCGGTGGAAGACGAGGAGGTCGCCAAGACGCTCCTGCGGTCCTTCGAAAAGCAAGGGATCGCCGTCCACCTCGGCACCAAATGCGAGAATTTCCGGGTGGGCGAGGGCACGGTCAAAGTGAACCTCGTCAAGGACGGTCAGACTCAGGAAGTCGAGGCCGAGACCGTACTTTCGGCCATCGGCGTGGTGGCCAATCTGGAAGGCGTCCTCGCTTCATCGGTGCAGCTCGAACTCGACCGGGGCTACGTCAAGGTCGGCGGGGATTATCAGACCCAGGTGAAGGGCATTTTTGCGGCCGGCGACATCATCGGACCGCCGTGGCTGGCCCACGTCGCGACCTTTGAGGCGGTGAGCGCAGTCAACGGCATGTTCGGCTTCAGTGTGCCCCATCGGGTGACGACTTTCCCGGGCTGCACCTACTGCCAGCCCCAGGTGGCCAGCATCGGACTGACGGAGAAGGCGGCGAAGGAGCAGAAACTCAACTACAAGGTGGGCAAGTTCCCCTTCACCGCCTCCGGCAAGGCCGTCGCTTCCGGCGAGAGCGAGGGCTTCGTCAAGGTGATCAGCGATGCCAAAACCGGCGAAATCTATGGTGCCCACATCATCGGATCCGAAGCGACCGAACTGATCGGAGAATACGGCTTGGCGATGCAGCTGGAAGGCACGGTGGCCGACATCCATCACACGATCCACGCGCATCCGACTTTGTCCGAAGCGGTGATGGAGGCGGCGGCGGCAACGACGGGCGAGGCCATCCATATTTGAGCGGCCCCAGCGGCCGGGCCGCTCGGTCCGGCAATGACCGGCGGAACCGGGCGCGCTAGGCCGCCCGCATTTCGCGCAGCAGGCTGCTGAAATACGGAATCAGCTGCTTCTTGCGGCTGACGATGCCCGGCAGATCGAAAATCTCGTCCTGCTCGATGTGGGCGTAGGAGATCTGGCGGATAAGATCCGCGTTGCCCTTGACGAGGAGCAGCGAGTTTTGGGTGTTGATATCCGTCACCAGCAGCGCGGCAAAATTGAGCTGCTCGGATTCTCGCAGCTGATCCAGCGCGACGGCGAGCGTTTTGGCATGCCGCCAGAAATTGCCGAACCCCAATTCCTCCACCTGGGACACCGCGAAGCGCACGCCCTCCTCCTCGTAAACCTTGTGGTCGGACCGCACGACCTTTTCCGGGGGACTGGCCAGAATGATCGAGCCGGAGGAGAAAATGGCTTCGGCCAGGGCGGCGGAATCGACTTGGGCGATGCCGGCCAGCCACACCAGCAGGGAGCGGTCCTTTTCGGTCGAGGTCGGGCTGTTGAGGTGGAGGGTGTCGGAGATCAGGCCGGACATCATCACGCCGGCGATCTCCGGCGAGGGCCTGAGGCCGTCGCGGCGGAAGAGGCCGGCGATGATCGTGCAGGTTGAGCCCACGGGCTCGTTGATGAAGAGAATCGGCTGCGGCGTGTTGAGCGCCCCGAGGCGGTGATGGTCGATGATTTCGGTAATCGTGACTTCGTCGGCCCCCGTCACCGCTTGCGTGACCTCGTTATGGTCCACCAGCACCAGGCGGGTCTGCACCGGCTTAATGATGTCGCTCTTCGAAAGGATGCCCCGCAATTTTCCCTCGTCGTCGATCACAATGTAGGCGGGGGCGGCCATCTGCCCCATTTTACGCCGGATCTCCGCGATCCGGACATCGGGGTGGACGGAGGCGACGTTGCGCTCGATCACCCGCTGGATGGTGGAGGCGGTGCGCACGACCCAGGCGGTGGTCGCCGAGTCGTAGGGGCTGTTGATCACGCAGACGCCGTGTTCCCGGGCCAGGGCCAGGATGTCCTCGTCGACCGGCAGATTCGCCGTGACGATCAGGCCGCGCACGCCGATCTCGATCGCGCGCTGCTGCACGTCGCGGCGGTCGCCGACGATGATGATCGACTGCTGGGCGGGGATGTTTTCGCGCTCCGACACTTTCCAGAAGGAGCGGATGTCCATCGAGCCGACCCGGATGTAAAGCTGCTCGGGGCGGTTCGGCTCGACCAGGTGCCGGGGCGTCGCCTTGAGTGCCCGGACGATGTGGGTGAGGTTGGTGTGGACCTGCCGCATCAGCAGCGGCTCGCTGATCCGGGGGATGAAGATGCCGCCGAGGTGGGCGAGCGACAGTGTCCCGACTACGCGGTTCACCGCGTCGGTGACCGGCAGCAGCCGGATATCGTGGCGATCGATGAGTTCGAGCGCCTCGGCGCAGGTCGCCGTTTCCGCCACGGAGACGACATCGGCGATCATCAGATCGCGCACCCGCGGCGACACGTCGCTGACGTACAAGGGCAGCGGCTGGCCGAACCGGTGCAGAATGGTGTCGATCCGCGCGTTGGAGTTGCCGCAGCGGGCGGCCACGTAGCCCCGTTCGCCACACGCCTCTTTGTAGGCGGCATAGGCCAGGGCGGAGCAGATCGAGTCCGCATCCGGGTTTTTATGGCCGATGATATAGGTGGTGTTGGCGGCGGGCGCGGTGGCGGCGGGCGTCATGGAGGAAACAGCGAGGGAGGCTGCCGATTTTCACCGCCTAACGGCGATCCAAATCGAGCCGATTCGAACGGTTCAGGTTAGTTTTTGGGCGGTTTGATTGTTGATTAAGATGCTTATGATCAGTTTTTTAAAATGTATGGTTCCAATCGGGCAGGCAGAATCGCAGGAAACGGAACGGAAATCCGGGCGGGATCGCGGCGATGGCCGGCCGCGCGGTTATGGGCCCGACGAGTCCCCGACAGACGCCAGTTGGCGGCCAAAACCTTCGCCCACAAGCGGCCGTGCGGGGCTTTTCTTGAGGTGGGAACGCCAGACTGGCGCTCTTTTCGGATCCCGCCAGCAGATTTCTCGACAAGTCGGCCGGCAACGCCTTATTGGCCTGCGATGAAGATTTATCTCGACGGCAAATTTGTCGATGATGCCGACGCCAAGGTTTCCGTGTTCGATCACGGACTGCTCTACGGGGACGGAGTCTTCGAGGGCATCCGGCTTTACGAGGGTAATATCTTTCGGCTCGAGGAGCATTTGGAGCGGCTGGAGTACTCGGCCAAAGCGATCCTGTTGCCGATCCCATTGACTCGGGCTGAGTTGAGTGAGGCCACGTGCGAGACTTGCCGGCTCAACGACCTGAAGAACGCCTATATCCGCCTGGTGGTGACGCGGGGAGTCGGGGATTTGGGGCTGGCGCCGTGGCTCTGTCCGAAGCCGAGCCTGTTCATCATCGCCAGCGGCATCTCCCTCTACCCGCAGGAGCATTACGAAAACGGCTTGTCGATCGTGACCGTTCCCACCCGCCGGATCGGCCCGGGCGCGCTGCCGGCGACGGTCAAATCGCTCAATTACCTCAATAACATCATGGCCAAAATTGAGGCGAAGCAGTTCGGCGCCCTGGAGGCGATCATGCTGAACGAACAGGGCTACATCGCGGAGTGCACGGCGGACAACGTCTTCATCGTCCACAAGGGCGAAGTGATTACGCCGGCGGCCTCCCAGGGGGCCCTGAAAGGGATTACCCGCGGCACCATCCTGGACATTGGCAAGGAACTGGCGCTGCCCCTGCGGGAGACCGACATGACCCGCTATGACATCTGGTGCGCCGACGAATGCTTTCTCACCGGAACCGGGGCCGAGGTGATCCCGGTTGTCCGGCTGGACGGCCGGCAAATCGGCAGCGGGAGGCCCGGGCCGGTGACCCAGCGGATCCGAGCCTCCTTCCACCGCCGGGTGCGGGCCGAAGGCACTCGGATTTGATGGGTTTTGGCCCCTTGGCCGCAGAGTCCGTTCAAGTTTTGGCGGTGAGTCACGATTGCTGATGGTGGCACATTGGCTGTGCCGTCGTGGCGCATTAATGCGTATGCGGTGGCACTTGCCAGGGCGCCAAGGCATGGCACATTAAGTGCATAACAAATTCCCGGAAGATGACTAACCCGCTCAAGTGTGACTTCTGCGCCAAGCCGGCCACCGTGCACCTCACGCAAATCGTGAACAACAAGGTGCACAAAGTGGATCTATGCGAGGAATGCGCCCAAACCAAGGGGGTCACCGACCCGAGCGGTTTTTCTTTGGCCGATCTGCTTTCCAAGGCTTCGCTCAATCCCGAGGCCGGGGCCGCTGGCGTGCGCTGCGAACAGTGCGGCTTCACCCAGGCCGATTTCAAGAAGCACGGCCGCTTCGGCTGCGCGGCCTGCTATGACGCCTTCAAGGAGATGCTCGATCCTTTGCTCGACGGCATGCACAAGGGCACGACCCACTTGGGCAAAGTCCCGCAGGCGGCGCTCGACCGCAAATCGCTTTACGACCGACTGGTGCGCCTGGAGGGCGACCTGACGGAGGCGATCAAGTCCGAGCGCTACGAGGAAGCCGCCCGCTACCGCGATGAAATCAACCAAGTCAAACAAGCGCTCCACGTTTGATCCCATGACCATCGCCTCGCTGATCGCCACCCCTTCGGAGCTCACGGACAACGCCAGCAGCAAGACGGCCATCGTGCTGATGACCCGGATCCGGCTGGCGCGCAATCTGGCCGGCCTGCCCTTCCCGGGCTGGGCCAAACCCGCGCAGCGCAGCCAAATTCTGGCCACCTGTTCGGCGGCGCTGGGCGCGACCGCACCCATGAAGCGCAGCCTCACCGTCGGGGTCAGCGAGCTGACCGAATTGGAGAAGCAAATTTTGGTTGAGCGCCACCTGATCAGCCGGGAGCTCAGCGGCTCGACGCAGGGCAGCGGCGTCGTGATCAGCCGTGATCAGACCGTTTCGGTCATGGTGAACGAAGAGGACCACCTGCGGATCCAGGTGCTCCGCTCGGGCTTCCAATTGCGCAAGGCCTGGAACAACATCAATGAACTGGATTCGGCGCTGGAGGCGCACCTGGACTACGCGTTTTCGCCGCAGCTGGGCTACCTGACCGCCTGCCCGACCAATCTGGGCACGGCCCTGCGGGGCTCGGCCATGATGCACCTGCCGGCGCTGGTGATCGCCGGCCAGATGGAAAAGATCGTCCGCGCGGTCAACCAGCTGGGCATGGTCGTGCGCGGCCTGTTCGGCGAGGGTTCGGACGCCAGCGGCAGCATTTTTCAGATTTCCAACCAGACCACCCTGGGCGAGGCCGAGGAGGACATCATCAAGCGGCTCCACAGCGTGCTCCAATCCATCATCGAGCATGAGCTCAATGCGCGGGAGAAGCTGCTTGAGGCCGATTCCGGCAAGCTGTTCGACAAGGTCGGCCGCGCCTACGGGATTTTGCAGAACGGCCACCTGCTCAGTTCGAGCGAGGCGATGAACCTCCTGTCGCTGATCCGCCTGGGGGTGGACCTGGGCGTCTTTGCCGACTCCTACCGCTCGGTCATCGACCGGCTCTTCATTGAGGCGCAGCCGGGCCACCTGCAGCACGCGCAAAAGGGCGAGTTTGAGCCCAACCAGCGCGACCTGCTGCGGGCCGAGCGCCTGCGTTCGGAATTTGCCAATCTGGGCCGCCCCGACTTTACTTTTGCCGCCAACCGCAAGAACTGAGGTTCCCGTCCCGCCAACATCTTTTTAAAAACATGTCACAAGAACCTATGAATAACTTTACGCCCCGCGCCCAGCAAGTGCTGGCGCTCGCGCGCAAAGAGGCTGATCGGTTTCATCACAATTACGTCGGGACCGAGCACATCCTCCTCGGCTTGATCAAGCTTGGCCAGGGCGTGGCGGTCAGCGTGCTGCAGAAGATGGGCCTCGACCTCGAGACCGTGCGCTCCGCCGTGGAGAAGCAGGTGGGCACCGGCCAGGAGGCGAAGAGCCAGGGGAACATGCCCTTCACCCCACGGGTGAAGAAGGTGCTCGCCTTGGCGGGCCGCGAGGCGAAGACCCTCAGCCACTCCTACGTCGGCACCGAACACATCCTGCTCGGCCTCCTGCGCGAGGGCGAGGGCGTGGCGGCGCGCGTGCTCAAATCGCTCGATGTCGACATTGAGCGGACCCGCAATGAAATCCTGCGCGAACTGGATCCGCAATTTTCCGGCGGCGAGGGCGGCGGCGAAGAGGCCGCCCCGGGCGGGCCCGTGCGGGCGGCCCCGCCGGAGGACCGCAAGGAAGTCAAGACCCCGGCGCTGAAGGCCTTTGGCCGCGACCTGACCGAGCTCGCCCGCAAGGGCGACATGGACCCGGTCGTCGGGCGCAAGAACGAGATCCGGCGCGTGGTGCAGATTCTCTGCCGGCGCACGAAGAACAACCCGGTGCTGATCGGCGAGGCCGGCGTCGGCAAGACGGCGATCGTCGAGGGCCTGGCCCAGGAGATCGCCGCCGGCAATGTGCCGGAGATCCTCCTCGAGAAGAAGGTCATTACCCTGGACCTGGCCCTGATGGTGGCCGGCACCAAGTACCGCGGCCAGTTTGAGGAGCGGATCAAGGCCGTGATGGACGAGATCAAGCGGGCGAAGAACATCATCCTCTTCATCGACGAACTGCACACGATCGTCGGGGCCGGCGCGGCCGAAGGGGCCATGGACGCCTCGAACATCTTCAAGCCGGCGCTCTCGCGCGGCGAACTGCAGTGCGTCGGGGCGACCACGCTCAACGAGTACCGCAAGTACATCGAGAAGGACTCCGCCCTCGACCGCCGCTTCCAGTCGGTCAAGGTCGAGCCCCCGTCGGTCGAGGACACGATCACGATCCTGAAGGGCATTCGCGGCAAGTACGAGGATCACCACAAGGCCACGTTCACCGACAAGGCCCTGGAATCGGCCGCCAAGCTTTCGGACCGGTACATCACCGGCCGCTTCCTGCCGGACAAGGCGATCGACGTCATGGACGAGGCGGGCGCCCGCGCCCGCATCTCGGCCCTGAGCCGGCCGCCCGACATTGAGGCGCTGATGAAGGAGATCGACGAGGTGTGCGCCCTGAAGGAAAAGTCCATCAGCGAACAGCACTTTGAAGAGGCCGCGAAGTTTCGCGACCGGGAAAAGCAGCTGCGCACCAAGCACGAGCACGTCACCGCCGAGTGGAAGAAGGCCCGCGAGGAGCACCGCGTCGCGATCGACGAGGAGCTCATGATGCAGGTCGTGGCCGACTGGACCGGCATTCCGCTCTCCCGGATGGAGAAGAAGGAGAGCGAGAAGCTGCTCGGCCTGGAGCTCGAGATTCAAAAGACGGTCATCGGCCAGGAAGTGGCCGCCGGCGCGATCGCCCGCGCCCTGCGCCGCTCGCGCGCCGATCTCAAGGATCCCCGCCGGCCGATCGGCTCGTTCATGTTCGTCGGCCCCACGGGCGTCGGCAAAACCGAGACCGCCAAGCAGCTCGCCGCCCAGATGTTCGGCAACCAGGACGCGCTGATCCAGATCGACATGAGCGAGTACATGGAGAAGTTCGCCGTCTCGCGGCTGATCGGCTCGCCGCCGGGCTACGTCGGCTACGAGGAGGGCGGGCAGCTCACCGAGGCGGTCCGCCGCCGGCCGTACGCGGTCATCCTCTTTGACGAGGTCGAGAAGGCCCATCCGGACGTCCTCCAGCTGCTGCTGCAGATCCTGGAAGACGGCCGGCTCACCGACTCGCTCGGCCGCACGGTGGATTTCCGCAACACGGTCATCATCATGACCTCAAACATCGGCGCCCATCTCTTGCAACGGCAGACCTCCATGGGGTTCTCGGCCGCGGCGACGAGCTTCAGCGACGCCGAGAAGATGCGCGAAAAGGTGCTGGAAGAGGCGAAGCGGGTGTTCAAGCCCGAGTTCCTCAACCGCATTTCCGACATCGTCTTCTTCCGGCCGCTGGAGAAGGTCGACCTGATCAAGATCGTCGAACTGGAGGTGAAGAAATTCGCCAGCCGGCTCGTCGAACGGAAGATCACGCTCGAGTTCTCGGACGAGGCCAAGGCGCTTCTGATCGAGAAGGGCTACGACGAAAAGTACGGCGCGCGTCCGCTGCGCCGGGCTGTCGAGCACTATCTCGAGGATCCGCTGGCCGAGGCCATCCTGCGCGGCGAGGTCAAAGAAGGCGAACTGGTCACGGTCAGCCGGGCCGACGACAAACTGATCTTCTTGCAGAAGACCCCGCCGGCGACGGCGACCGGCGTCGCGACGGAAAAGACCTGACGGTCTGTTTTGCGGGCGCACCGGAAGCTTTCGGGCTTCGGGTGCCGGGCCGTTTGGTCGGAAACCGGGGCCTGCGGCGGCCGCCGCGGCCGAATAAGCGTTGCCCGAATCGCTTTCCCGTGTATCCTTGGAGGGTGCTATGAAACGCCTGACCTGGATCCTGCTCGCCCTGTTCTGCGCCGCTCTGGTGCAGGTGCAGCCGGTCGACGGATTGCAGGCCAAGGCGATGGCGTGCCCGTGTTGCCATCCGGGAGCGTGCGGAATGCCGGGCTGTTGCGCCGCTCCGACGCCGGCGCCCTCGGCTTTGAGTTTGGCGCAGTCCGCTCGCGTGGCGAATTTGCCGGTGGTCCGCGACGCGCAGGCGCAGGATCGCGCGGCAACGTTTTATGCTTCGTTGGTCGAGCCGGCCACGGTGCGTTGCCGACTTGTTGCGCCCCCCTTGGCGGCGCTGGCGGCTCGGGTGCCTTTATTCGAGGCGCATTGCCGTTTCCTGATCTAAGGACCTGACCGTTGTGCGCCCGCGCTTTGGCGCGGGTCGTGCCCTGCCTTCGGTGTTGCCGCGCGTTTGCGCGTCCGCAGCTGGATTCCGTCTGTTGTCCCCTTTGATCCGCCATGAAATCATTTTCGCTTCGTATTGCTGCCATTGTCCTCATAGCCGCCGTCCCGGCAGGTGCCCGGGCGGACGACCTCCCATCCCCCGCCGCGGAAATCGCCGTCACCCCGGACTTCATCGACCGCCTAGTGGCCGAGGCGCAGGGAGTGAACCCGGGGTTGCAGGCCGCCGGCGCCCGGGCCGAGGCGGCGACTGCGGCGGTCTCCGCCGTGCGCACTTGGGAGGATCCGACCGCCTCTTTTGGCCTGTGGGCGCCGACGGCGCGCGGTTTCAGCTCGTCGGAGCAGGGCAACCTGATCTACGGCTTGGACCAGAAGCTGCCCCTTTATGGTCGGCCCGATCTCGCGCGCAAGGTGGCGTCCGCCGACGCCGCGCGGGAACGGTTGGCGGCCGACTCCGCGACCCAGAAACTCCGACTGGACCTGCAAGTTTCCCTGTATGGCTTGGCCTGGGCCGGCCGAGAGGCGGAAATCGCCGAGCAGGATTTGGCGTGGCTGGAGGCCACGTTGTCCGCGGTTGATCACCGCTACCGCGTCGGCCAGGCGAGCGAGGTCGACTGGCTGAAAATTCAGACCGCGCGGGCCATGGCGGGCGATGACCTGACGACCAAGGAGCGGGAGCGCGAGCACGGCGCCTTTGCCCTCAATCGGCTCCTGAACCGCGACCTTCACGGCGCCTGGCCGGCCGTGGCCGTGCCGGATCTGCAGCCGGCGCTGTACTATACGGCTCCGCTGGTCGCGGCCGCGCTCGCGGCCGAACCGGAGCTGAAAGTCATGCGGCAGGAAAGCCTGTCCGCCCAGGCGGCGGCCGATCTGACCCGGCGCCAGCACCTGCCGGAAGTCAGCGTGGGCCTCGAGGCCCGCCAGTACAGCGGCGACGGCGGACTGCGGGAAGGCACGGCAACCGTCAGCTTCAGCGTGCCGTGGTTCAACCGCGGCAAATACGACGATGACTGGCGGCGGGACCGGCAGCGCGAGCGCGCGAGCGATTTGGCGGCCTCCGATTACGCGCTCTCGATTCGGGAGGAGTTGCATCACCATTTGGTCGACCTCGATGCGGCCCGCCGGCAGGCGGTGCTCTATCGCGACCAACTGATCCCGCTCACCCAGCAGACGCTCAGCAGCGCGCAGGCCGCCTGGACCCACAGCCTCGGACTCTTTCAGGACGTCCTCGATGCCCGCCGCATGCTGCTGGCAAACGAGCTCGGGCTCGCCCGGGCGCTAACCGACCAGGCGACGTTGCTCGCGGAGATTTCCTTTCTCACGGGCAGCCGCGACGAGAGCCAACTGACGGCCCTCGCGGGCAATCCGGCCCTCGACCACTCCGACCATCTTTCCCCCGACTCGCCATGAAACCATTCCGCTTCGCCCTCCTATTGTCATGCCTGACCGGTATTGCCGTCTGGGCTGCCCTGGCGGGGTGCGCCAAGTCCGACCTTGCCGGCAAGGCAGCGGACAATGACATCGACTACTATACCTGCACGATGCACCCCTCGGTGCATTCGCACGATCCCGACGCCAAGTGCCCGATCTGCGGCATGGACTTGGTCCCGGTGAAAAAAGCGGCCGCCCAGGTGAGCGCGGCCACGGCCGCTCTGCCGGCCACAGGCGCCGGCGCGGCGCCGGACCAGCCGCACGAATTTACGATTCCCCCGGACCGCCAGCAGCTGATCGGCGTCACCTACGCGGCCGCGGCCGTGAGACCCCTGCGCCGCACCCTGCGCGCCGTCGGCCTGGTCGCTGCCACCACCGCGAAGCACTGGGACTACGTGGCCCGGGTGGACGGCTATGTGCATGACCTTCAGGTTTCGGCCCCGGGGGATCCGGTGCGAAAAGGCCAAGTCTTGATGGACCTCTACAGCCCCGATCTGGTGGCGACGGAGAACGAATTCGTCGACTTGTTGCGGATGCGCAGCAACGGGCGCCGCGACGGCAGCCCGGCCACGGTGGAGAGCTCCGAGCGGCTGTTGGCCGGCGCCCGGGCGCGCCTCGAACAGTGGAATATTGCGCCCGAACAGATCGATGAACTGGAAAAAACGGGCCGGGACAGCCAGTACCTGCCGCTCAATTCGCCCATTTCCGGCGTCGTGGAATCGGTCGCGGTCCATCAGGGCCGGCATGTGTCGGTCGGCGACCACTTGGTGGATCTGGTTGATTTGTCGTCCGTTTGGGTCTGGGCCGAGTTTTACGAGAATGAATTGCCGCTCCTACAGCCCGGGCAGGAGGTCACCATCACGAGCGCAGCCCTGCCCGGATTCGCCCTCGCGGGTAAAATCGCGGTCATCGATCCCTTCCTGGACGAGCAGAAACGGACCGGCCGGGTGCGGATTGATGTCGACAATGCCGACGCCAAGCTCCGGCCGGACGCCTACGTGGACGTCGCGCTGGCGGTCGACGCGGGCGAGGGTCTCACGGTGCCGCTCGATGCGGTGCTCCCGACCGGGGAGCGCAACATCGTCTTTGTGGATAAGGGCGAGGGCCGGCTGGAGCCGCGCTTCATCGCCATCGGCGGGAAGTTCGGCGACTACTACCAAGTCACCGCGGGCCTCAAGGCGGGGGAGCGGGTCGTAAGCAGCGCCAATTTCCTGGTCGATGCGGAGTCAAAAGTGCAGGGCGCGCTGAAATCCTGGTAAGCCACCGTCCCTCGCCGCCATGACCTCTCCCGCTCCGGCGCCCGCGCCGATGACCTTCATCGAACGGATCATCGACGTCAGCGCCCGCAACCCCTTCCTGGTCGTCATCCTGACGATTCTCTCCCTGGCCGGCGGCTTTTGGGCGCTGAAGCACACGGCGCTGGATGCGATTCCCGACCTCAGCGACACCCAGGTCATCATCGCCACCGATTGGGACGGCCGGTCGCCGGACCTGGTGGAGGATCAGATCACCTACCCGATTTCCACCCGCTTCATCGCGGCCCCGCACGTCAAATTTGTGCGGGGCGAATCCATGTTTGGGAAATCCTTTGTCTATGTCATCTTCGAGGACGGCACCGATATCTACTGGGCGCGTTCGCGGGTGCTCGAATATCTCAATTCGGCCCGGGGATCGCTGCCGGAGGGCGTGAATCCCGTCCTCGGCCCGGATGCGACCGGGGTGGGCTGGGTCTACGAATATGCGCTGGTCGATGAGTCCGGGAAACACAGTTTGGCGGAATTGCGGTCGTTCCAGGACTGGCATTTGCGCTACGCCTTGGAGTCAGTGAAAGGCGTGGCCGAAGTGGCGCCGGTCGGCGGCTTTGTCAAAGAGTACCAGATCGATTTGGACCCCAACAAACTCGTCGCTTACGGCATTCCGCTGGCCGACGTGGTCGCCAAGGTTCGGAGTTCGAACAACGACGTGGGCGGAAAGATCTTCGAAGTCTCGTCGACCGAATATTACGTCCGCGGACGGGGCTACATCAAAAGCGTGGCCGACCTGGAAGACGTTCCGCTGAAGGTGATGGGCGGCACTCCCGTCTACGTGCGGAATGTCGCCACGGTCCATTTGGGGCCCGACCTGCGGCGCGGCGTGGCCGAGCTCGACGGCAAGGGCGAGACGGTCGGCGGCATCGTCGTGATGCGCTACGGCGAGAATGCCCTCACCGTGATCGACGGCATCAAACAGAAATTGCAGGAGATTGCACCTTCGCTGCCACCGGGAGTGAAAATTGTGCCCACTTATGATCGGAGCCAATTGATCGACGCTGCGATCGCCACCCTGCGCGAGAAGCTGATTGAGGAAAGCATCGTGGTCGCGTTGGTCTGCCTCGTCTTTCTCTGGCATGTGCGCTCCGCCTTGGTGGCGATCATCACGCTGCCGATCGCAATCCTCCTTTCCTTCATCCCCATGCACTGGCTGGGGCTGACCTCAAACATCATGTCCCTGGGCGGGATCGCCATCGCCATCGGGGCGATGGTGGATGCGGCCATCATCATGGTCGAAAATGCGCACAAGCAGCTCGACCATTTCCGGGACGATGAGGGCCGGGAACCCAACCCGGCGGAGCGGGTTGAGGTCATCATCGCCGCCGCCCGCAGCGTGGGCCGCCCGCTGTTCTTTTCGCTGCTCGTCATCACGGTGAGCTTTGTCCCCGTCTTTTCGCTCACCGCCCAGGAGGGCCGGCTGTTCAAGCCGCTGGCCTTCACCAAGACCTTTGCCATGGGATTTGCGGCGCTCCTGGGCGTCACGCTGGTTCCGGTGCTCATGCTGCTGCTGGTCCGGGGCAAGATCACCCCGGAGATCAAGAACCCGGTGAACCGTTTCCTCATCTGGGCCTACCGGCCCTTTGCCGACTTCGCGCTGCGCTTTCGCTGGCTGACGCTCGCCGTTGCGGCCGTCATCCTGGGCGTTACCTACGTTCCTTTCAGCCGGCTGGGCAAGGAGTTCATGCCGCCGCTCAATGAAGGCACGATTCTCTTCATGCCGACCGCCGTGCCGGGCATGTCGATTGGCGAGGCCGAGCGCATTCTCCAAATTCAGGACCGGATCTTGAAGGCGATTCCCGAAGTCGCGACCGTCTTTGGCAAGGCGGGCCAGGCGGAAACCGCCACCGATCCGGCGCCCCTTTCGATGTTCGAGACCGTCGTGACATTGAAACCTCATGACCAATGGCGGCCCGGCCTGACCTGGGAAATGATCGTCGCCGAGATGAACGCGAAGCTCAAGACGCCTGGCATGGCCAACATCTTCTGGATGCCGATCCAGACCCGGACCGAGATGCTCACGACCGGCTTCCGCTCGGTCCTGGGGGTGAAAGTGTTCGGCCCCGACCTGGGCGGAATTCAAACTCTGGGGGTGCAGATAGAAAAGGCGCTGACGGATCTGCCGAATACGCGCAGCGTCTTTGCCGAGCGGACCACCGGGGGCTATTTCTTGGATTTCACCGTGAGGCGCGAAGCGGCCGCCCGTTACGGACTTACGGTGGGCGATGTCAACGACGTGATTGAGACCGCGATTGGGGGAAACACGATCGCCACGACCGTCGAGGGCCGGGAGCGCTATCCCATCGCGGTTCGCTATGCGCGCGACTATCGCAGTGACCTGGATGCGCTGAAGCGGGTGCTCGTGCCGACGCCCACCGGGGCGCAGGTGCCCATGGGCGAGTTGGCCGATTTGACCTACCGCACGGGTCCACCGTCGATTCGCGACGAGAACGGCCAGCTCGTGGGCTTTGTCTTCGTCGACGTGACCGTTTCGGACATCGATGGATACGTGCGGGCGGCGAACGCCCGCGTGGCCGAAAGGATCCAGTTTCCGCCCGGCTACTACATTCAATGGGCCGGCCAGTTCGAATACCTGAAGAGCGCCGAACAGCGGCTGGCGGTGGTGATCCCCTTCACGCTGTTGATTATTTTCGTCCTGATCTACCTCAATACGAAGTCCGCGGCGCGCACGGCCATCGTGCTCCTGGCGGTGCCGTTCTCGCTCGTGGGGGCGTTCTGGTTCCTTTACCTGCTGCACTACAACCTCAGTGTTGCCGTTTGGGTCGGATTGATCGCGCTGGCCGGTCTCGATGCCGAAACCGGCGTGGTCATGCTCCTGTATCTGGACCATGCCTGGGACAAATTTCAGGCCGCGGGCCGGCTCCAAACCCCGGCCGATCTCCACGCCGCCATTATCGAGGGCGCCGTGCAGCGCATCCGCCCGAAAATCATGACGGTATGTGCGATCCTCTTTGGTTTGCTGCCCATCATGTGGTCCCCGACGACCCAGGCCGGAGCCGATGTGATGAAACGCATCGCCGCGCCCATGATCGGCGGGGTGGTCACCTCCGCGATCCTGGAACTGCTCCTTTATCCGACGATCTACATGCTTTGGCGCCGCCGACATCTGCCGGAACCCGACGGGGCGGACGCCGAGACCGCGGCTTTGACCGATGGGGGCGGAGCGGCGCGGGCGAACCGCCGCTATCGGTGGCTGGCGTTGCTCGTCCTCGGCATCGCGGCGGGAGGTTATGGGTGGTGGCAAGTGGCGCGCAGCCCGGCCACGATGGTCGCCGGTTCTAAATTGGGCACGCCCTTTGCCAGCCGCAGCGCCAACGGCTTAACGGTCAATTTCTACCATCCCGAGGGCGGCCTGCGCCTGGCCGACAACGCGGTGATCATCGAATTCCTGGACACGGCCTCGGGCGCTCCGGCCGACGTCGGGTCGGTGCGGTTCGCCCTGGATATGAACATGCCCGGCATGGCCATGCATGCGGGCGCCACGGTAACCCCGGCCGGTGGCGCGGGTCGTTACCGCGCGAGGATCAAGCCGGAGATGGCAGGAGACTGGACCGCACAGGTCCACTTTGACGGGCCGCGCGGATCGGGCGATGTGAGTTTCACCGCCAACGTTAGGCCCTAACCACCCAACCGATGGTGCCCGACGAACGAAGCCATGCGGGCAACGAGGCCGACAATCACGCGACGCCGGCTCAGTTGGCGCCCGTCTCCACCTCGCCCGAAAATCTCAATAGGCCCGTCGAATCTTGTTCAAAATAAGGCGGAATAGCCTTCAATCGTTTAGCCGAAATGCGTCGAAAATGAGACCATGTTTGCCGCGCTCCTAACTGAAGTTCTGCCCCTGCCGCCTCAACTCCGGCGTTCGCCTTTTCGGGTCCTCGCCGCGATTGGGCTGGCGATCGCCGGCTTTCCGGTGGTCGATGCCGGGCCGCCGTTCCTCACCGACGACCCCGACCCGGTGGATCTCAATCACTGGGAATTTTACGTCTTTGGCCAGGGCGACCGGACGGCTGAGTCCAACACGTTTTCCGGGCCCGCCGTCGAACTCAACTATGGCGTGGCCCCCGACACCCAGCTCCATCTTATCGCCCCGGTCGCCCACGCATCGACTCCCGGGGAGGGTTGGACTGCCGGTTACGGCGATACCGAGCTCGGCGTCAAGTACCGGTTCCTCACCGAGACCGATTCGCGCCCCGAGCTCGGCGTCTTTCCCTTGGCCGAACTGGCGACCGGCAGCGGGCCTCGGGGGTTGGGCAACGGAAAAACCTGGTATCAGTTTCCGCTGTGGGGGCAAAAGAGCTGGGGGCCATGGACCCTCGATGGTGGCGGCGGGATGGCGATCAATTCCGCGGCCGGGCAGCGGGATCATGGCTACGGGGGCGTGCTCTTGCAACGCGACCTGGGCAAGTATTTGACGCTCGGTGCGGAGGTTTTCGGGCAGGGAGCGGATCAGGTCGCAGGGCAGGGTTTCGCTCTGGCCAATCTCGGCGGGACCGTCAAGTTCTCCGAAAATTTCAATCTGCTCTTCAGCGCCGGACGCTCCGTCTCCGGCGAACGGCATACGGTCTGGTATTTGGCTCTATATTGGACCGGAGGACCGGCTGAGCCCGAAAAAAAGTAACGGGCTCGGGACATCGGGATTAGCGGAAGGGAATAGCGGAAAGGGTCAGGCCGTGGAGAGTGCGGGGAACCGCGCTCTCCGCGGCCTGACCCCTTTTGGACTAATGCTCCGATTTGAGATTCTCCGCCGGATGGCTGAGCGCGATTTCCAGAAACGCCTTTACCGCCGGATCGGCGTCCGCGCCGGTCTTCCAGCCAACCACTAGCCGGCTCTCCGGCGCCGGACCCCGGAGCGGCCGATAGGCGACGTCGGCCGGGAGCAGTTTCGCCTCCGACTCCGACATGAAAGTGGCGCCCATTCCGGCGCGCACCAAACCGACGCCGTTGGCCCGCGGCCAGACTTCTTCGGCAATCCGGGGGGTCACACCGGCTTCGGCAAAGGCCGCCAGCATCCGGTCGTAGAAGCCGGGATTGTGAGTCCGGGGGAAGAGCACAAAGGGCGTCGCCGCCAGATCGCGGAGCCGGAGCGCCGAACGGCCGGCCAGCGGATGATCGTGGGGAAGGAGAACCCCGTTGCGCTCCCGCAGCAGCACGCGGGTCTGAAGGCCCGGCGTCGGCGCATCCGGATGAAAGAAGCCGCAGGCGATGTCGCCCGCCTGCAGGGCGGTCAGCTGGGCGGAGGTCGGCGATTCATTCAGCTCGAGCCGAATGCCGGCATGGCGCCGGTGGAATTCCCGGAGGATCTTCGGCAGGACGGTCGCCATGGCGAGGCCGGTGAAGGCGACCCGCACATGTCCAACCTGGCCTTCGGCCACGGCCCGCATCGCCCCGGGCAGGGCCGCCAGCGCCCGCAGGAGCGGCTCCACCTGCCGGGCCAGCTCGCCGCCGGCGGGGGTGAGTTCGACCCGGCGGCTGGAACGGACGAAGAGGGGGGCGCCGATCGCTTTTTCAAATTGGGCGATCTGGCGGCTCAGCGCCGGCTGGGCGATCGCGAGGGTCTCCGCCGCCCGCCGGAAATGCAGCTGCAGGGCGACTTCCCGGAAGTAAACCAGGTGCCGGAGTTCGAACGGGAATTGATACTTGCGGGGCATCGCGGAGAGCTAAACAAGTATTTCCCAGGCATGGCAATTCTATGTTATGGTTGGGCCAGCGCCAATCCCCCTCCCTTCCTTTCTCCCATGCCCAAATCCCTCTTTGAAAAAGTCTGGTCGGCCCACGCGGTGCGGCAATTGGCCAACGGCCAGACCCAGCTCCTGATCGGCACGCACCTGATCCACGAGGTGACGAGTCCGCAGGCCTTCGGCATGCTGCGCGATCTCGGCCTGAAGGTTGCCTTTCCGCACCGCACGTTCGCCACGGTCGACCACATTGTGCCGACCGACCGGTTCGCCGAACCCTTTCTCGATCCCTTGGCCGACGCCATGATCAAGGAACTGCGCCGCAACTGTCAGGAATTCGGCCTGACGTTCTTCGACCGCAGCACGGGCAAGCAGGGCATCGTGCACATCGTGGGCCCGGAACAGGGCATCACGCAGCCGGGGACCACGATCGCCTGCGGCGACTCCCACACGAGCACGCACGGGGCGTTTGGGGCGATCGCCTTCGGCATCGGCACGACGCAAATCCGCGACGTGCTGGCGACCCAGACCATGGCGCTCGGGCGCCTGAAGGTCCGCCGCATCAACGTCCAGGGGCGCCTGCGCCCGGGCGTCTATGCCAAGGACGTGATTTTGCACCTGATCCGCACCCTCGGCGTGAACGGGGGCACCGGCTTCGCCTACGAATACGGCGGCGAGGTGTTCGACCGCTTCACCATGGAAGAGCGCATGACGGTCTGCAACATGTCGATCGAGGGCGGCGCCCGCGCCGGCTACGTGAATCCCGATGAGACGACCTTTGCCTACCTCCAGGGCCGGCCCTACGCCCCGAAGGGGGCCGCTTGGGACGCCGCGGTGGCCGGCTGGAAGGCGGTCGCCAGCGACCCCGGCTGCCATTACGACGACGTGGTGACCATCGACGCCGGGGACATCGCCCCCACCGTCACCTGGGGGATCAATCCGGGGCAGGGGATCGCGATCACCGAGTCGATTCCCGATCCGACGCTGGCCAAGAGCGCTGACGAGAAGTCTTCGGTGGAAGAGGCGCTGGCGTACATGAAGCTGCAGCCCGGCGCCCCGATCAAGGGCACGCGGATCGACGTCGCTTTCCTCGGCTCCTGCACCAATGGGCGCCTCAGCGACTTTCAGGAAGTGGCCAAGTTCCTCAAGGGCCGGCATGTGGCCCCTGGGGTCAAGGCGATCGCCGTTCCCGGCTCGCAGGGCGTCGGCGTCCTGTGCGTGGAGCTCGGCATCGACCGCATCTTCCGCGAGGCCGGTTTTGAATGGCGGGACGCCGGCTGTTCGATGTGCCTGGCGATGAATCCGGACAAACTGATCGGCGACCAGATCTGCGCCAGCTCCTCCAATCGCAACTTCAAGGGCCGGCAGGGGAGCCCGACCGGCCGCACGCTCCTGATGAGCCCCCTGATGGTCGCCGCCGCCGCGGTGACCGGCGCGGTCGCCGATGCCCGCGAGGTCTTTGCGGTCGGCGGCAACTAACCTTCGACCCTCTTCCTTCCATGGCTCTCGCAAAAATCACCTCGGTCGTCGGCCGCGGCGTCAACGTGCCCGGCAACGACATCGACACCGATCGGATCATCCCGGCGCGCTTCATGAAGTGCGTCACCTTCGACGGGCTCGGGGAATTCCTCTTCTATGACGTGCGCAAGAATGACGATGGCTCGGACCGGCCGCACCCGCTGAACGATCCGCGCTTCCGCGGCGCCACCGTGCTGCTCTCCGGCGACAACTTCGGCTGCGGGTCCTCGCGCGAACACGCCCCCCAGGCGATCCAAAAATACGGCTTCCGGGCGGTCATCGCGGAGGGTTTTGCCGAGATCTTTTTCGGCAATTGCGTCACCCTGGGCATCCCGTGCCTGACCGCGTCCCGCGCGGACATTGCCCGGATCGCGGCCGCGGTGGCCGCCGATCCCCGGTTGCCGATCACGATCGATCTGGAGGCCAAAGCGATTCGCTTTGGCGGCCAATCGGTTCCCGCGGGGATCCGCGAGTCGGGCCGCGACGCCCTGATTCACGGCCGTTGGGACCCGATCGGCGAGTTGCTGGAGGCGCTGCCCGACGTCAAGAAATTGGGCGCGGCTTTGCCCTACATGGCGAGCTGAAGATGGGGTGATTGGTAATTCATTGTAAGTAAATTGATTAGGAAACAGGTGGGCTCCGGGGGTTTAAGTCTTGGCCCGAGGGAACCGCTGGCGCAGATTTAGGGACCTTTTTGTTACTTTCCGCGTCATAGTCGCACCCACCTCATCGCATGTTTTTTGCCACTGCCACCGACGTCATCCACGGAGCCGGTCTCCTCATCATTCCTTTGGCCATCTGCTCCGCGGCGATGGTCTTTATCGCCTGCGAGCGCGCCTACGCCCTCCGGAAAGTGGCGGTGATGCCGCAGGATTTGGTGGACGCGGTGATCGAGGGCAAGCCGCTGATGGGCGGCCGGCACACGGTGCTGGCCCGCATCGTGGAATTCGCCGAGCAGCATCCCAACGACGCCGGGGCGATCAAGGCGTTCACTCGGCTTGAGATTAACCGCATGCAGCGCGGGGTGCCTTACCTGGACGTCATCTACGCGGCGGCCCCGCTGATCGGACTTTGCGGCACGGTGACGGGACTCCTCCGGGTCTTCTCCCAGATTTCCCCCGACACGGGGCTCCCCGATCCGGTGCAATTCACCCAAGGCGTGGGTTTGGCGCTTTCGGCGACGGTGATCGGACTATCGATTGCCATTCCCTCCCTCGTCTGCAGCGGCTACCTGCAGCGCAAGATTGAGAACTACGCCGCGCAGCTCGATGTGCTGCTGGAGCGGATCCTGAACCGCGCCCGCACATGAGCGACCTGCTGATGCGGCCGCGCCGGCGGCCCGAACTCAATCTGGTCCCCCTCATCGACGTGCTGGTGATGCTGGTTTTTTTCGCGTTCGTGACGATGCAGTTCAAGTCGGCCACGACCCTGAATCTCAATCTGCCCAAGATCGAGACCGCCGGGAAAAACGAGTTTAAGGGCAATGTCACCATCAGCATCGACAAGGAAGGGGCCCTGTATCTCAACGATCATCAGGTAAGTGATGCCCAGATCAAGGACTTGCTGATTGAGGCACACAATGCGAATCCGGATTCCCACATCCTGCTTAAGATCGACGAGACCTCGCAGGTGAAGCGGCTGACTTTCATCGAGGACGTTTGCCGCGAGGCGGGTTTCAACGGGGCTTCCCTCGAGTCGCGGAAGTAAGGGGCGGCGCGCGGGCTTGACCGCGAGCGGGAATGGGCCCGGAGTCAGGGTTTCACTCGCGCATGCACATCGTCATCACTGGGGTTACCCGCGGCCTGGGCCGGGCGCTTGCCGAATGGTACATCCGGGCCGGTCATACGATCGCCGGCTGCGGGCGCAGCGGCCAGGAGATCTTCGAACTGCGGTTCGCCCACCCGGAACCGCACCGCTTTGAGGCGCTCGATGTCACCCAGCCGAACAAGGTGGCGATCTGGGCGGAGAAGGTCCTGGCGGACGGGCCGCCCGATTTTTTGATCAACAACGCGGCGGTCATGAACGATCCGCGGCCGCTCTGGGAGGTGCCGGCCGACAAGTTCGCCCAGCTGATCGCCGTCAACGTGACCGGGGTCGCCAATGTGATCCGGGCCTTCGTCCCGGCGATGGTGGAGCGCCGGCGCGGAATCATCGTCAATTTTAGCTCGGGGTGGGGCCGCAGTGTCTCGGCGGGGGTGGCGCCGTACTGCGCCTCCAAATGGGCGATCGAGGGGCTCACCAAGGCGCTGGCCGAAGAATTGCCGGCGGGCATGGCGGCCGTGCCGCTGAATCCCGGCATCATCGACACGGCGATGCTCCGCCAAGTGTGGGCCGATGGGGCGACCGCTTATCCGGGGGTGGCCGAATGGGTCGAGACGGCGGCCCCGTTTATCCTAAAACTGGGGCCGGACGACAACGGGCAGTCGCGCTCGGTCGGCGAGTAACCGCCGCGGCGGACGGCCCGCCCCCTAAATCATCGGCACGTGCGGCTCCGCCTCGGCTTCGTAGTCGATGCCCGGCAGGCCGAAGCCGAAGAGTTTGAGGAATTCCTCGCGGTAGCCGGCGATGTCCGTCAGCTCGGCCAGGTTCTCGGTCGTGACCGACGGCCAGATGCGCTTGACCGCCTCCTGGACGGGCGGACGCATCTCCAGGTCATCGACGCGCACGCGGCCGCCCTCGTCGAATTTCGGCCCGCCCGGAGTGTACATTTGGGTCGAGAACAAGCGCTGAATCTGCTCGATGCACCCCTCGTGGGTCCCGTTCTCCTTCATGATTCGGTAGAGGATCGAAATATACAGCGGGACGACCGGAATGGCGGAGCTGGCCTGGGTGACCAGCGCTTTGTTGACCGAGATGAAGGCCCGGCCGCCTTTGCGCTTGAGGTCGGCGTCGATCGCCCGGCCGGCGCGCTCCAGGTCGTTCTTGGCCAAACCGATGGTGCCGTTCTTGTAGATGGCCCAGGTGACTTCAGGGCCGATGTACGAGTAGGCGACCGACTGCGCTCCCGGAGCGAGCAAGCCCGCGTCGCCGAGCGCCTTCATCCACAGCTCCCAGTCCTCGCCGCCCATCACCGCGGTGGTATCGGCGATCTCCGCCTCGGTGGCCGGCTCAATCGTGATCGTGCTCACGATCCCCTTGTCGGTGTCCACCGTCTTGTTCGTGTACGGGGCGCCGACCGGCTTCAGGACGGACTTATGGGTCGCCCCGGTCTTTGGATGGATGCGCCGGGGCGAAGCCAGGCTGTAGACCACCAGGTCGACCGAGCCCAAGTCGCGCCGAATCAGTTCGAGCGTCTGGCGCTTGATGTCCTCGGAGAACGCGTCGCCGTTCAAATTTTGGGCGTAAAGGCCGGCCGCGCGCGCGGCGCGCGTGAAGGCGATCGTATTGTACCAGCCGGGCGTGGCGAGACGGCCGTCCTCGGACGGGCGCTCAAAAAACACCCCGACGGTGGCGGCGCCGGAGCCGAAGGCGGCCGTGATTCGAGAGGCGAGGCCGTACCCGGTGGAAGAGCCGATCACCAGGACCTTCTTCGGTCCCGGGGCGATCGGGCCCTTGGCCTGCACATGGTCGATCCATTCCTGGACGTGCGCCGCGCAGCCGGCGGGGTGAGCGGTGACGCAGACAAAGCCCCGAACCTTGGGTTTGATGATCATGCAGCCCGCGATTCTCGGGGGCCCGGACCGAACCTGGCAAGTGGCAACTAAGCCGGGATCCCGGCTAAGGGCTCAGCAGCACGAGCGGCCCCTCGGCCTTCGGGACCCCCCCCTTGCGCTCGAGGCTGACCGCGAACTTGGCGACGGAGGCCACCGGCCGGTCGCCGTGGAAGGTCACCCGCGCCTCGCCGCTCGCCGGGTCGACGCGGAAGACCCCGCCATTGACCGGCGTTGCATACTGGGGATCGACGACCCACAGCTGATAGTCCTTGTCGGCCGCCAGGGCCGGAAGCTTGGCCACGGACAAGACGCCCCGCTGGCGCACCGGATCCCAGACCGCGACAGCGAGCGCCTGCGGGGAATTGTTCAGCATCGAGGCCAGCGTGGTGATCTTCATCCGGGCCAGATCGGCGTCGCTCTGCAGTTTTTCGGTGAGGGCGGCGACCTGCACTCCGGCCTCGCTCGCCCGGCGGTCCGCCTCGACGAGCTGGGCCTGGGCCGCGCGCAGCTGGCCTTCGAGGCTCGTGGTGGCCTCCTTCAGCCGGTCGTCCAGGGCGGCCACTTGGCGGACGGCGGCGGCGACACGCTGATCCGCCGCGGCGACCTGCTGCGTCGCCTCCTGAATCTCCCGGGCCCGCACAATGCCTTCGGCGGCGATCCGATTCTGCGCGCCCTGGACTTCGATCTCGGCCAGCTGCTGCTGTTCGCGCAGGAGGCGGTTTTCCGTGCGGCCGGTGAAATAAAGCTGCGTCATCCAGGCCGCGGTGAGGGCCAGGCAGGCGGCGGCGGCCCACGGAATGAGCACCGGAAAGATCGCAATCGGCGCGAGCGCCGGGGCCGCGGCGGGCGCGGCGGCGCTGGCCAGGACGCGCTGCTTGAGCGCGGCGGGGGGCTCGACTGCCGGCGCGAGGTGAGCCAAGGCGGCCGCGGCGGCCCGCAATTCCTCGACCCGCTGGCGCAGACCGGCGTCCGCGGCCAGGCCCGCTGCAAACTGCTGCCGCTCCGCGCCCTCGAGCAAATCGAGCGCATGGAGGGCGGCCAATTCCTCCTGTCGTTCGTCGATCATAGGCGGCGCGCGAGCGATTCGCGCAGTTTGAGCAGCCCGCGCCGAATGCGGGCCTTGATGGTGCCGAGGGGCTCCTGGAGCCGCGCGGCGATTTCCTGTTGGGTGAGCCCGCTGAAAAAAGCCAGTTCGACGGCCCGTTTCTGGTCATCGGGGAGGGTGGCCATGGCCGCGCGCACCACGCGGGCCTCGTCGCCGCGGCTCGCCGCGGCGTCGGCGCCCTGTTCGCTCGCCTTCTCCTCGTAGCCCAGATCCATCGGCAGCGACTGCTCCAGTAGTCCCGCCCGGCGCCGGCGGGTGCGCATCCGGTCGATCGAGCGGTTGCGGGTCAAGGTGACGGCCCAGGAAAAGGCGGTGCCGCGTTCGCTTTCGAACACCTTGGCCTTCTCCCACAGGGCGATGAAAACGTCGTGGACGACATCCTGCGCCTCGGTGGCATCGCGCAGGATGTGGAAGGCGGTGGAATACAGCGGCCGGGAAAATCGGTCGTAGATTTCCGCCAGGGCGTCCTTGTCTCCGCCCGCCATCCGCCGCAGCAATTGCGCGTCCGCGCGGCTGCGCTCTTCGGGCGCCACCGTTCCGTCGTCCTGCCTCATGCGGTGGCTGCGCATGGGCGGCCGCTCGCGGCCGGCCGGGGCCGCCCACGTCCAAACGTACGGTAGGTACGAAGAGGCCAGGGACATACGCCAATGCTACGCATGACGGGGAAAAGAGGATGCGGCCCCTTCCGCGTTGGCGAGGTTTTTTTCGCATTCAACCCCACGCCATCCCAATGAGCCCGAGGATGATGAGGAGGGCGAGGAGGCTGAGAATGCGCTTTTCGGTCGTGGTCACGGCGAAGGGCATGCGGAACTCATGGTAGCAACTGCGCATTTGGCGGCCGAACGGGGAGGGCAGGGCTCCGGTCTCGGCCCCCGGAGCGGCGCGGCTGGCTGTAGGGCGTTGCCCCACATGATTCTTGGCCCTCACCTGACAGACGCGGGTGGAGCCAAACTGGTAAGCTTAGTCATGCCTCTGCCCCTGTCCGCCGAATTGACGTCTGGCGCCGCGCCGCGCCTGCTTTTCGCCCCGGAATACCCGACCGTCGCCAACCCGCCGTTTTTCAGCCGGCGCTCCCGACCGGCCAAGATCAGCGCGACCCTCCTGACGAAGAACAGCGCAGCGCGCCTCGAAGAGGTGCTGCGGGCGCTGGGCTGGTGCGATGAGGTGGTGGTGCTCGACACCGGTTCGAGCGATGCGACGGTCGAAATCGCCCAGAGCCACGGCAACGTGGCGGTTTATCGGCTGAGCGGTCCGTTTCCGGGCTTCGGGCGGGCCCACCAGCAGGCGGTCGCCCTCGCGCGCAACGATTGGATTTTATCGATCGACAGCGACGAAGTGGTGACTCCCGCCTTGGCCGCCGAAATCGCCGCCCAGTCCCTGGATCCGCGCGCCGTCTATTCGGTGCCGTTCCACAATTATCTGGGCGGCCAACTGATCACGACTTGCGGCTGGTACCCGGACCGGCACGAGCGCCTCTTCAATCGCACGGTCACCAACTTCTGCGCCAGCGCGGTGCACGAGCGGGTGCAGACCGCCGGCCTCAAGACCCTGCGGCTCAGCGCGCCGGTGCGGCACTACTCCTACGGTTCGCTGGATGATTTCCTGCGCAAGATGCAGTCGTATAGCCGGCTTTTCGCCCAGCAGAACGCCGGGCGCAAGGCCGCGAGCCCCGGCAAGGCGGTCGCCCGCAGCCTGTGGGCGTTCCTCAAGAGCTACGGCCTGCAGCGCGGCTGCCTGCAGGGCCGCGCCGGTCTGGTCATCAGCGCGTACAAGGCGCAAACGGTATTCTGGAAATATCTATTTCTGGACGAGGCCAACGCTGCGTTGCGCAAGTGAGTCTCCTCGCTGTCATGTACCATCGGGCCCAGGCCGGCCCCTACGGCAACGCGCCGGCGATGCTCGACGCCCACTTCGCGTATGTGGCGCGGCGGGCCGCCTGCGTGCTCCCGGGCGAGCCGCTGGCGCGCGGCCGGCTCAATGTCTGCCTGGTCTTCGACGACGCCTATTACGATTTCTATTCGGTCGTCTTTCCGCTCCTGGAGAAGCACGGGCTGAAGGCGGTCCTCGCCGTGCCCTCGTCGCTGGTCCGCGAGCAAGCGACGTTCTCAAGCGAAACCCGGACCTTTGCGCCGGGCGAACTAATTTACCCCCGCGAGTTCGACGACGGACATTGCACCTGGCCCGAACTGGCGACCCTGGCCAGCAGCGGCCGGGTGACCATCGCCGCGCATGGGGCCACCCACACGCCGCTCGACCAGAAGGGCGTCGACCTGGACGCCGAGATCCTGGCGCCGCGCGTCCTCCTTTCCTCCCGCCTGCTCCAGCCGGTCGACAGTTTTGTCTTTCCCTATGGGCGCTTCTCGCCGGCGGTGCTCCGCAAGGTGAAGGAGCACTACCGCTACGCCTTCCGCATCGGCGGCGCCGCCAACCCGAACTGGCGCGCCGCGGTGCTCTACCGCGTGGATGGCGACGGCCTGAAGTCGCCCGACGCGCTCTTCGCCCCGTCCCGGCTGGCCCGCTTCCGGGCCCGCTATTGGTGGAACCGCTGGCGCGGCCGGTAGCTGGCCCGCCGCGGCCGCAAACGCCTCGCCCGATGGAACCAAACGGTTTCTAACCGTGCCGTAGGCCGCGCGGTCGCCCCATGTATCCAATCCCCGCCGACCGGTATCTCTCCCAGACTCACGCGGTGTCCTCGCCATGAACCTCCAGATCCATCGCTATCACCGCGCCCAAGCGGGCCCCCGCGGCAACGCGCCCGGCATGTTGGACGCGCATTTTTCCTACCTGGCGGCCCATTGCCATTGCGTGCTGCCGGGCGAGCCGCTCGCGCACGAGCGGCTGAACGTATGCCTCACCTTCGACGACGCCTATTTTGACTTTTACTCCGTCGTTTTTCCACTGTTGGAAAAGCACAATCTGAAGGCCGTGCTGTCGGTGGCGCCCGTGCTCATCCGGGAGCAGGCGGCCTTTCCGGACGACACCCGGACCCACGCCACGGTCGAGTGGGATTGCGGCCCCCACTACACCGATGGATTTTGCACCTGGACCGAACTGGCCACGCTGGCGGCGAGCGGCCGGGTCGCCATCGCGGCGCAGAGCCAGACCCACCGGACCTTGGATCACGGTGCGATCGATTTTGAGGCCGAGATCGCCCGCCCGCAGGCGGTGCTTGCCGAGCGCTTGGGGCAGCGCATCGAGAGCTTTGTCTTTCCCCAAGGGCGTTTTTCGACGGCCGCCCTGCGGAAGGTTCGGGAGCACTATCGGTATGCGTTCGGGATCGGGCGGACGGCCAACGACGATTGGAATGCGATGTTGTTATACCGCCTGGATGGCGACGAGATCGCCTCCCCCAGCGCGCTCCTGCCGCCACCGCGGGCCGGGCTGACGCCGGCCCGTTCGCTGCTGCGCCGGTTTCGCTTTTGCTAGGGCGGCCCGCCGGGAAGCGATCGTGGGGCTGATTCCCGCTCGGTGCTGGACTAGCACCGCTCTCGCCCGACTTTCGCCCTTGTCAACCCAAGGAGGCGGTCTATCCATCGTCCTATGAAAGGCCGAATTTCATCGCGGGTTGAATCTACCCGCGCCCTTGGACGCAAATCCGCGGCGGCCGGAGAAATGGGGACCTCTCGGCTTAGGAGATTGCCTCCTGCATCCGTCTTTTATGAGTAAAAACGGAGCGCATGCGGCCAAGGTGCAGATTGCGAAGGACGGTCCCTACCAGGTCTCCGGCGGCCTGCCGCTGCGAACGGAAACGATCGGGGTCAATCGCGAGGGCGATGCGGTGCACTGGAAGCCGGGGGCAAATTTTCCGCCCCAGGCGAGTTACGCGCTCTGCCGTTGCGGACAGAGCGCCCAAAAGCCATTCTGCGACGGCACGCATGCGAGGGTTAAGTTTGACGGTTCCGAAACCGCATCGCGGGCCAGCTACCGGGATCAGGCCAAGTTGATCGAAGGGCCGACGCTGTCGCTCACCGATGCCGAGGGCCTGTGCGCCTTTGCGCGCTTCTGCGACCCCAAGGGGCAAGTGTGGAATCTGGTGCACCGGACGGACGACCCGGCCGCGCGCAAGGACTTTGTGCAGGAGGCCTGCGATTGCCCCTCCGGGCGGCTGGTGGCGTGGGACAACGCGACCGGCCAGCCGGTCGAGCCGAAATTCGAACCATCGATCGCCCTGGTCGAAGATCCGGCCAAGAAATGCTCCGGACCGGTCTGGCTGCGGGGGGGCGTCCAGGTGATCGGCGCCGACGGATTCCACTACGAACTGCGCAATCGGGTGACGTTATGCCGCTGCGGCGCCTCGCAGAACAAGCCTTTCTGCGACGGGCAGCATGCCGCGATCGGATTCCGGGCGGACGCCAAGAGTTAGGACCAGAGGAGATCGTTATGGCCAAACGGACCGGGTCGGCATCGGGTGTGGGATCCGTCGAATCCGGAGTGCAGCGCTGAGCGGCGACCCTATGATCCCCGCATTGTGGCCAGGGCTTCTCATTCTGATCCATTTTGCCTTCGTCGCGCGCGTCATTCTGCGACCGCATCGGGCACCGGCCTCCCGCATCGCTTGGGTCGCGGCGATGACCCTTCTGCCCGTCGCGGGCATCGTCGCCTATCTCCTTTTGGGTGAAACCAGCATCGGCCGCCGCCGGGCGAACCGGTTGCGGGTGGTGCTGGCGCGGCTGCCCAATCCCGCGGCGGCGCCTGGAGCCGACGCGGCTAATCTTAAACCCGAACTGCCGGATCGTTATCGCCCGCTCTTTCGGGTGGGCCATTCGATCACCGGTTTCGAACCAGTGGGTGGCAACCAGGCACTCCTCTTGCCGGACTCCAACGCGGCCATCGAGTCCATGGTGAGGGACATCGATGCGGCGGCGGAGCACGTGCATCTGGCATTCTACATCTGGCTGCCGGACAACAATGGACTCAAGGTGGTCGAGGCGCTGAAGCGGGCCGCCGCCCGCAAAGTTGCCTGCCGGGCGATGGCCGATGGGCTGGGCTCCCGCCTCCTGATAGACTCGGTCCATTGGAGGGCGATGCGCACGGCGGGGGTGCATGTCGTCAGCGCCTTGCCGATCGGCAACCTGTTCATGCGGCCGTTCCGCGGCCGCTTCGATCTGCGCAACCATCGCAAGATCCTGGTGATCGACAATCGGATCACCTACTGCGGTAGCCAGAACTGCGCGGATCCGGAGTTCCGCATCAAGGCAAAGTATGCCCCTTGGGTCGACGCCATGATCCGCTTCGAAGGCCCGATCGCCCGGCAGAACCAGCACCTCTTCGCCGGCGACTGGATGGACCAAGTCAATGAAGACATCACCGACCTATTGCGCCAGCCGCTCCCGGCCGGCGGCCCCGGCTTGACGGCGCAAGTGATCGGCACCGGGCCGACGGCGCGCTATTCCGCCATGCCGGAAGTGTTTGAGACCCTGATCTATGCCGCCCAGCGGGAGCTGGTCATCACGACCCCCTACTACGTGCCCAACGAGGCGCTGCAGGGCGCGCTCTGCGCCAGTGCGTGCCGCGGCGTGGCCACCACGATCATATTTCCAGCCAAAAATGACTCGTGGATCGTGGCGGCGGCCAGTCGCAGCTATTATGGCGAATTGCTCGAAGCGGGCGTCCGTATCTTCGAATATCACGGCGGCCTGCTCCATACCAAGTCGTTAACCTTGGATGGAGAAGTGACCTTGATCGGTTCGGCCAACATGGACCGCCGCAGTTTCGATTTGAATTACGAGAACAACATCCTGTTCTACGATCCCGTCTTGAGCGCCGCCATGCGCCGGCGCCAGGACGCCTACTTGGCCCAATCCCTTCCCGTGACGGCCGAGAGGGTCGCGCATTGGCCCACGACCCGACGGCTTTGGAACAATACGATCGCGATGTTCGGGCCCGTCTTGTAACCGGCGAGCACGCCAAGCGCTATCGGCGGGCGGGTCGGCAATACCCCGACGCACATTGCGCTGTGGTGGATCGCATAGGCGGTCGCACAATCGAGCTTGATCATAATAAAACGTTACGTAATGTTTTATGCGTGCCATATGATCCGCTGACCAAGAACTTGATCACACGTGCTTTGCGGCGGTTGGGTGAACTTGCTCAAGCCGAAGGGGTTACTCTGGAAGTTTCCTTATATGGCGGAGCCGTATTCACGCTGATCTATGGCTCGCGGGATTCAACCAAGGATGTCGATGCATTGGTCCATCCCTCCGGAGTCGCAAAGAAACTGGCCGTGGAAGTGGCCAAGGAATTGGAACTGCCGGAGGATTGGCTGAACGACCAAGTCCGCCTATTTCTCGCGGAAAAGGAGGCGAAGCGCCGATTGGTCGGTGATGAATTCGGACCGGGATTGCGTGTATCGGTCCCTACCGCGGCCTATCTCCTCGCCCTTAAGCTCCGTGCCTGTCGGCCCCCGCTTCCTGGTTACGCCGGGGATTACGACGACATCCGCTTCCTTCTGCGTAAAATGGAACTCCGCTCCCTCCCGGAAGTGGCGGCAGTCTTCGAGCGGTTTTTCCCCCACGACGGATTTTCCGATTCCCAGCGCGAAGTGATCGAACAACTGCTCCGAGAGGCAACCAAACCATGATCTCACGACCGGTAACTTTGGCGCAGATTGCCGAACGCGCTGAATCCGTGGAGGATTTTGGGCGGCACTTGCGCGACTGGCTGCACGAATTGCCGCGTATGTCGTCACGTTCGCAGGTAAGGGCGGCCATCATTGGAAAACCCCGAAATCTACGCGACCGGTTTGCCGGAGGTGGAGTGGCCGACGCGTGGCTTGCGGCTTACGCCGAACTTCTTGCCCAGCGGATCGGCACTGTGCCGCCCAACTGGGCTTTTGATCGCTCACGGATAGCGCCAGAACCATGGTTCGCGAACGAGTTCGGAACTCTAACCTCGCGGATCATCGCGCTGCAATGCACGCCCTTGTCGTTCAAGCGGCGCAATCTCTATACCCCGTCAGTCGAGGTGCCGCTTGGCTTACGGGCTGGCCGGCCGGCCAAATCAGCGGAGGAAAAACGTCAGGCCAATGCCCGGCGTCAACGCCTATTTCGGGAGAGGCGCAAGGCGGAGTTCGCCGCACTCCGCCAGCTCGCGGTCAGCCGTCGGGAGTGAGGCCGAGCTTGTGTGACTAAATCGCATTACGATTAGATGACTGACGAATGAGGATCTACTTCATGGGTATTTGTGGGACGGCGATGGGCAATGCCGCACTGCTGCTGCGCTCCGCCGGCCATCAGGTCTTGGGCGCGGACTCCGCGGTTTATCCGCCGATGAGCACAGTGCTGGCCGAAGCCGGCATCGAGCTGCACGAGGGATACGATCCGGCCCGGCTCGGGCGGCTGGCCCCCGATCTCGTGGTGATCGGCAATGCGATGTCGCGGGGCAATCCGGAGGTCGAGTGGCTGCTCGACACCCGGGCGATTCCATTCCGGTCGCTGCCGGCGACCTTGCATAATTTTGTGCTCAGTCGTCGGCGGAATTTGGTGATCTGCGGGACCCACGGGAAAACGACCACCACGGCGCTCACCGCCTTCCTCTTGCGGGAGAATGGCCGGGATCCCGGCTACCTGATTGGCGGCGCGCCGCAGGATCCGCCGCAGGGCAATTTCCTCGGGACCGAGGCCGACCCATTCGTGATCGAAGGGGATGAGTACGACAGCGCGTTTTTCGACAAGCGGAGCAAGTTCATCCACTACGCGCCGCATCTGGCGGTGCTGAACAATCTGGAATTCGACCATGCGGATATTTTTCGGGACCTGGCCGATGTGCAGCGGACCTTCAGCCACCTGACCCGCATCGTGCCGCGCAGCGGCGCCATCATCCTGAACGGCGACGATCCCAATCTGGCCGCGCTCGGCCCGCTCCCATGGACGCGGGTGGTGCGGGTGGGGGTGGGCGGGGCGAATGACGTGCGCATCGCCGACTTCCGGGAATCGCCGGCGGGGGCGGAGTTCGCGCTTTCCTGGCAGGGCGCCGCCTGGGCGCAAGTCCGTTGGACGCAGACCGGGCTCTACAACGCCCGGAATGCCGCGATGGCGGCGACGGCGGCCGGCCTGGCGTTGGATCCGGCCGATCCCCGGGGCCTGCGGCTGGAAGCCCTCGGGCGTTTTCGCGGGGTCAAGCGCCGGCAGGAGGTCCGGGCCGCCGTGCCGGGGCTAACGGTGATTGAGGATTTTGGGCATCATCCGACCGCGCTCGCGGAGACGCTGCGTTCGTTCCGGGGCCGGTTCCCGGGCGCGCGCTTGACCGCGGTTTTTGAACCCCGCAGCAACACCGCCCGCACGAAAGCGCTGGAGGCCGACTTCAAGCGGGCGCTGGGACAAGCGGACGAGGTCTACTTGGGCGCCGTCTCGCGGCCGGAGAAACTAACCGACGCTGAGCGGTTCGACGGGCCGGGAGTGGCGCGGGAATTGAGCGCCGCCGGGGTCGTGGCGGAGAGTTTCGCGAGCAGCGCCGCGCTGCTGGAACGGCTCGTGGCCCAGACGCTGCCGCCGAAGGGCGTTCCGCGGATCGTGATCTTTTTCACCAATGGCAGTTTTGACGGCATTATCGACCGTTTCGCCGCGGTCGCCGGCGTTTGATCCGGAGCACGCCCGGCCTCATTGGGCCTGGCGGGCGACCTTGTACGCGGCGGGACGCTCGCCGGAGGGCAGGGCGAGCAGATCGTAATCGTGGAAACCGGTGACAGCCACGGCCGTGAATTCGCCGACCGGCAGCTCTCGCGGGACATAGACCCGCCCGTCAATGTCGGGCGCGTCGGCGTCGGCCCGGGCGACGCCGGGTTCCTCGACCAGCACCTTGATCGTGCGGCCGACGCTGCGCTGGCTCACCCGGGCGGCGACTTCCTTTTGGAGCGCCATCACGCGGTGCCAGCGCCGCTCCTTGTCCTTGGCTGAGACTTGGCCATCCAGTTTGGCCGCCCGCGTGCCCTCTTCCTGGGAATAGCGGAAGACCCCGAGGCGTTCAAATTCCACTTCGCGAACGAAAGCGCAGAGTTCGTCCACGTCGGCCTCGGTTTCGCCGGGAAACCCGACGATGAAGGTGGTCCGCAGAGCGATGCCCGGGATGCCGGCGCGGATGCGGCGCACCAGATCGCGAATGTAATCGCCGCCGGTCTCCCGCTGCATCGCCGACAGCATGCGGTCGCTGATATGCTGCAGCGGCATATCGACGTACCGGGCCACCTTGGGGCATTCGGCAATGGTGCGGATGAGTTCATCGCTCCAGTGCGCCGGGTGAGTGTAGAGCAGCCGGATCCAAAAATCGCCCTCGATCGCATTGAGTTCCCGCAGCAGGGTGGTGAGGGCGGTGCCGCGGGCCGAATCCACCGGCGCGCGGGGATTGGGGCGCTGGTCCCACGTATCCATCCCAAAGAAGGTGGTGTCTTGGGAGATGAGATTGAGTTCGCGCACGCCCTCGGCGACCAGCTGGCGGGCTTCGGCCACGACGCTCGCCACCGTGCGGCTGCGGTGTCGGCCGCGGATCTGCGGAATGATGCAGAAGGTGCAGGGGTGGTTGCAGCCCTCCGCGATCTTGATATACGCAAAATGCCGGGGCGTCAGCCGGAAGCGCGGGGTATCGTAGTCGGGAATGTAGGTGGAGCGCGGGGTGACGAAACTCGCCGGTCCGGCGGCGGCGGCCCGCTCCTGGGCGTAGAGGCCCTCGATGATCGGCGCCACTTGCGTGATCTGGTCCAGGCCGATGAAGGCGTCGACCTCGGGCAGTTCCCCCGGCAGCGCCTTGGAAAAGCGCTGGGACATGCAGCCGGCGACAATCAGCTTCTGCTCCCGCCGGCGCTTGCGCAGGCCGCGCTTTTCATGGACTTCGAGGATGTGCCCGATCGACTCCTCTTTGGACGAGTCGATGAACGAGCAGGTGTTCACAATCACGACGTCGGCCTTTTCCGCGTCCGGAATCACCTGCATCCCGGCCTGATGCAAATGGCCGACCATAATCTCGCTATCGACGAGATTCTTGGCGCAACCCAGGGAGATGAGGCTGACTTTGATCACAGAAAATGCAGAAGGGGTCAGGCCGCGGGTCGGGATCCCGATCCGCGGCCTGACCCCTTGCGCGCGCCTTACTTTTTGGCGGTCTTGGCCGTGGCGAGCCGCTTGCGCTTCAGATAGGCGAGGCGGCGTTTCTTTTTGATGACCTTGTTGTATTGCTTGCTCATGGGTTGCTTAGGGGAAGGAAAGGAAAATCTTCCCGATGTGTCGAAGCGAAGTCAAGTGGCGAGCAGCCCCGGCGGCGTCTGAACTTGGCCGGCGGATCTCCCCTCGCCGACGGGGTGCCCCCAAGACCCAGATTCGGCTTCAACCCGACCGCCAAGAACCGGCGGCCTGGTCGGCCGCCCAGATTGGCGGTCTCAGAGAAGCCGAAAGAGGCGGCAATCCGTCTCGAGGGGAGATCCGCCGGCCAAGTTCAGACGCCGCCGGGGCTCGGAGCGACGGAGCACAGACGGATGCGCTCAGGCGATCACGTCCAGCTTGCCGGTGCTGTCGCCGAAATGATCGGTGTGCACCCCCATGCGATCGAGCAGCGCCATATACAGATTGGTCATCGGTGTCTCGCCCACGTGGATGTGCCGCCCGGGCGTGATCGTGCCGCCGCCGCCGCCGGCGAGGATCGTGGGTAGATTGGCGTGATCGTGCGCCTGCGGATCGCTGATCCCCTTGCCATAGATCACCATGCAATTGTCGAGCAGCGTGCCACTGCCTTCCTTGACGGCCTTCAGCTTGTCCAGGAAATAGGCGAACTGCGTGGTGTGCCACTGGTCGATCTTCGCCAGCAGCCGGAGTTTCTCTGGATTGCCGCCGTGGTGGGAGGTCGAATGGTGGCCCGCCGAAACGCCGGCAAACGGATAGGGACGGTTGCCGCCATCATGGGATACCAGGAAGGTCGCGATCCGCGTGCTGTCCGTCTGAAATGAAAGCGTCATGATGTCGAACATCAGCCGCATGTGCCGCTCGAAGGTGTAGTCGGCGTCGAGGTTGCCGACCGCGCCCGCCGGCACCGGGGGCGGCATGCGGCCGTTTTGGTCGATGCGCTTCTCGACCTCCCGGATGGCGGTGAGGTACTCGTCGAGCTTGCGGCGGTCATTGGCGCCCAGGTTTTTTTCCAGCCCGCGGGTTTGATCGAGGACGAAGTCGAGGACGCTCTTGTTCTGGCGCTCGCGCTGCAGCCGCGCCGCGCGCGATTCGTCGGAGGACCCGCCGCCAAAGAGGCGGTCGAAGGCCGCCTTGGGCTCGATCTCCGGATTCATCGGCTGGGTTTCGGAGCGCCACGAAATGTTGAACTGATAGGCGCAGCTGTAGCCGGAGTCGCAGGAGCCAGCCTCCTGGCCGAGGTCGCAGCTCAATTCGAGCGACGGGAAGCGCGTCTTGTCGCCGACGGCGTTGGCGGCCAGCTGATCCACGGAAATTCCGATGTGGATGTCGGAGGCCGATTTCTTGGCCTTGCAACCAGTGAGGTACGTCGCCGAGGCCCGGGCATGATCGCCGCCGCCGTCGCCGTTGCCGAAGGCCTTGCGCTGCGCGAGGCCGCTGATGACGGTCATGTCGGCTTTGTGGGCCGCGAGCGGCGCCAGCGTCGGGGACAGTTCGTAGTCGGCGCCCGCGCCGTTCGGGGACCACTGGGCCATATTGGCGCCGTTGGGTGAATAGACAAACGCCATGCGTTTGGGGAAACCGTCCGGGGAGGTCGCCCCGGGGCCATCGGCCAAAGCGCGCACGGAAGGGAGCATGGCTTCGAATACCGGCAGGCCGATGACGGTGCCCAAGCCGCGGAGAAAGGTCCGACGAGGCATCGGCCAATTTTTGCTCATGGTGAGATCGGGGTGGGGTTGGGGAGATCGACGGATGGGCGGGGAAGAAGTGACACGAAAATTACCGCCGGGCCTGGAAAAAGGCGAGCCGAAGGAAGGCGGATCATGGCTGCTCCGGCGCCAATTGCCAAGATTCGTTAAACATCCATTCGGCGGCCGTTTCGGCCAGGGGGATCAGCGGGCGGCGACGGTCGTCGTCTCCGCCCGCTGTTTTTCGAAGGGCACGCTCTGCACCACGGCGAGGACGAGCGCAGAGAAGCGGTAGCCGCTGCCGGCGGTCTGCTTCATGATCTGGTCGATGGCCGGGCGGTCGAAGCGCTCGATGCCGCGGCCGAGCGCATAGGTCAGCATTTTTTCGGAAAGGTTGCGAATGAAGGCATCCCGCTTCTTTTCCGCCAGGATGCCGATCAATTCGACCGCCCCATTGAAGGACTCGCCCGAGGTGAGTTTGCCCGAGGGATCGACCGGGGCGCCGCCATCCCGGGTGCGCCAGGCCCCGATCGCGTCAAAGTTTTCCAGCCCGAAGCCGATCGGGTCCATGCGCGCGTGGCAGGAGGCGCAGACCGGATTGGCCCGGTGCTCCTCCATTTGCTGGCGCATCGTGCCGGTCACCGCGTGACTGTCGATCGGCAGGGGCGGCACCTCGGGCGGGGGCGGGGGCGGCGGGGTGCCGAGCAGGTCCTCGAGCACCCATTTGCCGCGCTTGACGGGGGAGGTGCGGGTCGGATTCGAGGTGACGGTGAGCACGCTGGCCTGGGTGAGCACGCCGCGGCGCGGCTGGCCCACGAGCGAGATTTTGCGGAATTCATCGCCGGTGACGTCGGGCATGCGGTAGTGGCGGGCGAGCCGTTCGTTGACGAAGGTGTAGTCGGCGTTGAGGAAATCCATCACGCTGCGGTCCTGGCGCATGATGTATTCGAAGAACGTCTCGGTCTCCGTTTGCATCGCCGCGCGCAAATCGTCGTCGAAACCCGGGAAGAGCTTCTTGTCCGCCTCGACGAATTTCAGATTCCGAATTTCCAGCCACTGCCCGGCGAAGTTGGTCACCAGCGCGTGGGCCTTCGGCGAGGCCAGCATGCGGAGCACCTGCGCATCCAGGTTTTCCCGCAGATGGCCCTGCTCGGCGAGGGTCAGCAGCTCGTCGTCCGGCGTGCTGCTCCAGAGAAAATAGGAGAGTCGGGAGGCCAGAGCGATTTCGCTGATCGGCTGCGCCAGGATGAAATCGGCGGCGGGGGCGGCCGCCGCGGAGGCGAGCTCTCCCCGATAGAGGAAATAGGGCGACACGAGGACGCCCTGGAGCGCGAATTTGACGCTCGATTCAAATGAGCCGCCTTCGGCGGCGGCCGATTGGTACAGCCCCATGAGGGCGTCGACTTCTTCGGGCGCGACCGGGCGCCGCCAGGCGCGCCGGGCAAATTCGGCCAGGACCACCCGGGCTTGGTCAGCGGGCGCCGGCGCCGGCGGCGGCCGGCTCATGACCCAGGCGACCAGCCGGTCATAGTATCCCGTCAGCGGCGGGGGGGTTGCCGCCTGGGCGAAAATCCGCGCGATCGGCTCGGGCCGGGGCGGCAGCTGCGCCGGCTCGGTGACTCCGGCGACCTCCAGATAGTCGACGATCAGGTTCCGCACCCGCAGGTTCGGGTTGCGGTTCGCCGGATCGGCGAACTCATTGACGAAGGCGGCGGCGAGCCGGTGATCGCCGGCGGGCAGCGGCAGGCGAAACTCATAGATTTGCGGCAGCGCGTTGAGGAGCACCGCGGAAAAGACGCGCTGGCCGGGCGGCGGAAACAGCTTCGCCGGGGCGATCACATCAAAGGTGTGCACGGGATTGCCGTCGACCCGCAGTTCCAGGCGGGTGGGCTCCGGACCGGCCTGATGCGCCGACGCCTGCACCCGCACGAGGTAGTCGCCCGCGGCCGGCACCGCATAGTTCAGGGCGACTTCGCCATTGTGGGTGAGGAGGCGGCCGCCGGACGGAAGGCTCTGCCCCTCGCCGCTCGCGGTGAGCTGGGCGCCGGCGACCCGATGGGTGGCCGTGGCGAGCGGGCCTTCCAGATCCACCGTTTTCACCCAGATCGTGCCGCCCTGCAGCGGCCCGGGCCGGCCGTTTTTCAGGACCAGCTCGTATTTGCCCCCGCGCAGGTGATGATTGACGAAGGCCAGGCGGTGCTTGCCGGGGGGCAGGCCGGCCCGCAGTTCGAATTCCCGCGGCGCCGATTCCGGCGCATCAATCTTCCACGTGCCGACCACGGCGTCGTCAAGCATGCAGGTCAATACGATCGGCGTGACGGACAGGGGCTGGCGCGATGACGCGTACTTGCCCTTCGGCGTCGCGAAGGCCTGCACGCGGATCAGGTAGTCGCCGCCGGCCAGGGTCGCGGCGGTGGAGACCGCATCTTCCTCCAGCGAGCCGAGGGGCATCCAGCCGTCGCCGCGGTCGCCGTCGGCATTGAAGCCGACCGCCATGAGGTTGGCGTTCCAGTGGAGCTTCCGGCTGGGCGCGATTTCGGTGGGGATCGCCTCGTCGAGGATGCGATGGGCCGCGGTCAGGTACTTTTCGAGCAGGACCGGCGAAAGCGAAAGGACATCGCTGATGTTGTCGAAACCGTAGCCGGAATTGTCCGCCGGAAAATCGTCCGCCGGCTGGAAGTTGATGCCGATCAGATCGCGAATGGAGTTGTTGTATTCGGCCCGATTGAGCCGGTGAATGGTGACTTGGCCGGGGTCCGGATTGGCCGGATCCAAATGGAACAGCTCCCGCTCGATCCAGCCGGTGATGGCGTCGCGCTCGGCCTGAGTGGGTTGCAGGTCCGCCTCGTCGGAGGGCATCTCCTCGGAATGGACCCGGTCCAGCACCGTTTCCCAGGTCTTGGCATCCTGATGGATCGCCGCGACCGTTTGATCGTGGTCGAGTTGGATATCGCCTTTGTGCTTCCCGTTGCCGTGGCACTCGTAGCAGTACTTCTGGATCAGGGGCTGGACGTTGGCCTGGAACGCGGCCGTGGGGTTTGCGAGCACCGGGCCGGCGACCGCCGCAGGCAGCCCGGCCACGCCGAGGGCGCCCAAAAGCGGCAGTAAGTGGCGGAAAGGCAGTGGGTTTGCGCAAGGCGTCAACGCCATGGGGTCAGAAGAGAGGGGAAACGGGGTAATGGCTGCGGGGGTACGCCGGCGGCCGCGTCGGCCGAGGCAATGGATACTAAGGAGCTTAACGCACGCCCAAGGCAAATGTTGCTTTGATTCCAGGGCGCGCAAGCGCTGTTTTTGGCCGCCTTTCCCGGTGGGGCACCCTAGACGAGCAGCAAACCGAGTTGCCGGGCGAGGGCGTGTCGGCGGATGCCGTAAAAAGCGGCCAATTCGCGGATGCGCGCCGCCCGGGCCGGGTCGCCGCGGGGATGGGCCTTGACCGCGGAAATCAGCAGATTTTTGGCGGTGTGTTCGGTGGAAACAAATTCCACCACCCGCGTCCGATAGCCAGCCCACTCCAGCAATTCGGCGCGCAGGCTATCCGTGACAAACTCGGCTTGGCGTTCCTGAAAAATCCCGTGCCGGAGCGCCCCGGCCAGCACGGGCGGGGCCGTCAGCTGGGGCCGCAGCTCCTTCTGGCAGCAGGGCGCGACGACGATCAAAGTCGCCCCGGCGGCGATGCCCTTGGCCAAGGCGTCGTCCGTCGCGGTGTCGCAGGCGTGCAGGGCGATCAGCACATCGAGGTTTTCCAGCTCGGTCTCGGCAATCGTGCCGGCGGAAAATTCCAGCTGCGGGGCGAACCCGTGCTCGGCCGCGGCCCGGCGGCACAGTTCGACCAGTTCCGGCCGCGCCTCGATGCCGCGGACGTGGGCTCCGGCGCCGAGCAGCGCGCTCACCGCAAAGGTGAGGTAGCCCTTGCCGCTGCCCATGTCGACCACCTCGATCGGCGCCGCGAGGCTGGTCTCGGCCATCAGGTGTTGGAGCAACTCGGCAAATTTCTGGATTTGCCGGAATTTTCCCGCCATGGCCTCCTGCGGCTGACCGTGGGCATTGGTGACGCCCAGGGCGCGCAGCCAGGGGGCGTCGGCGGCGATCGGGTGCGCCTTGGGTTGGTCGTGGGCGGCCGGCACCGGCGCCGGGCGCCGGGCGGCGGTGACTTTGAGGCGGGCCGGGCCCTCCGGGGTGCTTTCCAGCTGGGCGGTCTGGGCCGCGGTGAACAGGTGCGCGTCCAGGAAATCGGCGCCGATCAAGGCGGCGAGCAGCGGCAGGGCCTCGTCCGGCCGATGGTTTTTCGTCACATCGCGCGTGGCATGGCGCCAGAGAAAACTCAGGTGGGGACCCCGCTTTAGCGCCACGGCGCGCACGAACAGGTTGCGCAAGGTCGGGTCGGCGCCCCGGTAGCGGCCCAAGGTGAGCTTGATCAGGCCGCCGTCCGCCACGGCGGCCCGCAGCAGCGCCAAAAATCGTTCCCGCGCGTCGGCCATGCCGGAATCTCGCTCAATTCCCGGACGGGGTCAACGTCACCGGCGGCACATAAAAGTCCACGAAGGAACGCTTCCACCAATTCCCGCTCTCCGCGTGTTCGGCCGGCGTGGTGAACTCATAGAGATAGCGGACGATGCGCACGTACCGCGGCGGATGGATTGGGAATGGATTGACCGCGAAGAGCCGCAGGACCTCGGGCGTGCCTTGGAGCAAATGGGCGCACAGGCCTTCGATCCAGGGATTGTCGGGGGCCGACTCCAGGGCGGCGAACCACAGCTGCCAGTCCAGCCGGGGCTGAAAGGGCGCGACGAAGTCGGGCGGCCGGGCGAGGTCGCCGGGCAGGTGCGGCAATTCGTACGACTTCCATTCTCGGCCATCGTCGCTCCCCTGAATGATGAGCTGGGGCCGCGTGGTGGTCATCACGGCGAAGAGCCCGTAATTGTTCAGGCTGCGAAACGGGACCTCCGCCGCGACCAGGCGCTGCGCCCAAACCTGGCCCGCGGGGGGCAGGCCAAATCTCAGGGCGGCCTCGAGAACCGTGAAGGCCACGACCGCCACCGCGATCGGCGCCAGTCCGCGTGGGCTCCCGGGCGGGCCCGCGGCCGCGCCGCGCGGCCAAACGGGCCAGCGCTCCGGCCAGCGGCCCCAGACTGCGTCGTCCAGCGCGAGCATGCCCAGGGCCACCGTGAGCACATTGAAAAAAGTGTAGTTGCCGGTGAGGAAGATCGCGACCTGCAGGGCGATCAGCGCCGCCGCCCCGGCGCGGCGCCAGCGGGGACGGCCCCAGAGAGTCCAGGGGGCCAGGAGTTCAATGGCAAACATCGCCGTGCACGTGCCGCGCTGAATCCAGTCGGGGAGGTGGTCGGCGTACCAGGCGAAGGGGGTGGGCAGCGGCTGAGTATGGTAGTGGAAAGAAAGGGCGCTCAGGTCTCTCCAGGTGGGGTCGCCGCTCGCCAGCTTGACCAACCCCGACATCAGCATCAGGCGGAAGAGCAGCCAAAGGAGCAGCCAGCGGGCGAGCCGGGGCGGATCCGCCCGCCGCCAGCCGGGGAGCCACGACCACGGCGCGATCCAAATCGCCAGAAACGTGGTTTCGAGGAGGAGCGCATCCCACTGGTAGTCGAAGAAGAGCGGCCCGGAGCCGGCCAGGGAAAGCGCGTCGACCCACAGCAAAGCGAGGCAGATGGCCGGAGCGATGCCCGCGAACAGCAGCACGGAAAGGCCCATGCCGGCGGCGGCCATCCAAGGCAGCGCCCGCCCCGGGCCCAGCCACCAGCAAAGGGAGGGCCACTGCCAGTAGGCGGCGACACCGTAGTGGGCGCGCACCGCGGCGAACAGGTTCCCGGCCGGAGTGATCCCGTGCGGGCCGACCAATCCCGGCGCCTGTTGCGCATACGACACGAACGCAATCAGGTGGACTACGGCCAGGAGCCGCAGAAACAGCCAGGCGCCAAAACCAAATTGCCGGTCGCGCCCGTTCATGGCCGCCGGGCGAGGGCCCGTCGGGCCGGCTCGTTCGCCGGGTCCAGGCGGAGCGCGTCGGCATAGGCCGTGCGGGCGGCCAGCGCGTCGCCCTTCTTCTCCCAGAGCGTGCCGAGGAGATAGGCCACCGTCGACTCGCCCGGGGCATCCATCGGCGGAATCTCCCGCTGGCAGCGCTGGAGGGCCGCGATGCCGTCGTCCACCTGCCGCCCGGCGCCGGCCAGCGAGGCGCCGCGGCCGACTTCAAAGAGCAGCCGATAGTCGTCGGGGTAGCGCGGCAGGGCGGCGAGCGCGAGCGCGAGGGCCCCCGGGTAATCCTTGGCCGTGCGCCGCAAATAGATGGCCGCCAGCGCGCCGCGCCGCGGATCCCGCCGGAGGATTTCCGCGGCCTGGGCCTCCGCCTTGGCCTTGTCCCCCAAGGGCCAGGGCGCTTCCCGGTAGAAACGCATCAGGCCCTCCCGGCCGCCCACATCGTTCGGATCCAGCTGCAGCGCCTTTTCCATCAGATCGCGGCCCCGCACCGCCAGGCCGTATGACCAATGCAGGTCGGCCAATTCGAGGCAGTTGCCGGCCAGGTCGGCCACGAATTCCGGATTGTCAGGGGCGAGGGCGGCCGCCTGCTCCAGCCACGGCTTGGCCGCATCCCTCGCCTGCGGGTCGCCGCGCTGGCGCAGGCACATGCCCATCAGATGCTGGGCCTCCGCATTGCCGGGTTCGCGGGCGATCACCGGCGCGAGGGCGGCCGCCGCCGCCGCGTAGTCTTGGGCGCGGTAAAGGCGCGCCGCCGCTGCCATCGGGGTCTCGGCCCGGAGGACGGGCAGCAAAGCGGCGAGGAAAATGAGGCCAAAGCGGATCACGGCAGCGGCTGCCAGCTTGCACGCGTCCGGTCCGCGGCGGAATCAAAATCCCCGGGGCACCGGGGCCTCACTCGTAGCGGAGCGCCTCGATCGGGTCGAGCTGCGCGGCCTTGCTGGCCGGATAATAGCCAAAGCCCACCCCCACGGCGCCGCTGAAAAGAAAGGCGGCCGCGATGGCGACGGTCGAGATCAGCGTCGGCATATGCTCGATCTGCGAGAGAAATTCGGCGAGGCCGACGCCCAGGAGGATGCCGAGGGTGCCTCCCATCAGGCTCAGCACGACCGCCTCGATCAGAAACTGCATCCGAATATCGCTGCCGTGCGCACCGACCGCCATGCGGATGCCGATCTCGCGGGTGCGCTCGGTGACCGAAACCAGCATGATGTTCATGATGCCGATGCCGCCGACCAGGAGGGAAACGCCGGCGACTGACCCGAGCAGAAAGGTCATCGCCCGGTTCGTGGCATTGGCCGCGTCGGCGATCTCCTGCTGGTCGCGCACGGTGAAATCGTCATCGCGTCCCTGGGTGATGTGGTGGCGGTCACGCAGGAGGTTGGCGATGTCCTGCTCGGCGGCCGGCATCCGGCTGGCGGTGCCCGACTGGACATTGATGAAGGGCAGGAACGACTGGCGCGAGAAGCGCTTCATCGCGCTCGTGTAGGGAATGATCACGACATCGTCCTGATCGCTGCCTTGCAGGGAGAAGCCCTTGGCCACCAGGACCCCGAGGATCTTAAAAGGCAGATTGCGCAGGCGGATCGTCTTGCCCACCGGATCGCCGTCCGGAAACAGATTGTTGACGATCGTCTGGCCGACGATGCAGACCTTGCCGTCGCCGCGCACGTCCTGATCGGAAAACATGCCCCCGGCGGAGAGCGGCCACTGGCGCATCGCCAAATAGTCCTCGCTCTCGCCCATGATGTTCGTGCTCCAGTTGAGCCCGTTGGCCAGCACCTGGGAATGGCCCCGCACCTCCGGGCTGACCCCGATGACGTCGTGCACCTCGGCCTTGATCGCCGCGGCATCCTCAATCGTGAGCGTGCCGGCCCCGCCGTAGCCGCTGCGGGCTCCGGCGGCATTGGCGCTGCCGGCGAAGACCAGGATGATGTTCTGCCCGAGGCTGGCAATCTGGGCTTCGATCCGGGCCTGGGCCCCATCGCCGATGCTCACCATGGCGATCACGGCGCCGACGCCGATGATGATGCCGAGGGCGGTCAGGATCGAGCGCATCTTGTTGCGCCGCAGAGCGCGCAAGGCGACGAAAATGGTGGCGAAGAAACGCATGTCGCGGCGTGGGTCAGGAGGTCGTCAGCTTGGCGGCGGTCTCGGCTTCCCGCAGCCGCCGCAGTTCGTCCTCGGCGATGGAGCGATTGGCAATCCGCACGTCGTTGACGAGCACCCCGTCGCGGAGGATGAGATTGCGTTTGCAGTAGTGGGCGACGTCGAGCTCGTGGGTCACCATCACGATCGTGATGCCTTCGTTGTTGAGCTTTTGAAACACGCCCATCACCTCGATCGAGGTCTTGCTATCCAGGTTGCCCGTGGGTTCGTCGGCGAGCAGCACCTGGGGCTCGTTGACCAGGCCGCGGGCGATGGCGGCGCGCTGCTGCTGGCCGCCGGAGAGCTGGCTGGGAAAGTGGTCGGAGCGGTTCGCCAGCCCCACGATGCTGAGGCAGTGCATCGCGCGTTCGCGCATTTTTTCCCGGGTGATCTTCCGGCGGCCGTACATCATGGGCAGCTCGGTGTTCTCCAGGGCGGTCGTGCGCGCGAGGAGATTGAAGCCCTGAAAGACGAAGCCCAGCTTCTTGTTCCGGATGTCGGCCAGCTCGTTGCGGTCCAAATCGGAAACATCCGTGCCGTCGAGGAGGTAGCGGCCGCTCGTCGGCCGGTCGAGGCAGCCGAGCAGATTCATGAGGGTCGACTTGCCGGAGCCGCTCGCCCCCATCAGCGCGACGAACTCGCCCTGCTCGATGTCGATCGAGACCCCGCGCACGGCGTGCACTTTCACTTCGCCGGAGTCGTAGACCTTGTGAATGTTTTCGAGTTTGACGACGGTGCTCATGAATCGAGGGAAACGCGCGGAAAGCGGAGAGAGCCGGAGCGCCGCTCAGAATCGGCCGATGCCGGCGGGACCGCCCCGGCCACCGCCGCCGCCGCCACCGAAGGGACTGGCGCCCGCCGGCGCGCCGCTGGATCCGAGATCGTTAATGCCCGTAATCACCTGGTCGCCCTCATGGAGCGCGGAACTAAAGACTTCGGTGTTGGCCCCGTCGGTGATTCCGATTCGCACGCGGATCAAATCGGGCGGGGTGCCCGGCAGCGCCCCGGCGGCCAGCCGGTAAAGATTGCGGAAGACCGGCGCGTCACCCGTGCCGCCGGCCGGCCGGTTGCCGCCGCCGAACATGCGATCGGGCAGTTCGACGCCCTTGGCCTTGGCGAGTTCCTCCAGCTTCTGGCGCATCTCGGCCGATGGGGGCCCGCTGCCGCGGGTATAGCCGGCTTCCTGCATGATCTCTCCGAAAATCTTGCGCCGCTCTTCGGGGCTCAACTGCTTTGCCGGCGCGGCGGGAGCGCTGTCGCCAGCCTTGGCCATCGCCGGATCGGCGACCGGGTTGACCGCGATGCCGTCGGGCATCCGGAAGCGCAGCGCGCCATTGGGCACGCGCAGGACGTCTGACTTGCGGGTGACGACGACCGATACGTTGGCCGTCATGCCCGGCTTCAATTTCAGGTCCGCATTCGGCACCTTGATCATCACGTCATAGATCACGACGTTCTGCTGGGTCTGCGGCGCATTGCGCACCTGGTAGACTTCGCCGCGGAACGGCCGATTGGGGTAGGCATCGACCGAGAAATCGACCTCCTGGCCGATCTCGACATTGCCGACGTCGGCCTCGGCCACCGAGGCGTCGATTTGCATCTGGGTCAGATCGTTGCCGATCTCGAACAGGGTCGGGGAGCTCAGGGTCGCCGCGACCGAATTGCCGACGTCGATGTTGCGGGAAATGATCATGCCGTCCATCGGCGAAATGATCCGGCAGTAGGAGAGATTGGTGCGTGCCGTCTCCAGGGTGGCGGTCTTGATCTCCACCTGGGCCTGCGCTTCGGCCAGCAGCGCGGCCTGGGTGTCGTAGTCCGATTGGGCGATCAGATTCTTGGCGAGGAGCTCCTGATCGCGCTGCAGCGTGACCTTCTGCAACTGGGCGTTGGCCTCGGAATTCGCCAGATCGCCCTCGGCCGACTTGACTTGGGCCTCATAGGCGGTCGGCAACAAGGTCGCCAGCAGGTCGCCCTTCTTCACCTTGGCATTGAAATCGGTGTACCAGGCGGTGATGTAACCGGAGATCTGGCTGCTGACGAGCACGTCGAGGAGCGGCTTGATCGTGCCGGCGGCGGTGACCGTTTGCACGATTTCGCCCTTGGTGACCGTGGCCGGGTAGAATTCCGGCCCTTTGACCCGATGGCCCTGCCAATAGTACCAGCCGCCGCCGGCGGCGCCGAGGAGGACCAGAAGGGTGATGATGCCGGAGTAGCTGCGCGATTTGGCCATACGGGAGTTTAAAATATGCGGGAACAGGCGGCGGGTCCGGTGGGAGCGCCCGAGGCCGGTTCGGCCTGTGGTTGGTCTAGACGCGCCGACGCCTGAAAGGTGACGGAATTTTTGCCGAAAATCCGGCGCTGAGCTAGGATGCGTTGCCGGCGGCGGCGAACGCGCGCTTCAATTCGGCCGCGACGTTGGGGGGCACGAAGTGCGAGACATCGCCGCCGTATTTGGCCACCTGCTTCACCAGGGAGGAGCTGGTGTAGCTGAAGAGCTCGTTGGGCATCACAAAAATGGCCTCGATCCGGTCCTGGAGGTGCCGGTTCATCAGCGCCATGTTGAACTCGAATTCAAAATCGGACAGCGCCCGCAAGCCGCGGATGATGGCATCGGCCTTCTGGGCCACGGCAAAATCGACCAGCAGCCCGCTAAATTCCGTCACATCGACGTGCGGCAAGTGGGCAAGGTTCGGCCGGATCATCGCCAGCCGCTGCTCCGGCGAGAAGAAAGGCGCTTTCCCCGGATTGGTGGCGACGGCCACCGTCACCCGGTCGAACAGGCGGGCGGCCCGGGCCAGGACATCGAGGTGCCCATAGGTGATCGGGTCGAAGGTGCCGGGGTAAATACAGTGGCGCATGAGCGGAAGACGGAGCCTGGCAGAAGAAAGCCCGGCGCGCAATCTCCCTTCCGCACTTGCGTTCGCCGGTCCGCAGGTTGTGGTTACCCCTCCGTGGTCCGCGCATGAATCTGCCCAACACCATCACGCTTTCGCGCATTCCGCTGATGTTCGTCATCGTCGGGCTGATGTACTGCGATTTCCCCGGGGCGGCCTCTCTCGCGTTCCTACTCTTCATCGCCGCGGCGATCGGCGATTGGCTCGACGGCTACATCGCCCGCAAACAGGGCTTGGTCACGACGTTCGGCAAGCTGATGGACGCGCTCACCGACAAGATCATGGTCATGGGTTTGGTGATCGCGATGGTCGGCAATACGCGGCACGACCTGCCGGTCTTCCTGGCGCTGATCACGCTAGTGCGGGAGTTCCTGGTGACCGGCATGAGGATGGTCGCCGCGGCCAAGGGCGTGATCGTGGCGGCCGACGGCGGGGGCAAGTCGAAGACAATCACCCAATTGATCGCGCTGGGGTTCCTCCTGGCGGCCCCGATGGTCGGGCGGGATTGGGCCCGGCTCGCCGGCGCGGACCTCAGCCGCGCCGATGCGGTCGTCCAGGCGATTGGCCAGTGGATCTTTTATCTGGGTACGGTCCTCGCCGTCTGGTCGGGATGGCGCTATGTCGACCGGAACCGGGGCGTCGTCTTCGCTGGGGCGGACCGATGAGGCTCGCGCAGCCGATCTGGCCGCGGTTTCTCCCTACGCGCACGGTGGTCGGCTGGGCCACGCTCGGCCCGATCGGCCGGCGCCTGCCGGCGCCCGGCACCTGGGGTTCGCTCGCCGGGTGCATTTATTTCTTCGTCGTTTTTTTTCATCTCTCGGCGCTGCAAAATCTGCTCCTGAGCGCGCTGGGCGGGTATGTGGCGGTGGCCTTTTGCGGTGAGGCCGAGTTCCGCCTGGGCCGGAAGGATCCGGGCGAAGTGATCCTGGATGAATTCGTCGCCATGCCGCTATGTTTCCTCGGCTTTCGCGGCCTGGACGGCCCGACCCCTGTCTGGATGATGTCGGCCCTGCTCGGCGGCGGCTTTGCCCTCTTTCGGTTCTTCGATATTCTGAAGCCGTTTGGGATTCGGCGGATTCAAGACCTGCCCAGCGGGTGGGGCGTCGTGCTCGACGACACGGCGGCCGCGTTCGCCACGTGCCTGGTGCTGCACGGGGCCAAGTGGCTTTGGCTCTGGCACCACGGTTAGCAGGGGTCAGGCCGCGGAGAGTGCGGTTAACCGCGTTATCCGCGGCCTGACCCCCTCCAGCTAAGGCAGCGCCTGCAGGTGCTCCACTGGCACTTTCACCAGCAAGCCCTGGCGCAGCACGTCGACGGACAGCACGATGCCCGACGGATTGGCCGGATCGTCGACGAAGCCCTCGAGTCCGTGCAGCGGACCACCCACGACGCGCACGCGGCGCCCGCGGACGAGAAGGGGAAGGAGGGTCAGTTCGTAGCCGGAGGCGACCATGGCCCGCACCTGCGCCAGCTGGGCGAGGAAGGAGGCCTCGTCGGCAACCGGGATGGCGCGGGCCAGGAGATCCTGCTGGTAGATGCGCGCTTTGCGCTCGAGGACGACGCGGGCAAAGACGTAGCCGGGAAACAGCGGCTTGCTGAAGCGCTTGGTCTGCTGCGCATAGTGGCGCACGCTGGCCGTGAGGGGCAGATAGTGTTCGACTCGCTCGGCCGCGAGCAGCGCGGCAAACTTCTTTTCGCAGCGCGGCTTGGTGTGGCAGACAAACCAGGCTTCGCCCGGCGGGGTCGGCGACCCGGCGGCCGGCGGCGCGGCAGGAGACAGTTCCGCGGCCGCCATGCGCTCAGGCCAGCAGGAGGAAGCGCACCGCGGCGCGGTAGCCTTCGAGACCCAGGCCGCTGATCACGGCGAGGCAGGCGGGCCCCGTCAGGGACTTGTGGCGGAATTCCTCGCGCTTGTAGATATTGGAGATGTGCACCTCGACCGCCGGCAGATGCGCGCCCAGGAGCGCGTCGCGAAGCGCGACGCTAGTGTGGGTGAGGGCTCCGGGATTGATCACCAGGGCCGACGCCTTGGCGTCGGTCAGCTGCGCGATCCGGTCGATCAGTTCGCCCTCATGGTTGGATTGAAAGAAGACCAGCTCGGCGACGGCGCCAAATTCCGTCCGCAGGGATTTTTCCAAATCGGCCAGAGTGGCCTGCCCGTAGATCTCCGGCTCGCGTTTGCCGAGGCGGTCGAGATTCGGGCCGTTGAGGATGGCGATCGTCTTCATTCCAGGAGCTACCATTCCCGAGGGGGCCGGGAATTTAAAGCGGATTCTCGGTCGCGATGAACGTCCAGGGGAGCCCAAACTTGGCGCTCAACTCGGCCGCCAAGGCCCGGACCCCGTGGACTTCGGTGGCATAATGCCCGCATAGATAGAGATTGAGCCGCTCCTCCTGGGCGCGGTTGAAGTGCTCCTCCCGCAGTTCGCCGGTGACCAGGGTGTCGACCCCGCTCAGCGCGGCCATGGCGCTATTGCCGCTGCCGCTGCAGAACGCGACCTCGGCCGGATACTCGGCGCCAAACTCAATCGCGATCACGCGGGGGTACAGGCCTTCGAGGCGGCTGCGCAACACCGCCCGGGATTCCTGGTTGGGGGCAATCGTGCCGATCGGACCGCCGGGATTGGGCATCCAGCCGCGGGTGGGGACCAGGCCCAGCTGGCGGGCGAGCAGCGCGTTGTTGCCGATCTCCGGATGGGCGTCGAGGGGCAGATGGCTGGAGTAAAGGGCGCAGTCGCCCTGGATCAGCGTCGCCACCCGGTCGTACGCGGCGCCGGTCAGCGGCCGGGGCATGTCCCAGTACATGCCGTGGTGCACGAGCAGAAAATCGACTCCGGCCGCCACCGCGCGGCCGAACGGCACCACGCCCGCGTCGACGGCCGCGCCGATCTTGGTTACGCGGCCGCTGTTGGCCATTTGCAGGCCGTTCCAGGCGCCCGGCGCGTCGGGAAATTCGGCCCGCCGGGTGCGGGTTTCGCAGTAGGCGACCAGATCGGTAAGCGTGGGCATGGGCGTTAGCCTGAATATTTCATGAAGCCCGGGCAAATCTCTCTGGAATCGGCGGGCAGAAAGTTCCTTAGGCTCCCTTGATGGCCAAAATGGCCACCGGCGGTCGCCTTCGGCCCTTTCTGCTCCACCGCTTCCAGAGATCTTTGCCTCGGTTTCATGAAATATTCAGGCTAGGCCGGCTCCAGCCGGCAACTATGTGCGCTAAAGCCTGCGCCAAAACTCACGAGCCAAAAATCACCGTCCGGCCCGGGCGCCGCCGTCCGCAAGGTCTCCTCCAAAGCGAAAAGGACCGACGGGCTGCTCATGTTGCCATAATCCCGCAGGACACGCGTGCTGGCCTCGAGCGAGTAGCCCGGTAGCGCGCCGCCGAGGGCGGCGATGACATCGACGCCGCCCCCATGCGTCACGACCCGGCTGACGGGGCGGGACCCGCGCCCGGCCCACAGGCGCCCGACCGCGCCGGCCGCCAGATCGGGCACCGACCGGTCCAGGAGATTGCGCAGTTTGCCCTCGCGCAGTTCGAAGCGCAGCTTGTCCCGCTCAGCCGGCAGATGCAGCGTTTGAAAATTTGCGCAGCGCAGGCCCCGGCCGCCGGGCTGCCCGCGCCACACCGTGGCCGCGGCCCCGTCGGCAAACAGGCAGGCGCTGATCAAGACGCCGGGGTCGTCGTCGAGGTAGAAGGCGGCCGAACAGATCTCGACCGCGACGCAGGCGACGAGCGCGTCGGGCCGGGCGGCCAGGAGATGGCTGGCCGACCGCAGGGTGGGGATGGCGGCGCCGCAGCCCAGGCCGACCAGATCCTGGAGGTAAGCGTCCGGCCGCAGGCCCAGTTGTTCGGCCACATAGCTGCTGACCCCGGGGCAGAGGTACCCCGTGCACGTGCAGATGAGCAAGGCATCCAATTCCTCCGGCCGAGCGCCCGCCGCAGCGAGGGCCCGCTGGAGGGCCGTCCCCGCCAGCGCCGGGGCCGCCGATCGAAAGGCGGCGTTCAGCTGGTCGGGCGCCAAATCGAAAACACCCGCAATATCCGGGACCGCGAAATGCCGGCGGGCGATCCCGTGGTCGCCCTTCAGAATGCTGTGCAGAATCAGCCGGGAGCGCTTGTGCAGGCGCTGTTTGCTGGAGGAGCGGTCCACGAGGTCCCAGCACTCGGCCTGGCTGTACGATTGATCGGGAACGGCGGTGGCGAGGGCGTGGAGAAACATGGGGAGGCGGGAGAAATTCAGGGGCGGCGCCAGGCGATCAGCCGATAGGCGCCGAGGGTCGTCTCCTGGGAGGTCCACAGCCAGGCCGCGGGGTCCAGGCCAAGCGCCCGGGGCAGATCGTCGCCCAAAAAGCCGCTGCCGATGCTGACGTGCGCGTCGTGCCGGCTCACGTAATTGGCGCCAAGCAGCGGCAGGAAAATGCGGCACAGGAGCTGAGCGTGCCGCCGCCGCGCCGGTTCGGAGAAGAGGAGAAGCCGGGGGCCGCCCGCCAGTTGCCGGCCGAGGGCCGCGAGTTCGGCGGGGCCGAACTGATGCAGGATCAGGTTCCCGATCACGACGGGGTAGCGGCCGAAGTTGCCAAAGGCGCGCAGGTCCGTCTGGTGCCAGCCGCATTGGGCCGGCCAACTGGCCGGGCGCGGCCACAGGTCGAGCCCGTCGCAGGGGAGGCCCCGGGCGGCGAGCGCCGACCCCAATTCGCCGGTGCCCGCGCCCAATTCCAGCACGGCCTCGCCGGGCCGGACCCGGCGGGCCAATTCCCGGCTGAACCAGGGGGTGCGGCCCATCAGGCGATTGATCACCCGAAGGTCGCGGCGATTGTGCCGGGCCGCCGGATCGTCGGGGGCGAGCGAATCCAGAAGCTCAGGCTGGAGCGTGCGTTGCATCGGCGAGTGCAGGGTTGCCCAGACCGCCGGCCCTGTCCAGAGTTCGCGTCCGATTCCATGAAAAAATCCGATCATCCCGTCGATCTGATCGCAGACGCCGCGAAAAAATTCCCGCACCGGCCGTCTTGGGACGAGTATTTCATGGCGACCGCGGTGCTGATTTCGACCCGCTCGAACGATCCGCGGCTGCGGGTGGGCTGCGTCGTCGTGACCGGGGGCGCCCGCAAGCACCGCCTGGTTGCGGCCGGCTACAATGGATTTCTGCCGGGCACCCCGCACGTCTCGCGCCTGCGCGACGGCCACGAACAGGCCACGGTGCATGCCGAGCAGAACGCGGTGGCCGACGCCGCTCGCCGCGGCAGTTCGGTGGAGGGCTGCGTCGCCTACGTGACCCATTACCCCTGCATCCACTGCGCCAAGATTCTCGCCGCGGCGGGGATTTCGGAAATCAAGTACCGCTCCGAGTACCGCAACGATCCCTTGGTTGGCCCGCTCTTGGACGAAAGCGGGGTCAAAATCGTGAAACTATGATCCCATTTATTGCACTATCCTGACGGGCACCCCAAGGTCCCACCGGTTCACCATGCGGGAAGACATCCATCGCACTCAGGATTCGCTCACGGGCTCCCTGCTGCTCGCCCATCCGGGGCTGCGTGACCAGAATTTCAAGCGCACCGTGGTGCTCATGACTTCCGATGGCGCCGAGGGGGCGATCGGCGTGGTGCTGAACCGGCCGCTCAACCGGCGCTTGGGTGATTTGGGCGGGGAGTTTGCCCTGAGCCCCTTGTCCGGGATTGCGGTGTTTCAGGGCGGCCCGGTCCAGACCGAGCAGCTCATTTTGGCCGCATGGAAGCGCCAGGCCCACGGATTTCAGCTCCATCTGGGGATCGAACCGGCGGCCGCGATCAATCTACTCGATCAGAAGAATGTGCATGTCCGGGCCTACTTCGGCTATGCCGGCTGGTCGCCCGGACAGCTGAAAAATGAGCTGAAGCAGAACACCTGGATTGTGGCCGACGCGCCGACCGATCTTTTCGAGCGGCCGGGCGACGCGACGCTCTGGCGCAACGCCCTGGGCCGCGAGGGTTTGGAATGGCGCCTGCTCGCCGATGAGCCCGAGGAAACGGACCGGAATTAATTTGACAGGGGCTGGGGGGTACTCTGTTTTAAACCATTTATGAAAGTTGTGTCCTCCATCAAATCCGCCAAGAAGCGGCACCCCGATTGCCAAGTGGTTCGCCGCCGCGGCAAAATCTACGTGATCAACAAGACCGACCCGCGTTACAAGGCGCGGCAGGGCTGATAGTTAACTCCTAATCGCCGTGAAAGCCGAAGGCCATCCCACTCTCAATAACGTCTGCTTCCTAGACGTCGGTACGGGCAAGCGTTTCTTGACGCGCTCGACAATGAAATCCGCCCGCAAAGAGACCATCGACGGCGAGGAATACTTCGTCGTGATTCGCGATATCACCATGGACTCGCATCCGGCTTATACCGGCGAAAAGCGCCTGGTCGACACGGCCGGACGGGTGGAAAAGTTCACCACGAAGTTCAAGCGCGTTTCCAACAACGTTTCGCCGAAGAAATAAGCTTTGGCGTTCCGCGAGGCTGACTCGCCCCTTGCCCGCCCGCGCCTCCGGCTTCGGCGGGCTTTTTGTTTTCTAAAACCGTTGCCTCGCCCGCGGGGGATCGCTTCGGTGCCAAGCCTGTGAACCTCATTTGCTTCGACTGTGACAGCACGCTCAGCGCGATTGAAGGGATCGACGAGCTGGCCCGTGTGCGCGGACCCGAGATCTTTGCGCAGGTGGAGGCGATGACCACCGATGCCATGAACGGGTTATTGCCGGTCGAGGCGGTCTTTGGCCGGCGGCTGGAAATCATCCGGCCGCGGCGCGCCGATGTGGCGGCGGTCGGTCAGCGTTATGTGGAGACGGTCGAACCGACTGCCCGGGCGACGGTGACGGCCCTGCGGCGGGCGGGCTGGCTCCCCGTGATCGTGAGCGGCGGCTTTACCCCGGCGATCCGGCCGCTCGCCGACTGGCTCGGCATAGCCCGCGTGGAAGCGGTGGACCTGCATTTTTCGCCGGACGGGGATTATGTCGGTTTTACCGCGGATTATCCGACCACCCGTTCGGGCGGGAAACCGGAAGTGATCCGGCGCCTGCGCCGCGAACTGCAGCCCACGCGGGTCGTGATGGTGGGAGACGGCGTCAGCGATTTGGAAGCGAAGCCGGAGGTCGACCAGTTTGTCGGCTTCGGTGGGTATGTCACCCGGAGCCGGGTGAAGGCGGAGGCCGCAGTGTTCATCCAAGCCCTGGCCGAATTGATGCCGCTGCTGGCTCCCGAGATGACATGAAGCCGACAGGTTAGCGCACTTTCGCGCGGCCTTTCGGCGTTATGTCATCTAGCCCGTGATCAGGGGGTGGCCGCGAACACGTACACCCCCATGTCCCCTTCGCCCTGCGCGTTGAGCCGGCGGGCCCAGCGGCGGTAGCGCACGCGGGTCGCCCGGTTCGGCCGCGGTGCCCGCAGCGATGGGATATCCTGGGCATAGCTCTCGCTCATTAGGAATGAGGGTTCGCCGCCATCGAAGCCCGAGCGGAGCAGCCGCAACCCGGCCTGCCGGGCCAGGCCCTCCATGCCGCGCACGCTGGGCACCACGAGGTGGCGCGGCGCGTCCAGGTTGTACCAGTGCGCGCCGTATTTGCGGTGAATGTAGCTGCCGGCGACCGGCACGCGCACCAGCAACCGGCCGTTTGGCTCCAGGATTTCGCGAGCGCGGGCCAGGGCCAGCACCGGATCGGCCAAATGCTCCAGCACATGGTGCATCATCACCAGGTCATAGCGCTCCCCTTCGGGCGGCCGTTCCGAGCGCAGGATTTGAAAACCGGGCTCCGTGACTTCCATCGGCGCATAGGGATCGGCCCCGCAGAGATGAGTGAAGCCGGCGCTCTGCATGCGGCGCAGGAGCGTGCCGCTGCCGCAGCCCAGATCGAGGATCCGGGCGTCGAGTCCGATCCGGCAGATCCGCATCCATTGATAGAAGGCATGCCGGCGGTAGGAGAGCCCCTGGGCGGTCAGCCGGGCGATGGGGTCGGGCGAGGCGATCAGCCAGCGGGTGAGCAGGCGCCGGGCCCACGGGACGGCCGGTGGGTGGGAGGGCAGCACCTTGAACGAATAGTAGTCCGCGGGATAAAAGCGGGACAGGTCGGCGGGCGCTTCGGCGATGAAAAGGGTGCCGCACCGGGGGCATTCCCGATATTTGAATTCCTCGCGGGTGCCGAACTGCATCTCCCGGACGCCAAAGACGCGAAACCCCTCCGTGCAGCCGCAGGCCGGGCACGCGATGGCAGAGGGGGAGGGCGAATCCATCCACTCACGATCTTGGCGTTCGAGGGCAAGAAGCAAGCCCGGGACTTGCTCCAACGTTTGACTGGCATCTCATTAGGGGGTGCTTTTCACGCTTAATTCGGACTATCAGCCGACCGGCGACCAGCCGCAGGCCATCGAGAAGTTGGTGGCCTCGGTGCGGGCCGGCAACGCGGCCCAGACGCTCGTGGGCGTCACCGGCTCGGGCAAAACCTTCACCATGGCCAACGTGATCGCCCAGTGTGAACGGCCGACCCTGATCATTTCCCACAACAAGACCCTGGCGGCGCAGCTGTACTCCGAATTCAAGAACTTCTTCCCCCAGAACGCGGTGGAGTACTTCGTCAGCTATTACGACTACTACCAGCCCGAGGCCTACGTGCCGAATAGCGACACTTTCATCGAAAAGGACTCCTCGATCAACGAGGAGATCGAGCGGCTGCGGATATCGACCACCAGTTCCCTGGTGAGCCGGCGCGACGTGGTAGTGGTGGCGAGCGTCTCCTGCATCTACGGCCTGGGCTCGCCGCAGGAATTCAACGCCATGCGGATCCCGCTGCGGCGCGGCGCGGCCCTGGGCCGCAACGTGTTTTTGGAGAAGCTGGTGGACAACCTCTATGATCGGAATGACTTCGAGCTCAAACGCGGGCGGTTCCGCGTCCGGGGCGATGTGGTCGATGTGATGCCCGCCTATCTGGAGCACGGGCTGCGGGTCGAATTCTTCGGCGAGGACGTCGACCGGATCAGCGAGTTCGAGCCGCTCACCGGCGAAGTGCTGCGGGAGCTGGACCAATTCGATCTTTATCCGGCGAGCCAATATGTGACCAGCCGGGGGCGGCTGGAGCCGGCGATCGCGGGGATCAAGACGGAACTGGCCGAGCGGATCGCCTGGTTCGAGGGTCAGGGGCGCTACCTGGAGGCCCAGCGGATCGGAATGCGGACCAACTACGACCTGGAAATGCTCCAGGAAATGGGCTTTTGCAACGGGATCGAAAACTACGCGCGCCACCTCACCGGTCGCCAGCCGGGGGAGCGGCCGTTCTGCCTCATCGATTTCTTTCCGCCGGATTTCATCCTCATGGTCGACGAGAGCCATGCGACGGTCCCCCAGATCGGGGCGATGTACAACGGCGACCTGGCCCGAAAGCGGACGCTGGTCGATTTCGGCTTCCGGCTGCCCTCGGCGCTGGACAACCGGCCCCAGAGTTACGCGGAGTTTCTGCAAATCACGGGCCAGACCCTTTACGTCTCCGCCACCCCCGCGAAGTATGAATTGGAGCGCTCGGCGGTGATCGCCGAGCAGGTCGTGCGGCCCACCGGGCTCCTCGATCCGGAAATCACGCTGCGCCCGACCAAGGGCCAGGTGGAGGATCTGATCGGCGAAGTGCGGGCCGCCGCGGCCAAGGGGGAGCGGGTGCTCGTGACCACGCTCACCAAGCGCCTGTCCGAGGATATCACCAGCTACCTGCGCGAGGCCAAGGTGCGGGTGGAGTACCTCCATTCCGACATCGACGCCATCGAACGCGTGGAGATCCTGCGCAATCTGCGCCTGGGCAATTTCGACGTGCTGGTGGGAATCAACCTCCTGCGCGAGGGGCTGGATCTGCCGGAAGTGGCCCTGGTGGCGATTCTCGACGCGGACAAGGAGGGTTTTCTGCGGAGCGAGACCAGCCTGATCCAGACCGCCGGCCGCGCCGCCCGCCACGAGAAGGGGCGGGTGATTTTTTACGCCGACACGCGCACCGGCTCGATTGAACGGACGCTCGCGGTGACCGCTTACCGCCGGGAGAAGCAGATCGCCTACAATCTGGCGCACGGCATCACCCCGCGGGGCGTCCACCGCCATGCGCAGGCGAGCCTGCACGTGTACGACGGGACCGGGGAGCGGAAGGTAGAGGAGACGGTGAACGACAGCGTTGACGATGTCGCCGCGGTGATCGCCGAACTGGAGGAAGAAATGCAGGAGGCGTCCGGCCGCCTCGAGTTCGAGCGGGCGGCGGTGCTCCGCGATCAGGTACACGCGCTCAAATCGGGCGACTACAAGAAGTCGGCGCCGGCGCCGGCGCGCAGCGACTACCGCTCGGTCAAGCGGCTGAAAAAGCGCTGAGCGCTTCGGCTTACGCCCACTCCGGGGGATTCTGCAACTCGGGCCGCAATACCCCGATGCAGGGCAGATTGCGGTAGCGTTCGGCGAAATCGAGGCCGTAGCCCACGACAAATTTGTCCGGGATTTTGAAGCCCACGAAGTCGGCCTGGAACGGCACCTCGCGCCGGCCCTGTTTGTCGAGCAGGACGCAGACCTTGAGGCTCGCCGGATTCAGTTTCCGAATCAGGCCGTCGACCAACTTCAGCGTCTTGCCCGTGTCGAGAATGTCGTCGATCAGGAGGACATGGCGCTTGGCGATATCCAGCGTCAGGCTGTGTACGATTTGAGGCGTGCCCGCCGATTTGGTCTTTTCGCCGTAACTGGAGATGCGGACGCAGTCCAGGCGCACGGGATTGTCGATTTCGCGCATCAGGTCCGCGGTGAAGAGCACCGCTCCGTTGATGATCGAAATGATGGTGAATTCGCCGTCGCGGTAGGCCTGCTTCAGTTCCTGGCCGAGGCTCTTCACGCGCCGTTTGATCTCCCCTTCGGTGAACAGAACGCTTTCCAAATCGGGGTGAATGGGGGAGACCTTCTTCCTGGTAGGCATGGGCGGAAGCGATGAGCCAGACAAACCGGCTCGCCCAACGCAACCTTCGAAGGGCGCTCGGGTCGCCTAAATCCGGGCCGCAACGCATCGCCGGGCGCCCTTTATCCCGGCATCGGTTCGCCCTCCGGCGCGTCGCGGCCCGGATTCAGGCGGCCCGAGCCCGTTGTAACATGAATTCCTTTGACTCGGCGCAGGCCGAAACCTTGCCTCAGATTCCATACGTCCGCATGGCATGATCTCTATTCGCATTCAGAAGCTTACGAAACGGTTTGGGCCGGTCACCGCGCTGCACGGCATCAATCTGGAGATCAATCCGGGGGAATTGTTTTTTCTCCTCGGTCCGAGCGGTTGCGGCAAGACGACGCTCCTGCGCACATTGGCCGGCTTTTATCTGCCCGAAGAGGGGCAGATTTGGTTCGGGGACCAGGAGGTGACGCGCCTGGCGCCGCACAAGCGCAACACCGGAATGATGTTTCAGAGCTACGCCTTGTGGCCGCACATGACCGTGGCCGAGAACATTGCTTTCGGCCTGGAGCAGCGCAAGGTCTCGAAGGCCGAGATCAAGCGCCGGGTGGGGGAGACCCTGGAGTCGGTGCGGATGAGCGCCTTTGCCGACCGGCGGCCGGCCCAGCTGTCGGGCGGCCAGCAGCAGCGAATCGCGCTCGCGCGGGCCCTGGTGATCCGTCCGAGCTGCCTTTTGCTTGATGAGCCGCTTTCCAACCTCGATGCGAAGCTGCGGCTGGAGATGCGTGCGGAAATCCGCCGGGTGTGCAAGGAGTTCAAGCTGACCACGGTCTACGTGACCCATGACCAGAAGGAAGCGCTCTCGGTTTCCGATCGCATGGCGATCTTGGAGGGCGGCCACGTGCTCCAGGTCGGCACGCCCCAGGAAATCTACCGCCGGCCGGTGCGCCGGTCCGTGGCTCACTTCATCGGGGAAACCGATTTCATCGCCGGGACGATCGTTTCCGCCGGCGGGGGCCGGGCAACCGTCGACTCGGCCTTGGGCCAGTTCGACGGGGTCCTCGGCGATCCCCGCGCGGCCGCTCCGGCGGGCGCCCAGGTGACTATTTCGATTCGGCCCGAATGCTGGAAACTGAGCGCCGAGGCGGCGCCCCGCAATTCGATCCGCGGCCGGATCGGCGAGGCCATTTATCTGGGCGAACTGGCGCAGTACGCCTTCCTGGCCGGCGGCCTCAACCTGAAGATCTTCGAGCTCAACCCGCGCTTTGTCAGCGCGTCGGCCCGCGCCGACTTGTTCGCGACCGCCGAGCCCGAGGATGTGGTGATCCTGGCGGAATAGCCCCGGTGAAACGGGCGATCATCATCCTGGCGTTGGTGGCGATCGTGGCGCTGCCCTTTATCCTGCGGCCGAAGCAGGCCACGCCCGAGCAGGCGGACGTGACGGTCGTGATCGTGACGCCGCACAACGAGGCGATCCGCCACGAGTACGCCCTGGGCTTCAAGGAATGGTACCGGGCCCGCACCGGAAAGACGGTCTTTGTGGATTGGCGGGTCTTGGGCGGGACGAGCGAAATCGCCCGCTACCTGGAGGGCGAATATGTGGCCGCCTTTGAGAACTACTGGGTCAACACTCTGCACCGGCCCTGGAGCCTGGATGTGCAGGGCGGCTTTCAAAATGGCCAACTGGGGGCCGGGGCGGCGCCGGCCGCGCGCGAGGCGCGGGAGACCTTCATGCACTCGGAGGTCGGCTGCGGGATCGATCTGTTTTTCGGTGGTGGCCCCTATGATTTTGACCAGCAGGCGGCGGCCGGACGGTTGGTGGATCCGGGCCTGCGGGCGGCGCATCCGGACTGGCTGACGGACGAAACGATCCCGCTGACGTTCGCGGGCGAAAGTTTTCGCGATCCGCAGGACCGCTGGTTTGGTTCGGTGATCAGCTCCTTTGGCATGATCTACAATCGGGACGCCCTGCAGCGGCTGGGCTTCGCCGGGCCGCCCACGGCCTGGGACGATTTGGCGGATCCGCGCTTTGCGCACGAAGTCGCCCTCGCCGACCCGACCAAGAGCGGCTCCATCGCCATGGCGTTCGAAAACCTCGTCCAACAGCACATGCAGCGGCGCTTGCGGGCGCTGCGCGCGGCGGAGCCCGATGCGCCGGCGGCGGTGCTCGAAGCCCGCGCGGTGCGGGAAGGGTGGATCGACGGCCTGCAGCTGATCCAGCGGATCGGGGCCAACGCGCGGTATTTTACCGACACTTCTCAAAAACCGCCGATCGACGTGGCCGACGGGGACTGCGCGGTCGGAATGTGCATCGATTTTTACGGCACCCAGCAGGCGGAAGCCGTCCGCCGACGCGGCGACTCCGACCGCCTGGGCTTCGCCTCGCCGACCGGCGGGACGGCTTATTCGGTGGACCCAATTGGGCTCTTGCGGGGCGCCCAGGATGGCAACGTGGCCCGGGCGTTTATCGAGTACGTGCTGTCGATCGAGGGCCAAAAGATTTGGGCGCTGCGGCCCGGGACTCCCGGCGGGCCGCGCGACTATGCGCTGCGGCGGCTGCCAGTGCGCCGGGATTTTTACGCCTCGGCGGATTTGTCGGCGCTGCGCACGGATCCGGACTTGGACCCCTACCGGCCGGGCGAACGGCTGGTCTACCGCGCCGAATGGACGGGGCCGGTGGCGCACGAAATGGCCTTTTTGATCCGGGTCATGTGTCAGGACGCGCATGGCCCCCTGGTTGACGCTTGGCAGGCCATTCTCCGGGCGCCCGAACCGGCGCGGACCCGCGCTTTGGCGGCGTTGCAGCAACTGGATTTTGTTGGCTACGACCGGGCCGGCGGGGACATCAAGCGCGCGCTGGCATCGCGAGACAAAGTGGATGAGATCCGACTCGCCAATGACCTGGCGACGCGCTTCCGGGCGCAGTACGCCGCGGCGCAAGCGATCGCCCGGGGCGAGCGCTGAGTTTATCGCGACCCGAATCGGTACGGAAATTTCCGCTCTAGAGAATCAGCCCAGTTGGAATTCGACCTGGCCGCGCAAATAAGTCACCGATTGGCCGGCGATCTGCACGCGGTCTCCGGCCAAGGCGCACCACAGCTCCCCGCCGCGGGCCGAGACCTGCTTGGCGTGAAATGTCGTCTTCCCGGTGCGCTCCGCCCAGTAGGGCGTCAGTACACAATGAGCCGACCCGGTGACGGGATCCTCGGCGATGCCCGCATCGGGCGCAAAAAAGCGGGAAACAAAGTCCAGCCCCGGCTCATCGCCCGGGCCGGTGACGATGAAGCGGCCGGGCCGGAAATGGCCGAGGGCCGCATGGTCCGGGGTGAGCGCACGGACCTCGCCCGCGGTCGGGTAGACGACCAACCAGGCCAGATCCGAGCGCCCCACAAATTCGGGGGCGCGGCCGAGCGCGGCCGCCAGTTTGGCCGGCGCGGCGGTTGGCGCGGCGGGCCGGGTTGGGAAATCGAGGCAGAGGCGGCCGTTGGCTTCGCGGCTGACAGCCAGGGTCCCGCTCTGCGAAGCGAAAGTCACGCGCTCGCCGGGAAGGTTCAGTTCATGGAAAAGGACATGCGCGGCGGCCAAGGTGGCATGCCCGCAGAGGGCCACTTCGACACTGGGCGTGAACCACCGCAGCTGAAAATGATTATCGCTTTCCCGCACAAAATAGGCGGTCTCCGACAGATTGTGCTGGCGAGCCAGGCGCTGCAGCGTCGCGTCGTCCAGCCACGATTCTAGCGGGCAGACGGCTGCCGGATTGCCGCCGAACGCCCGGCTGGTAAATGCGTCGATCCAATAGAACGGTATCTTCATGGGATAGGTGAAGACACCTTTCGTCAGAGCCGGGCGATCGCGGCGGCGAAGCCCGCCCGGTCCGGATCCTTGAAAAACGACGTGCCGACGACGAAGGTGTCCGCGCCGGCGGCGCGGCACTGGACGGCGTTTTCCCGGTCGATGCCGCCGTCGACCTCGATCCGGAATTTTAGATTCCGTTCCTGACGCCAGGCGGCGAGCGCATTGATCTTGGGCAGGACGTCGGCCCGAAACGCCTGGCCGCCAAACCCCGGCTGGACGGTCATCACCAGGACGAGGTCGACCTGCGCGAGCAAGGGCTCGACCGCTGCCGCGGGGGTCCCGGGATTGAGGGCGAGGCCGACGTGCCGCTTCAATTTATGGATCTGCAGGAGCGTCCCGATATGGTCGTAGTCCGGCTCGATATGGATCGTGATCCGGTCGGCGCCGGCCTCGGCAAAGGCCCCCACATAGCGGTGGGGCTCGGAGAGCATGAGATGGGTATCGACGTAGAGCTTGCAGCCGTCGCGCCGCAGCGCGGCCAGGGTGCCCGGCCCGAAGGACAGGTTGGGCACGAAGTGCCCGTCCATGATGTCCAGATGGACCCATGGCACGCCGAGCAGCGCGACCGCCTGGGCGCTGGCCGAAAGATTCGCGTGGTCGCCGGCGAGCAGCGAGGGGGCGAGGATGGCCGGATGGAGGGGAGGGATCACCAGACGTCGAGGACGGTGTGGGCGATGCGGTTGGCCAGGGCTTCGGCGACGAGGGGGATCGTATTGTATTCGGACTGCTGCTGGTCGCCAATCGTCAGGGAGTGCGGATTGCCGTTGTCGGTGAACACCGCCCGCTGGATGCTGACCAGCCGGTTTTCAAACAGCGCCCGGCCCGAACGATTGTCGCGCAAGGTGCAGGCGGAGCCGACCGTTTCCACAAACTTGCTCGCCAGGCCCGTGTCCTGCTCCCGCTGGGCGGCGACATCGCGGTGGTAGTCGGTGATCACGACCGTCAAGGTGGCGTCCGCCCCGGCCGCCGAATTCACCAGCTGGACGCGGCCGTCGCGGATGAGATCGGCGCGGAGTTGCGTGCTGATCGCGGCCTGGGCCTGGGGCAGCATGGTCCGGTTCTGGACCGGAGCCACATACAGGGTCGTGAAGGCGAGGCGCCCCTCGGTGCCCAATTCGTAGTGCGAGCAGCCCGCCAGCGAGACGAGGGCGGCCAGGGCCCAGCAGCAGAGAGCGGGGAGGCCGCGGCGCATACGGCGATCAGAAGAACAGGAAGTGCTTCTTGGGCGGCGTGCCGGGCCGGGCGGCGGCATTGGCCTTGGCCTCGACCTCGTTCAGCCGGAGGCGGGCGCGCTTGGCCACGTCGGAACCAGGGTAGGAGGTGATGGCTTCATTGTAGAAGACCCGCGCCGCCGGATAATTGTCCCGCTTGTAGAAGTAAAAGTCGCCGATCTTCATTTTGCTCTCTGCGAGCATCTTTTTCATCGTGTCCAGCCCCTGGGCCGCTTCCGCGATTTTCGGATCGCTCGGGAACAGGATCATGAAGTCCTCGTCGTAGGTGATGGCCTGCTTGGTTTCGGCCTGATCGTAGGACGCGCCCGCCACCAGCGTCGCATGGGCCTTGGCCAGCCGCAGGTAGGCATCGGGCGTGAACGGGCTCTGCGGGTAGTTGTTGACGAATTCGTCCAGGGTGTCGATGGCCTCGTCGTTGTCGCCCAGGTATTCCATGGTGCGAGCGGCCTCCATCAGGGAGAGCGCGGCATAGTCGTCGTAGGGGGCGTCGTTGACGATGGTCAGCAGGTAGCCGATCCCCCGCTCGCGATTCGGAAAGCCGGGGAAAATCCAAAGGAATTTGCCGCGGGCGCCGTTGACGGTGGCGGCGGCGATCCCGTACATGTCCTCGATGATCGCATTGAACCGCTTTACGTTGGGGTACCGGCCGATGATCGACTGATAAGCTTCGAAGGCCTTCGCGAGATTCTTCTGCTTCATCCGGATCTGGGCGATCCGGTAGAAGGCTTCCGGGGCGTACACCGAACTGGTGTACTTCCGGGTGACCAGGGTATATTTCTTCAGGGCCGAATGGAAGCTGCCAGCCTCTTCGCTTGTCCGGGCGGCGTTCATCAGGGAAAGCGCCGTCGCTGAGTCTCGGCCGCTCTGGCCGACGCCGGCCAGGATGCCGCCCTCCACGCTCCAGCCGGTTTGGGGTGACCAGACCAGGTCCGCGCGGGCGAGGCTGCCCAAGAGCCCGAAGGCGATTAGGGCACAGATAGCACGCAGGGGAGAGACGGACGAAAGTGACATGGCGGGCTACCAGCGAATCAGGGCGCTTCCGTAGGTCAAGCCCGCCCCGAATGCGACCAAGAGGGTGAGGTCTCCGGGCCGGATGCGGCCGGTGCGGCGCGCCTCGTCCAGGGCGATCGGAATCGAGGCGGCGGAGGTGTTGCCGTAACGGTCCACGTTCACCAGAAAGCGCTCGAGGGGCAGTTCCAGGTACTGGGCGATGGATTCAATGATGCGGAGATTGGCCTGATGGGGTATCACGAGCCCGATCTGATGCGCAGCCAAGCCGTGTTGTTCCAGAATTTTGCGGGCGGCCTCGTCCATGACCTGGACCGCCGCCTTATAGACCTCCTTGCCCTTCATCTTGAGGAAATGGGCGCCGGCGGCGACGGAGGCGGCGGAGGCGGGGGTCTGGCAGCCGCCGCCGGGGATCAGGAGCATGGCGGCGCTGTCTCCGAAGGTGCCCAGATTCGTGCCCAGGAGGCCGAGGCCGGGCTCAGCGCGGCGGCCGATCACCGCGGCGCCCGCCCCGTCCCCGAACAGCACGCAGGTCGTCCGGTCCCGCCAGTCGACGATGCTGGACAGCTTTTCGGCCCCCACGACCAGCGCGCGGCGGTACCGGCCCGAACCGACCATGGCCGCGGCGACGTCGAGCGCGTAAATGAACCCGGTACAGGCGGCGTTGACGTCGAAACAGGCCGCCGTGGTCGGCAGCCCCAATTTATGCTGCATTAGGCAGGCGGCGGCCGGCATCGGCATGTCGGGTGTCACCGTGGCCACCACCAGCAGGTCAATGTCTGCCGGAGCGAGGCCGGCGTCGGCCAGGGCGAGGCGCGCGGCGGCGGCGCCCATGTCGGAGGTCTCCTCGCCCGGAGCGGCGATCCGGCGCTCCCGAATGCCGCTGCGGGTGCGGATCCACTCGTCGGAGGTGTCGACCATCCGCGCCAGTTCCGCATTGGCCAGGATCCGCGCCGGGGCATAGGCGCCGGTGCCCAAAATCACGGTCGAAGCGGCGGCCATGCGGGGGGACTCCGCCGCCCTTAGGCCGGGGGGGGCAGGGCCATCACTTCGTTGGCGCGGGCGATGTCGGCTTCGGAATGGCGGTTCAGATCCGCCCGGATTATCTGATGAGCGCCCAGGATCGCGCTTTTGACGGCGTGGCGGGAGGAGGAGCCGTGGGCCTTGAGAATCGTGCCGCGCAACCCGAGAAGCGGCGCGCCGCCGTAGCGCTCCGGGTCGATGCGGTGCTTCACGGCGTTGAAGGCGCCCTTGGCCAAAAACGCGCCGCCGGCCCGCAGCGGATTGGAGCGCAGTTCCTTTCGCAGGGTCCCGGTGAAAAATTTTACGAGCGACTCCCAGCTCTTCAGCATGATGTTGCCGACGAATCCGTCGCAGACGACGACATCGACGTGCTCGGCGAAGACATGGAAGCCTTCGATGGGACCGGCGTAGTTGATCAGGTGCCCGACCCGCTTCAGCAGTTCGTTGGTCTCCGTGATCAGGGCGTTGCCCTTGCCCTCTTCGGTGCCAATCGTCATCAGCCCGACCCGCGGCGAGCGCACGCCGAGCATGACCCGGCAGTAATGGCTGCCCAGAATGGCATTATGCACGAGGTGATCGGGCCGGGCCTCGGGATTGGCGCCGGCGTCAATCAGGATGAAGTGGCCGCCTTCGCGGGGCACCACCGCGGCGAGCGCGGGCCGGGCGACCCCTTCCATGGTGCGCAGCCGGAGCGTTCCGCCCGCCATCAGGGCGCCGGTGTTGCCGGTGCTCACGACGGCGCTGGCCCCGCCGGACTTGACCAGCTCGATCGCGCGGAGCATCGAAGAGTCTTTCTTCTTCTTCAGCGCCATCAAGGGCTTGTCGTCCATCGTGATGACCTGCGGGGCGTGCAGAATCGTCACCGGGTGGCGCGCGAGGCCCGCTTGGCTGACCAAGGGTGTGAGAATCGCCTCGTCACCCACCAAGACGACCGGATTGAGCGCCGGCAGCTGTTGGTACGCCAGTTTGACCGCAGCCACGACCTCAGCCGGGCCGAGGTCTCCGCCCATTGCATCGACGGCGATCATGGCGATCGCGCCGGAAGACGTAACCATCCGCGGAACGGGGGGAAGCCTTAGGCCTCGATACTGAGCACCTGGCGGCCGCGATAAACGCCGGTTTTCGGGTTCACCCGATGGGGGCGTATCAAGGAGCCGTCCGTGGGATCGACGGCGAACTGAGGAGCTTGGAAAGCGTTGGCGGCGCGCCGGTTGGCGCTGCGGCGCTTGGACTGCTTGCGTTTAGGATTGGCCATGGGAGATGCGTGCTGTGTGCCCCGGCGTTTCCGGAGAAACGGGCTCGGTGCACGATTTAAAGGTAAAGTCGTAAAGGGGGAGAAGGGGCAGGTCAAATCGGAAATCGCGGCGCTTTTGCCCCGCCAATGGCGCCGGTTCCTAGCCTCCTTTTTCCCGAATTTTCTCTTTCACTTGGGCGCGCTTTGCCCCTTTCCTTGCCGGTCCATGCCCGAACTTTCCGCTTTGACCGAACGGCTTGCGGCGCGCCACGACCTGGCGGGCGGCGAGGTGGAAATTGCCGCCGCCCAATTGGCCTCGCCCGAGGTGGCGGACGAGGCGAAGGCGGCGTTCCTGTCCGCGCTCACCGCCAAGGGGGAGACCGCCGCCGAAGTGGCCGCGTTTGCCCGGGCGTTCCGGGTGCGGGCGATCGACCCGGGAGTGGGCGCTTGGTCGGAGCGCGCCATCGATATTGTCGGCACCGGGGGGGATCGCTCCGGCGGGTTCAATATTTCCAGCCTCGTGGTGCTGGTCCTCGCGAGCGCGGGGATGATCGTAATGAAGCACGGCAACCGCGGGATCACCTCGCGCAGCGGCAGCGCCGATCTGCTCGGGGCCCTGGGCGTGCGGATCGATCCTACCCCGGAGGTGGCGCGGGGCGCGCTGGCGGAGCTGGGCTTCGTTTTCTTTTTCGCTCCGGCCTATCAACCCGCCTTCCAGCACATCGGACCGGTGCGCCGCGCCTTGGCGGCCCGCGGCCAGCGGACGATTTTCAATATTTTGGGTCCGCTCACCAATCCGGGCCGGCCCGCCCAGATATTGCTTGGCGTGTTCGCACCGACCTGGGTGGACCGGCTGGCGGCGGCCCTGGGCGAATTGGGAACCAGCGCCGGACTGGTGGTGCACGGCGAAATCTCCCCCGGCCAGGGGATCGACGAACTGACGACCGCTACCCGCAACCGCGTGGCCGGAGTGGGCCGTCTGGAGTCGGTCCGCGGCGAGTGGGTCGCCGCGGACTTCGGCCTGCCGACCGCCTCGTTTAGCGAATTGCAGGGCGGCGATCTGGCGGCCAACGTGGCGCTGACCGAGGCGATCCTGGCCGGGCACGGCCCAGCGGGCCTAGTGGATACGATTGTCCTAAATGCTGCCGCGGGCCTCTGGGTCGGGGGCCGCGTCGCCACCATGGCCGAAGGACTGGCGCCGGCCCGCGACCTGCTCTTGGGCGGAGCGGTGCGGCGCAAACTGGCGGCCGCCCGCGCTTATTTCCAGGGGGCGCCATGAGGCGCATTTACTTTGGCACGGACGGCGTGCGGGGAACGTTCGGCGGGCCGCTGATCAATCCGGAGTTTGCCGAGCGCCTCGGATCCGCCGTGGGGCGGTGGCTGCGGGGCGCGCCCGGCGCCGCGGCGCAACCGGTCGTGCTCGTCGGCCGCGACTCGCGGGAGTCGGGCCCGGTGCTCGAGGCGGCGATCGCCGGCGGATTGGAAGGGGCCGGCTGCGCGGTCCGTTTGCTCGGAGTGCTCCCGACGCCCGCCGTGGCCCGGGCGGTGCGCCGGAGCGGGGCCGCGCTCGGCGTCGTGATCACGGCCTCCCACAATCCGGCGGCGGACAATGGGCTCAAATTTTTCGGCCCCGGCGGGCGCAAGCTGTCGGACGAGCAGGAGGCGGCGATCGAGGCGACCCTGCCGGCCAAGCCGCCGGTCGCCGCGCCGCCGGCCCTGCCGCCGCGGTTCGGTCCGGACGCCGCGACGCCCAGCGCGCGCGCGGACTACGTCGCCGCCGCGGCCGCCCTGCTGCCGGTCGGCGCGTTGGGCGGCTGGCGCATCGTGCTCGATACCGCCAACGGGGCCACCGCCGGCACGAGCCCGTCGGTGCTCCGGGCCCTGGGCGCGGAGGTCGTGGGCCTCGGCGCCGAGCCGGACGGGCGCAACATCAACGCCGACGTCGGGAGCGAACATCCCGCGGCGATGGCGGCGCTCGTCCGGAAAACCGGCGCCCGCCTGGGCATCGCCCACGACGGCGACGGCGACCGCTGCATCCTTTGCGACGAGCGCGGCGAATTGCTCGACGGCGACGAAATGCTGACGATCCTGGCCACCCACGCGCTGCGGGCGGGCCGGCTCGCGGCCCGCACGCTGGTGGTGACCGTGCACAGCAACCTCGGGGTGGACGCGGCGGTGACGCAGGCCGGCGGCCGGGTGGTGCGCACGGCGGTCGGGGACCGGTACGTTGCCGAGGGCATGCTGGCGGCGGGCGCCACGCTGGGCGGCGAATCCTCGGGCCACCTGATCTTTTCGGAGCTCTCGCCCACCGGCGACGGCCTGGTGGCGGCGCTGAAGGTGATCGAGGTGATGCTTGAGACCGGACAGCCGCTGTCGGTCTTGCGTACGGCGCTGCGCAAGTTTCCGCAGGCCTCCGCGGCGGTGCCGGCGCGGGTCAAAATTCCGCTGGCGGAGCTGCCCGAACTGGCGGCCGCCACCCGCGCGCTGGAGACCGAGCTGGGCGGGCGGGGCCGGGTGCTCGTGCGCTACTCCGGCACCGAGCCCACACTGCGGATCCTGGTGGAGGGCCCGGACGAGGCGCAGGTGAAGGCCGGCCTGGCGCGCCTCAAGGCGGCGGCGCGGGCCGAGCTCGGTTAGCCCGAATGGTGCTTCATGCACTATTCGGACTAGACGCGGAAGATCGCTCCCAGCCGTTTGCCCAGCAGCAGGCTCATGCCCACGATGGTCACCCCGAGGAAGGCCATCGCCCAGACGCCGAGGGCGCTGGCGATGAACTTGCCATCGCCCAGGAGCTGGAAGAGCTCCATGATCGCCTTGGTGATCGGGTAATAGAACTGTTTTTGGGCGAGGATCAGCGAGTCGCTGACCTCCAGCATCGCAAAGGCGAAGGCGAGCAGGCTGCCGGCGATCAGGTTGGCGGCGATCAGGGGGAGGGTGATCTTGATCAGCGCCTGCAGCGGCGGGCTGCCGAGATTTTGCGCGGCCTCCTCCAGCGTTTCGCTCGTCTGCTGGAAGCCGGAGACGGCCGAGCGGACGACGTACGAGAGGCGGCGGACGGAGTAGGCGATGATCAGCAGCACGGTCGGATTGCGCACCGGATTGATGAAGGCGAAAAATTTGCCCTCCTGCGCCATCGCCAGATAGCCGAAGGCGAGGACGAGCCCGGGCACAGCCAGCGGCAGCATGGCGAGAAAATCGAGGACCTGGCGGCCGGCGATCTTCGTGCGCACGATCACATACGCGATCGCGATCCCGAGAATGATGTCGATGAGGGTCGAAATGCTCGCGAACTTCAGGCTGTTGGCGATCGCCGGCACGGTGAGTTCGTGCCCGAGCGCGATCCGAAAATTATCGAGCGTCCAGTGCTGGGGCAGCACGGTCGCGTACCAGTCCTTCGCGAAGGCGACCAGGATCACGCCCAGATGCGGCAGGACGGCGCAGAAGGTGACCGCGGCAAACAGGCCCGTGCACAGCCAGGAGCCGAGCGGCCCCAGGCGGCGCGCGCCGTCGGAGCCGGTGGCCTTGCTCCCGGCCACCAGGTGGCTGCGGCCGAAGAAGCCCTTGCCCACGGCGTAGAGCAGGACCGAGGCGGTGAGCATGACGGCGACCAGGGTATACGGGAAGGGATTGCCGCCAATGTCCTTCAAGCCGTAGTAGATCTGGACGCTCGTCACATTGGCGTAGTCGAAGATCAGCGGGGTGCCCAAATCGGTGAACGCCCAGATGAAGACGATGGTTCCGCCGGCGAACAGGCCCGATTTGATCAGGGGCAGGGTGATTTTTCGAAACCGCCGGAAGCCGGTGCAGCCGAGGTTTTCGGCCGCTTCCTCCATCGCCGGGTCAATGTTCGCCAGGCCCGCGATGGCGTTGAGATAGATCAGCGGGTAGAGGGAAAAGGCGTCCACGATCGCGACGCCCCAGAATTGGTTGGCGGCGATCCAATCGAACGTCCAGCCGGGCGGATGCAGGTGCAGGGCGATCAGCAGGGCGTTCAAGGCGCCGTATTGGCCGAAGATCTGGCGGATGCCGATCGCGCCGACAAAGGGCGGCAAAATCATCGGAACCAAGACCAGCGAACTGAAAAGGGTCTTGCCCGGAAACCGAAACCGGTCCGAAACAAAGGCCAGCGGCAGGGAAATCAAAATGGCCAGGAAGGTGACGGCGCAGGCGAGCAGGAAGGAATTGCGCAGGCCGATGAGGTAGGTCGGGTCCCGCAGCAGCGCGGCCAAATACGCGAAGGTCAGCCGGCCATCGGCATCGACGAAGCCGCCCTTGAGAATCTGCAGAATCGGCCAGACGAAGAACGCGGCAAAAAATGCGGCCGTTAGGCCGAAGACGACGCGAGCAAACGATTTCGACATCCCACCCGATGGGGGCAGGGGGAGCCGCGAGCGGCAAGCCGGAAGTGCCGGGGGCCGCCGACAAAGATGGGCGGTCCAGCGCCCGCGGCCGGCATTGGGCGCTCAATCCGAGCTTGGCGAACCGTTTTGGCCCCACTTTACCGCGCCGAAGCCGGGTTCTCCCAGCAGGGTGTAGACCAGGCTGAACTTGCCCTCGGAAGCGTTTTGATCGGGCGCCCGAACGTACTGGCCATGCCGATTGGATTCGAGGAAATCGAGCCCGATGGCCTGGTGCCCGAACACCCGGACCGTGACGCCGGCGTCGGCCCGAAAGATCTGCTCGGAGCCGCGCTTGTCGTCGGAACCGGTGCCGCTGACGTAATATTCGCGCGCCGTCAGATCGAACATGGCCCGCCGGCCGAAAATCGTGCGCAGCGCTAACAGTCCTTGGGGGGTCACCCCATAATGGTAGTCGCGCATCCCGTCCGGGGTGGGAATGGTGCCGGCGCCGGCGAAACCGAGGCCGCCCAAGGCGGTGCCCTGCACCGCGATTCGCCGAGTCAGCCACCACTGCTCGGTGGTCCCGAACGAGAGGGCGGTGGAAGAGACCCGAAAAATCTGGGGGGACACGTAATCGTAACTGCCAAAAATCCCCACGATCCCCCGATAATTGTCCCCCAGATCGTAGTCCGTGCCATACAGCATTCCGCGGATGAAAATGTCCTGGATGAAGTTGTGCCCATGGGCGCTCGTCTGCCCGGCAAATTCGAAGGAGAAATAGTCAAAGGGGCGCAGGTATTCGTACCCGTCTTTGCCCGGCAGCCCGTAGGCCAGGGCATAGTCCGCGATGGCCTCCTGCTTGTCGGGGACCTTTTGCCCGTTCATGGTGACGTTCGCGTCGGCGCTGACGCCGAAGGTCAACCGCTGAAAAATCGCGGGGTCGTAACTCGGATAGACGGCGCGGAACCGGTCGCCGAACACCAGGCGATTGAAACCGAGCGGCGGGGAAAGCAAACCTGCCCCCAACTCGTGCCAAAAATCCGGATGCGGCCCCCCGTCCTCCAACAATAGGCTGGCCATGCGAAAGAGGGACTCGCCCAGCAAGGCGCCCGCGGTCCCCGTGGTGATTTGGTCGTTGATCGACGGCAGATCCGTTTCGCCCGCCATCTTCCAAATAAAGCTGCCGGCATTGCTGTAGATCAGCGACTGCCAGAAAGAAACTCCGGTCGACCGCGCGAATCCGAACATCATCGCGCCCTGGTACGGATGCGCGAATTGATTGACGTTGAAGGGATCGGTGTCGAACACCCAATGCTGCTCGTGCAGGTGTTCCCAGGTGCTGGAAAAGGTCGAATCGTAAACATCGTGGGGAATGGTGAGGCGGTCGACGATGCTGAGTCCCGCGAGAAATCCCGGCGCCTCATAGGCGGGAATCACGTAGCTGCCGCCGACTCCCGTTTTCCAATCCAGCACGGTGCCCGGCGAGGGATGGGGCTGATTCTGGTCGAGGCCGGGAGTGGCTTCCGCCGGCGGGGCCGCTTGGGGCCAGAGGCGGGAACTGAGCGCCAGAAAAAGCAGGCTGCATCGCAGCAATGAAGGGGAAGGCATCTTTCGGCCAATCGTACGGTGGCGTGCCTGCGGCAGCTATGGGGTGTTACCCGGAGGAACGCCGGGCCGCGGGTACCGTCCGTCCGAAACGCCGGTGGTTCCCTCAATCGCGGGGGGGACCCCCGCGGGTGGGCACAAAAAAGGCGCGCCGCGGCGCGCCGATGACTGCAGCGGAGGCCGAGCCTCAGACGACCGACACCTTGCGGTGAGCCTTGTCGTACTTGACCGTGCCTTCCTTGAGGGCAAACAGGGTCCAATCGCGGCCGACGCCGACGTTCTTGCCGGGGTGCAGCTTGGTGCCGCGCTGGCGGACAATGATGCCGCCGGCGGTGATCGCTTCGCCGCCGAAGACCTTGATGCCGAGCCGCTGTGAGTGGCTGTCGCGGCCGTTGGTGGATGCTCCCTGACCTTTCTTGTGTGCCATGGCGGGTAAGTCTCCTTAGACGTTGATGGATTGAATCTTGATGACGGAGAGCTCCTGGCGATGGCCCTGCTTGCGCTCATGCCCCTTGCGCTTCTTCTTCTTGAAGACGATCACTTTATCGCCGCGCTTGTTCTCGAGGATCGTGGCCGAAACGGTCGCGCCCCCGAGGGTGGGCTTGCCCACTTTGAAGGAGGCGCCTTCGCCGGCGGCCAGAACGTCCTTAATTTCGACCGTCGCGCCCGCTTCGGTGTTCCGATAGCGGTTCACCACGAGGATATCCCCCTCGGTGACGGTGAACTGCTGGCCTTGAGTTTTGATGGTCGCTCTCATAAATAAAAGGAAAATATAAGCAGTTTGGCGCGCGCGAACGCAAGTGTTATCTTTGCTCCCGGGGTTTGGCTCCTCCGGCGCTGCGCGGCCCCGGAGTCGGGCCCCAGCTTTTCCGGTTTCGCTCAGAGCTCAACGCTCAAATCGGCCCGCAGCGGGAAATCGGCGACGCCCGGATGGGCGGCATTGGCCGCCCCGTACGGCAGGGCGAAGGCAACCGCCTCGGGCCAATCGAGGCCCCGCTGGCGCCGCCCGTACAAAAGGGCCGCCAGGAAGACGTCCCCCGAGCCGGTCGCGGAGACTTCTTGCACCGGCGGGACGGCGAAGGACCGGGGCTGGGCGCCCGCCTCGCCCAGCCAGACCGGACGCCCGCCGTCGGTCACGATCCAGGCCCGCGCCGGGCGCTCCTCGCCGAGGGTCCGCAGGCGATCGGCCAATGGCGCCTGGCGTTCTTCCGGTGAAAACAGGCCGTCAAATTCGGTCCGGTTGATTTTAATCAGGGTCGCGGGCCGCAGGCCAAACCACGCCAGCGGCGGTCCGTAGGTGTCCACGACCAACTCCCCGCGGGCGGCCCAGTGCGCCAACGCTTCGCGCAGCCCATCGAAGGTTGCTTCCTCCCAGCCGGGGATGCTGCCGCAGACGGCGAGGGTCCGCCCGTCGGGCTGGCCTTCGAGGTAGTCGGCGGCCGCCTGCACCGACGCGCCGTCGGGCGGGATATCCGGGCCCAGAAACGTGGTTTCGGCAATCGGCCCGCTGCGGACGACGAGGCCGGTGCGCGTGGCCCCCGCCATGGCGATGCCCACCCAGGGAACCGCTTTCGCGCGGAGCCAAGCGCCGCATTCGGCGCCGGCGGCCCCGCCGGCAAAGCCCAGCGCGGTGACCGGTGTCCCCAAGCGCCCGAGCATTCTGGCGACGTTGATGCCTTTGCCGCCCACCTGGAATGATTCGGATTTGGCCCGCTGCGTGCGCCCGGGCGTCCACTCGGCGAATTCGAAGGTGCGCTCGGCGAGCAGATTTCCGGTGAAAGTGATGACGGGATCGGAGCGGGGGGTCATGACTGCTTGGACTTCGGCCGAATGAAAAAGAGGTAGTTGGTGAGAAAGCTAAGGCCCAAGACGCCGCTCAGGGTGCGCACGTTGCGCATCGCGCCCACCACGACCGCCAGCGGCTGGGCCGCCGGCTCGCGCACGCGCAAAAGCACCCACGCGCCGGCGAGCGTCAAGATCGGCTGCACGGCGAAGCATCCGTGGTAAACGGCGAGCGGATCGGCCCCCCGCCGGAGCGCCCACTGGAGAAAATAGCCCCCGAGCACCGGCGCGGCGGCGGCGAAGAGCGAGGTGACGCCGAGGTTGAGCCCGATCGCCAGATTCTTCGCTTCCAATGGAATCAGGCGCAGCAGAAGCGTGAATTGCCCCAAGACAAATCCGGCGCTGGTCGCCCCGGCCCACAGCCACAGCGCGTCGAGCGCGAACGGATGGTCCGGAACTATGACGCACCAGAGGAAATTGGGGATCTGCCAAAGCAGCAGCGAGACAATCATGACCGGCTTGTTGCCGAAGCGGTCGATCAGCGCACCCCAGGCCGGCAGCGAAAGGGCGCCGCCCAGCTGCGAGAGGGTGGCCGTGAGGCCCACTTGAAAGGCCGTCAGGTGTGCCTGGTCGAACATGAAGACCTGGTAAAACGGCCCGAAGCAATAGGTGCCGAAGGACCAGACGCTGCCGAAAACGATGAACGCCAGGAGCGAGGGCGAGCGGCGCAGGACGTCCAGCTGCGCCGCCAGCGGCAGCGTCTCGGCGGCGATCGCGCGCACCGAATGGGTGGGGCTGATCCATTGCCAGCGCAGCGAGATGACGCGCAGCAGGGCGGCTCCGCAGACGATGGCCTGAAAGGCGGGAATCGCATAATGCCAGCGCCCGACCGCCCAGCCGGCGGCCAGGAGGAAAGCGGTCGTCGAAAACTGGGTCAGGCGGTTGCGCCGGCCGAAATAGGTGCCGCGCAACCGTGCGGGCACCCACTCTTGAATCCAGGAATTCCAGGTCACGCTCGCCACGGCCAGAAATCCGCTGGAAACAAAGAACCAGGCGATGAGCCAGCGCCCCGCCCGGGCCGGATCGGCGTGCGGCAGGTGCGGCAGGTAAAACGCGAGGGCGAGCCAGGACGCCCAGTGGAGCACGGCGGTGGCGACGGTCAGCGTCTTCGCCGGCCGCCAGCGGGAGAGCGCCGGCAGCGCGAAAATGGCGAGGAAATTGGCCAGAAATGGCGCGGCCGAAAAAACGCCGATGGCGGCGTTGGTCAGGGGGAAGGCCTGGGTCACCAGGGCGGTGAGGAAGACATTCACCGGCAGCGCCATCGTGACGATCGGCATCGCGACGAAGCCTTCGGCGGCGCACAAGGTGAGGCTGCGGCGCAGATCCCCCTTGCGCCCGCCGCCGGCGAGGGCCGGCGGGAAGCGGCGCAGCGAAAAGGCCGCCAGATTCATGGCTGCTCCCGGGACCGCTGGAAAATTTTCTGCCTCGCGCTCATCCGTTTTGAGTTGCGATCATCAAACCGGCATGCCGCACGCAATCCAAGCGAAAGTCTGGCACCGCCTGTGGGTGGAGGACCGGGATGGGCCGATTCCCGCCCGGCGGATCCGCGCCTCGGTGCGGATCGGAATCGACTACGCCGGGCCGGTCTGGTCCCAGAAGCGGTGGCGCTTCACTTTGGCGCCGGAGCGGACGCCGGGCTCGGCGGCCGGTAGTCGGTCAGGGTCGCCACACCGCTCCCGAAGTTGAACTGCACCTGGAAGCGCACCGGCAGATGCGGGGCGGCCTGGGCGATCCACACTTTCACGGTCGAGCCCCGCTTGAACATGCCCAGCGGCGGGGTTTTCTCCATCCGCGGCTCGAGCACGAGAGCGTGAAAGGCGCCCAGGGGGGTCATGATGTCCTCGTACCCCAGCGCGTGCACGGTCAGCAGGTAAAAATCATCCTCGAAAAACACGAGCGCGTCGTGGGTCTGGCCGGGCGTGAGGTTCCAGTTGCGGGTCGTCAGCAGGCAGTCGATCAGGTCGGTCGGGTCTCCGGCCGGCAGCGGCAGGGCACGGGCCGGCGCGCCGCTGCCCGGGTCGGAGTACAGCGCCTGCTGGCGGGGATAGTCGAAGTCCATCGTGTGGGCGGCCACCCGGGAGCGGGTGGCGCTCGACTCGCCGAAATGCACCAGGCGGCCGGTGCCCACGTCGTAGTCCGATTCGGCCCGCGCGTCGAAGGGCAGGATCAGGTACCCCAGTCCGCGGGTCTCGGTCTCGGTGGTCACCTGCAACTGCGGCTGCCGGGCGGGCCCCAGGCCGGAATGGGCCGTGACGGTGATCCGGCCGACGGCCGGGATGATCGCCCAGGAAACCCGGTAAACCAGCTGCTCGCCGTTGCCCAACGCCAGCGGCGCGGCCTGGGCGGAGGAGGCCAGGACGAAGGCGGCGGCGAACAGGGCGGACTTCATGCGGTGAATACGAGTGCGGGCGAGGCTTGGGACGTTGCCGCCCGGTGCAATACCGGAAGCGGGCGCTCAACTCCATCCAAATGGGTGGTCGAGGCTCAATTTGCCGAGGGGATGCTTCGGAGGGCGACCGTATGCTCGGATGAAAGCAACGGAGAGGCATCCCCTCGGCAAATTGAGCCTCGACCAAATGCGTTCCGGCGTTGACCCGGGCCGGATTTGGGTACGTTGCATGTTCCGCCCATGCAGGCCGCCACCCATATTCACGTCAAAGGCGCGCGGGAGCACAACCTCAAGAACCTCGACCTGAGAATTCCCCGGGGCCAGCTCGTCGTCATCACCGGCCCCAGCGGCTCGGGCAAGTCCTCGCTCGCCTTCGACACCCTGTACGCGGAGGGCTACCGCAAATACATGGAGAGCCTGTCCACCCAGGCACGGCAGTTTTTGGACCAGCTCAATCGGCCCGATGTCGATTTCATCCACGGGCTGTCGCCGGTGCTGGCGATCGAGCAGCGGACCGGCGGCGGCTCGCCCCGCAGCACGATCGCCACGGTCACGGAGATCGCCGATTATGCCCGGCTGCTCTGGGCGCTGGCGGGGGAGGCGCATTGCCCGAAGGACGGGGGCCGGGTCGTGCAGCGTTCGCTGGACGACAACGTCGCGCGGGTTTTGCGCGAATGTGCGGGGGAGCGGGTGATGCTGCTGGCGCCCAGCCTGCGGGCCAAGCCGAGCCTCCTGCGGGAGGAGCTGCCGCGGCTCCGCCAGCGCGGCTTCCAGCGGGTGCGCCTGGACGGCGAACTGCACACCCTCGACGAGGCGAATCTGATTCCCACCGGCACCAAGGAGATCGAAGTCGACCTGGTGATCGACCGGCTGGTGGCCACGGCTGACCAGCGCTCGCGCCTGGCCGATTCGCTGGAGCTGACATTTCGGGAGGGACGGGACCGGGCGCTGGTGCTGGCGCAGCGGACCCCGGAGGAGCCCTGGCGGGAGGTGCGCCTCAGCCAGTCGCTGTCCTGCGAAATCTGCGGGGATCCTTTCGAGCGGCTGGGCCCGCGGCACTTTTCCTTCAATCACAGCGAGGGCGCTTGCGGCACCTGCGGCGGCCTGGGGCGCAAGCTGCGCTTCGTGCCGGAACTGGTCGTGCCGGCCCCGGAAAAATCGGTGCGCGAGGGCGCGATCAAGGCCTGGCGGATCGGGGGAAAGAATCTCATCATCAAGCATAATCTGCTGCTCAAGCAGCTGGCCGAGCAATTGCCCTTCGACCCGGAGGTTCCCTGGCAGGATCTGCCCGAGGCGACCCGGACCGCGCTGCTGAACGGGGCCGGCCCGCGGGAGTTTGCGATCAAGCTGCGGCGCATGCGCGAGGCGCGCAGCCAGCGCTTCGAGGGCATCTTGGCTGACCTGGAGGAGAGTTTCCGGCACACCGACAGCGAGGGCTTCCGCGCGCGGCTGACCACCTTCATGATCGGTGGGGAGTGCCCGGAGTGCCATGGCACGCGGCTCAATGCCCGCAGCGGGGCCGTGGTGGTCGCGCCCGCGCCCGGGGCCGCGCCGACGCTGACCTTCCCGCAGTTTCTGGCGCTGGACGTGGCGGCCGCCCACCGGGCGGCCGTGGACCTGGTGGCGACTCACGGGGGTGACCACGCGCTGCGCGATGTCGTGACTGGGATCGAGCAGCGGCTGCATTTCCTGCTCGAGACGGGCCTGGGGTACCTGTCGCTCGACCGCGACTATGCGACGCTGTCCGGCGGCGAGGCCCAGCGGGTGCGCCTGGCGACGCAGCTGGGCATGGGGCTGATCGGGGTCATCTACGTGCTCGACGAGCCGAGCATTGGCCTGCACCCGCATGACAACGAGCGGCTCCTGCGCCAGCTGCGCGCCCTACGCGACCGGGGCAACAGCGTGATCGTGGTCGAGCACGACGAGGACACTCTGCGCGCCGCCGATGAAATCATCGAATTGGGGCCCGGGGCCGGAGTGGAGGGGGGGCAATTGCTCTTTCAGGGGACGCCGGCGGCCTGCGCGGCGCAGCCGGCCAGCGCCTCCCGGACCGGTCCGTATCTATCTCGTCAATACACAATCACCAAGGACGCGGCGACCAAGGCGCCGGACGGGGCCTGGCTGACGGTGCGGGAGGCGAGGGCCCACAATCTCCAGGGCATCGACGCCCGCTTCCCCGTGGGCCTGCTGACCTGCGTCACGGGGGTTTCCGGCTCGGGCAAGAGCACCCTGGTCAACGATGTCCTGGCGGCGGCGGCCGCCCGCAAGCTGAACGGCGCCAAGACGATTCCGGGGCGGCACCGGGCGATCGAGCACCTGGATTTTTTCGAGAAGCTGGTGCGGGTGGACCAGGAGCCGATCGGGCGCAGCCCGCGGTCCAATCCGGCGACCTACGTCGGCCTGCTCGATCCTTTGCGGGATATCTTTGCCCAGGTGCCGCTGGCCAAGGTGCGCGGCTACAAGGCGAGCCGGTTTTCCTTCAACGTGCGCGGCGGCCGGTGCGAGCGGTGCCAGGGCGACGGGATGATCAAGCTCGACATGCAGTTCATGGCCGACGCCTACGCGCCGTGCCCCAGCTGCGCCGGCCGGCGCTTCAACCGGGAAACCCTCGAGATCCTCTTTCACGGCAAGTCCATCGCCGACGTCCTCGCGCTGACGGTGCGGGAAGCGATCGTTCTCTTCCGGAACGTGCCGAAGGTGCTGGATAAGCTGGCGACCTTGGAGGCGGTCGGTCTCGGCTATCTGGCGCTGGGCCAGTCCGCCACGACCCTGTCCGGCGGCGAGGCGCAGCGGCTGAAGCTATCCTTGGAGCTGAGCAAGAAGCAGCAGGGTCAGAATCTCTACATCCTGGACGAACCCACCACGGGCCTGCACTGGGTCGACATCCAGCGGCTCCTCGACCTGCTGTTCAAGCTCCGCGACGCCGGCAACACGGTGATCGTCATCGAGCATCATTTGGACGTCATCCATCTGGCGGATTGGATCATCGATTTGGGGCCGGCCGGCGGCCGGGAGGGGGGCAAAATCATGTATGCCGGGCCGAGGGACGGGATCGAGGCGGCGCCGGGTTCCCTCACCGGAGAGGCCTTGGCCAAGTGGCGGGCATTTTTCCCCCCGGTCAAAAAGCGGCGAAAAACCTAGGTTTCGGGCCCGTGGCCGGGACCGCCAAAAACCGTTCCCGGCGGCGGCGGCCCGGGCGCAACATAGATCGGTTTCATCGCGGCCGGTATCCCCGCAATTGCTTCATTGCGAAACGATTGGGTTACGGATCCGAAAAGAGGGAGTGGACTTGCGGTTTGGCCTCGCAATTGCTTTTGTTGGACCTCACCGGGGAAATATAAGTGACCCGTTAAACATCCGATCCGAAATGAAAAAATCATCCAAGCCCGAAAAGTCGCCCGCCCCAGCGACCCGCCCGCCCGCTCCGCTGCCCAAACTGGCCTCCAAACC